>OIYY01000450.1_pt1 | contig 28885 bp, 23 predicted proteins | sample 1588341 | NCBI WGS metagenome assembly OIYY01 (sample SAMN03283287) | human gut metagenome | biome: human-associated habitat; material: feces | host: Homo sapiens | place: Peru | collected 2012 | reverse complement strand
TGCTACTTATTCAAGCAGTTGCTAAACAACACCAAAGTTAAATGAAAGAGCCGTGTTCAGAAGTTAAGGAGTTAAGAAGTTAAAGAAGTTAAGACGACACCATCGCCTCTTGTAATGTGCAGGAATCTAAACACCGAATTTTATATTTTTTTGGGGGACTGTATATCATTGCCAAAAAATAATGTATATTTGTGGGAAATAGCATATCTAATGAATAAAATAACTGAAATAATGAAATCTTATCATGGAAGATTTGTTCCTATGTTTCATTGGTCTAACCATACTCCCATGAAAATATGGTATGATGAGCAAACAAACACAATATGTGTTGATTGTGGTGTCTCCAAAATGCTACCTGATGATATTGAAAGTTTTGATGAAAATATGTACTGCGATATATTGAATGAATTAGAAACCGAAATAATAAATTCTTTCAGAAAAAAAGGTATAGAATTATATGGTGTTGATGATTAAACTGTGATCTGTTAACTATTTATATATAAAATAATTGGTGTAAATTGGGTTTTAATGGATTAAATCGGTGTTTCCGCACCATCTCCTGTCGGACTTGTCTGACGCGTCTGACCTGTCTGACTCGTCCGACATCGAAAACTTGTTGACCTGTTGACTTGTTGGCTCGTTGACTCCTTAAATCCCTTTGATGAAGTGGATGATTTCGGTGATTGCTTCGGGGGAGAAGGGGTTGGGATTGCCTACGTAGTCGAGACTTTTGGCGACGCTTTCGCAGGGCTGGAACATGTGGTTGAGCGTGGGATAGCGGCGGATTTGCGCCTGTGGCACCTGTGCCTTGATGGCGCTTAAATTCTGGTCGGCATCCACCTGTGCGTCCATTTCGCCATTGAGGGCGAGCATTGCCACCTTTTTGTCCTTAGCGATGGCTTTGAGGGCCTCCGTGGGGTCAAGGCGCACGAAATAGCGGTACCATGGCGTGGTGAACGCCTCAATTTGGGCGTTGCGCACATTCAATGGCAACTCGGCGAGCAGCAATTTCAATTGGCGTGTGAGCATCGACTCGCTTTCCTCGGTCGCTACGGCAGTGAACACCGCCTCCAGCATTTCCTTCTTATCTTCCGTGAGTTCTGCGCCTGTCACCTGCGCCACCTTCTCGTTCTGCTTCATCAGCAAATCCTTGCCCTTCACACCGGGGGCAGCAAGCGTGACGATGAAGCGTGCGCCCTTTGTGGCGTTGAGAATGGCGATTAAGCCTCCCTCACTGTGTCCGATGTAGCCCACACGGGTAGAGTCCACCCCGCTGTAAGATTTGAGCGCACGGAGCATGGCAAGGGCATCAGCGGCGAAGTCGACAGTGGTTTCGTAGCCCGACGCGATGCTTGAACCACCCACACCACGGTCGTCGCAGCGCAGCACAGCAATGCCATGGCGCACAAGGCTGTCGGCAATCTGGGCAAACGGTTTATAGTCGCCGATGGTCTCGTCGCGGTCTTGCGCACCGCTGCCGGTGAGCAACACCACAGCAGGAAATGGGCCGTCGCCTTGCGGCAGCGAGAAGGTGCCAGCCAACTGCACACCACCGCCTGCATCAACCATCACCTCAGTCTCCTTGTAGGGCTTGGGAGCCTCAGCCTCCTTCACCACACGGTGAAACGTGAGCGGTAACGACTGCCCCATCTGCGAGAAAACGCCCTCGATTGCGGCATCGTCAGCACTGATCACGCCCTTGTAGTCAGCATCAGCTGGCGCAATATCCACCGTGAGCGAATCGCCCTGCACCGTAGCCGTGCAAGGAATGCCGTAAGCACCCTGCATGGGACTGTCGAACGTACAGGCATAGCCCTCGCCCTGCATCTCAATGTGCAGCACCACTTTCAGACTCGCAACACCCACACTGAGTTTGCCCGACCACTCACCACAAAAATCAGCCGCGCCAGCCGCCATACCAGCCACCGCCGCCATCAAAATCAAAAACCATCGTCGAATCATCATCACTAAATCCAATTTAATTACACCCAACAAAGATAAACAAAATCTCATTTCCCCCCAAAATCGGTTCAGTGGAAAAATACTGGAGGACTGAAACAAAAACATAAAAAACACTCGCCTTCGGCGAAAAACCAAACCCGGTAGGGACGTGATACTTCACGTCCGCCCATAATCGTGATACCATATTGAATATCAACCATTTGGCGCGGACGCGAAGTATCGCGTCCCTACCATGCAAAATCGTTGGGAAATTTGATACAACCTCCTTCCACGAAATCATTTTATCATCCCTATGGGGGAATTATTTGATGAAATGGGCGTGCTGCACGTCGTAGAGGCCGGTGTCGAGGAGTCGGATTTGGGGAATTACTGGCAGGGCGAGGAATGAGAGGGTGATGAATGGGTCGATGTTCTGGTTCACACCCAACTCATGCGCCTTATGTTCGAGACGCGAAATGCCCGTAATGGCATCGTCGATGCCAAGGGGCGACATCAAGCCGTAGCATGGCAGCGCAAACTCGTCAATCACCTCGCCATCAGAGGCTATCACATATCCACCGCCTATGTCGCGGAGACGATTGCACGCCACAGCCATATCCGTGGCATTATCGCCAGCGCAAATCACATTGTGCGAGTCGTGAGCCACGCTCGTAGCCACTGCCCCACCCTTGATGTTGTAGCCAATGAGCGGACACACGGCTATGTTGCCGTTTTTGCCGTGTCGCTCCACGGTGGCAAGGATATTCAAGCCCTTGTATTCGCCATTGTCAAGCGTCACATGCTCGGTGAGCAACTGCCCATCCACGATTTTGATGGCATTGCGCTGCGCCACGGCACTGAGCACGAAGTCGCTTGCGGTGAGCGTTTTGAATTTCACCGTATTGGGATAACCGTACTGCACCACATTGGTATCATTTATGATACTTTTATTAATGATTTTACCATCTTTAATCACACAGGAAATATCACTACATGCGGCATCGGTAATCACGATATCTGCCACATACCCTTCACGGATATTGCCCCTTTGGGCAAGGTGATAGTAGCAGCAAGGGTTGAACGACGCCATTTTCGACACCTCACCCCAAGTGAAGCCCATCTCCAACGCCTTTCTCACAATATGCGAAATATGCCCTTCCTGCGCAATGGTGGAGAGGTGCTTATCGTCGGTGCAGAACGAGAATTTCGACACATCAAGCCCATGCTCCTTCACGCAGTGGAGCAAGGCATCGGCATTGCGTGCCGCGCTACCCTCGCGGATATAGATGTTCATGCCCTTGTGGTAGCGTGCCAGCACACCCTCATCGTCGTAGCACTCGTGGTCGTTGGAAATGCCGTATTCCACATAGGCATCCACCATCGCCTCGTCCATACCGGCTGTGTGGCCGTCGATAGGTCGGCCGTTGAACAGCGAGAGTTTCGCCATCATTTCAGGCTCACCAGCCACCACATCGCCAAACGACATCACCTCGCCCAGCCCCACAATGCGCTCATCGCTCAAAAACGGCTTCATCTGCTCGGCGGTGAAATGCCCTGCCCCATTGGTCTCGAAACTGGTGGCTGGCACACACGAGGGAACAACGGTGAAAACGCTGATTTGCGCTTTGTCGGTCTCGTCGAGAAACAGCCGGAGCGCATCGGCACCGCCCACATTCACCAACTCGTGCGGGTCGGCTATCACAGTGGTTGTGCCCCACGGCAGCACCGCCTTGCCAAAGGTGGCAGGCAGCACCATCGACGACTCGATGTGCATGTGCGAATCCACAAAACCCGGCACCACCATCTTGCCAGCGCAATCAATCACCACATCGGCTGTAGCCCGGTCGGCTGCGCCCACAAAGGTGATCACGCCATCGGTAATCCCCACATCGGTCTTCGTCACTGTGCCCGATTCGGCATCTACCACATTCCCGTTTTTCAGCAAAATGCTGAATGGTTTGTTTCTATTGTCACTGGAGCAATTTGCCATAAAGTAGTTTTTTTTCAGTATGATGAATTGGCGATAATTTACTTACGAAACGATAGTGGCAACGATGGTGCGCGCGCCGCCGTGATTGCGAAACTCACACAGGTAAATGCCTTGCCAAGTGCCGAGGTTGAGTCTGCCACCCGTGATGGGAATGGTGAGCGTGGCTCCCACAAGCGCACTCTTGGCGTGGGCTGGCATATCGTCGCTGCCCTCAAGCGTGTGCTTGAAATAGGGCTGGTTCTCCGGCACCAAATGGTTGAAAATCTCGTTCATATCGTGGCGCACATCAGCGTCCCAGTTCTCGTTGAGGCAAAGCCCTGCCGAAGTGTGCTTCAAAAGCAGGTGCAGCACCCCCACTTCGGGAAGTGCCCCCAGCCCACGCACCACCTCATCTGTCACCAAATGGCAACCACGAGTGCGGGCACGAAGTTGAAATTCCTTTTGAGTAATCATATCAATTATTGACCGATTGGGGTTAAAATAAAGTGGAGGCACACCGATTGAGGTATGCCTCCACAAAGATACGATTTTATTTCAATTATTTAATAATCATGCGAGCAGTTTGGGCACCCGATTGAAGCAGATACACACCTGCGGAAAGACCTGAAGTTGAGATTTTGCCATCAATAGGGGTTTCGGTCTTCACCAGTCGGCCCTCGATGTTGTAAATCTTCACATCTTCCTTCGCACCTGCCACAGTCACCATTGCGCCAGCGTAGGCAGGGTTTGGTGTCACAGTCATACGGCTATTGTCAGCCACCACGGTGGTCACACCGGAAGCTTCATCCTTGCCATAGAGCAATTCGATGCCAGGAATTTCGAGCGAATAGTTCTGACCAGTGGTAGCGGCACCTGTGCTGAAATAGATATACACCATTTGCAATGGATAGTTGGAGAGGTCGGCAGCGTCGCACCATTGGCTGGTAGGCAATTTGCACACATATTCGCCCTCCACATTTTCAGGAATCTCGAAATCGGAAATCACTTGTGCGCCATTCACCGTGTTGGTAGAAATGCTCACACGCTTCACTTTTAGGTTGCCTGGACGGAAGCGAACACGGAGAGTGTCGGGAATACCCCACAACGCCATTTTCTTGGCAAGTTTGATGTAGGGGTTACGCGAACTTGCACCCACGAAGTCGATTTTCATACCGTTTTCAAAAGAATTGATAGTGCGGTTTTTGCCACCGCTTTGGGTGATGGTCCAAGTGGTTGGATCGATGCTCACCTGCTCCACGGTGGTGACGTGAGCCTTAGGGTTCTGAACCTTCACGCTTACAGTGCCTTCAAAGTTCTCGCCCTTGCCTGAGATTTCGGCTTCGCCATCGGCAACGGCTTTCACCACGCCAAATTCATCAACGGCTGCCACATCGGTGTTGCTTGAAGTCCAGTTCATCACCGATGGGTCAACGATGTCGCTACCTGCGCCACTCACGCCAAGCACTTTGATTTCGTAGTCGTGGTTTTTGTCCACCACCACGCTCTTGTCGCGGAGCTTTTTCTCGGCGTTCACGATACGCACTGGTTGAGCGCACTTCACACCTTTGTATTCGGCATAAACGTTGCCATCGGCAGGAGTGGCTGAAGCGATAAAGGTGCCATCGCGGAATGTGCCCACTTGTGGATCGCAAGAGAGAGTCACGCCCTCCAATTCACGGATTTTCAGCACGCCATATTTATTGTAGCCCCACACCTTTGGAGCGATTTTTGCGCTGATAGAGATATTCCAGCAGCGAGGCGCGAAGTTAATCAAACCGATTTCATCGTCAACAGGAGCGTTCGACACGAGCAAACAGCCGTTGCCCACAGAGCGGAGCGATCCGTCGCTTGGAGTGTTGACCACATCGCCATTCACCACCATGCACGATGAACCGCCACCGTCGAGGTTCACAGCATTCACCGCACCCAATCCCAAGAACACGCCAGCAGCCTCGCCGAGCGAAACGCCAGTTGATTTAGGACTGCGACCGTCGATCACCACGAAATACACCTTGGTGCTGTCGGCATTAAAACCGATGCAGGTGCGTGGGTGGCGTTCGTCCCAATCATCAATAATTTTACCATTTTGCAAAATAATATGGTCGCTACCACCCATCAACTCCTTGAAATTTTTGAGCAAACCAGGTTGTGAGCGCAAATCCACTTTCAGATTGATAGCCAGTTCGTCGCCCTTAGCCATGGCTTTCAGGCGGTCGATGCAAGTGCCGCGAGCCCACAGAATGGCGTAGCCTTCTGGAATATCGCTCACACCATTGCCGTCGAAAACAGAGTCAACCACGCAGTTCTCCACGGCATTGGCGTGCCATGCGAAAGCACCGCTCTTTGGACGAATGAGTGCCTTCATACCACCAGCGCAGTTCTCGGTTTTGGGGCCGTAGGCATTGGTGTAGAGGTTGATTTGGTTGCCGCCTGTGTTTTCCCACTCAAGGCGCTGCATATTCACCGTGTGCAGACGGTAACTTTCGCCCTTGTGGGTGATAGAGCCGTAGAAATCCACACGGTCGATGTAGGGGCGGCGTTCGTCGTCGAGCACAAAGCAAGCACGTCCCACAGGGTTGGTGATGCACTGGTCGAGTTTGAACTGTCCGCTACGTGGAATACCGTTTTCAAGCGTATTCTGGAAGAAATAAAAGTCGCCATTTGTTGCGCCAATCACCTCATGGCCAGGGCGATTGTTTCGGGTAGCCATGCTCAAGGGGTTTTCTTCAGCCACACCCTTGTCGCCACCTTTGCAAGTTTCGAAGTCCACATACTTGTTGGTCAGGTCCATTTCCATCACGCTCACTTTCAGAGGCATGGCGGGCAAATCGTATTTCGCGAAAATCACGCCCGGTCCCACCATGTGTGGAAACACGAGGGTATCCACATCGAAAACTTTACTGCCAACTGTCCATTGTGTTTTGGCACGCATCGGGCTTGCCAGCAGCAAGACCAACGCTACGAGAAAAATCAACTTTTTCATCTTTAATTATTTAGTCTAATAACAGGTTAATCAAAGTGGTGACATCGCCCACATTCACCACGCCGTCGGCATTTAAATCGCACACGGCATCGGAATACGACGACAGTCCTAATATCTTATTAATCAACGCAGTCACATCGGTCACATTCACCTCGCCATCGCCATTGATGTCGCCCGGCTTTTGCGCTGCCACAGCATTGTAAACGGTTTCAAAGCCCTTGAAGTCGATGGTGTATTTCTGACCAGTCTTTGAAGTGCCCATATTCAGTTGAATGGTGCTCAGCGTCAGGGGATAGGAGCCCATATTTTCGGTATCTATCCACGAAGCGGTAGGCACCGAGAGACGCAGGTCGTTGCCTGCAATCACGGTGTCGGGGTGAAGGGTGAGATAGGTGATTTTCTCACCGTTGCGACGAATGCCCAGCACCACATTCTTCATAGGTGCCTCGCCCGGATTCAAACGAATCAGAACCGAGTCGGGCAAACTCCACAAGCGAACGTTCTTGCTCAGCACAATCTTTGGACTGCGGCCCGACGCTCCTGTGTAGGTGTAGGTGAAACCATCGCCATGGGCGGTGCTCACAGCGTTTTTACCACCAGTCTGCGTGATTTTCCAAGTGCTCAAGTCGATATTGGGGTCGATGGGCATAATGTGAGCGGTCGGACGCTCCACAATCACCTTCATGGTGTCGGTGAAGTCGCCAATGGTGCCATACACATACGCCTCGCCGTCTTTCACGCCACGAAGCACGCCTGTGGCAGTGCCAATTTCCACCACGCTCTCATCGCTGCTGCTCCAAGTGAGAGCGGCAGGATTCACGGCACGCTTCACGCCATCGATGGCGTTTTCCACAGCCACGGCATATTGGCGATAGGTGTCGGTGATGATGGAGTCGTTCACAATGCGCAATCCTTCGCCATTGCCCAAAATCTGCACAGGCACGGTGGTGGTGAGGTCGCCATAAGTGGCGGTGAGCACAGCATCGCCGCTGCCATCGCCGCAGAAAGTGCGCTCGTCGGTCATGTGTCCTACGGATTCGGGACAAGTGACCGTCACACCCTGCAAATCGGTGTCGATGAGCAAGCCATATTGGTTGTAACCGTAGAATTTAGGAGTATAAACGCCATATTTCGGCACTTTTGCCACCCAATCAACGAATGCGATGCGCGCGATAGTGCTGTCGTCGGGGGCTGTGCTAATGGCGAAGAAGCCGTTGGCATCGGAGCGTTCTGTACCGTCGCTTGGCACGTTGAGTGTGCCCAAAGCCTGGCTATACATTGTAGATGAGCCGCCGCTGTCGAAGTTCAAGCCTTCCCATGCGCCCAGTTGGCGGAGCAAGTCGGCACCCTCGGTGGTGCGTGCGCCACTTGAGATAGGCGAACGCCCATCAATCTGCACCATGATGATTTTGGTCTCGTCTTGGCTGTAACCCATCACGGTGAGGGGCTGACCGCTGCTGAACTGGCTCATGATATACTCGGTTTCGAGCACTTCGCCCTTCTCCAAGATTTTTGGCACACTTGAAATCATGGTAAACGGATTCACTTCCTGACCACTCATATACACACGAATGTCGAAAGTGACCACATCGCCCGGTTTCAGGCTGTTCACAAAGTTGAGCGTAGAGCCTTGACCACGAATCACGAAGCCGTTGGCAGGAATGTCCATATCGCCCTCGCCCGATGGTGCAGAAGTCACCACCAAGCGGAATGGCTTGGCAATGCCAAACTCCTCGCCCTCGGCAAGCACCGCCTGCACTTCGGCACAAGTGCCGCGCAAGTTGGTGCCCGAAAGATAAGTGGAGGTGAACAGTGCTACCTGGTCGCAAGCATATTCGCAGTTCACCACGCCCATGGGTGCGGTTTCGCCTTTTCCGTTTGTCACCGTGCCGCCAAATGTGGCTTCGCCAAAGAGGGGTTTTTTGCTTTGGTCGAGGGTAAAGTCAATCCAGTTGCCCACATGGTTCACACCGTGGTAAATCGTACCATCGGCAATACATGGACCGATTGGAGAGCCCACCACCGATTCGCCACGGCCAGTGAGACCACTGGTGCGGAAAAAGTCGCCATTCACGCCCAGAAAATACTGTGCGCCCGGACGCGATTTGCGGCGCGACATTCCCGAAATGGTTTCACCGCCGGCATACTTGTCCTGCCCCATCACGGCAGAGAAAGTAACGTAGGGGTTGGTGAGGTCAGTAATGGAATAGCGCACATACATCTGTCGGCCAGCGTCGCCACGCATCAGTAACTGTGTGCAACTGGTGCTCGGTCCCACCATGGCATGAAAGATGGTATCAGCCACATATTCCGTGCCTCGAATATTGTAGTTAATCGAAGCGTTTGCCGCCCAAGCCATAGCACAGGCAAGGGCGGAAACTATCATCTTTTTCACTTTGTGGACGATTTAAGAATCATATTGATAAGGTCGGTCACATCTGACACATTCACCACGCCATCGCCATTGATGTCGCAAGCAGTGTTGCTGTAGTCGGAAAGACCGAGGATTTTGTTAATCAATGCAGTCACATCAGATACGTTCACCACACCGTCGCCATTGAGGTCGCCCTTATTTTCGGCAGGGATAGCGTTGTAAACGGTTTCGAAACCGTCGAAGTCGATGGTGTATTTCTGACCAGTCTTTGAAGTGCCCATATTGAGTTGGATATTGTTGAGCGTAATAGGATAGTTCATCATATCGGCAGCGTCGATCCATGATGCTGTAGGCAATTCAAGTTCAATCATCTTGCCGGCAATCACGGTGTCGGGGGTAAGGGTATGGTAACTTACCTTCTGACCGTTGGGGCGAAGGCTCAATACCAAATTCTTCACAGGAGCCTCACCTGGGTTGAAACGAATGCGGATAGCGTCAGGCAAACTCCACAAGCGAATGTTTTTGGTGAGCACAATCTTTGGACTGCGGCCCGATGCTCCGGTGTAGGTGTAAGTGAAGCCATTGCCGTGTGCTTCGCTCACGGCATTCTTACCGCCCGTTTGGCTGATTTTCCAAGTGCTCATATCCATATTGGGGTCGATAGGCATGATGTGGGCAGTAGGGATTTCCACATTCACAATCATGGTGTCGGCCACCTCGCCGAGTTTACCAATCACTTGGGTGGTGCCGTTGCGCACACCCTTCAGCACGCCAGTGTGCTCACCAATGGTGACAACGCTTTCGTCGAGGCTGGACCAAGTGAGTGCGAGTGGACTGATGCTCATAGCGTTTTCGCCGAGAGTGGTTTGAACATCTACTGCATATTCCTTAAAACTGTCGGTGATGATGGAATCGTTGGTGATTTTGATGTCGTCGACAGCATCAACAATAGTCACATGTTCCGACACGCTCATACCCTCGTAAGTGGCAGTGAGCACGCCTTCGCGCACCGATGCGTCGGCATAGAAAGTAGAATCGGCGATGATATTGCCCAGCGACTTGTCGCAAGAGAGTTTCACACCCTTCACATCTTGGCTCACGAGCATACCATATTTGTTGTAGCCGTAGAATTTTGGGGTATATACACCGTATTTAGGGAATTTGAGTGAGAAATCCACGAAGCGAATGCTTGCGATGGTGCTGTCGTCGGGGGCAGAACTTACCACATAGAAGGCGTTGCCATCGGCACGCTCTGTGCCGTCGCTGGGGTGGTTGCGAATACCGAGGGTACTGGTGTAGAGCACAGCAGAGCCGCCACCGTCCATGTTGATACCATCGGTAGCACCTGCATAGCGCATGATGTCGGCAAGCCATGTGGTGCGCACACCGCTCGACAATGGTGAACGGCCATCAACCACCATGAAATATGCTTTTTTGCCACCGTCGCTATAACCGATAGCGGCACGAGGCTGGCGAGTGTTGGCATCGCCACGGTCGGCTTCGCTTTGCAGCGTCACGCCGTCTTCCAAAATCTTAGGGTTACCGGTCACGATTTGGTAAGGCTCTACCGACTTGCCTTTGGCAGTCCAAGAGAGGGTTACGGTCACCTCGTCGCCTTCCTTAAGGTTTTGGATAAATGAAGAGGCTGCACCTTGTCCGTGAAGCACATAGTGGCCCTCTGGAATGGTCATATCGCCATCACCGGTTGGAGCACTCACAATTCTCATTTTGAAAGGCTTTGCGGTTTCAAATTTTTCACCATCGGCAACCACAGCCAGCACTTCCCAGCCGTTCCAGTGCCAAGTATGGCCGTAGTAGAGGTCGTTGTAGATGGTCACCTTATCCACATTCGATGCAGGCACCTCACCGCTGTAGGTGTTGATGCCGCCCACAGTGGCTTGCGAGCCATCAGCAGCCACAATCGAGCCACTGAAGAAGAATGGGTCTGCATACAGGCTGCCATCGGTGGCTACTACAAAGTTTTTATATTCTTTGGCATTGTTGCGCGCACGGTAAATCACACCGTCAACGATAGTGGAACCATAAGGGGTACCCACAGTCGAAACACCACGGCTGGTGGTGCCTCTGGTGTAGAAGAAGTCGCCATTCACGCCCACCATGTAGCGCGCGCCTGGTTTCGACTTGCGTTCAGCCATGCCTGAAATTTTCTCATTGCCAGCGAGCTTATCGGTTGCGCACACACCGCGCAGCGAGAGATAAGGGTTGGTCATGTCCATCGTGGTATAGAACACGCGAAGGGCGTCTAATGTGGTCGCGTTACGGAACCACAGTGAGGTTTGGGTTGTACCTGGGCCGATTTGGTTGTGGAACAGCGTATCTACGGTGTATTCCGTTCCTTGAATCGACCACACATTTCCTGCCACGGCAGTGAATGCAGCCACAGCGGAAAGAAGAAATGATGCGATAGTTCTTCTCATTGTTAAAATAGCGTTTTATTAGTTAAGTCTGAATATAAAGTATAAAATTACCCATTTTCAAAAAAATAGGCAAATTTTCCCACAATTTTCTTCCACCACATTTCAACATAAAAATATCCAACAAAAATATATGCCAACTCCTATCAAAATCAAAAAAAACGGAAAACACAAGACTCAAATCACTGAAAACCAATGCTATTGAAACAAAAAAGAATCGAAAGAAAGCACGCGTAAGAATACGATGAGCGGGTAAATGGATGGGCGATGCGAGGGCGATGTGCATTTTTTTTGCAAAAAAGAAGCGAAAAATTTGCAAGATTGATTGATTTTGCCGTATCTTTGCATCGCTAAAAGCAACTGGTGCGTTAGTTCAGTTGGTTAGAATGCCTGCCTGTCACGCAGGAGGTCGCTGGTTCGAGTCCTGTACGCACCGCAAAACCCGGAAGCAATCCCGCTCCCGGGTTTTTTGTTTCCCCCTTATTTGGAAAGTCAACAGGGTTCAGTGGAAAATTTCTGGGGGCATAGATTATGCATCGTTGCCGAATCGTGAATGGTGTCTAAAACAAAAACATAAAAAACAGCCTTGGAACGAGGCTGTATTAAACCCAAATCGGTCATAAATCCTCACACGACCTAATGACCGATTTGGGTTAAACCAGCAGTTGGGCGGCCAACCCACCTTCCGACGTCTCCTTGTAGAGCGAGGGCAGGTCGTGACCTGTTTGTTTCATCACTTGCACCACGCGGTCAAAGCTGACGCGGTGCTTTCCGTCGCTAAACGTAGCATAGAGATTCGAGTCGAGAGCACGTGTGGCAGCAAAGGCGTTGCGTTCGATGCAAGGAATCTGAACCAGTCCGCAGATGGGATCGCAGGTCATGCCAAGGTGGTGCTCAAGCCCCATTTCAGCGGCATACTCAATCTGTGCCGGACTGCCTCCGAAAATTTGGCAAGCGGCGGCTGAGGCCATGGCGCATGCAACGCCCACCTCTCCCTGGCAACCCACATCGGCACCTGAGATGCTGGCGTTCTGTTTCACGATATTGCCCACAAGACCTCCAGTTGCGAGGGCATGCAAAATCTTGATGTCGGAAAATTCGTGCCCCTTAGCAAGGTGGTAGAGCACACCTGGCATGACGCCACACGAGCCACAGGTGGGAGCGGTGACGATGGTGCCACCCGATGCGTTTTCCTCGCTTACAGCTAAGGCGTAGGAATAAACCAAGCCACGTGTCTGAAGGTTCCTGCGGTAGCCTTGAGCCTTGACATAATAGGTGAAAGCCTTGCGTTGAAGGTTAAGCGGACCAGGCAGACGGCCCTCTTGCTCAATGCCGCGCTCCACACTGCGCTTCATAGCTTCCCATATCTCCTGCAGGTAGTCCCAGATGCCAGAGTCTTCGTGCTCGTTGACATATTCCCAATAAGCACGACCGTTGTCGTAACACCATTTCTTAATGTCGCTCAGATGACTCAACGGATAGATGTCGGGCGATGGGGGTAACACACCGGTGGGGTGGTCGCCCTCTGAAAGAGTGCCTCCGCCAACGCTGTAAACCGTCCAGGATGTGTTAGGACGACCATCGGCATGAATGGCGTTGAAAGTCATTCCGTTGGGGTGGAATGGCAAAAACTTGGTGGGTTCCCACACAATGGTGGTGGGTGCAAGGGGGCTCAGCACTTCCTCAATGGCCACGTCGGTCATGTGACCTTTGCCTGTTGCGGCCAAACTGCCATAGAGTGTTACGCTGAAAGATATGGCACCCTCGTTTTGGGCGGCGAAGATTTGGGCGGCCTTCTGAGGACCCATAGTATGGCTCGAAGAAGGACCTTTGCCTATTTTATAAAGTTCGCGTAGTGATTTCATAGTTGCAAAGATACTGCAAATAAGACGGAGAACGAAATGATTCGCGAATCATTTCGTTCTGTAACGTGCATTTTATTGCCTCTTTATGCAAGGCATGTGAGCGGTTTGCCCCACTGGTTTTCCATTAACCCACTGTGGCAGTTCGCTTTTCACGGCGAGCCTGACGCTTGAAGTTGCGGAGCACTCTCATGCCCACGATGGGCCAAGCCGGTATGTGCTTGATTTGGTGGCGCACCATGGGTATATCCCACAGCAGCATAAGGGCGGCGAAAAACATGCCGGCAAGCAAAGTCCACCCAAACAGTATCTTTATGCTTTGCGCCATGAAACCTTCTACCAAATTTTCCATCATCTGTGGGAAATCGATTTGCGTGGCGCTCATCCTCACGCTGTCGATATAACCCGAACAGCGCGCAAAACCGTCGCCCACATAGTATTTCATGCCTCGGCTATGGAGCGCGGCACCCATCAGTCCGCCCACAAACATGTGCAGCACGTTGAACACTGAAAGCGCCTGGAAGAAGTGCTCAAACGACATGATTTCGTGCAGACACCACATAAACGCGATGCACAGCACGGCATAACTGAATCCACGCCACACAAGCGGCACGCGCAACTGCGTGATGCTGATGCCCGAATCCACGAGGAAGTAAAACCCTCCTGCATAGAGGCAAAACGCAAACAGCGCAAACGCTATCAGTTTATACACATTCCAGCGCATCACCTTCAGCCAGCCCAGCGAAAACAGGCACCCTGCCAGTATGCCCGGCAGCGACCATTGGTTGAGCCCTTCGTAAGTGAGGTCGGTATAGTGCATCACTTCCTCATAATATACCATTTCAAGCACATGCTCGCACGAAAACAGAGCCTCCACCACGCCAATGAGCAAAATCACAGGCACCACATTGTGGTATTTCCACATGGCAGGTTCGATATATGGCTTGGGGTGCTGACGCATACGAATGAGGCACAGGGCAAAGGTAATCAGCACGGTGCCTGTCACCAGTCGGAACTGGCGAGAATGCCACCAGTCGAGCCAGTCACCATAGTTGAGCAGCCACGCCACCTGTAGCCAGAATGCAATCCAAAGCAATGCGCCAAACCAGTCGAGTCCTTTCAGCGGCACAATCTGCGGCATGGCACGGAAGGGCTTTGTGAGCAGGGCTTGCACGAGCAGCACAATCAGCATCAGCAATATCACAAACCAGTGCATATAGGTCCAGTGCATGTGATAGGCAAACCATGCGGCAAGATAGACCGCCCCCTCTATAGAGGTGAGCAGCACAATGTGCAGAATGGGGAAAAACACACCGAAATCACGTTTGGGTGTCATCCATAGTTGAATATTCGACATGCACTCGAATGTGCCTTGAATCTTCGCCATGCCGCACACCACGCACAGTGCCCACAACGCCGGCAGAGGCATTTTGATGGTGGCAAGCAGGTTGCAGACCACAATCACCGCCGCCGACACCATCAGCAGGCTCTTGTTGGTGAAGCGAAACTTCATGCGAAACAGCACAGGGAAATACAGAGCCATGCCAATGAGCGTGGCATAGAGGCACATCTGCACATCTTCACGCATCAGGCTCCACTCCCCCACCACATCGTTCATGGCACCGAGATACATGCCGTTGGCAAACTGAAAACAGAATGCGAGCAGCAGATATATCCACGGTCGTATGAACTTCGGCACAAACTGCCGATACATGGGCATGGAGAAAGTGGTGGGCGGTCCGCCAGCCTTGGGCTTTCCGCCCGTTTTTGGTTTCTTGTTATCGATGTCGGTCATCTTTTTCACTTATTAATCACACACACCACATTCATGCCGGCACGGAGTTTGCTCTGCGCTTTCTTGTCAGCGTCGAGGTGGATTCTGACGGGTATGCGTTGCTCCACTTTCACGAAATTGCCTGTGGCATTGTCTTGTGGAATCATTGAGTAGGCAGAGCCTGTGGCATCGCTGATGCGCTCCACCGTGCCCTTGAATGCCACACCGGGGACGGCATCAACCGTGATATCCACCTTCGAACCTACGTGAATGTTGGGCAACTGCGTTTCACGGTAGTTTGCCACCACCCACAATTCTGAGTTATCCACGATGCTTGCCATGGTTTGACCCGGCTGCACGAGTTGACCCACATGTATGTCCTTCTTGCCCACCACGCCATCGGCTGTGGCAACAATCACGGTGTAGGAGAGATTGAGTTTCGCCAACTGGATTTGGGCGCGCGCCACCTTGACGGCAGCCTGATTCTGTGTGAGGCGGTGTCCCTGTTCGGTTTCGGTTTTGGTGAGTGTGCCACGGCTGCGCACGGCTTGCTCATAGCGGGCTTGCGCCTCAAAGGCGGTGTGCACTTTGTCGTACTGCTGTTGAGTCACCGCATCGCTTTTCAGCAGTTGAGCATATCGCTGGTCGTCGATTCGGGCGTTTTCCAGTCTGACGCTCGCCTCATCCACACCAGCGTCGGACACGCTCATATTCTGACGCGTAACGCCAATGGTAGAACTGGTGACATCGCCGCCAGCCAACTCACGCTGCAAATTCGCCTCGGCTTGCGCCAGTTGCAAGCGGTATTCGCTGTCCTCAATCACCACCAGCGTGTCGCCTTTGTGCACTGGTTGGTATTCATTGAAACGGATTTCCTTGATGAATCCGCCCACACGGGCATTCACTGGGGTGATGTGCTGCTGCACGGTGGCGTTGTCGGTGTATTCGCCTTCTTCAAATTGCAAGAAATGGTCCACCACCAGCCATGCGCCAGCGGCAAGAACGGCAAGCACACAAATGTTGTATATCAATCGAATAAGTATCTTCTTTTTCATCTTGTTTTGATTGTATTTTTTAAAATGCGAGTTAAATTTTTCCGGTCACGTATTTCACATTATAATATGTGTAGGCGATATTGATTTGCGCGTTCACCTCTTGCAGTTCGGCATTGAGTTTCACATTCGACGCATCAATCATATCGGTGATGAGTGCCAACTGGTTGGCGTAGCGATTTTGCACCACCTGAAAGTTTTGGTTCGCCAACTCCACGCTTTTCTGCTGAGTGCGCAGTTCCACATACGCCTGCTGATGCATGGTGTAAGCCTGGTGCACCTGATTGTTCACATTCTCGTTGGTCACGGCATGTGCCTCTTGACTCTGGCGCAACTGTGCCTCAGCCCTGCGAACGGATTTTGGAGTCTTGAACAGCGAACTGAGGGAGTATTTCACGCCCACGCCCACATACCACACATTGAAATTCTTGTTGATGGGCGGAATGTCGTAGGTGAACGGTCCCGTAAAGTTGTCGGCAGCCACCACAGCCACTTTCGGCAGGAGTTCGCTCTTGGCGAGTTTCAACTGTTGCTCTGCCACATTGGTCGCCAGTTCCGACTGGCGGATTTGCGGCGCATTCACCAGCGCATCGGATTGCAAATCCTTTTCCGACATCAGTTCATAGCCTGTGGCAGTGAGGTCGATATCGGGAACGATGATGGCATCTTCAATCCCCAGCGCGTTACACAACTGGTGGCTCAAAATACTCTTTTGGTCCTCCAACTGGCGTTTGCCCAATTTCAGCGACTCCATTTGCAGTTCGTAGCGGGTTACGTCGTTTTTCAGCGCCATACCCTGTGTCTGCTTAGCCTTGATGTCGGCAATGAGGCGTTCGGTCAGGGCGATGTTGCTATCATACACCTTGATGCCGTTGTCGAGTTTCGACAGTTCCAAAAACTGACCGATGGCGATGAAGCGAAGTTGGTTGCGCGTAAGCGTAACGGCATTTTCAGCCACCGACTTCTGGAGTTCGGCAAGTTTGATGCCTGTGGTGATTGCCCCACCGGCATACACCACCTGCTGCGCCTCAAGGGCGAAGGAATTGCCAAAGTGAGGTTGGCTTGCACCCTTGGCGTGACTGAAGTTGCGGTCGGTGATCAGCACATTGCCGGTATAACTCAGCGAAAGTGAGGCGCCAATGTCGGGCAAGCGTTTGTTTTTGGCTTCTTCTATGCCTTGCGTCGCCACGCTCACGCCCGTCTTAGTGGCATTGAGTGTGCTATTGCCACTCTCTATCATACTGAAAAGTTCGTTGGCAGTAAGTCTGCGCTGTGTCTGCGCCATGCCATAATTCGGCATCAGCATACACACACAAGCACAGCATAGTAATCTCTTGTGCATTGTCAATAAAAAATGTTTGATTCAGTGATATGTAAAATTTTCGGTGCAAAATTACCTACTTTTCACAGCCCAACGATTTCAAATAAATCCACAATAATTGAATATTTGGGAACACTTATGCTGATATATTACATAAATTTCCGATATTTGCGGTAAAAATCAGAATTATCCACATACACCGCAAGCATAGTATAGATGAAAGGTAAAGACATAGAGATGCGCTCCAACCGAAAAGTGAGCCTCATATCGGAGCACTCGGAATCATGGTTTAGCGAGGCTACGGCTATCGACTACGGCATGATTGTGCTCTGCCGTGAGGGCGAGGCCACCATTGGCGTGAATTTCTTGGAATGGCGATTAAAGAAGGGGTCGGTCATCACACTTTTCCCCAACGATGTGGTGGCGGTGACCAACCGTACCGACGATTTCGGGGTGGAGATTCTGAAATACGGAGCGTCGCTGCTGCGCGAGGCAAGTCTGCAACTGGAGCAAACCGTGTATTCGCAACTGAAAACCGACCGATGCCGCACCGAGTCGCCCATTCTCACCAATATCATCAACAATATGTTTGCGCTGCTCCGACTGTATTTCGAGCAAGAGGGCTGCATCTGCCTGGAGCAACTGGTGACGCTACAACTCAAAGCCTTTTTCCTCGGCTTCTACGACTACCTTTACCGCAACCCCGAAGAAAAGAAGGCCGAAACTGGCAGCCCACGAATCCGCGAACTGTTCAACCGCTTCATGAGGGCGTTGGAAAGCCGCTACCGTGAATCGCGCGACGTGAGTTATTATGCCGACCTGCTGAATGTGTCGGCAAAGTATTTGGGCATAGTCACACGCCGCATCACAGGCCACACCGCCAAAAGCGTAATCGACCATTATGTGGTGCTGCAAATCAAGCAATCGCTTGCCACCGAAGAAAAGTCAATCAAGGAACTGTCGTGGGACTACCACTTCTGCGACATCTCATTCTTCTGCCGCTACTTCAAGCAGCACACCGGCCTCACCCCCCAACAATTCCGCAAAACCTAACCGCCCCCATCAGTCTTTCAAATTTAATCAGAAGAAGTACAATGTCGGCTTCCAATACATCATGGTAATCCATTCGGCATTTTTGTGGCATTTCATTCGGTATTTTTGCGACGTTTCATTCGGTATTTTTGCGGTAATCTACACTGTTAACCAAAAACGAAAACGCCATAACGTAGGGACATGCCTTTGGCATGTTTCCAATGCGTTGACACATTGCTGGTTGGCATCGAAACATTCGAAAGGCATGTCATAAAAGGTGGAAGGGCGCAAGAAGAAATCTATCACAGCCTAATTTATATCCCTGCACCGTCTTGAAAGAACGGTTCCTCTATGGCGCGACTTTGGAGCACACGGGAGTGAGGTGGCACATCGTGGGTGAGCCACACGTTACCACCCACTATGGTGTGATGCCCTATCCTCACCCTGCCCAGTATTGAGGTGTTGGAATACACGGTCACATAGTCTTCTAAAATGGGGTGGCGCGGCATATCTATAGGCACACCATTAGCATCATACGAGAAATTCTTCGCTCCAAGTGTCACGCCCTGATAAAGCATCACATGGTTGCCAATCACACTGGTGGCACCAATCACCACGCCTGTGCCATGGTCGATGCAGAAATGCTCGCCTATCTGCGCGGCAGGGTGTATGTCGATACCTGTGGCAGAATGCGCCATCTCGGTGATGACACGCGGAATAATGGGAACGCCTTGCAAATGAAGTTGATGTGCGGTGCGATAGTGAACCATCACCTTTACCACAGGATAGCAAAGTATTACCTCCTGCATCGACTTTACAGCGGGATCGTTGTGCATCACAGCGAGAGCATCGGTGTGGAGCAGCCTCGCAATTTCGGGCAACGCCTGCACAAAGTCGTCCGCCATTTTATCAGGATCGGTGATGGTGGTGATGGTGGAAAGTTGGTCGACGAGCACTGCGTGAATGGCCTCATTGCCATTGGTCCACGAAGGCACATCGGAATAGTCGGGAAAAATAACATAGCCGACCAGTTCCATCAGTCGCTTGAGTTGGGAAACAGAGGGTGCTTTCATCTTTCTTACTCAAATAAAGAGGTGGATAAATAACGTTCGCCAGTGTCGGGCAGCAGTGCCACAATGAGTTTGCCTGCGTTCTCGTCCTTCCTTGCCAAAGCGAGGGCTACGGAGAAAGCCGCTCCCGACGAAATGCCCACAAGCAGCCCCTTTGTGCGCGCCAACTTGCGTGCACCAGCGAAAGCATCGTCGTCGGTCACAGTCACCACCTCGTCCACGGCGTCGGGATTGTAGGTAGATGGTACAAATCCTGCACCTATACCCTGAATCTTGTGTTTGCCTGGCACTCCCGTGGTCAGCACTGCGGAGGAAGCCGGCTCCACTGCCACCACCTTCACGGCAGAATTATGCTTTTTGAGGGCGCTACCCACACCGCTCACCGTGCCACCAGTGCCCACGCCTGCCACAAAAATATCCACTTTCCCATCAGTATCGGTCCAAACTTCCTCCCCAGTGGTCTGCTCGTGGATTGCAGGATTGGCAGGATTCACAAACTGCCCCAGAATCACTGCCCCAGGGATAGTGTCGCGCAACTGCTCCGCCCTGGCAATGGCACCTTTCATACCTTCAGCCCCTGGCGTAAGTTCAAGTTTTGCACCGTAGGCCTTCAGCAGATTGCGACGCTCCACACTCATGGTTTCGGGCATTGTGAGAATGGTTTTGTAGCCTTTGGCCACACCCACCCATGCCAGTCCCACACCTGTATTACCACTTGTGGGCTCAATAATCGTGGCACCAGGCTTCAACACGCCTTTCTTCTCTGCGTCCTCAATCATTGCCAACGCAATGCGGTCTTTCACACTGCCACCAGGATTGAAAGCCTCTACCTTTACAACTATTCTTGCCTTTTGATTTTCAAATCCGCTCACCTCCACTAATGGGGTGCGCCCTACGAGTTCTGTAATTGATGAGTAAATCATAATGATAACTGTTTTATAAATTGATATTGTTTTTAAAAATATACACAAAAAAGCGCCTTGCCACTGGATTGGCAAGGCGCAGGTATTTTGCTTTTAATAAATGTCTTAATGATTTTCTATATCACATCACGCAAAACGACCATCGTGCCGAGCCAATCTCTTGATTCGGTACAACAGCAACATGCTTGCAAAGATGTGTACAATTTCTTCATTCTGCCTAAAAAAATCGTTATATACGACCACAAAATTATAACAATAATCCACAAAAACCAAATAATCCGCAACAAAATGTATTAAATCGGATTAAATTGGTGTTTTTTATCGCAAAGGGGATTAGCAAAGGGGGATTATAAAAAAGGGGTGCGGTCAGTTCCGCGCCCCTTAACTGTTATTCGAATTGGTCGTTGCCGATGATGCTTTGGATGGCTTTGCCTACGGCGTTTGCCACATCGGGGGCGATAAGGCCGTGGGTGCCTTGCTCCTCGATAGCGATGTCGCCAGCCAAACCGTGAACATACACGCCGAGAGCCACGCTCCAGTCGGGCGAATATCCCTGGGCAATGAATGCCGCAATCACGCCAGTAAGCACATCGCCGCTGCCGGCAGTTGCCAAGCCAGGGTTGCCGGTGCTATTGATATACACCTTGCCGTCGGGGCGCACCGTCTTGGTGTAGCGGCCCTTGAGCACGATGGTGATTTCGTAGAGGCGCGACACATCGATAGCCTTCTTCAGGCGGTCTTCATCGGTGGTGTGTTCGCCAAACAGGCGGTCGAACTCGCTATTGTGAGGCGTAAGGATTGAGCCCTTTGGTATGCTGTGAATGAGCACCAGACGAGTGGCGATGCAGTTGAGCGCGTCGGCATCGAGAATGCACGGACGGCGATAACGCTTGATGAACGAATCCACCGCCGCAATGGTGTCGCTGGTGGTGCTGATACCCGGACCGATTGCCACCACATTATAGTTATGGTGGAGTTCGATGTCGGTGGTGAAATATTCGCTTTGGTCGGCTTCAAACAGCACCTCTGGCACGGTGGTTGCCAATGGAATGTAGCCACACTTCGGAGCGTGAACAGTCACCAAGCCCGCACCTGCGCGCATTGCGCCGCGCGCAGCAAGCGTGGCGGCACCCATCATGCCGTAACTACCAGCCACGAGGAAAACGGTGCCATTGTCGTATTTGTTGATAAAATTACCGTGTGGGCGCAGTTCGCGCTTCACATCTTCACGCTCAATCAGGTAGAAATCGGCAGGAGTGCTGGCAATGGCTTCTTGGTCCATTTCAAGGTCGAGCACCACCACTTCGCCCAAAAAATCAGCGTTTTCGCTAAAGAAAAACGACAGACGCTTGAACTGGTAAGCGAGTGTGAGGTTTGCACGGATAATGTTGCGGCGGTCCACACCGGTGTTCCATTCGCCAAACAAACCCGAAGGAATGTCGAGCGACACCACAAAGGCGTGCGACTCGTTGATATACTGCACGGTGGAAGCATATCCGCCCTTGAGCGGATTGCTCAAGCCTGAGCCAAACAAACCATCAATCACCAAGTCGTCGGGACCGAGTTCGGGTGGTGTGAAGGTGTCGAGCACCTCAATCAGTTCCACACGGTCGAGCCCTTTGAGGCGGTCGCGGTTGGTTTCGCAGCAGTGCGACAGGCGAGTGGCCTTCACATTGAAGAGGTAAACCTCAGAGCGATAGCCCTGCTCCGCCAGCAGTCGAGCCACAGCAAGTGCGTCGCCGCCATTGTTGCCTGGACCGGCGAAAATCACAATTCGTTTGCTGGGGTGCCAGCGTGATATGATTTGATAGACCACAGCCGACGCGGCACGCTCCATCAGGTCGAGCATTTTGATGCTCTCGCGCTCGATGGTTGCTTCGTCGATTCTTCTAATGCCTTCGGTAGTGAATATTTTCATAAATCCAATTTTAATCCTTCGTAAAAAAGCCGTAAAAAAGCAACTACAAAAATACGGATTTTTTCTTGGCTACGATAGCGAAACGCAAAAAAACTCGCTCATCACGGAATTTTTTGCAAAAACACATGATATAGGGGTTTGAAAATTTGGTGAGAATAATAAACTTTTTTAACTTTGTTGAAATTTTTCTTTAATTGTAAAGATGACAGAGACAGTAGTGAAAGGTATGACTTTCGTACCTTACCTCAGCGAAGCTGAAATTACAAAGCAAGTGAACCGTGTGGCTCGTGAGATTGTGGAGAGCCTTGGCGACGAAAAATCGCCTATTTTCGTGTGTGTGCTCAATGGAGCCTACGTTTTTGCAGCCGACTTGTTTCGCGCCTGCAATCTGCCAGAGGCTGAAATCACCTTCATTCGATTCAAGAGTTACGAAGGCACATCGTCAACCGGCGTGGTAAACGAGGTGATGGGGCTTGCCGAGAACCTTGAAGGCCGCGATGTGATTATCATTGAAGACATTGTAGATACCGGCGTTACGGCAAAGGCACTGCGCGAGGCTCTGGCTAAGCACAATCCAAAGAGCGTGAAAATGGCCACGCTGCTGTTCAAGCCCAAATCGCTCACCACTGGTCAAGCACCTGAATTTGTGGGATTTGAAATTCCTTCAAAGTTCATCTTGGGCTACGGACTCGACCTCGACGGGCAGGCACGCGGATTGCGCGACATCTTGGTTTTGAAAGACAAGTAAAATTTTAATATAACGGCTAACTTTAATACTTATTAATATGCTTAACATTGTAATGTTTGGCGCTCCAGGTTCTGGTAAAGGAACTCAAAGCGAAGTCTTGATTAAGACCTATGGACTCTTCCACATTTCAACAGGTGATGTGCTCCGCGACCATATCAAACGCGGCACCGACCTTGGTAAAACTGCCAAAGAGTATATCGACAAGGGGCAACTGATTCCTGACGAACTGATGGTAGACATTTTGGCTGCTGTTGTTGACGACAACAAAGATGCTGCTCAAAACGGTGTGATTTTCGACGGTTTCCCACGCACTATCCCACAGGCAGAAGCCCTCGAAGCAATGCTTGAAAAGCGCGGCACCAAGTTGAATGGCGTGATTGGCCTCGATGTTCCAGAAGACATTCTCATCGCTCGTCTGCTCAACCGCGGTAAAGAAACTGGCCGCAGCGACGACAACCTCGAAACCATCACCTCACGTTTGGAAGTTTACAACAACCAAACTTCTCCATTGAAGGAATTCTACGCTAAGAAGGGCATTCTTCACATGATTGAAGGCACTGGTGGCCCAGAAGCAGTATTCGAACTCGTGAAAAAAGCGATTGAGAGCATGTAATCATTCTCCAATCCAAACGACATAACGCAATCCCGGCGAGCCCCACGCTCACCGGGATTCTTTTTCCTTCCTCAAAGACAACGAGTCAACGAGTTTTTAGGGGGATCGAACTATCAAAATTTCGAATTATCGAGTTATCGAATTATCGAGATTTCGAGAGCAAAGACTATCGTCTTTAACTTCTTAACTTCTTAACTCCTAAAAAAAATCTTCTTAACTCCTGAAAAAAATCTTCTTAACTCCTGATTTTATTTCTTCCAAATGCGGCTGGACGAGTGAGGGTGGTGGTGTAGGTGTGGCCGAAGGTATCGGTCACTTTTACCGTTATGGGGGTGGTGGGGCTCGATGCCACAGCCTTGAAGATGTGGAGCGTGCCGTGGTGATACTGTGGCACCACATTCTCGCCACGTTTGTGGCGTGGCAGTGCGTAGGCGAGCAAATAGGCTGGGTCCACGGCGTGGAGGCGTGCCGTGGGCAGCGCGGTGCCATTCTCCGTTACCTCAAGTTTCCAATCGTCGTCCCATGCAAACACATTAATCAACACCGAATTTTCCTCAAACGCATCGTAGGTGGGCATCCACTCGAAAGTCTTGCTCAGCGCCACAGCGTCGGCGTCGGTGGCAAGGAATTGTTTCACCGTGTTCATATCCAGCACACGCATTTGAGGGTCGCTATGGTCTTCTATGGAGGCGTATTTCCATTCTATGCTATCGCCCCTCACTGTCCAGCGGCTATATCCGGCAGGTGAGCCGTCGGTACACATGTCGGTGCCGGTGAGTTTGCCGGTAATCCACCACGAAGCGCAAATGGCGGCGATGTTATGCTCCATGATGTGTGGATATTCGCTTGGGTGGGCGTTGAAATTCACATGGGTGTGACCGCTCACGAAATGCACATTTTTAAAACCGTCGAAGCAACTGGCAAGTTCCTTATAGTTCTGGAGCGAGCCGAAAGTGCTGAAATGGCGATTGATTCTGAAAGTGGGGATATGCGAGCACACCACCACAGGCATCTGCTTGTCCACGAGGGCGAGGTCTTGGCGGAGCCAGTTGATTTGCTGCTCGGTGACGGCCGCATTGTAGTTGCGCTGCCCCCACACGCCTTTGCGCGCCTTTTTCCCGGCAGGGAGCGTGTCGTTTTGATACACGATGTTGTCGAGCACCACATAGTGCACCTTGCCCAGATTGTAGGAATAGTAATTCGGGCAAACCACATCGCGCCACAGTTTTGCGGCAAGGAAGTCGGTGTTTGCCGAGTGAGGCACAGCGGGGTCGTTGTCGTGATTGCCAATCACAGGGAAAAGCGGCACAGGATAGCGCATCTTGCGCTGGTCGTCCATGAAATTGTACAGCGTGTATTTGTTGGCGTACCAAAAGTTGTCCCAAGTCAGGTCGCCCAAAATCATGGAATAGGTGGGCAACTGGCTCTCGGCAGCCTTTTCCTTCTCGTTTTTCAGCGATGCGATGTAGCCGTTTTTGTAGGTCTTGCGGTCGCCGATGCGGCGTGCGAGATGGCTGTCGGCACCGATAATCATCACATAGTCGTCGGCAGGACTGTAAGTGAGTTTGAAATTGTGAACCTCGGCGGTTTCCACCTTCGCATCGCTCAACTTTTGCCAAAACTGAGGGTTGAACCCATCTGCCATATCCACCGTGTAGCCACGCGGAATGGAGATAAACACATAGCCGTTCGCTTTGTCGGTTTGCAAGGCGTAGCGGCCTTGCTTGTCGGTGGTCACCACATTGATGCCGTCGCTCACAGCCACGCCACTCACGCCAGTTCCACCACAGGTCACCGTGCCAGTCACATTTTGCGCCATCGCCGCCATCGCCGCAGCGGCAGCAAACACAGAAATAAAAATCAATTGTCGAATCATTTTCCCTTTTTTATTTTTTTTTTGTTACCACAAAATTAATCAAATTTCTCTCCCCATCCAAGACGCTATAGCGTATTGGGAATGGATAAAAAAGGCGGCGGAGCGCTTGGGGGAGTGCTTCGCCGCTGGAGTTATGGCTTTATTCCTTGGAGAAATGTTTGCTTATTTGCCAAGTTTGGCTTGAATTGCCTTGCTTTCGGCTTCGTAGCCTGGTTTGTTGAGGAGGGCAAACATGTTTTTCTTGTATGCCTCCACACCTGGCTGGTTGAATGGGTTCACGCCCAAGATGTAGCCGCTCACGCCACAAGCCTTCTCGAAGAAATAGATGAGTTGGCCGAGGTAGCGCTCAGTGAGTGCAGGAATGGTGATGAGCAAGTTTGGCACGCCGCCATCCACGTGAGCCAAGCGAGTGCCGAGTTCAGCCATCTTGTCCACCTCGTCAACGTGCTTGCCAGCGAGGAAGTTCAGACCGTCGAGGTTGGCGTCGTCGTTAGGAATGATCACGCTGTGGCTCATATCGCCCACAGAAAGCACGGTTTCAAAGATGGTGCGCTCGCCATCTTGAATCCATTGACCCATAGAGTGGAGGTCGGTGGTGAAGTCAACCGATGCTGGGAAAATGCCCAGGTGGTCCTTGCCCTCGCTTTCGCCGTAGAGTTGTTTCCACCATTCAGCGAGATAGTGGAGGCGTGGGCAGAAATTCACCAGAATTTCAATCTTCTTGCCAGCCTGATAGAGTGCGTTGCGGGTTTGAGCGTAGGTGAACACATTTTCATCGTCGCCATTCTCAATTTCCACAGCACCAGCCACGAGAGCCTTCACGTCGAAGCCAGCCACTGCGATTGGGAGCAAGCCCACAGGGGTGAGCACAGAGAAGCGACCGCCCACATTGTCGGGGATAACGTAGGTCTTGTAGCCCTCTTGGGTGGCGAGGCTGCGAAGTGCGCCCTTCTTGGCATCGGTGATAGCCACGATGCGCTTCGAAGCCACTTCCTTGCCCTCTTGCTGCTCCAGCATGTCTTTCAACAGACGGAAAGCAATGGCAGGTTCGGTGGTAGTGCCTGATTTAGAGATAACGATGATACCGAATTTGCGGCCTTTCAAAAGGTCCATGAGGTCGGCAAGATAATCCTCACCGATATTGTTGCCTGCAAAAAGCACCTTGCAGTTGCCTGGTTTGTAAGCGTCGAAACTGTCGCTCAACGCCTCAATCACAGCCTTAGCGCCAAGATAGCTGCCACCGATGCCGATAGCCACCACAAATTCGCAAGATTCGCGAAGCGATTTGGCTGTGGCTTCGATGTCGGAGAGTTCAGCCTCGGTAATACTGCTTGGAAGGTGGAGCCAACCGAGGAAATCGTTGCCCTCACCTGTGCCTTTTTCAAGTTTTTCTACTGCGTTAACAGCCTGCTCCTTCAGCGCGTCAACCTTGCATTGGTCGATGTCTTGACCGAGAGCGGCGAAATTAGATACCTGAATTTGTTCTAACATAGTAAAATTATATTTAGTGGATTATTAAATGTCTTTTGGATTATTAAATGCTTTTAGTGAATGCGCGGCGGCGTTTGTGCTGCACATAGTTGAAATATTGCCATTGCTTCTGCACATTTTCGTTGGTTTCAAGTTCCACGTTGGTTTCTGCCCATTTGTAGCCACGCTTGTTGAAGGCAGGAATCAAGTCGATGAAGAACAGCGAGTTCACGCCCTTGCTCTGATACTCAGGCTTCACGGCAATGAGCAGCAGGTCGACGATATCCTTCTCCTTTTTGATGCCTTTCAGCAAGTGGTACCAGCCAAATGGCAACATGCGGCCACGGCTCTTAATCAGTGCTTTGGAGAGCGATGGCACCGACACGCCCACACCCACAAGTTGGTCGTTGGCATCAGCCACGAGCGAAATGTGGTCGAGTGGCAAGAAAGGCAAATATTCCTTGATGTAGTGCTGCATCTGCTTTTCAGAGAGCGGAGAATAGCCAAACAGGCTGTCGTAAGCCTCGTTGATAAGCGAGAAAATGGATTCGCCATACTTAGCAACCACCTCTTTGAGAGAGGTTTTCTCCACCAGGTGCAAACCGAAGCGGTGTTGCACGATGTTGCCGATTTTCTGCATCTTTTCAGGAATTTCCTTTGGTATATCAATCTTAAATTCCACCCAGTCCACATCTTTCACGAAGCCCAGTCGCTCGAAGTGCTTCTGGTAATAAGGATAGTTGTAGATGGTGGCTTGTGTGCTCAGTTGGTCGAAGCCCTCGATCAGGCAACCTTCGGGGTCCATGTCGGTGAAGCCGAGAGGTCCGGTGAGCTGCGTCATGCCTTTGCCTTTCGCCCAGTCCACCACTGCGCCATAGAGCGCATCCACCACTTCCTCATCGTCGATGAAATCGACAAAACCAAAGCGACCCTCAGCCTTGCCGGCGCGCTCGTTCACCAATTTGTTGATGATGCCAGCGATGCGGCCCACAGGCTTACCGTCGCGATACGCCATGAAAAATGCGCTCTCGCAAAACTCGTAAGCGGGATTTTCTTCAGGAAGAAAAGTGGTGAGCATATCTTTCGCAAGGTCGGGAACGTAGTATTGATTGCCTTTATAAAGAACGTCTATTGGGAAATGGATAAACTTGAGTAATTCCTTTTTTGTGGGCTCAAGTTTGTGAATATCAACTGCCATTATAATTCGTTTGTATTAATATTGATGTGCAAAGTTACAAAAAGAAGTTAGAAATCAGAAATTTCCGATAGTTAAAGAAGTAAAGAAGTTGAATAAACTAAGGCTCCACACGCCCCATACCAATGCCTTTTCCAGTCGAAAAAAGCCGTGTTTTGAAAAATGATGTGTAGCCACCACACTTTATTTTTGATAGGGTGGGAGATTTTTTTGGAAATGATATACAAGTTGTCCCTGTGGATATTTAGTAATGATTGAAAAAAATCCCGTAGGGATTTGATGTGTGTAGGCAGGTATGCAGAAAAGATGTAATGGAGCGAAGCGAAATG
>OIYY01000449.1_pt1 | contig 28907 bp, 30 predicted proteins | sample 1588341 | NCBI WGS metagenome assembly OIYY01 (sample SAMN03283287) | human gut metagenome | biome: human-associated habitat; material: feces | host: Homo sapiens | place: Peru | collected 2012 | reverse complement strand
AATCTGGTTTTCCAAAATCTATTATCTTTCCTTTTTCAATAACTAAAATGTTATCCATATCTTTTAATGTTGAAAGACGGTGAGCTATACATATAATTGTTTGACTATTAAAATATTTATGTATATTTTGCTGAATCTTAAATTCTGTACCATTGTCCAAACTACTAGTAGCTTCATCAAATATCACAATTTTTGAATCTCTTAAAAATATTCTAGCTAAAGCAATTCTTTGTCTTTGACCACCTGAAAGTTTAATTCCTCTTTCACCTACAATTGTATCATATTGATCTTCTAAACTTTCTATAAAATTATGTAATTCCGCTTTTTTAGCTGCAGCATATATTTCTTCTTCTGTTGCGTTAGGTTTAGCTATTTTTATATTATCGTAAATAGTTGAATGAATAAGTATTGTTTCTTGAGGTACATAAGTCAAATCATCATAAAGTGATCTTGAATTGTATTCACTAATTTTTTTGCCATCAATCAAAATGCTACCACTCTCTGGATTATAGAATTTAAATAACAAATTTACTAATGTTGTTTTACCACTTCCGCTTACACCTATAATTCCTATTTTTTGTTTATCCTCTATTAATAAATTGAAATTTTTAAAGATATAATTTTTATTATACCTAAAAGATACATCTTTAAATTCAACTCTTCCTGTATCTATTTTTATATCACTTTTATTCTCATCTTCTATATTATCTTTTGTATATAGAAGTTCATAACTATTTTGCAATTTTACAAGAATCTCTCCTATATGTATATAAGCCCATGTAAATGAAGTTGTTTGACTTTTTAAAGAAATCATTGCATTTATAAAGAATATAAAACTACCTAAAGTCATCATATTATTTTCAAATAATTTAATTGAATAAAACATTAAAGCAATTAGTGTAATAACATATACAACATTAGCTATCGCACCAAAAGTAAACTCTTTTGCTGATGCTTTATTTTTGTATAAATTTACTTCTTCTTTCTTTTCTTTTAAATTTGTAGAAAATTTTTCTACTGCATTATATAGTCTTAATGATGTAAAATTTAATACTGCATCATTTAAAATTCCATTATATTCTCTATTATACTCTTCTGCTCTTTTAACAGATGGTAAATATCTTTTTGAAAAATATACCAATCTTGATATTATTATTCCAGAAAAAAGTATTGTTGCAACAATAAAAATATTCACATTTATAGTATATAAAACAACCAAACTACTTGCCATTGAGGTTAATAGTGAAATAAATTTGGTTGTTATTTGAGTATTCAAATTGGTAACTTCATTATTTATCTCATTAATAGCTGTAGATATTTTTCCAGTATAGTTATCTATAAAAAAGGAATAAGTTTTTCTATTTAAATTATTAAATAGCTTTTCTGAAATATATGGCGTTTGCTTTTTTACAATATGTATAGTTCTTACTACATTAGATACATAATAAAATACCAATTCCAATATTATAACGCCTATTAATATAAATACAACATTGTATAAATCAGATATTTGGAAGTTCTCTATACTTGTTATATCGATTATTCCTTTTATTATATACTGTTTTACTAAATTCAATATTTGTGAAATAATCATACTTGCTAACATTACAACAGTTAAAAATTTAACAGGTTTATATAACGACAATACAAATTTTTTAAAGTTCTTCTTTTCCATTTTATCACCCTTTATTAATTAAAAACAATAGAACTAGTATAGCATAATTCTACTTTTTTTTCAAACATAAAAAATCGCTCAAAAATAATTTGAACGATTTTATAAAAAGGACCAATTTATAGGATTTGTTACATTATAGACACATTTTTTACTTAGTAAGTTTTAATTAAAAAATTAAAGATAAGACAAAAGTTATAGATCCAAAAATAAAGTATATCCAAAAAGATAATTTACAACTTTTTCCCAAGTTTTCTTCACGTTCCTCCTTTAGGTAAATAAATGCACTCTTGTTTAAACATATTACAGCTACGGCAATTAACATAGCGCTCCAAAAATTAACAGGCATGACTTTCCTCCTAAAAAAATATTTTTTGTACTCCCTTTCTACTATTAAGTGTCCTAAGTAAACCTTACCTACAATGTTTTGATTATAGCATATTTAACATAAAATTACAAGACTAGTAAAAACTAATTTCTGACTGATTTTTTCCTCTCATTAACATCCACAAACTTACACATTTTTATCTAACATTTTCTTATTTTCTTTTTCCAACTGCTTTAAACTCTTTTCAGGTGTAGGTAAATTTTCTGGCATAGTTCCTCCAGCTTCTTTGATTGCTTTTCTAACTATTTTACCAATTTTGTTATGAGCGGCACATGCTTCTTTTTCATTATCCACATTATCTCTTTTTAATTTTTGTTCCGTTTGAGATATTCTAAATAAATTTGCAATTAATTCATCACTACCCATATTATCTAAAATATCTTCCCTATACCTTAGTCCTTTTCTTTGGGCAATATCATCTGCAGTTTCACCATTATATAATCCTTTATAACCTGCATTATGAAATTTATCAAAGTTCTTTACTCCTGCATCTTTAGCAGTTTTATTAAGTGAATAATTACCTTTTTTTTGTTAAATTTCTTTGATAAAATCTTTTTTCTTCTTCGGTTAGTGAGCTGTATTCTTTTTCAGTAATTTCCTGTTTTCTGGTTTGAACAGCAAAGTATGTTTGAGCTAGAGCAATTACTTTTTTTCTGCTATCCCCATTTTGAGCTATTAAGTAACAAGCATAACGAGTTAATTTGTGATCAATCTGTTTTCTATAAGCTCCAGAACCTATTTTGATCATTTTACTGACGTCAGTAAAATGATCAGACACACTGATATCACTGTTTTTGCAAGATATTTTTGCCTTATCAATTATTTTTTCAAAATTTTGCCAATTAGAGTATTGTAAAATAGGCATAAGCTCCCTTGCGTACCAAAATTCAATACCATTTTCATCAACATGTTTTACATCTTCAAATAATTTATTAGTCTTATCTATATCGTTCAATAACATCATCTCCATTTCTTATTTTTAATATTCTGATATCATTATAGAACAAATGTTCATAAAAGTCAATTATTTTCATTAATATTAAACCAAGTTTGTTTAATATTTGTTTTTAGGCAAAAAAAAATCAACCAGATTTACTTCTGATTGATCTTCGTATATATCTGTTCATCAGTCTGAACAAATAAATTAGTGGTGCGGGTAAAAGGACTTGAACCTTCACGCCTCGCGGCACCGGCTTCTAAGACCGGCGTGTCTGCCAATTCCACCATACCCGCAAACACATTTATAATATTAACATATGTTTTTTTATTTGTCAACTCTTTTTAATAATTTTTATTATATTTGTTTTAGAATTGTTTGGCGTTGTAATAAATATAAATTACAAAAATATATTTTATAAAGGTGTTAAAAATGAAAGATAAAATTTATTTAGATGATTACATTTTAACCTATGAAAAAGCTTGCAAATACCTAATAAACCTTACCGATAAAAATTACCACAATAACAGAAGATTTTTAGTAAATACAATTGGTACAACCAATTTTTCTTTTCCAATAAATAGTTATGAAATTGGAAGTGGCAAAAATCATGTAGTAATTGTTGGTACAACACATGGATGTGAATTACTTACTACCTACTTTGTAATAGAAACAATGATAGAACTCCTTATGAATGAAGAAGTGTTTGAGTATTTTACAAAAGAATATACTCTTCATTTTATTCCAATATTAAATCCTGAAGGATTTATCATTTCTTCTTCAAATGTATATAAAAATATTTATAGATTAAATTGGTCAAAAATCCAAAATTTATCAACTATTTATTTAAACAAATATAACATAGATGACCAAAATGCTAAAAACGGAATCATAAAAGAAAAATGTTATAAAAAAGTTTTAAAAAGCTCCCTAGAAAATATAATTTATCAAGATCTTAGATATAGTGTTAAGCAAATACTAAAAGATTGTAATTTAACAGAATGTGTACTCCCTATTTGGTCAGCAAATGGTGTTGGAATTGATCCCAATGCAAATTCCATACATAAATTTAATGAAATTTCAGAATTAAGGAGAAAACAAAAATATCATAAATTAAGATATAATGATATTCCAACATATAAGCCAAGTCCTATTGGTTTCCCTGGATTTGATCCTTTAACTTTAAAATGTCCTGAAACTTATTATTTTAATGAATTCATTCAAAAATTATATAGCAAAAATATAAAATCAAAAAAAGAAAGATTAATTGCAATTTTTTCTTACCATACTACTGGTGGCGAAATCTATTCATTTCCTAATAAAGAAATTACTTCTCAAAATAACTTAAACATTCATAATGAAGCAATTCATGAGTATGAAAAATATACAAATTACATTCCAAAAGATGAATCAATAAAGTATGGATTTATGGATTACTACCGCTCTACTCTAGAAAATGTTGTCTCTATGACAATAGAATTATCAAGAAAAAATGCAAACCCGATTGGTCCATTTTCCAATTTATGTGAAATTCTTGAAGAAGTAAAACAAAATAAAAATGCTCTTTTTAACACAATAAATTTTATAAATAAAATAGTTTAAATTATTTGACAAACTTTTGTTTGTTTGGTATAATTACCTAAAAAGAGGTAATATTATGAATTTAACAAATATTTTATTAATTGCGGTTATTGTTTTACTAATCATAACTATAGTATTAATAATAACTAAATCAAAGAAAAATAATCAAAAAGAAATTACTGAACTTAGACAAGAAATTTCACAAATGTTGATGCAAACAAGAGAAGAAATCAACAATAATATTGGTACAAAAATAACAGAAAATTCCAATATTCAACAACTACAACTTACTTCACTAACTACACTTAATGAAACCAAATTAGAAAACATTAGAAAAACTGTTGAAGAAAAACTAACTTATATCCAAAAAGATAACAATGATAAGCTAGAAAAAATGCGTATTACAGTTGATGAAAAACTACACTCTACTCTTGAAAAAAGACTTGGTGAATCATTTAAAATTGTTAATGATAGATTGGAATCTGTTTATAAAGGTCTTGGAGAAATGAAGAACTTAGCACAAGGGGTTGGAGATTTAAAAAAGGTATTTACAAACGTAAAATCTCGTGGATACTGGGGCGAAGTTCAATTATCAAATATACTTGACCAATTTTTAACTAACGAACAATTTGAAACTAATGTAAAAACAAAACCTGGTTCTAATGATCTTGTAGAATTTGCAATTAAACTACCAGGAAAAAATGATAATGAATTTGTATGGTTACCAGTAGATTCTAAATTTCCTATTGAGGATTATTCAAGACTAGTAGATGCTGAAGAAGAATGCAATGTAGAACTAGTTAATGAATGTAAGAAAAAACTAGAAAATTCTATAAAAATATTTGCAAAAGACATTCACGATAAATACATTGAAACTCCATTTACTACAGATTTTGCCATTATGTTCTTACCTACTGAAAGTCTTTATTGTGAAGTTTTAAAAAATACTGGATTAATAGAATTTATATCACAAAAATATAGAATTGTTGTATCTGGTCCTACTACTTTCGTAGCTCTTCTTAATAGTTTACAAATGGGCTTTAAGACGCTTGCTATTGAAAAGCGTACTAGTGAAGTATGGCAACTTTTAGGAATTGTAAAATCAGAATTCATGAAATTTGGAGATATATTAGATAAAACAAATAAAAAATTATTAGAGATCTCCTCTACTATGGAACTTGCAAGTAAAAAATCTAGAACAATTGAAAGAAAATTAAAAAATATAGAAGCCCTTCCAGTAGGAAACGAAAATGAATTTTATGGAATAGAATCCACAATATTAGATGGTTCAGATTCTACAAATTAGAAAAAACTCGGTTATTTAGCCGAGTTTTTTATTATATTTGCTATAATTTAAATTATTAATTAATATATTGGTTAAATATTACATAAAATATAAACATACAGGTTATTTTGCTACTAACACTAACTTAAAAATTGTATTTTTTTATTGCAAACTGTGGACATTTCAAACTAGTTATGTTAAAATGATGGCGGTATTTACTACCATCTAAAGGAGTGATTCATTTGAAAAAAATAAAGGCTGTAATATTAGCAGCGGGAAAAGGAACAAGAATGAAATCTGATTTGCATAAAGTACTTCATAAAGTTTATGATAGAAGCATAATTGATTACGTATGTAATGCATGTGAAGATGCTGATGCATCAGAAATATATATAATAACTGGTTATAAAGCTGAACAAGTTGAAGCTCATATAAGAGAAAAAAGACAAAATGTAAAATTTTGCCTTCAAAAAGAACAATTAGGTACAGGTCATGCTGTTATGCAAGCTGAAAAGTATATTGACGATGATGATCTAGTTGTTGTAATAAATGGTGATCAACCACTTATTTCATCTCAAACAATAAAATCTTTAGTAACTTTCTGTGATCAAGGAAATTATGGCGGAGCTGTTTTATCCGGTATTGTTGATAATCCTGGTTCTCTTGGAAGAGTTATAAGAGATAATAACGGAAATTTAAGTAAAATCGTTGAAAGAAAAGATTGTGATGAATTTGAAGAAAAAGTAAAAGAAGTTAATATCGGTGTTTACTGCTTTAATGGTAAATTATTAAAAGCTTCTTTCTCAAAACTTGATGATAATAATGCTCAAGGTGAATACTATATCACTGATATTCCTGCTCATATAAAAAGAGCTGGCTATAATTTTGGAGTGTATACTATGCCTGACATGTCAGAATTTCAGGGGGTTAATTCAAGAGAAGAACTATCCATTGCAACAAAAACTCTATTAAACAAAACTAGAAAAATGCATATGGAAAATGGTGTTACATTAATAGATCCTAATAACACTTACATTAGTCTTGATGCAAAAATTGGTAGAGATACTATAATTTATCCCGGTACTAATATTCAAGGAGAAACAATTATAGGCGAAAATTGTGTTATAGGTCCTAACTCAAACATCATCTCTTCTACTCTAGGAAACAATGTTACTGTAGAAATGAGTAAAATTGTTGAAAGTAAAATAAGTGATAATTCTTTAATTGGTCCATTTGCACATATCAGACCAAATTCTAACATAGATAAAAATTGTAAAGTTGGAAGTTTCGTAGAAACAAAAAATGTAAATATCGGAACTGGTACAAAAGTACCTCACTTTATATACACTGGTGATGCAGATATTGGAAACAATGTTGAAATTGCATGTGGTGCAATAACTGCTAACATGAATATAAACTGGGAAAAGAATAGAACCGTAATTAAAGATAACGCTTTCATTGGAGCAAATTCTACATTACTAGCACCTGTTACAATTGAAGAAAATGCAATAGTTGCTGCTGGTTCTGTAATAAATAAAGATGTACCACAAAGTGCCCTTGCAATAGCAAGAGAAAGACAAACAATAAAAGAAAATTTCAATACAAAAAAATAGTTTAAAATATATGAAAAAATATACAACATTTTTATTAAAATAAGTTGTATATTTTTTTATTTTAGTATAAAATATAAGTTGAATAGATTCATGTTAACGGAGGATAAAAATAATGAAAAATTATTTAAAAAAATTACAAAAGAAATGTAAAGTTGATGATAAACTTATTGATATAATTCAAGATTTAATAGATAAACTTGTAAATTTTGGATACATTTCTTCTTTTGACGAAACAAAAATAACAAAGAAGTTATTTAACAATATTGATACAATAATAACTGGCGATTTAACTGGACTTGATTATAAGTCTGGATATTATGATGCTATGAAAAAAGAATTGTACATAAAAGATATAAATAATTTTGAATCAGTTTATCTTCGTATTTTATATGTACTTTCTACAACTGAACTAGATAGTAAGAAGTTTAGTGTTGGTTACTCTACTACTTCACTTGCATCAAAAAGTTATAAAATAGCACATAAAAACTTTGGATTTAATAGGGCTGTTATGTCTAATCTAGTATGTAGACTACTTTATACTTCTCCTACTACATTAAGTATTGTACCAACATATAGAACTTATGATAATGACTTTTTGGGAAACAGAATTAATAGTGATAATGATATATATTTCTTAGAAGGAAAACTACTAAAGCAAATGTGTTTTTGTTGCAACATTTCTGAAGAAGAATTATATTCTAACCTATTCTCTGCTTCACCGATAAAATACTTAAATAAAGTACTAGAAAAAGCAGGATTTGAAGATAATGATGAACTTCTAAAACTATTTGATACTGCAAGTAGAATGTATTCTAACTATAACAAACTCTGCTTCTTAAATAGAAAGCTAAATGAAAATTATATAGAAATTAGAAAAAATGCTTTAAATGATGATATCTCTGAACTTACTAATAAAAGAGATACTATAAAGCTTGCAATAAAAACTGCTATACAAAAATTAGAATATAAAGAATTAAAAATTGATGAAGAAGATTTCGATGAAAAAATTGAAGCAAGTCTTTCTGAAAAAATAAATTTCTTAGAAGAAAATATACTTACTAATATTTATAAAATTCAAAACATTTTAGTAAAAATTCTTCTTCAAAATGAAGTTAAATATGATCCTTTAGAATACGCAATTAAATTAAAAGAAATAAGTAAAATGCTTATTGTAGAAAGTGATATTTTAAAAGATGCTATATACTCTACTATTACTTCAAAACTTCTAAGTACATATGAGTCAACTGCTTCTAACTTGATAGCAAAAATAAAATATAGTCTTGTAAACGAAATTATATCATCAGAAAAATATATAAAGATATATAGACAATTGTCATTCAAAAAGTTAACTGAAGTTAAGCTAAAAGAAAATACTTCTTTAGTAGCTTTAACTGTAGACAATACATTCTTAAATTTAGTTGAAATTTCTAATCTAGATAAAAAATCAAAAGATTTAGAAAAAAATACTAAAGTTATTCATCTAGATAATTTAAGATATTTACTTACTAATCCATCAATGACTACAGATACTTACATAGTAGAAGAAATATTCACTGCTATAAAAGCTAAAAGTAAAAAATATAGCAGTATACAAATTGAAAATGTTTTCTGGAGTTCTGTATATGAACCTAGTCTATTATTCATAATGATGGATGATGGATTTGATGTATTAAAAATGACAATTAATGATGGTGAAATTAAATTAACGAAAGTTCCACTTTCTGAAAATTACAATGTATTTAATATAAATGGTGATAACTTACCAACTGTATATAACAAGAAAAAAACTTCAATATTTCAAAAAATTGTTGCATTATTTACGTTTATTTAAAAATTAAACAAAAAAATCAGGGATTACCCTGATTTTTTTATTTTCTTTAGACATTCAAGTGATCTTATATTTTTAGCGTTCAAGAATTTAGATATCCATATTACCGCTTTACTTTTTCCAACATAAACAGATTTTACATTGTAAAGAAAGGCTGGTACTATATCATCCATAAGATTGTTACCGACAAAGTACTTTATATAACAATACTCTTTGATTTTTCTTATCTCTCTAAATTTTGAATTAACAGAACTTATCTCAGCTTCCTCCAAAAATAGATTATCTGCCATTTTGTTATTTGATAAAACAATAATGTGATATCCTTTTTCCTTAAGAGCCTTTATAAGTTTTTTATGCTTCAAAATTTCCTTTCTTGAATATTCAACATACCCTTTGCTATACTCATCAAAAACTTTTTTGTAACTGATGCCTGCGATCAAAGAATATACAAAAAGTCTTAGCTTAAGCATAATAGTGGTGTTTTTTATAAGATCTAGCCGGTTAACTTTCCAAGCAATTTTATCAATCGCCACTACAATTGGACAGTCTTTAAATATCTCTTCCCGAACAATTTTGTTGTCCAGTTTTTCAAAGTTAGTAATAGTTCCATCGAGATCGAACAATATAGACGGTATTTTATTTGACTCACTATAATTAAAGTTCATTAATTAATTCCTCCTTTTAAATTATGTAACCTATATCAAATTATATCATCTTTCTTTATGTATTTCAAGTATTCGTATAAAAAGTCATCTATTTTACCATCCATTACACCTTCTATATTACCAATCTCGTACCCTGTTCTATGATCTTTTACCAAAGTATATGGACAGAATACATATGATCTTATTTGGCTTCCAAATGCATTATCTGATGATTTTCCTTTTATTCCCTCTAATTTTTTTCTATTGTTTTCTTGTTCTAGCTTATACAATTTAGATTTTAACATTTTCATTGCATAATCTCTATTTTGAAATTGCGATCTTTCAGTCTGACAAGAAACCACTATTCCTGTTGGGATATGTTTTAACCTTACCGCAGAAGATGTTTTATTTACATGCTGTCCACCAGCACCACTAGCTCTAAAAACATCCATTTCAATTTCTTCTGGTGATATATCAATTTTAATGCTATCATCTATTTCTGGAATTACTTCAACTGCCGCAAATGAAGTATGTCTTCTACTATTAGCATCAAATGGAGATATTCTAACCAATCTATGTACCCCATTTTCTGATTTTAAATATCCGTATGCATTATCACCTTTTACCAAGAAAGATACACTTTTTATACCAGCCTCGTCTCCTGACTGAAAGTCTAATACTTCAATTTCATACTCATTTCTACTTGCCCATTTAAGATACATTCTATATAGCATTTCTGCCCAATCTTGTGATTCTGTACCTCCAGCGCCTGGATGAATTGTTATAATTGCATTATTTGAATCGTATTCACCATCTAACAAAGTTTCTATCTCTAATTTTTCTAATTTGCCATTTAATATTTTAGAAATTTTCTCTGCTTCTTTAAAACTTTCTTGATCATTCATTTCTTCTGCAAGTTCTAAGTATCCTTTTGCGTCATCTATTTGTACTAATATATTTTTTATTTTTTGAGTACTTCTTTCTAGATTTTTTTGTTCTTGTAAAAGCTTTGAAGATTTATCCTTATCCAAATAAAAATCCTCTTCAAGACTTAGCTTTGTAATCTTTTCTATTCTTTCCAATTTTTCTTCATATTTCAAGGCTATAAGTAATTTTTGCATTCTTTTAGAAATATCTTCTAAAGCAATTCTTACACTATCAAAATCCATTTATTTTACCTCATTCCAAATCTTATCTCTTTTATCGTATTCCCATGGTTTAAATTCAAATTCTAAATATTCATCTTTGGTTGGATGAAAAAATGATAAGTAATATGACCATAATGCTAAATTTTGTCCAACCTTATTTACCTTCTGGCCATATTTTTGATCACCATAAAGTGGTGCTCCAATGCCGGCAAATTGTACTCTAATTTGATGATGTCTACCGGTATTCAAATTTATATCAACTAAAGAATACTCTTTATTATTATATGTAAAGTTTTTTATAACTTTATACTCTAAGTTAGCATTTTTAGAATTCTTAACACTTTTGTCTACAATTTTACTCATATTGATTCTTTCATTTTTTACTAAATAGTTATCTAAAACGTTGACTTTATCAGAAACTTTTAATTTTCCATTTACGATAGCAAGATATTTCTTTTTAAAGTTTTTCTGCCTGATATACTCAGAAATTCTGCTAGCAGCTTTAGAAGTTTTAGCAAATACCATAACTCCCCCAACCATTCTATCTAATCTATGAACTAACCCTAAGTAAACATTTCCTGGCTTATTATATTTTTCTTTTAAATATTTTTTTATTATAGTAAGCATATCAGTATCTCCAGTTTTGTCTTCTTGTACTGGTACTCCCACTGGTTTTATAACAACTATAATATGATTATCTTCATATAACACTTTTAATTCCATATATATTTCTCCCCAAAATATGTGTTAACATATACAATTTATTTTACCATAAAATTGCCATTTTCTCAATATATAATCCCACCTACTTTATTTTTTTGCACTTCTATGTTATAATGTAAAAAAAATTTACCATACTTAAATTTAAGGAGGGATTACTATGCTCAACATTTCAAATATTCCGGAAGAATATAGAAGTTTACCTTACATCTTGGTAGAAATCAACAAAAAGCAAAGTCTTTTTAAAATTCAAAATGGCAACGCCATAGAATTTAGTGTTTTACCCAAGATTACAAAAGAAATAAGAGAAAAACTGTTAGAAAATGATATGCAATCAAATATCTTTAAATTTTTAAAGGAATACTACTTTATATCTAATACTTGCAATGTGACTCAAAAAGTAAAGCTGCCCCTTCTAAGAAAGATGGGAAATTCTTATAACCTTTTAAAATATTTAGTACTTAATATTCCTTTAGAAAATTCACGGAAAAAATCATTTGAAGAATTCAATAGCTTAAACAGTATTATTAACAATAAGAAATTACAAAAAGCTTTAATAAAGCTAGAAAATGATGTATCTTCTCAAAAAAATGTATGTACTAAAGTCCACTCTTCTCTTTCATCGGAAGATATACCAACAAAATATGTTATTGCTTATAGCAATCTTTCAACGTACATTTTGATAGATAAAAAATGGGCTAAAAGCATTGCAAAGTCTAATAATGGAAAAGTTCACATATATGTAGATGAAGAATTCTTAAAACATGTCGTTGGTGTAAAAGGTAAAAATATTAAAAGGATTATAAAAGAACTAGATGTAACAGAAATTATTGTAATAAAGAAAAAAATAACTGATTAAAAATCAGTTATTTTTTATGCGTTCTCTTGTTTTTTTTCTTTAATTTCTACAACTTGTTTTTTGTTGTAATATCCACAACTTGGGCAAGCTTTATGTGATAATACTGGTTCACCACAATTTGAGCAAGTTGCTAAGTTCTTTTCTTCTAATTTCCAATTAGAACGTCTTAAATGTGTTCTTTCTTTAGACCATCTTCTTTTTGGTTGTGCCATATCTTCTGTCCCCTCCTTAAAAAGTATATGTTACCATATATCTTCAAATTAATTTGTTACTTGTATATTATATAACAGAGTTAGTAAAATGTCAATAATTAGCGTTAACTTTTTTAAAATCAATCATAAAGTTGACATATGTGTTATAATATTTAATGAAATATATAGACTAGTGTAATTATATAATTAAGGAGCGGATAGAAAATGTTAAATGACGTTGAAATAAGAGAACTTTTCAATGTTAAGGGAAAAAACTATGTAGATAGAGTAATAGTTACTCAAACCCAAACAAAGTATTGTAAAAGTTTCATTCGAAATAAGCTTATGCTTCGTTACCCGTTTGAAATGGCTATGCAAATAGTAAGAGATGAGATAACACATAAAATTCTCGCTGAAAGGCCACTTCTAATAAAAGACTCATTAAATGAACTTTTAGAAGTACGGGAAAACATGGAAAAATGCAACACCTCATTTTTTAGTTCCAAATCATTGTCAGAATTAATTCCAAGTTATATGACATTGATAAACTATATGGGAATTCAATCAAAAAAATCTAAAATATGCAATAGACTCAAAAACTTTATAACAATTTGCCAAAGATTTGAATCCCATAAACTAAGCCAGGAACTCTTTAAAAATGAATCTGAAATTCAGTTAAATTCCTTAGAAAGAAAATTGAGGTTTTACGCAAAAAGCGATCCAGCTGATATAATTATCTACATCTTTAGATATGATGTTAAAAAATAATTTTTCTAATCTGCCTATTATATAGGCAGATTTTTCTTTTTATGATATAATCACGTTATATAATATCAATATAAATATCAGAGGGAGTTTTATGAATAATATTTTTTACGTAATATCATATTTTTTGATTATTAATTTTATAGGATTTTTTACTATGCTTTATGATAAAAAATTAGCGATAAAACATAAATTTAGAGTTTCTGAAAAGTCAATATTTGTACTAGCTCTTTTAGGAGGTGCTCTTGGAGTATATATTGGAATGTATACTTTTAGACACAAAACTAAACATCTAAAATTTACAGTTTTAATACCGGTAACTATAATAATTAATGCTTTTTTATACTTTTTTGTAATAACTCATATTATGTAACTTGTTTTAGTGTCAACAATATGATATAATGCTGATATAAACAATTTATCCCAGTGAAACTTTAAGAGGGGGAACTTTTTATGTTAGTAATTTCTTTCATACTGCTAGTTTTATTGACTTTCATTTGGTTAAAACTAATTTCAATAAAACAAAAACAATTAATCTCAAACTTAAAGGAACAAGATGACAAAGAAATTTTGCGGAATAGCTCATTAATGTTAAAAAAATTAGCTATAGTATTTATATCTTTTTATTTTGTATTCTTAATCGCAATCATAGTTATATACAAGACAGTAAACATTGCACAGCAAAATGTAACAGCAAATATTTCAATGCTTGAAAACTCTAATAATGAAATTGTTCAGGAAATCGGATACAGACCTTTAAATCCTTTAGATAACTTCACAGACGAGCAGAAAAAATATATAAAAAATAGAGAAAAAATTGAACAGATGAAAAAAGAAAACGAACTTCTATCAGAACTTAAGTATAAGCTATTTTTAAAGCACTAGAAAAATTCTAGTGCTTTATGTTTTATTTTACATTTTGTCAGGACAATTAATACCAAGTATTTTTAATCCATTTTTTATTACAATTCCAGTAGCAAGAGTAAGTCCAAGTCTTGCATTTTTTACATTTGTATCCTCTACATTTAAAATTCTACATTCATTATAGAATCTTGAAAATAAAGTAGAAATATCTATTAAATATCTAGCAACATGTGCTGGTTCACATTCTTCCATTGCTTTTTTAAGTACTTCTTCATATTTTTCTATTTGTTTTAAAAGATTAACTTCTGGTGTCTCTTTTAAATATGTGTAATCAGCATTACACAAAGTATCAATATTTACATCTGATTTTTCAATAATACTCTTTGTTCTAACATATGTATATTGTACATATGGTCCTGTCTCGCCATCAAATCTCAATGTTTCATCTAAATCAAATATTATATCCTTTTGTTTATTTGTTTTTAGATAGTTAAATATTAGAGCTCCTACTCCAATTATTTTTGCAGTATCATCCAAATTTTCAAGTTCAGAATTCTTTTCTCTAATTATATTTTTAGATTTACTTATAGCATCTTTTATAAGATCATCTACATAAATAACATTTCCTTCTCTTGTAGACATTTTACCAGTTTTTAACCTTATCATACCATAAGGAATATGAATAAGGCCCTTTTGATATTTTTCATCAACTAAGTATTTAGCCGCAGCAAAAACTTGTTTAAAATGTAATATTTGCTCACTTCCAGTTATATAAATTGCTTTTTTAAAGTTGTATGTTCTTGCTCTATATAAAATAGCTGCTAAATCTCTAGTAGCATATATTGTAGATCCATTAGATTTCAATATTATACATGGTGGCATATCATCACCAACATTTACAACTTTAGCTCCTTGACTATCCTCTAATACACCTTTTTTCTCTAATATCTCAACAACTTCATCCATTTTATCATTATAGAAAGCTTCACCATTGTATGAATCAAATTTACAACCTAAAATATCATAAATTCTATTATATTCTTTTAAAGATATTTCTCTAAAATACTCCCATAATTTCTTATACTCTTCATTTCCATCTTCTAATTCCTTGAAGTTTTGTCTAGCTCTTTCCATAACAGCTTCATCTTCTTTGGCAAGTTTACTTATTCTTACGTATATATCAGATAAAGTACCTAGAGCATCATTTTCAATGTCATATTCATCTTTGAATAATTTATACCCTTCTATTAAAAGGCCAAATTGTCTTCCCCAATCACCTAAATGATTTATTCCTACAACCTCATATCCAAAGTTATTGTATAAATTATATAGAGAAGCTCCTAGAACAGTATTTCTAAAATGTCCTAAATGGAATGGTTTAGCAATATTTGGTGATGAATAGTCAATAACTATTTTTTCTTTGCCACCTATATCGCTCTTACCATAATTATCATTTTCTTCTATTACTTTTTTTACTAAATTAGAAAGAACTGAAGCATTATTAATGTAAAAATTAAGATATCCATTAACATTTTCTACCTTATTAATAATACCATCATCATATTTTATATTTTCCTTAATATTTTGTGCTATATTAATTGGTGAATTTTTCAAAACACGTGACAATTTAAAACATGGAAAAGCCATATCTCCATTTTTACTGTCTTTTGGTTCTTCAAGAGCATTTAGTATATCTTCCATACTTATTTCATCATTATTAATAGCATCTTTTATACTAGCAGCTATAATCTCTTTTAAATTATCCATAATACTCTACTCACTCCTATTTTACTAATCCTTTAGAATAATTCTCTACTACCTTATATATCTCATCTCTATTATCATCAGTTGCAACTATATTTCTTACAATTTTTCCACATTTCTTACATCTATATATTATAACTTCACCTTTTTTGGAAGTTACCTCAACATTAATTGGTTCTAACATTCCCAAACAATCATTTTTTCTATCACCTGGTTCTATATCAATATGTATAGAATACAAGCAGTAATTGCAATGATCTCTTGAAGTATATTTTAATTTTCCAACTTCTCTGCCGCAATTCTTACAGATAAAGCTATTATCATTTTTTATAAACATAAGCACCTCACAATTATGTAATATTTTACACTAATTAAGCTCAAATTGCAAGGAAATAGCCTAGATTTTAAAAATATATCCATATTTTATTCTAGGCTAAATAATTTAGTTTATTTTTTTATAAATTTGGTATTATCTTTAATACCGCCAACAACGTAGAAATTGCACCTATAATTATTGCAGCAGTACTAAATCCTTTTGTTTTGACATCCTCATTCTCTGCATATTTCATTTTATTCTTAGCAGTAACACCAAAACTAATGGCAATTATACCATATAGCAATGATGGGTTAATTAATCCAATTATAGAAATTACAAAAGCTGCAATTGCTGTTCCTTTTGCATTTCTTCCTTCTCTACTTTCAATGTCACTATTCGATTCCGGACTACTATTTGTATATTGATATGTTGGGATATCTTGTGTACTTATTGGATTTACTTGGTTTTCAACCTCAGAATTATTCGAAATATTAACCGGGCCACCACAACTAGCACAGAATTTAGCATTTTCTTCTAATTTACAACCACAATTTTTACAAAATTTCTCCATTATTATTCTCTCCTAATATTTACAATTTCAGTTCTGTTTACTAATGCTCCCATTTTTAACTTTATATCTGCATATACGTTGGGTTTATCAGCAGTCACTTCTATTTCTTCATCATTAGTACCACTCCATATAGAAAATACTACTTTGTGTTTTCCTACTGGAACGTTTACTGTAAGCTCACCGTTGTTTTGAACAGATCCCATAAATTTGCCATCAACATATATGCTTATTCCAACTAAACATCCAACATATCTGCCTATTCTTTTAAAAGTTATTTTTCCCATTTTTATAACTGGCTTTACATTATTGCCACAGCTAGTACAAAACTTGCTATCATCTGATAATTTATTACCACACTTTGTGCAGAACATTTTATTTCACCTCATGTATTTTTAAATTTATCTATAAAAGCATCCATTACCAATAAATTCTCTTATAATTGAATCAACTGGAATATTTGAAGTTTCTATCGGCAAAAAGTTATTTAAATATTCATATAATCTTCTTGCTTCTGAATAAAACTTACTAGATTTTTCAACTTGTAAAAGTAAAGGTTGAGCAAATGTTTTTATTACACCTGGTTCATAAACTAAACTAGAATTATAAACAAAATCAACTGTATCAACAAATGGGAAAATGTACTTTTCTTCACCCTTTTTTACATTTTTCCATAAATCAAAAGTTTTTTCTACTCCATTTCCACGTGTAGCATAATCTCTAACCATTCTTCTTAATAATCTAGTATCTGTTGAAGAAACCTTAGTATATCCGTCAATGTTTAATGTAGCAATTGGAGCAATATAAATTTTATATTTATTATGGTCTGGTGTAAATGTTGTAAGAATTGGATTTAAAGCATGTATACCTTCTATAATTAGTATATCATTTTTCTCCATTTTCAAGTAATCACCTTTATATTGCTTAACTCCGTTTACAAAGTCAAATCTTGGTAATTCAACTTGTTTTCCATCTATTAAATCTTTCATTTGTGTATTGAATAATTCAATATCTAAAGCTTCAACACATTCAAAATCATATTTTCCATCTGGTCCAAGTGGTGTATCAACTCTTTCTTTAAAGTAATTATCCATTGAAATTGTTATAGGATTATATCCTATAAGATTTAATTGTACCCCTAATTTTTGTGCAAAAGTTGTTTTACCAGAAGAAGATGGTCCAGCGATTAAGATCATTTTTATTTCTCTACGTTTTTCTATATCTTGAACTAGTTCCACTAACTTTCTTTGATGAATAGCTTCTGATGCTTGTATTACTTTACCAATTTTATTCTTTAATACTTTATCATTTAAATTTCCTACATTTTCAACATCTAAAACTTGATTAAATTTGTTAAAATCTATGAAAGTATCGTAAAGTCTGTTATCCTTTATTTCTTTCTTTATATTTTGATTTTCATCAGGAATTACTAAAAGAGCACCATCTCTATATTTTATAAGATCAAAATCTTTAACAGCACCAGTACTTGCTGCAAGAGCTCCATAAAAAGAATTGTATGAAGAATCGCAAAAATACATTGATACATAAGATCTTAATTTATTTTCTAAATTTGTTAATTTATCTGTATTATTTGATGCTTTATATAGTTCAGTTGCTTCTTCCATAGAAACAAGTCTTTTTGTTATTGGATAATCTTTTTCAATTATTTTAGTCATCATATCTTTTATTTTTTCAACTTTTTCTGCATTTAATTCAATGTTGTTTATTACAAAATATTGATCTTTATTTATTGTTGTCATAAATTCAACATCTGCTTCAGAATATAGTCTTTGTAGAGCCATATATAAAACCATTTTTAAAGTTCTTGAATATATTCTATACCCATCTTCACTATTAAAGTATATTGGTTCTATTATAGAATTAGCTACAATTTCATATTCATAATTTTTTATTTCATTATTTATTCTAAATCCCAATATTTTATTATCATTTATATTTAAGCTTTTCAATATATCTAATACCTTTGATTTGTATGGTACAGCTATATCTTTACCATCATAATTAACACTTATTTTTCTTTCCATTATATCATTACCTCTCATATACAAATATTTTAGCATTAAATCTAAATTATTTCTACTTATTTTTTATATTTTTTGGCAAATACATCAATAAACTCTGTGTTTGCCTTAGTTTTCATCAAAATATTAAATATTTTTTCTACAATTTCTGCATTTGTAAGATTAGAATTTGAGTTACTCATAACTCTTCTTATGTAATTGCTACATTCCATCTCCTCTTTACTAAGTAGTAAATCTTCTCTTCTAGTACCTGATTTATATATGTCAATTGCTGGGAATATTCTTCTTTCTGATAGCTTTCTATCAAGATGAATTTCCATATTGCCAGTGCCCTTAAATTCTTCAAAAATAATATCATCCATACGACTTCCAGTATCAACTAATACTGTAGCTAAAATTGTAAGGCTTCCACCATTTTCAATATTTCTAGCAGCGCCAAAAAATTTCTTAGGAAAGTTAAGGCATGCTGGATCAAGACCACCTGATAAAGTTCTTCCACTTGGTTCAACTTGCAAATTATTTGCTCTAGTAAGTCTAGTTAAGCTATCTAGTAAAATCACTACATCTCTATTTTGTTCTACCATTCTTTTAGCTCTTTCTAGTACCATTTTAGAAACTTTTATATGATTTTCAGGAGATTCATCAAAAGTTGAATGAATTACTTCTGCATTTATTGATCTTTCAATATCAGTTACTTCTTCTGGTCTTTCATCAATAAGTAAAACCATAAGATAGCATTCTGGATTATTTTTCAAAATACTATTTGCAATTTGTTTTAGCATTGTTGTTTTTCCAGCTTTTGGCTTAGCAACAATAAGTCCACGTTGTCCTTTTCCAATTGGTGCTAAAATATCTATTATTCTTGTTGAATAATCCTTAGGATCAGATTCTAATTTTAATCTTTCAGTAGGATAAATTGGTATCAAACTTTCAAATGGTTTTCTTCTTAAAGCAATATCTACTCGTTCATCATTTATTTCTTCAACATATATAAGGGAAGGAAATTTATTTTGAGGATCTGTAGTAAATCTAGCGATTCCTTTTAACTTATCACCTGTAGACAATTTAAATCTTCTTATTTGGACCTGAGAAACATATATATCTTTATTTCCTGGTAAATAATTATCACTTCTTAAAAATCCATAACCATCATTCATAACTTCAAGTATGCCCTCAGCAATATAATCAGTTTCTGGATTTTCTATTTGAATATTTACCTTTTCTTCCAAATCATTTGTATCTATAAGAGATTTTATAATTTCCTCAATTAAATATTCCTTTTTTAATCTTTGATATCCTTCTATTTTTAAGTTATCAGCAATTTTCCTTAATTCTGTTAATGTCGATTTTTTCAAATCTTCTTTGGTATACATATTAACACCTCCTAAATTACCTTAGCAAATAAATCATATTCATTGTAATCTACTATTTTTACTTTGCAAAATTCACCTACTATAACTTTATTTGCACTTTCTTCATCTATCTTTATATAAATTCTTCCATCAACATCTGGAGCTTCCATATAAGATCTACATATAAAATATTCATCATTTTCAGTTACATCTTCTACAATAACTTCATATTCATTTCCAACTTTTGCTTTATTTAATTCTAAAGATATTGGCTTTTGAATTTCAAAAATTTCCTTTAATCTTTCTTGTTTAATTTCTTCTGGAACTTGATTGTCCATATCGTAAGCTACTGTATCCTCTTCTCTTGAAAAGGCAAAAGCTCCTACTCTATCAAATTTTATATCTAGAAGTCCTTGTCTTAATATTTCAAAATCTTCCTCTGTTTCACCAGGAAATCCTGTTATAAGGGTTGTTCTTAATATTGCATTTGGAACATTTTTTCTAATTTTTTCAATATTTTTATATATTAATTCCTTGTTATCATATCTATTCATAGCTTTTAACATCTTATCACTAAAATGTTGGACTGGTATGTCAAAATATTTACACAATTTATCATTATTTTTAAATTCTTCAATAAGAGCATCGTTTATTTCATATAAGTACATATATAGAACTCTTATCCATTTTACTCCTGGAATTTTTCCTATTTTGTTTAAAAGTTCTGCAAGTTTAAGTTCTCCATAAATATCTAATCCATATTTTGAAGTATCTTGAGAAATAATACAAAATTCTTGAATTCCTTGTTTAGCTAAATTTTCAACTTCCTCTAGAATATCTTCCATTTTTCTACTTTTGAATCTACCTCTAATAAGTGGTATTGCACAATAATTGCATCTATTGTCACAACCGTCAGATATTCTTATATATGCTAATGGAAAATTAGAAGATATAATACGTTCATTAAAACTTAATTTATGAGTTAAAAAATTTTGACTTAAAAACTTTGATAAAATTTCATCTATATTCTTATATTCATCTACACCAATTACTAGATCAACTTCTGGCATATTTTCTATAATTTCTTTTTTATATCTTTTTGCTAAGCAGCCTGTTACTATTAAAGATTTGCAAACACCAATCTCTTTATAATCAGCAGCATCCAATATTGTATTAATTGCTTCTTGTTTTGCTGATTCTATAAAGCCGCATGTATTTACCAAAATAACATCAGCTATATTTAAATCTGTAACTAAGTTAAAACCTCTATTTTTAAAATAACCTAATAGCATTTCACTATCCACTTGATTTTTACTACACCCTAGTGTAATTATTGCTATATTCATGTTTTTTGCCTCCATTAACTTAGTGAATTATACCATAAAATTGTAAAAAAAGATACAATAAAACCCAAAGTTTTTGCGTTTTGACAAAAATATACATTACTCGTCAAATTTCAGCCTTAATATTTGATACAGTCATGATGTGTATTTTGTCGAAAAATGTAGAATTTTATGTAAATTTTTATCACATTTTTATTTAATTTTTATTGACTTTTCATCAATATGGTGTTATAATAACTAATGCATTCACAAATAATTCTTAGGTTAATACTTTTAGGAGGTACAAAACATGTTTATTACTGAAATTGGATTCAAAAATAATTCCCTGAGCTTTATCAATGCTTTTAAAAACTTTGTTAAGGTTGACAAAAAAGCTGATGCTGATCTGCTTGTCGCTGTAGTTCACAATAAATCAGGTGATATCAGTCTGATCGAACTCGTAGACATCAATACCGGCACGGCTGTTGCAACTTATAATAAGCAAACCTGCATTGAGGCGGCTAAAAATCACTGCATAAAGCGCTTTGATGCTCTGCAGGCAGACTTCAAACTCGGAACCCTGATCCAGGTCCCAGAATTCTTGGTGAGTATGTGGGAACAGGTAAAACCCGTTGCTCTCGAGAAAATCGCGTAAACCTCTAAAAAGGGGTACGTGTTAATATAAATCAATCAGCAGATTATTATCTGCTGATTATTTATTGACTTTTTTATGTAATCATGTTATAATAGGAACTATCAAAATCAACAATCAATAATAATTTATTGGAGGTCTAAATATGAAAAAAATTGATTCACTTATGGTAAACCAGAAATTCGAGATCGTATCCTTTATGTCTGGAGAGAGTAAAACCACTATAGCCAAATCTAAACCGGCTTTTTCCGTGGAATTCCACTACAACGAAAAAGGTAGACTAGAATTTATTACTGTAAGTAATCTGACAAAAAATGATAAAAGGAATTTCTCACATGAGGAAATCAAAAAAGCTTCAAAAAAGGAAGCAAAAGCTCTGGAAATCATGAGACTTACTTTTGATGGTACTTTGCAAAAGCTGTCCCCCGAGGTAATAGTTGCCTCTTGGCTCCACGCCTTTGCAAACTAAGCTAAAAAAAGGCTGCGATAACTCGCAGTCTTTTTATTTTCTTGATAAAATTGGTTGAATTTGAACATTTTTTAATGCTTGCTCTATAGTATCTACAACATATGTATAATCCAAAACCAATGATTTTGGTTTTGCAGCAAAATCATCTTGTCTAAATGGTACAAAATAAAAATTTTTAGTATTTAACATTTCACCTATATTTTTTAGGCTACTACCAAGGCCATCGTTAGTTGATACTCCTAAAACTACAGGCTTATTATTTCTAATATGACTCTTTATAGCCATAGTAACTGTTGTATCTGTTATACCACTAGCAAGTTTAGCTAAAGTATTACCAGTACAAGGACACACAAGAATGATATCTACCATGTTCTTTGGTCCCACAGGTTCAGCTTTCACTATTGAATCTATAATATCTGTACCACAGTTTTCTATTAACATCTTTTTAAAATCTTCAGCTTTATAAAATCTTGTATTAAAATTATTAGAAGATTCTGAAACAATTGGTATTATTTCAGATACACCTTCATCTTTTAGAGCATTTATAACTTCATTTACTTTATTAAAGTTACAAAATGAGCCGGTTATACATAGTCCTACTTTCAATCCTTTAAGTTTCATAAAAACACCCCCGACATATTACATTTTATGCCAGGGATTTTTTTTTGTTAATAAATTACATTTTTCTAATCAAACCAACTACTTTACCTAATATTTTAGCGTCTTTTACAATTATTGGTTCCATTGTATCGTTTTCTGGTTGAAGTCTTATATGATCACTTTCTTTATAAAAAGTCTTTACTGTAGCCTCATCTCCTATTAAAGCTACTACAATTTGTCCATTTTTTGCAGTATTTTGTTTAGAAACTATAATGTAGTCACCATTATTTATTCCAACATTTATCATACTTTCGCCTTGAACTCTTAGAATAAAATTATCATTTTTTAGAGCATCTTTATTAAAGAAACTTTCACCTATAGTAAAATAATCTTCAATATTTTCTTGAGCTAATATTGGAGCTCCTGCAGCTACTTTTCCTACAATAGGAACTGAGATTGTTGATTCAGTTCCAACTACTCTTATAGCTCTAGTCTTTAAATCTTTTTTTGATATATAACCTTTTTCTGCAAGTCTTTGGATATATTGATGCGCTGAAGATGTTGATTTAAAGCCAACAGCTGCACATATTTCTCTTACTGATGGTGGATAACCAGTTATTCTTATCTGCTCCTTAATATATTCTAAAACCTTTTCTTCTTGAGCATTCAAATTCATGTTATTCATATAAACTCCCCTTTCAAATTGACAAAATTATATCACACAAATATTTGTTTGTCAAACAAAAGTTTATTTTTTATTCACCATCTTCTGTATTTGTGTATACTTTTGCTCCCTCTTCTTGAAGCCATCCTACTTCATCTTCAGTAAAATCACTTTCTTTATAAATTAAAGTTCCCTCTTGAATCCCTAATCTATCAACGTATTCATCTGTTATACTTGGTATATATTCCTTTATTATATATTCACCTGTGTCCTTGTCCTTACTTCCAATTTTTATATTCATATCACTAAATTTATATTTTATATTTTCTGCTTTTTTGTTAGTATAAGTAATGGAAATCTCATCTATAAAATTTTCTATATCTGTTTTAAATTTAACCTCTTTTGCAGATCCAATTGGATTGTTTTTATCTAAATTTAAAATAATTACAGATAACAAGATTAATGATACTATTATTGTAATTATAAGCACTATAAGACTTATACCTGTTTTACTATTTTTCATTATATCACCTCTTACACTAAATATTATGATACTACATTTTAATAAAAATAGTCAATATTTTAGCAATTTTTTCACTTTTTTTACATATTATTATCTACAAAATTAAAAATATTAATAGGTGATTTTTTTGAAAAATATATTAATAACTGGCGCTGGTTCTGGTCTTGGTAAAATGGCCGCAATACGCCTTGCAAAACGTGGGCATCATGTCTATGCAACCACACATTATGAAAATGAAGCAAATACCTTAAATGAATACGCTAAAAAAAATAATATAAATTTAGAATCTTTCAAACTTGATATATTGTTAGAAGAGGACAGATTAAAAACTTTAAAATATGACATAGATGTTTTGATAAATAATGCTGCAATTGGTGATTCTGGTTCTATTTCAGAAATAAATGTAGATAGAATTGAAAATGTATTTGAAACCAATGTGTTTTCTAATATTAAACTAACCCAGCTCGTACTAAAAAACATGATAAAAAAAGGAAATGGCAGAGTAATATTTTTATCCTCACTTGCCGGAAAAATCTCAATTCCTTTTCTTGCTCCTTATGCCTCATCTAAATTTGCAATAGAAGGATTCGTTGAGGCCTTAAGAATGGAATTAAAATTACTAAAAAATTCCCAAATAGATATTATACTAATAGAACCTGGCGCCTATGCCACAGGTTTTAACAAAGGAAATAATGATAAAAAGTACACTTGGATGTATGAAGAATCTTATTTTAAAGATATGCTTCCACAACTCCAAGAAAAAGAAACTAAAATATGGAATTTTATAGAAAGTAAAAATTTTAATAGCATTGTTTCCAAATATATAAAAGCTGTTGAATCTAAGCATCCAAAATTTAGATATACAGCTCCGTTTTCACAGTCAGTGTTAACACAAATTGGAAGAATCTTTGGAATGTAAAAAGGTAAAGCATAAATTACGCTTTACCTTTATTATATTAGCAATTATAATTATTAGAGCAACCGCATCCACAATTATAATTGTTATAATCGTTATAGTTATTACAATATCCTTGATTATCATTGCAGCAACAACAAGGTCCTTGTTCTTGAACATAGCAACATTTACAGAAGCATTTACATTTTGGCATTTCTACTTGACAAGGAGTACAAGAATTGCAACAACATGAATTATTACAACAATTACACATTTTTTATTTTCACCTCAAATTTATTAGCTTGTCTTAAGCTAATAATATATACTATGTACAAGCTATATAGAGTGTTACTTTTATAAATCGAAAAAGCACCTTAAAATTTAAGGTGCTTACTTTTTTGGTATATTATGTATGTTTTTTTATTTTTTAGCTTTAATTATTTATCTTATTTCTATTTTTTTATCAATTATCTAATCATATATCACCCCCAACCTTTGACTATATTATAAATCTCGATTGTGATAATATTATGATAATCGTGTATTAATTATATGAAATTATTTTTTATTACTTGCTTTGTCAATTTCAAACCAAAAGTCTGAACCTTTACCCACTTGACTTGATACACCATAGTCAAAGTTATGTTTATCCAAAATATTTTTTACAATAGAAAGTCCTAGACCTGTTCCGCTAGAAGATCTCTTATAAGTTTTATCTACTTTATAATACCTTTCAAATATATGGCTTAAGTCCTCTTTCGGAATTCCTATTCCATTATCTATAACATGTACTTTAGCCTTCTTAGAAGATACTACTACTTTAACTAAAATTTTACCGTTTTCATCCATATTACTATGATTTATAGCATTATTAATTAAGTTATAACATACTTGCTCAATCTTTACTTTATCAGCAAACACATATAAATTTTCTGGTGATTTTATTTCTATTAAATTTGGATTTGCAATATCAAGTGTTTTTACAATATTTTTAAGCACACTTACAAGATCAAATTTTTCTTTTTGTAATTTTATTTCTCCACTTTCAATTTTAGATAGATCCATCATATCATTTACAAGTCTTGTTAATCTATCTGTCTCTTCTATTATTACATTTAAATGTTCTTCTCTTTTTTCTTTATTATCCCCTGACAAATCATGAATCATTTCTGCATATGCTTTAATCATTGTAAGTGGTGTCTTTAAATCATGAGATACATTTGCAATAAGCTCTCTTCTTATTTTATCTGTTTTAGCAAGTTCACTAGTGGCATAATTTAAGGTATCTGCCAAATCATCGATTTCAGTATAACCTGATTTTTTAAACTCAATATCGTAATTTCCTTTTGCAAGTTCTTTAGCACTTTCATTAATTTTTACAATCGGATTAGTAAGTTTTCTTGAAATAAATATTGAAATAATTGATGATATTACAACTGACAATATGGTTACTAATTCTAACTGATCTTGTAAAACATTAGTAGTAGCGTCTATCGGATCTATTGGTGTTACCATTGCCATATATAAATCGGTATCCTCAAGTTGAACACAATAAATATATACTTCTGTTTTAAATCTATCAAATTTTAAAGTATAACTAAATTTTTTAGAATTGTTTTCCAAGGCTTTGTCTACAACATCACTTAAATCTACTAAATTTTGTCTTGTTGGTGTAACTTGTAATTTGTCACTTTTATAAGAAGATGTATTATACACAACATTTTTTTCACTATCAAATATTAATATACTAGATGAATTTTTATATGCAATACTATCTAAATTTTCAAAATAAGTAGATCCCTCTTGAGAATATTTTTCACTAATGTTATTAACTATATTTACTATTTCATTTTTCTTCATACTTCTATAGTAACTTTGAAAAAATATAACTTGCATAAACCAAAGTATAATAAATATAGAAATTGCAAATGAAACAAAATATAACCAAAATTTAAAGGTTAATGTGTTTACTACTTTCTTATCATTCAAATTTATACCCCATTCCTCTTACGGTAACAATTCTATCCCTATAATCTTCAATACTATTTCTAAGCATTTTTATATGGGTATCTACAGTTCTATCATCACCAAAGAAGTCATATCCCCAAACTTCTGAAAGTATTTTTTCTCTTGAAAGTGCAATACCTTTATTAATAATAAGATAAACTAATAAATCAAATTCTTTAGGTGTTAGTTCTTTCTTAACTCCATCAACCATTACTGTTCTACCCAACTTGTCTACTTCTAATCCGTCAAATACAAACTTTTCTTTTTCTTCTTCTGAATTATTGTTCTTCTTAGTTCTAGAAATTACTGCATTTATTCTTGCCATTAATTCTTTTGGACTAAATGGTTTTACAATGTAATCATCAATTCCAATTTCAAAGCCAAATAGCTTATCATATTCCTCTCCTCTTGCAGATAGCATTATAACCGGTATATCTTTTGATTTTTTTATTTCTTTTATAGCAGAATATCCGTCTAACTTTGGCATCATTATATCCATTATAATAATAGAATAGTCATTTTTTTTACACATTTCTATGGCAACCATCCCATTTTCAGCCTCATCTACATCATATCCTTCAAAATTTGCGTATTCTTTTACAACATTTCTTATTTTTGGTTCATCATCAACAACTAAAATCTTCAAATAAAACCCCTCCCATTGTAAATAGTTTAACAAAATCGTGTGAAATATTTGTGATAATTAAATCAAAATTTCTAGATATATATTATCATATTATAAATTAAAAATAAAGTAATATTTGACTTTTAAATTTAAATATAATACAATCTATATGAGGTATATTTATGAAAACATATTATGAAATTTTAGAAGTCGATAAAAATGCTTCTATGGATATAATAAAAAAGGTATTTAAATATAAAATAAAGCAAAATCATCCAGATTTATTTAGCGGAGATGAAAAAGTAAAGGCCGAAAATATAACAAAAGAATTAAACCAAGCCTACGATGTATTATCCGATGATCAAAAAAGAAAAGAATATGATTTAATACTTAGTCAAGAAAATGAAATAAATACTCAAAGTATGGTTGAAGAAAATAATACTTTAAGAGAAGAAATAGAATTTTTAAAGTCCTCAATACTAAAAAAAGACTTTATAATAGATAGTCTTTTAAATCATGAACAAGTGGAAGAAATATATGAAATGATTGATGAAGGTGAAAAAATCCAAGAAAATACCAATAAAATAAATAATAGTAATAATGCTGATGTACC
>OIYY01000448.1_pt1 | contig 28968 bp, 26 predicted proteins | sample 1588341 | NCBI WGS metagenome assembly OIYY01 (sample SAMN03283287) | human gut metagenome | biome: human-associated habitat; material: feces | host: Homo sapiens | place: Peru | collected 2012 | reverse complement strand
CTGTAAAACTCATAATAAAACATTTTTATGAGTCAACTTTTTTCAGGGAAAGACAGTTTTTTGTTTCAGTGCCACCAGTATTTATCCTCTGAACCCGATTTTCGCTTGCATGGTGTTTCGCATGATGCGGCATCTCCGATGCCTGTGCCTTCAAATTCTCGTGTGGAAGGGATTTGTGGTTTTTTTTGTGGGTGGGCTATTTTTTTGAAATTAAGCGGCGGTTTGGCACAGTTGTTGCTCTATCTTATAGCACAAAGACCTTTTAGCAGAAATTTAGGGCTTGTTTGAATGTAGAAAAGGTTCGACAGAATAACTGGTCAAACCATCCACAGCATTAACTGTAAACTAATAAATTATTAATCAAATATTTCTAAAATCATGAGACTGAAAAATTTTTTATCGCTGATTGCTTTATCTATTCCTTCGTTCATCTTTGCTGCACCATCAGATCATGGTCGGCCATGGGACGTTCCTGGTTATCACAGTAGTGGTTCAGGTAAACTATTCTTGGTAATTCTTATAATTGCCTTTATTTATTATGTTGTTAAATCGAAATCAAAAAAGAAGTAAACGCTCCCATTAAGTTTCACATGATAGGCTGATTGGATTGAAACATGCCGAAGGCATGTCCCTACGTTTTGATACGCATTTTGTCTATTTATATAGGTAGGTGTTAATTGGGTTTTAATGGATTTAATTGGTGTTCTGTTTTCGGACCTATCGGACGTATCGGACTTATCAGACTTATCGGACATATTGGGCTTAACTTGTTGACTCGTTGACCTGTTGGCTTGTTGACTTTTTTGGGGTGAAAAAAAAGCACTGGGCGCGTGGGGCTCAGTGCTTGTGTTATCTTTTTACCCGATGGGGTGGGGGGTATTTGTTGCTGTAGTTGTGGTTATTTGTTGCTGTAGTTGCGGGCTTCTTGGTAGGTGCTCTTTGTGAAGAGGTAGGTGTCGGTGTGTGTGCACCTGTTGCGGAAGTCGAAGATAGCCTCTGGATTGATGGCGTAGCCCATGAAGCGGGTTTCGAAGTGGAGGTGCGGGCCAGTACTTCGGCCGGTGTTGCCGGCGAGGGCGATAGGCTGACCTGCTTTCACATATTGGTTAGGCTTCACGAGGAAGCGTGAAAGGTGACCATATACGGTTTCGAGGCTGTTTTCGTGACGCACAATCACATAGAAGCCGTAACCGCTGCGCTCATATTTGGTGAGGCGAATTCTGCCGCTGAATGCTGCGTAAACGGTGTCGCCGATAGCTGCGCGAAGGTCAACGCCCTTGTGTACGCGTTTGAAGCGTGCGCGGTAGCCGTAAGGCGATGTGATCATGTTTTGCTTGATAGGCATCACATAGTTGCGAACATTGATGCGCTTGCTGTTAGGAATATTTGCTTCCTTATAAGGGTTTACCAAACCGCTTTCCCAACCTTCGGTGTAGATGTCGGGCTCTGGTTCAATGTCTTCCCAAAGCGCTTTGGCATATTTTTGATTTTCTTCGAGGTGGATACGCTCGTTGATTTTTGATTGGCGGGCAAGTTTATCGGCATGTGCTTTGCGATAGCTCGATACTGAACTTAAACTTTGCGCGTCGGCACTAAATGACAGACCTGCTGTGATGATTGTGAGAAGGAATAATTTTGAGAGTTTGCTAAACTTCATCTGTTTCAGTTTTGTGGAGAACCCCAGGAAAGGTAAACCTCTTTCACTAAATGGGCGTTCACCAAATTAATAAAAGTATGGAGCAGAACTTATTAACAAAATAAGCATTTCCTGAAGAGTAGAAATTCAAAACGCAGGAAATAAAAAACTCCAAAGGCAGACATGATTTTCATCTCTGTCCGATTTTCCAACGCCAAAATTACTTTTATATTCTCGCAAAGACAAAAATACAGCGCTTAAAATATGTAAAAATATGTATTAAATTGTATTAGACTTTGTTTAAATTGCCAATTTTCAGGAATTTATGGCAGAGTGTCTGAAAATGTTGAAAAATCACGATGTTTCTTAAAATATCTGAAAATTGGCACAAATTTCGCGATGTGTGCAATTTTCATCCTCGTAATTGGTTGGCATATCGCATTTTGCGTATGGGTCATTTATTTATATATAAACAAACGAGGCATTCCCTTCAGTGCCCAATACAGTAGGACTCCCGCCATAGCGATATTTAAAAGAATTGTGTAGGCCATATATTTTTCAGATGTGGCGGTGTCGTTCTTGTCGAGCCCAAGTTTGAAACCGAGGGCGATGTATGGGTCTTTTAAAAGTCGCTTTAATCGATTGACGCCTGATACTGTAGTAAAGATTTTTTTGCAGACAAGCAATATGCCAATGCTTATCCATATTTTGTAGTCGGACAGGTTGTCGGGCAATTGATAATGCAGTGCGTAAGCGATACAAAACGAATAATACCATAAATATTTATCAAGATAGCAAATAGTGCCTTTCATGGTGTCGAGTGAGTTGGATAAGCGGAATGAAAGGGTTGATTCGCAGTTCAAACTCACTTTCCACGCGCAAACTGATGCTAATAGCATAACGATGTTGAATGAGAATGCAATGCTGTCGGAGGATAGAGGTTTGCCAAGTTTGATGATATTTATTACTTGAACAAGGAAGTAGAGTTGAAAAGCAATAGAACCAAACTTAAAGCAACTTAAATCCTGTACGACAGAATTGATTCTTCTGTTGATTTCAATTAATTTGTCGTTTTGCAATTTTTGCTCGTTATAGTCATTGGTAGTCATAATAGCGAAGTTTGGGTTAAATGATACAATGTTTACTTTTTGTCAGTATATAAAAAATGTGATGAAAAGTAATCTGGCGTGTTGCGTTTTAACTCAAATCGGTCATTAGGGTTTGTTGGGTTAAATGTCGCATTAACTGATGAGACCCCAGTTCACTTTGTGGCTGAACAGGAGTTGCATGTGGGTGTTGAGCATTTTGCCTTCGGGCGACGCGAGGTTGGGGTCGGCGGCGAGCACGGCGATGGCATCTTCGCGCGCTTGCTCGATGATGGGGCCGTCGGTCACAAGGTTTGCCACCTTCAGATTAAAGGCGATGCCGCTCTGCTGCGTGCCCTCCATGTCGCCCGGTCCACGGAGTTTCATATCCTCTTCCGCCACCACAAAACCATCGTTGGTGTTGGTCATCACCTCCAGTCGGTGGCGAGTTTCCTTCGTGAGTTTGTGCTTCGACATCAGAATGCAGTAACTTTGGTCGGCTCCGCGTCCCACGCGCCCACGGAGTTGGTGGAGTTGCGAAAGTCCGAACCGCTCGGCATTCTCAATAATCATCACGCTGGCGTTGGGCACATTCACGCCCACCTCAATCACGGTGGTGGCAACTAAAATTTGCGCCTGATTGGTGGCGAAAAGTTGCATCTGATAGTCTTTCTCGGCAGGGCGCATCTTGCCGTGCACCATGCTCACGGTGTAACTGGGGAATTTCTCCTTCACAATCTCAAAACCATCCTCAAGGGCTTTAAGGTCGAGTTTTTCGTTTTCCTCAATGAGCGGATACACGATGTAGGCCTGTCGGCCTTTCGCCAGTTCCTGCCCGATGAAGCGGTAGGTGGCTTCGTGCTGATCCTCGAATCGGAGGTAAGTGCCCACAGGTTTACGGCCGGGAGGCAGTTCGTCGATTACCGACACATCGAGGTCGCCATACACCGTCATCGACAGCGTGCGTGGAATGGGCGTGGCGGTCATCACCAGCACATGGGGTGGGGTGGTGTTTTTGCGCCACAGGCGTGCACGCTGCGCCACACCGAAGCGGTGTTGCTCGTCGATGATTGCCAGACCGAGTTGCTTGTATTGCACCGTGTCTTCAAGCAGGGCATGGGTGCCGATGAGCAACTGGAGCGAACCGTCGAGCAAGCCGGCGTGAATTTCTTCGCGTTGGCGTTTGCGAGTGCTGCCTGTGAGCAATCCCACCTTCACGCCAATTTTCTGTGCCATTTCGCTGATAGCCTCGAAGTGCTGGGTGGCAAGGATTTCGGTGGGTGCCATGATGCACGCCTGATAGCCATTGTCGAGAGCAATGAGGGCGGTGAAAAATGCCACAATAGTCTTGCCGCTGCCCACGTCGCCCTGAAGCAGACGGTTCATTTGCCGTCCGCTGCCCATGTCGGCACGGATTTCCCGAATCACACGCTTTTGCGCACCAGTGAGCGGAAATTGCAGGTGGTGGCTGTAGAAAGTGTTGAAATATTCGCCCACACGCGAGAAAACGTGTCCGGGCAACTTCTTCGTCAGTCCCTTGATATTCTTTAATATGTGGAGTTCGAGGAAAAAGAGTTCCTCGTATTTCATTCTGTACTGTGCCTTTTGCAGCATGTCGATGCTCGACGGCAAATGCAGGTTGTGTACCGCCTCGTAGATGGGGAGCAGCCCCCTTTGGCGCAAAATGCCTTGTGGCAGAGGATCGTGAATATTTTTCACGGCATCGCTCTCAAGCAGGTTTTTCTCCAACTTCTGAAAGAGGCGCGACGAGAAACCGTGGTTGCGGAGTTTTTCCGTGAGGTTGTAAACGCCCACCATGCCCTTTGGCGCTTGGCTTTGCTGGTAAGCATCCACTTCGGGGTGAACGATGCTGTAGGTGCGATTAAACAGCGTGGGTTTTCCAAACACGATATACTCCACGCCGGTTTGATAGGTTTGCTGAATGGATTTCACCCTGTTGAACCACACACATTCCATCGTGCCGGTGCCGTCGCTAAACAAACCGATAAGCCTACGGCGTGCGCCTTCGCCCTGCGTGTTGAAAGTGACGAATCGCCCCTTCAACTGCACGCTGGGAATGTCGGCACCCCTCAGGTCGCAGATGTGGTGAATGGTGCTGCGGTCGATATATCGGAACGGGAAATTGTAGAGCATGTCGTGGAAACTCTTGATATCGAGTTCCTTCGCAAGAATTTCGGCTCTTTTTGGCCCAACTCCCGTAAGATATTTAATATCGTAGTGGGTGAGATTATTCATGACTATTGATGATGTGCTCCGCTATGGTGATGTCGATAGGGTGGGTGATTTTGATGTTGGTGTTTTCGCCCTCCACCAGCCTCACGTTGCCGCCAGCGTGCTCATACACCGAGGCATCGTCGGTGAAAAATGGTTCAAATGGCACATCGTAGGCTTTGAGCAATTCCAGCGCCTTGAAGGTTTGGGGCGTTTGCACCGCGCGGAGCGATGCTCTTTCGAGAGCCACCGAAGTGCCGTCGGGCTCAATTCTGCGCACCGAGTCGGTCACGGGAGTGGCAGGGATTGCCGCCCCGAATTTCTCGGCTATCTCGTAGGTGTTCTGAATCAGTGCCGTAGATACCAGCGGGCGCACACCGTCGTGCACCGCCACAATGTCGGCATCGGTGAGTTGGAGCGAAAGCAGGGCGTTTTTCACCGACTGGAATCGGCTGTCGCCACCAGCCACCACGCTGTGTGGAGCCGTGAAACCATGTTGTTCGCAAAGTTCGTGCCAGTAGGCGCGCTGCTGTGCAGGCAAAACCACCACCACCTCGGTGTCGGTGCATTTGAGGAATTGCTCAATGGTGCGCATCAGCACAGGCCGTCCGCAAAGTGGTAAAAACTGCTTAGGAATGCTGCTGCCGAATCGGGTGCCGCTGCCTCCTGCCACAATTATAGCGTAGTGTTTCATATTCGTTGTCAAAAAATATGGTGAAAATGTGTTATCACAAAGTTAGGAAAAATCGGTGGTATTAAAAAATTAAATAGCAACCCTCTCGTCAAGAATTGCTATTTAAAGTCTTTATTTTGGTATTCATAAAATTAAGGTGGGGAAATTGTTTTAGGTTTTCGGTTGCAAAGATAGTTTTCTCATTTTTAATTTGCAAATTTTAATAATCAGAATTTACTGTGGTTTGCGATAAAGATTGATTTTAAATTATTGAAAGTTAGTGAAATAGTATGGCTGTAGTTGTATTGTGTTAAAAAATGTAAAACCCTAAAAAGCAGTTCAAAGGTTGTGGGGAAATGTGGATTTTGTTTAATTTTGTGGTATGAATGAAAAAATGAAAGGAATAGTCACCGTGTTTGTCGATATCGACGACACGCTTTGGTGGTTTACCGAAAACTCGAAACTGGCATTGCGCCACACATTCGACGCGTTTGATATTTCCAGCGTATGCACCTACGAGCGATTCAAGGAAGTGTATTTGAAAAAGAACCTTGAATTGTGGAACCTGTATCACCACGGACTTATTGACAAGGATTTTCTGGTCAACGAGCGCTTCAGATTCACGCTGAAGGAGTGTGGCTACAAGGGCGATGTGGAGAAAATGTGCCACTTGCTCGACGAGGAATATTTGAGATTCCTGGCTTTGCAACCCACCACCATTCCCGGCGCGCGCCAGTTGCTTGAATACCTTGTGGCGAAGGGTTACGATGTGAACACCCTTAGCAATGGTTTTCAGGGCACGCAACAGCAAAAACTCATTTCGGGCGGACTTTCCGACTTGATTCACCGTAATGTGCTGAGCGATGATTGCGGAATCACCAAGCCCCAGCGTGGCATTTTCGACTATGCCCTTGAGCAGTGTGGTGCCGAAGCCGCCACCACGGTGATGATTGGCGACAACCCCGATGCCGACATCAAAGGCGCACACGATGCAGGGTGGCGCACCATCTACTTTAATATACGCGACTTGGACCCAATTGAGGGCACTGCTGATGCCGTGGTCACCTCGCTCGACGAGATTCAGCAAATCTTATAGCGCAGAGAAATTCGTGTAATTCCCGAAAATATCGTAATTTTGCACCCGTTATGACAGAAGAACAACGATTACATTTAGAAGAAGAAACAGTAAAGATGCTCAAAACTGTATTCGACCCCGAAATTCCGGTTGATGTGTATAGTTTGGGTTTGATTTACAAGATAGATATCGACGACGACGCAAATGTGTCGATCGACATGACGCTCACCGCCCCCAACTGCCCAATGGCCGACTTCCTGTTTGAGGACATTCGCCAAAAGGTGGAAAGCATCGAGGGAGTGAAGAGCGTGAACGTGCAACTGGTTTACGAGCCCGAATGGGACCAGAGCATGATGACTGAAGAAGCAAAACTCGAGTTAGGAATGTTATAACCCCCACCACACGGATCCCGCGGCTTTTGCTCTGCTTTGCTTCACTTTGCCTCACACAGATCTCATAGATCACACGGATTTTTTGGGGTGTGACGTGGCATGATTGTGATGGATGCCAAATAGAACAGGTGCCGTCTTAACTTCTTAACTTCTTTAACTTCTTAACTTCTTTAACTTCTTTAACTTCTTAACTTCTTTAACTTCTTAACTTCTTTAACTTCTTAACTTCAAAAAAAACATCTAATCTCTAATTTCTAACATCTAATAAATGATTTATTTCCTCAGCGATTTGCACTTGGGTGCCAAGTATTTTGACAATCCACGCGAGAAAGAACTTGCGGTGGTCAGTTTCCTCGACAGCATCGCTGCCGACGCAGAGGAAGTGTATCTGTTGGGTGACATTCTGGATTATTGGTACGAGTATAAGAATGTGGTGCCACGCGGCTATGTGCGTTTCTTCGCCGCCATTGCCCGACTCACCGATGCCGGCATACCGGTGTATTGGATGACCGGCAACCACGATGTGTGGCTGTTCGACTATCTGACCACCGAAATAGGCATCACCGTATATAAAGGTGCGTTGCAAAAAGAAATTAAAGGCGTGCAGTTCTTGCTCAGCCATGGCGATGATGTGGGGTATCAGCCACCCATGTATCGCTTTATGCGTTGGTGCTTCCACAATCGCGTGTGCCAATGGATGTATGCCAACCTTCACCCACGTATCACCTACGGTGTGGCACACGGCTGGTCGTCGAGCAATCGCACCCACCGCAAGCCCACCGCCGTGAAAAAAGAGATAGAAGTGTGCTACGCCAATCTGCTCCGCTTCACCGAGGCATATTCGCAGCAGCACCCCGAAGTGCGTCACTATGTGATGGGGCATCTTCACCTTGCCAAGCACGCCACACTCGACGAGCAGGGCCGCACCATCACCATACTTGGCGACTGGATTACGCAAAACACCTACGCCACATTCGACGGCAAGGAAATGCGTCTCCACACCTACGTGCCGAAAAACTGAGCAAGCGCGATTGATGATTTGAGTTTAAAATCGGGAGCGGTGAAAAGGGTGAAAAGGTGCTAAAAAATTCATAAACAAATAGAAAAATCATATTTTCTTGATAAAAATTGCCCAATATTAGTGCCTAATTCAAAAAAAAGTGCGATATTTGCACTTGCAAAATCGGAGACCACCCCAAAGTGGTTGATATTCGTATGTAAATATTTGAAAATCAGCCATAATGAAAAAGTCTTCGTTTTTGAGTGTTAGATAATATTAATAAATCACTATAAATATACAATACTACAATGACAAAAGCAGACATCGTTAGCGAAATCTCAAAAGCAACAGGTATTGATAAGGCTTCTGTTCTTGAAACAGTTGAAAAGTTTATGGAAACAGTTAAGGACAGCCTGTCAAACGGCGAAAATGTATATCTCCGTGGTTTCGGTAGCTTTATCGTAAAGACCCGTTCGCAAAAGACTGCACGCAACATCTCTCAAAACACCACAATGATTATTCCAGAGCACAACATTCCTGCCTTCAAGCCAGCAAAGGTGTTCATGGAACAGGTGAAGAAGTAATTGCCCATCGCATTTGCGAATAGGTGATAATCATTATCCTCGACAGAGAAAAGACAAAATATATTTTTTAATCATTTAAAACTAAGTAACAATGCCAAGCGGAAAAAAGAGAAAAGGCCACAAGATGGCTACGCACAAGCGCAAGAAAAGACTTAGAAAGAACAGACATAAAAATAAGAAATAATCTTTCTGTTTAAGTCACACATACTGAGAACAAACTCCCTTTGGCAAAGGTCTCGGTAACGAGCGCCAGCAATAGGTAAGGAGAGTTTGTTCTTTGTCGTATTATTAGATGGCTAAAATTCCCTTTCAAACCAATGAGAAGTGAATTAATAGTTGACGTACAGCCGACCGACATATCCACGGCGCTCCTCGAAGACGGGCGCTTGATGTCGCTGCAAAAGGAGTCGAGAGACGTATCCTATGCCGTCGGTAACCTCTACTTTGCCAAGGTAAAGAAATTGATGCCAGGCCTTAATGCCGCATTCGTGAATGTGGGGCACAAAAAGGACGCATTCCTTCATTACCTTGATTTAGGTTCGCAGTTTGGATCGTATTCAGAGTTCATCAAATCGGTTCTCGAAAATCCGGAAAAGCGTCCTTCGTTATCAAAATTCAAATTGAAGCCCGACATCGACAAGCATGGCTCCGTGTCCGACGTGCTTCAGCAGGGGCAACAGTTGCTCGTGCAGATTGTGAAGGAACCCATTTCCACCAAAGGACCACGACTTACCACCGAAATCACTTTCACTGGGCGCTTTATGGTGCTCATCCCTTTCAACAACAAGATTTCGGTGTCGCAAAAAATCAAGAACTCCGCCGAAAAAATGCGTCTGCGCAAACTCGTGGAGAGCATCAAGCCCCACAACTTCGGGGTAATCATTCGCACCTCGGCAGAAAACAAGCGAGCAGCCGAACTCAACGCTGAAATGAAAGTGCTGGTCAAGTGCTGGGAAGACAGTGTCGCAAAACTGCAATACACCACCCCGCCCGCTCTCGTGTATGAAGAAGAGAGCAGGGCAGTGAGTGTGATTCGCGACATCTTCAGCCCCGAATTCGAAAGCATATATGTGAATAATGCGGAAATCTACGACCAGCTCCACAACTATGTGAGCCTAATAGCCCCCGACCGTGCCGACATCGTGAAAATCTATTCCGACGATGTGCCTATCTTCGATAAGTTCAATATCACAAGGCAAATCAAGTCGTCGTTCGGAAAAACGGTATCGTTCAAGTCGGGAGCATACATAATAATTGAAAGCACCGAAGCACTGCATGTGATAGATGTGAACTCCGGTAACCGCTCAAAGGCCTCCAGCGACCAGGAAAGCAACGCACTCGACGTCAACCTGCTCGCAGCCGACGAGATAGCGCGACAACTGCGCCTGCGCGACATGGGCGGCATCGTGGTGGTCGATTTCATCGACATGGCAAAGAGCGAACACCGCCAGGCCCTCTACGACCACATGCGTGAAGTGATGCAAAAAGACCGCGCACGGCACAATATATTGCCGCTGAGCAAATTCGGACTGATGCAAATCACCCGTCAGCGCGTGCGCCCGGCTCTCGACATCGTAACCGCCGAAACCTGCCCTTCATGTGGAGGTAAGGGTGAGGTTCTGCCTTCGCTGCTTTTTACCGATATGCTGAAAGACAAGATTGATTACCTTGTCAACTCGCTCGGAGTGAAAAACTTTATTATGTATGTCCACCCATTTGTTGAAGCCTATTTGAAGAAAGGCGTTATCAGCGAATACTTTAAATGGCGTCGTGAATTTGGACGCAAGTTTAAGTTAATGGCCGACCAGAGTCTTGCTTACCTTCAATATAAGGTAATCGACAAAGACCACAACGAAATCGACCTGAAAGAAGAAAAAGACACGAGCAGTTCACACAGCAAAAAAGAGCAACGCTCGCGCAACACTAAAAACGAAGACTGATTTTCCGTAGAAAGCGGTGACCAAGGAGGCAATTCCCTCCCACCATCAGCTCACCCACGGCGCAATAGCTTCAATGAATGAAAACGAACAAAGTCCGCATCTCCGGAGGCACTCCCAAGCCTCCCCAAAGATGCGGACTTTTTTATTTATCCAATGTGAAATTAATTTTAGAAGTTAAGGAGATTATTTTTAGAAGTTAAGGAGTTAAGAAGTTAAAGAAGTTAAGACGATACCTTCGCGCTCTGCTGACTCCTTTCCGAAGTTAAGACGATACCTTCGCCTCTGCTAATATTATGGTTTGAGCAGATTGATGGGGGCTACGTACACGCCATCTTCTCGGCGGTAGGCACCACCAACAGCTGTTAGCACCATAAGAAACGAAGGGGCTCGTTCTTCGCTGATACTTGTGATTTTGTCACGCAAATTTTTAAGCGACTGCGCACCATGCTCAATTAGTTCGTCGCCACCAAGTTTGATTTCGATGGCTCCCCATCTGCCATCTTCAAGATGCACAACGGCATCACATTCCAAACCAGTGTTGTCGCGATAGTGGGTGACAGTGCCACCAATAGCATTGGCATAGATTGACAAATCTCTTACAGCGAAGTCCTCAAAAAATAATCCAAAACTTTCCAAATCATTCATGAGGTCGTTAGGGCTCACGCCCAAAGCGCGACATGCTATTGATGTGTCGATGAAATGTCGGGTCGGGGTGCTTCTAATGATTGTCTTTGACCGAATATTTGGATTCCATGCTGGCAAATCTTCAATTACATATAAATCTTTTAATGCTTCCATATAGTCATCAAAAGTTTTGGGATCCATAGTCCGCTCATTGCTTTGTCGCACCTCGGCAATGATGGTAGATATTGCAGCTTCTGTGGAGATGTGTCGGGCATAGCTTTTCAATATCATCTTCAAAACCTCAGGCTTCTTATTTCTGAAGCGCTCATTTTCGCAGTCTTCAAACACAAATAAACCGTTATAATAGTTTTTGGTTATTTCCACTGCTATGTCTTTCGGTGCACGAACGGAAATAGGCCATCCGCCTCTGCAAATCAAAAATGCAATATCCTCAAGCGATATTTCCGAATTTAAGTCCCATGGGTAGTCGCTTTTCTCGTCAAATAACTCTATTAACGAAACAGTGCCCTTTGACTCTTGCGATTCCCATAAGCTCATAGGGCGCATTTTCACAGGAACTATCCTGCCAGCCCCACTATGGTGCACTTCTGTTTTGTCGGCAGGGGTTGAACTTCCTGTAAGAATGAATTTACCGAATTGGTAGTCAAAATCCAAATCGTCTTTAATCTGATTCCAAAGGTCGGGGGCTTTTTGCCATTCATCTATTAGCCTTGGCTTTTCTCCTTCAAGTGCCCATTTGGGATTCATGCGTGCCATTGTAATTGTTTGTTTTGTGTTTAATTTCACAAAACTTTTTTGATATAGCATACAAGTGGTGGTCTTACCACAGAATTTTGGACCAGCCACCACCACTGCACCCGAAGTTCTCAACTTTAGTTCTATGTCCTTTTCAATAAGCCTCTTGTAGTACATAATATCGTGGTTTAGTAGTATTTACACTGCAAAGTTACAAAATTCCTATAAAAATCAAAATAGAATTCCCATAAATGTAAGAATAAAATTCCCATAAATGTAAATGAAAAATTCCTATAAATGTAATTTTTTGTGATGGGGGAGTGGCAAAAGCACCATCAAAAAACACCATCAAAGGGACGGTTCTTTTGATGGTGTTTGTTGTAATGTGTTGAGTGTGCGAATGTTGGAACGGATTTTTGTTGCCTATTTTTGCGGTTTTTTGATTTTTTTTTCTTGATTATGCTTTTTTTGTGTGAGGGGGGTGAGGGAAAGTTATTCCTTTAGGTGGGGTGGTGGGGGGATTATTTGGGGAGGAGGTTGGCGAAGGGGGCGTTGCTCCACACGATGAAGTTGCCTTCGGGGTCGGTGCTGATGGTCATCACGCCCAGGTCGGTGCGCTTCTCGAAAAGGGCTTGAGTGCGTTCTGTGCCCATTGCCATGCAGGCAGTTGCCCATGCGTCGGCAGTCATGCAGTCGGGGGCTACAACGGTGGCACTCAGCAGGGTGGATTCCTCGCTCTTGCCGGTCAGAGGGTTCACGATGTGCGACACCTTTTTGCCGTTCACCTCCTTGAATTTGCGGTAGTTGCCGCTTGTTGCCACCGCCTTGCCGTTGAGGGCGATCACAAGTGCCGATTCGTGAACGGTGGCTTGGTTGTTCTCCACAGGCATATCAATCGAGATGTGCCATGGCGTGCCTTTCTCGTTCACGCCTTTCGCCACCACTTCGCCTCCAATTTCCACCATACAGTTCGTCACGCCGTTGCGTGCCAACATTCGTGCCACCTCGTTGCATGCAAGTCCCTTGGCAATGCTGCTGAAGTCGAACTGGATGCGCTGGTCGCTCTTCACCACACGCTCATCTTCGAGATGCACTTTTGCGATGCCCACAAATGTGAGCAGACTGTCGATTTCGGTTTGCGTGGGCAGTTTGCCGTTTTTATAGCCGAATCCCCAAGCGTTTACCAGCGGCATCACGGTAGGGTCGTAAGCGCCTGCCGATTGCTTGTTGATGTCCACCGCGCAGCGGAACATACGAATGAAAATGCTGTCGGCACGGTTGGTGGAGTTGGCGTTGAGGCGCGACACCAGCGACTGCTTGTTAAACACGTTTGCGCTGCGGTCGATTGCATCGAGCACTGCGCCAATAGAGTCCGACAAGTCGGCAGTAGCCTCGTAGGTGATGTGGTATTCCGTGGTCCACACATCGCCTTGCGCCTTGAAAAATGCTTTTTTCTCTGGCTTCGTCACAAAAAACGCCACCACAGCGCCAATGGTGAAAATCAAAACGGCGATATATTGCTTCGTGAAAATTCGTTTATTCTCCATATTCATATTTTTTTCTGATTAAAAATTATTTCTGCGCTGTTACGTGAGGCATGAATTTTCGCATAAATGGGATAATTGCAAAATATGATATAGCAATAATAAGAAAACAAATGTAGATGTTATGGACATGGAACACGTTTAATAATCTAATCATTGGTTCGTGGGTGACCAATACCATAATGGAATATCTGCCCACATACGACACGTAGGGCACATGCTTGAATTTTCGGCAGATAATCAGGAGCGACATTACCCCAAATGCCGACATCAGCATTTTCAGCGGAATGTCGAACATGCTTTCGCCAATCATGCCAATGCTAACAAACATTGCGGCGGTTATCGGAAACGCATATCTGCCTTTGATATGGCTCATAATGTTGTGGTTGTGCACCACATAGCCAAAATAGAAGAAAGGCAAACCTTGAAACGTTTTGCTGAGCGAGGCTGGCAACTTAAAAGTGTCGCCCAAAATGAAACATAGCAGAATGCATATGCCCCCTAATATGATGTCGTTTCTGAAAGTTCGGTGCAGTGCAAAGAATATGATATTCAGGATAAACAGTCCCCATAAAAACCACAGAGGGATATTGGGAAAGGAACCATAGGTGAGAAATGCGTATATTAGTCGCCAATCCTGACCAGATCTGAAATTAATGCAAAAAAAATGGTGAGCAGTTATTGGTATGAGAACAGAAGTGGTGATATAGAAGAATGCAAAGGGTATGATTAATCTCTTGATTTTTTTTAGGATAAATTCTTTCCATCCTCCATAGGTTTTGAAAACATAGCCCGAAAGGAAGAAGTATAGGGGTATTAGGATTGAGTATAAATACACATCCAGGCAGGAATGCACTTTATACATCTCCTTCAGGTGGAACAACACAACAAGAAGAATACAGATACCTTTCGCCAAGTCGATATACTCGATTCTTGGACCCTTTATTGTATGTGGGAGTTGTTCTGTATTCATATCATTAATGGATTTCTCCTACAAAGTTAGTGTTTTTGTCGGTGAATCGTTGCGAAATGTGGATAAATGTGGTGAGTTTCGGAAAAAATATTTATTTTTGCAAAAGATAGGCTGCATTTGGTTTGCACTATCTTTGCAGAAAGAATAGAAATTAATTAGAAATTTTACAATGATGAAAAAGACCCTTTTGATTTTAGCGATTGCCATGATGGCGATTGGCGCAAGTGCGCAAGTGCGCTTTGGCGTGAAGGCTGGTGTGGGCGTGAACACCCTCCACATCGAAAATCCATCTTCAAATTTTGACACCGACAATCGCACCGGATTCACTGGTGGTGTGATGATGGAAGTGAACTTCCCATTAGGTATAGCGGTAGATGCTTCTGCCCTTTACACACGCCGCAGTGGCGCGATTGAGGACACGGAAGTGGGCGTGCGCGACTATATCGCTGTGCCTGTGAACCTGAAGTACAAACTTTCGTTGCCAGTGGTGAGCAACATCATCACCCCATTCGCATTCACTGGTCCAGAATTTGCCTTCAATGTGGGCAACAAGAAGTCGGAGGCTGGTAGCGAATACAAGAGCACCACAGTGAGTTGGAATGTGGGCTTGGGCGTGGAACTCGTGAAGCACGTTCAACTTTCGGCAGCCTACTGCATGGGCATCAACAAGAGCATCACCAACGTGCTCGGCATCAGCGGTGTGGAATCGGGAGCAAAAGACCGTTGCTGGACGCTCACAGCCGCCTATTTATTCTGATTTAAACCCTAATGACTGATTCGGGTTTTAAAGAAAACGCTTCAATATGGGAGAGTGGCACACTGTTGCCTCTCTCCCTTTTTTTGCTTTTTGGGTGTTAGGTGTTTTTTTTTCTTGTTATATAATGTGTGGTGATTGGGGAAAAATGCTTATATTTGTAGTTGCAAAATGACGGTTGCCGTATTGCGGTGGTCGCAATTGCTTTGCAAGATACTGATTAACTATACAATAGCAGATTTTTGACTATATTACAAATTTTATAAATTAACTAATTAATAACTAACTAACAACATTCTCAACATGAAAAGATTTACAACTTCATGGATGCGTGTAATGCTTTTAGGCTTGGTGAGCTTGTTTGCTTTCCAGGAGGCTGGTGCTGCCACCGTAACGTACGATGGCATCAACTACACCACTTCAGGAACAAAGGCTACAGTTAAGCGTTACACTTACACAAAGGGTGATACCACTTTCTACAAGGGTGATATCGTGATTCCTGAAACATTTGAAGTCAAAAATGTCACTTACACCGTTGTGGCTACAGCTGCCAACGCATTCGCTAACTGCCGTGAGCTTACTTCACTGCAGCTCCCAAAAACTTGCGTCACCATCGGTCGTAACTGCTTCAAGGGCTGTACTGCATTGAAGAACGACCCAACTCCTGCCACTGCCACCAAAATTGACCAAGGTTACCTCCAGGGATGTTCTTCAATTACGGAAGTGACAATTCCAGCAGGTGTTTCAGGCAAATTCGTGGCTCAAAACCTTGAAGGAATGACCAGTTTGAAGAAAATCACTTTTGCAGATAGTGAAACTCCTTTCAATATTAGCGTTCTTGCATTTGTGCAGAAATTGGGCGAAGGTGTTAAGAGTCCAATCGAAGAAATCTACTTCGGTCGTAACCTTGATGAAGGCACAGGTTCAAACATGCCTTTCCGTGGCATCAAGACTTTGAAGAAGGTGACTTTCGGTGGCCATTTCACCACTGTCGACGCTGAAATGTTTATGGGTTGTACTGGCCTTACTGAAGTGGTTTATGCTCCTGGCGTGAACGTGACTTCAATAGGCGCAGGTGCTTTCGCAAGCTGTACTTCACTCGCCAGTCTTCAAATTCCTGCTGCAATCACTGCTATTCCTGAACGTCTTTGCTCAGGCGACGCTGCCCTCACCTCTATCACTATGGGCGACGCCGTTACCTCAATCGGTGCTACTGCATTCTACAAGACAGGTTTGAAGAATCTTCAAATCCCAGCTTCTGTTCAAACTATCTATACAAGCGCATTCCAAGGCGCAGCTCTCGTGGGCGAAATCGCTCTTCCAGCAGCCCTCACTTCTGTAGGTTCACAGGCATTTGCCGACACTAAGATCACAGGTGTGAACATTCCTGCTGGTGTTACTGCTATCGGTGCTGCTGCATTCGCTCCTATCACCACTCTTGCTACTATCAAGGTAGATGAAGCCAACACTGCTTTCAAGGTGGTGAACGGTGCTCTCGTAACTGCTGATGGTACCCGTCTTCTCGTCACTGGTCACCAAGGCACTGTGGGCACAGATGCTTTCGCTACAGTAACCAATATCGACAACTATGGTATGGCTTACGCTCCTTGCGCAGTGGCTGAATTCCCAATGCTTGAAAAGATTGGCGACTATGGCTTCGCTAATAGCGCTATCAAGAACTTCACACTCAAGAGCAACGTGACCGTTGGTTCTAACATCTTTAAAAAATCAGCTCTCGAAGCTATCGTGTTTGAAGACGGCCGCAACGAAATTCCTCAAGGTATTTGTGGTGGTTGCGAAAAACTCAACAGCGTGACTCTCCCTACCACCGCTACCAACATTATGAAGGACGCATTTGCTGATTGCCCTGCTCTGAAGAACATGGAAATTCCTGCAAACGTCAACTATATGGAACCAGGCGCAGTGCCTGCCACTATCGAATCGCTCCGCGTGCTCAACGGCAACACTCCAGCTCTTGCAGCAAACGTGTTCAAGGCAGAGCAAAGCAATGTAGTATGTAAGGTGGCTACTAAGGCTGTGGCTAAGTATAAAGCTGCTTCTCAATGGCAATACCTCAACATTCAAGCCGACCCAACTATCCAAACTGGTGGCGCTTCACTCGGCTGCCCAACTGGTCTGTACTTCGCTACCACCGATGGTAAGCTCATGTATAAGGACGAAAACGGTCAAATCGTTGACACCAAGTTTGCAACAGGTGCTCACGCATTCACCCTCCAAAGCTACAAAAACCGCATCTATGTGGCAGTGGCTGGTGAAGAGTTCAAATACCAAAACCCAAACCTTCCACTCGGCGACGGTGAACTCTTCTACGTAAACAACACCAATGGTATCTTCTACCGCGTAACCGTTCTCAACAACGTAGGTTACAAGCCAAGTGAAGACCCATTCTCAATGTATATCGACAAGGCTACAAACAATATCTACATCGCAGACCGTAACGTGGGTGTTCACAAGCTCAATGCCGACACCACTGGTCTCTATGGCCCACAACCATTCTTGTTCGACAACGCATGGCTCCCTTACTATAACGACCTCCTGAGCTGGGGCGCTATCACTGGTGGCTTCTGCCGCGACAGCAAGGGCATCTACTGGCGTACCACTAAGTTCAATGGTCTTGGTCTTACTCGTTTCCGCGACGCCGACATCTATCCAGAAGGTGGCGCTGGTAAGAAACAACCATTCAATGTGCTCTTCAAAGACGTAATTATCAAAACTTCTTACCTCGATGAAGAAAACGGCTACTACTACATGTTCGTTCAGAAGGCTGCTGGTGCTAAGCCAGGTGTTTACCGTATTGCTCTCTCAAAACTCCAAAACGCAGATGGTAGCGACCTGGAAGGCAATGCCGACCTCACAATCGCTGACTGCCAACTCATCGACGATTCTCCAATCTTCATGGATGGTAATGAAGACTCTGGTGAAATTTGTAACATCGCTCAAATCAATGGCGACGGTACCAACATTTATTGGTCATACATCGCTGCTCCAAGCGACGACAAGGCTATCAAGGGTAGCGTGGCTCTCGATGCCAACAACCCACTCCACAAGAGCGGTATTAAGACTATCAAGAGTGCAGATGCACAACCTGTAGTTACTTTTGCTGTTGAAGGCGTAGAAGCATACGGCGTGTGCGGTGCTACTTATGTAGCTCCTCAAGTGGTATTGCCAGAAGCAATCACTCTCGACAAGGAAGAAGTGACTTTGAACAACGGTGGCGAAACTGTACAACTCACCGCTACAGTTACTCCTGACGAAGCCGACAACACCAACGTGGTTTGGACTTCTTCTAACGAAGAAATCGCTACAGTTGACGCTAACGGTCTTGTGACCACTATCAAGCAAGCTTCTTGGAACGAAGAAACTCCTTGCACAGTTACTATCACTGCAAGCTGCGAAGCTAAACCTGAGCTCAAGGCTACTTGCGTGGTGAAGATTCTCAACCCAACTGCTGAAGTGAAGCCAGAAAGCATCACTCTCAACTACGAAGAATACACTATGCCTGGTGGCGTGAACGAACTCCAACTCGTGGCTACTGTTCTTCCACAAGAAACTACCAACCCTGCTGTAAACTGGACTTCTAACAACGTGGAAATCGCTACAGTTGACGCTAACGGTCTTGTGACTATCCTTCCTGCAAACGGCAAGGCTGCTACTGACCGCGTGGTGACTATCACCGCTACTTGCGTTCGCAATGCACAAGCTTCTGCTTCTTGCGTGATTACTATCCCTGCTGAAGTGACTGGCGTTGCCGACATCTACGGCACTAAGACTATCAGCAGCGTGAAGTACTACAACGTGGCTGGTATGGAATCTGCTACTCCATTCAATGGCGTGAACATCGTGGTTACTAACTACAGCGATGGCAGCCAATCAGCAAGCAAATTGGTGAAATAATCCATCAGTCCATAGTGTGATTCCCTGAATCACTTTTAAAATACCCAAGTTGGGCGGCTCACTCACGAGTCGCCCAACTTTTTTTGTGGGTGTATGGCACGATAATAGAAACTCTATATAAGCAAGAATGTTTATGGGAGGAGAGGTGCGATGCCTGTGGAGCGTGTTTGTGGAGCGTCAGGAGGCATCGGAGATGCCTGATAATGCGAAACACCATGCAAGCGAAAAGAGCCCCAAAGGGGCGATTGAGCGCAGCTTGGTGACAGATGGAGAATGATATGATGAGCCTCGGAGAGGGTCTGTTGTGGTTAAGAGTGTTGATGCTACCACAATAGACCCTCTCCGAGGCTCATGTATATGGTAGCCGACTGTCACCAAGCTTCGCAGCCTTGCGACTGCGTCGGCAAGACCGCTTGCATGGTGTTTCGCATCATTCGGCATCTCCGATGCCTGCCCCTACCGTTGTTTCAGTTCCCCATGGATTTTCCTTTGAGCCTTTAGCAGTCAGCAAAGAGCGAAAAAAAGCGAGGCTGCCTTTTTGGGGAGCCTCGCTGTGCTGTATGGTGTGTGGTTTGGGCGCTTTATTTGAAGAAATAGGTGGCGTTGAGGAACCATGTGCGGTTCTTTGCGCTGTGTTCTTCAAGAAGTTTTGTGCGGCATGTCTCGCCGATGCTGAATTGGTAGCCTGCCTTGATTTGCACCTTCTCGAAAAGTTCGCAGCCGATACCCATCTGCAAACCAACGCTCAATTTGTTGTAACTCAACTGGTCGGCGCATTTGCTGTGGCCTGCCAATATCGAAATCACAGGACCGGCAAACGCCATTGGCATTAGCGTGCTTTCGAAACCGTTCAGGTTGTGATAGCGGAATTTCAGATTGATGGGAATGTCGATATAGTGGAGAGTGGCAGTTTCGGCACCGATGCCCATCGACGACCACGCCTTCTTTTCCTCAAAGTGCAGTTTGGCGTTGCGCATCGAGTAGAGCAAACCAGCATCCACGCCGAAACCGATGCCCGGAACCATCAGTTCGCCCACGATGCCGGCATTGCCGCCCAGCATCTTGTCGGCGCTGAAAATATCGCCTTGTCCGAAGTGTAATTCGTTGTAATTCACACCCACGGTGGCACCGAGGCGTGTTTCTGCACTCATATTGATAGAAGATGCTGCAATCACAGCAGCTATTGCAAGTAAGAATTTCTTCATTTCTAATAATTTGTATCTCGTAAAATAATATGCAAAACTATAACAAATTATCCGTTTAGGCAAAATTTTCAACTTTTATAACAATTTTCCACGCCACCCATCCACAAAATGGGGATAATATATGGTAGGGATGCGATGATTCGTGTCCGCTTCAAGGAATTGATAATTAGTGTGTTGACACTGCTATGGGCGGACGTGAAGTATCACGTCCCTACGTTATGATGCGCTGCATCGCTGTGTGTGGGGGGGATTAGTTCTTTTTTCTGGTTTGCATTTGATTGGCTACGTATTGGGTCCAGGTGTCGATGTTGTCGGTGAGTTTGGCGGGGTAGGGCAGGTCTATTTTCACGTCGGGGCTTATGCCTGATGCTCCGTTGTGCTGCTCGGCACCGCTCAGAAACGACGACGACAAAGAGATGGGGTAGTAAACTTGAATGCGGCTGTGGGGTAGGTGGAAAGGCACCAGATTGCCAGTTTCGGCGGCTCCAGCGCTATTCTCTTTGCCGTAGATGGCATATCGCTCACGGTCGGTGAAATTTCGTGCTATTCGCAGAATGGTTTCCGCAGAACTCGCTGTGCGGCGGTCGATGATGAATGCGATGTGGATATTGGTGTCGTGTGGCGGAATTTCGTCGGTGTCGTCGTCATCTTCATCAGCGCCCATCAGCAGAAACGACTTGGTGGACTTGTCGAAGTCGGCGACTTGTGTTTTCAGCCAATCCTGCATCGAATTGTTTGTTCGGTTGGCGTAGGTGTTCCTGAACCAGTATGTTTCAGGAGCGAGTGCCTTGTGGTCGATGAGCAGCGAAATCAGCGGAACCCAGATTTCATCGCTGCCACCGCTATTGCCACGAATGTCGATAATCAGATTCTTGCATTTGCTGCCCATAAACTTGCTCACCGCATTTGCCACCCATTCGTTGGTGGGGTTTTTGCCGGCGCACGACGGAATGCGAATCAGGTAGGTGTGCTTATTGATGCGAGTGGATAGCGTCTGTGGGGCGTAGTCCATCAGGTGGGCATAGTCGGGAGTGTCCTTCCGCTTATACACGCGCCAAAAGAGGTGATCGTCCACATAGTAGTGTGCGTCGAATTGTGAATTAAACCAGTAGGCGTATTCGCAAGTGGCTTGCTTGATGCCCATTTTCCCGGTTTCGATGTCGCACTTCAGCGAATCCTTCATTTGGCAGTAACGCTCGCCAAACCCACCCTTCACGATGGCTGGGAACGCCGCATAATTAGCCTCGGTGTAGGCGGTGAGATAGGCAAAATCTTGCAGATTGTTGGTGATGCTGTCACATTCAATGTAGGAGTGTGATGCCGCATTCGTGCTTTGCCAGCAAGCCAAGCATAATGCGCAGATAGAAATGAACTTCAGCATTTTGGAGATATTTAAAAATATACGTCGCAAAATTACAAAAATATCGCAAATAATCACGTTTAAATAGAATTAAAAATGTAAGATTGGAAAAGGGGTGCGTTTTTTATTTTGAATATTAGGGGGGATTTGGTAACTTTGTTTTTTATCAGCAAATTACTTTGTGTATATGAAGATGAACTGGAACCAACTGATATGCGACAAGCGATTGGGCCTGGAGCATTATCACGACAATAAAGGCGGTGTGAGAAGCGACTTTCAGCGCGACTTCGACCGCTTGGTGTTTTCGTCGCCATTCCGTAGGCTGCAAAACAAGACGCAGGTGTTTCCGTTGCCGGGCAGCATATTTGTGCACAACCGCTTGACGCACTCGCTGGAGGTGTCGTGTGTGGGCAAATCGCTCGCTGGCGAGGTGCTGCTGCTCTTGGGCGAGAAATACGCCTCCGAGCCGTGGGTGGCGCGTATGGACGCCATTCCTGAGATTGTGGCGGCCGCCTGCCTTGCCCACGACTTGGGAAACCCGCCGTTCGGGCATTCAGGCGAACGCACCATCAGCGCATATTTCAGCGAGGGGAAAGGGCAGCAGTTGAAGCCCCACTTCAACGAATGGCAATGGAACGACCTCGTGCACTTCGAGGGCAACGCCAATAGTTTTCGCTCGCTCGTGCATCAATTCAAAGGGCGGCGTGTGGGCGGCTTCGCCATGACCTACAGCACCCTTGCCTCGATAGTGAAATACCCCTACGCATCGCTCTACGCTGGCGAGAAGGGCAAGTTTGGCTTCTTTTCGTCGGAGCAGGAGCATTTTGAGAAAATAGCCACCGAACTTGGCTTGATAAAGTTGGGCGAAGGTCGCTATTGCCGCCATCCGCTGGTGTATTTGGTGGAAGCCGCCGACGACATCTGCTATCAGGTGATGGACATTGAAGACGGCCACAAACTGAAAATCATCGGCACGGAGGAAACCGTCAACCTCCTGCTCGCTTTCTTTACGCCAGAGCGTCAGAATCACATTCGTGAGGTGATGAGCAGCGTGGACGACCCCAACGAGAAGATAGCCTATCTGCGTTCGAGCGTGGTGGGGCTGCTGGTGCGTGAGTGCGCACAGGCATTTGTGGAAGGCGAGGGTCAGATTCTTGAAGGCAAATATCAGGGCGGCTTGATTGAGCACATTTCGCCATTGGCAACGGCTGGCTACACGCAATGCAGCCAACTGGCGCGACGCAAACTCTACAGCGCAAGTTATGTGACCGATGTCGACCTTGCCGGTAACCGCATCATCAACCTGCTACTCGACAAACTGATTGACGCTGTTACGCACCCCGAACGCAACTACTCGCAACTGCTGCTCAACAAATTCCCGGAGCAGTATGATGTGTATGCCGGAAGCCAGTTTGAGAAAATTCAGGCGGTGCTCGACCACATCAGCGCCATGACCGACGTGTATGCGCTCAACCTTTACCGACAACTTTGTGGCATATCGCTACCAACCGTATAACAATCAACTTTCAGAACGTAATGAAACAAATTATCACGCATCTCACAGACAACGATGCATATACTTTTAGTTGCCTGTATTATATTCTTCATACATATCCTCGCGCCGAAGTGGAATACACTTTCTTCGACCGCAACCACACCCAATATCCCGAAGGGTTTGCCGACTTGCTCCAAGAGCAGGTGAATTATATGCCAAATGTGCAAATCACCGACGAGGAAATTGACTTTATGAAGCGCAAAATGTATTATCTGCCGCTGTGGTTCTTTACGCTGCTGCGTGGCTATCGCTTCAATCCTGCCGAGGTGAGCATTAGCCAAGACGCAAACCGCGAACTCCACATTTCGGTGAAGGGCAAGTGGTTTTCCACCATTATGTGGGAAATGGTGCTGCTGTCGTGCATCAGCGAGCTCACGCACATCCTGAATGGCGATGTGGAAAAATACGATGCCGCCCTTGAGGAAGAGCGCAGTCGTGAAAAGGCACGCAAGGCATTGCGTGGCGGTTTGACCATCAGCGATTTTGGTCAGCGTCGCCGTTTCACCAAAGAGCATCATGATATGGTGGTGCGCACCTTTAAGGAAGAGTACCAGAAAGGCGGCTACACCGACGAGAATGGCGAGTTCCAGAAGTGGGAAGGCGCTTTCACTGGCACCAGCAATGTGTATTTGGCAATGAAATACGACCTGATTCCAATCGGCACCATGAGCCATCAGTTGGTGTCGTTTGAGGAAAATGTGACTGGCGTGTTTGAATGCAATTTCAATGTGATGCGCAAGTTTAGCGATGTTTACGACGGCGACAACGGTATCTACCTCTACGATTGCTTCGGCGATGATGTGTTCTTCAGCAACCTCTCGAAGCGTATGGCAATGATGTATAAGGGCCTGCGTGTGGATAGCGGCAAGGAGGAAGAGCAGTTGGAAAAAATTATCGAGAAATACAAGTCGCTGGGCATCGACCCTGCCACCAAGCAGGTGGTGTATAGTAATGGCTTGAACCTCGATCGTGCTATCGAACTTCATAAGTTCACCGCTGGGCGCATGATGGACAGTTACGGCATTGGCACCTACCTCACTTGCGACGTGACCGGCTGCCAGCCATCAAACATCGTGATCAAACTCACCCGAAGCCGTATCACCGAATTGCGTGAATGGCACGACTGCATCAAACTCTCCTGCGACAAGGGCAAAACTCTCGGCAATTCCGAGAAGTGCAACTATATCCTGAAACTGCTTGGGAAGTAGCGTTTTTGCGCTTTGCGCGAGTCAACGAGTCAACAGGTCAACGAGTCAACAGGTCAACAGGTCAACGAGTCAACAGGTCAACGAGTCAACAGGGCAACGAGGACAACTGGTCGAGAACTTGGAGAGTTGATGGAGTGGCTGTTGATGCCGTATATTTGACGATTAACCTTGATTTTTGAGGAAAAATCGTAATAAAATACACCAAAAATGTATGGATATGCTTTTGGTAATTTTCGTTGTAACACATTAATTTATTGAGTGTTGCAGTAAAATTCTCCAAAAGCATATCCTTTATTTTGTAAAAGTGTTAATAAAGCTTAAATAACAGTGGGTAATTTTTTTTGTTAGGCTTTTTTGTATTTCTTTATCGCAGAATTTTAATAGTCAAAAAATCATTATGAGAAAAAATTACTTTTTCCTGATCATCTTATTCGTGATCTTCGCATCGTTTAAGGCAAGTGCCTTCAACATTACAGTGAATGTTGACGATGTTTCCAGGGTGACATTGTATTTGGGTTCATCCAAGCAGGCACTTTCTAATGGCGACAATGTGCTTGACGTGAAGACTGGCGACCGCCTCTACTTCTCGGCAAACACAGACTATGTGTTAAAGTCGGTGATGAACGGCGACAAAGCCGAAACCATCAGTTCGCTCACAAGTTGTATGATTGGTCTCGACGAGGCCACCCACACCGGTGCAAAGTGGGTAGTGACCACCTGTCCGCTCGACGATGTGCGCACAGCATCGTGCAAGGTAACTGTGGACGACGCTTCAAAGGTGACTCTCGGTTTTTCGGGCACTTACACCACCTTCCCACTCGTGAATGGCGAGAATGATGTGAAGTTTGTGCCTGAAGTGGAATCTCCTTTCGTGATTTCTGCCAAAGACAATTCAACTTCCCTCTACTGCGTGAAGAAGAACTCCGAGGAGGTGCAGCCTAAGTATGGCTCTTACAGAGTGGATGTTGCGAATGGCGACAAGATTGAGATTCAAGCCAACTATCCAGATGTGGACTACAGCGTGAAGTTCAACCTCAGCGAAAAGGCTGATGGCTTTATTACTAAGGTGCAGGTGAACGGCACAGATGTGACCAACTACATGGACAATAACTTCACAGTGAAGGCTGGATCGCAGGTTACCGTAGTGGGCAACACCAACGACTACACCTTGGAATCATTTAAAGTGAATGGCACCAGCGTGGATTTCTACGGCAACTACACCTTTATGGTGACTGGTCCAACCACCGTCGACATCGTGGCACGCAAGTTTGGTAATCTCAAAGCCGTGTTTGATATCGACGACGCTTCTCACGTGGAAGTGTATAAGGGCTATTCTTACTATGGAAACAGCGTGAACGTGACTAATGGCAAGAACACCATCGAGGTGCCTGAGTCAACTCCTGTCATCGCTGTTAAGGCTAAAGACGGATACATGCTCGTGAGCGTGAGCGACGGTACCACCGACTATGTGGAGCGCGACGGCAACACCGAAGTGAACGTGAAGGTGACCGACGGCATGAACGTGACCGTAAAGACCGCTGAACTGGTGCGCGACAAGAGCACTGTAGTGTATGTGGAAGACGCTTCGGTGCCTTCATTCATGCGCTTCATGCGTAAAGACTACACCACCGTGGATTTGGTGACCGGCTACAATCTTATTCCATTCTATGATGGCGACCTGCCATTCAGCACCTCATTCTATGGTGTAACCACTCTGAATGTTTATAAGAACGACGAACTCGTGGAACCTAAATACGCAGGAGCCACACAATATACTCTCGAAGTGGCGGACAAAGACGTGTTGAAATTCTTCTTCACTAAGACTCCTGCCAAGTTCAACGCTACAATCACCGTTGACGGCGAAGCCGAGAATCTGACAGTGATGAAGGACCAACTCAAAGAAGTGACTGATTTCACCGCTCCTATTCCATGTCTTGAAGGTTCGGAACTTTTGTTCAGCGTGTCGGAAAAGTCATTCGTGAAATCGTTGACAGTGAACGGAACACCTGTTCAACCACAGGAAGACAAAACCTACAAGGTGGTGGTAACAGCCGACTGCAATATCAAGGTGGAACTGGGCGTGGCTTCAGGCATCAATGATGTGACCGCGGCAGTTCGTGACACAAACGACGTCTATAGAATCGACGGCGTATTGATTATGAAGAATGCTTCACGCAGCGATGTGGAGAACCTTGGCAGAGGCATTTATATCATCAATGGCAAGAAAGTAATTCGTTAAATAAAAATATGATTAAACAGAAATTATTTGCGGGATTGGCATTGTGCACCCTTGCTTTGGGTGCGCATGCCGCATCCTCCGACAACTCTCAGATGACTGTTGTCTTTAAAAACTGGAGTGCGAAGAACTACAGTATCCGTGATTTGAAGAAGATTGTATTCCATGGGTCAGAATTAGGCATTGTAGATCTGAATGGTAAGGAAGGCAAAGTGGCATATTCCAACCTGCACAAGATCATGTTCGTGGCTGAATCGAGCGGCGTGGAGGATGTTACGACAAAGCGCCTCTCTATGGTGTACCGTGACGGATCCATCTATGTTGACGGTTGGAACGAAGGGCTTGCCAACGCGGCAATCTATGACGTAAGCGGACGTATGCACGGTCTGATTAAGGCATGGAACGGTGCTCCAATTGAAGTGAACCACCTGGCACAAGGCATTTACATACTGAGAATCAATGGACATTCAATGAAATTTATCGTACAATAAAAATAAAAAAAGAAATGAAAACTCGTTATTATATACTCACACTTATCGCATTGTTTTTATGTAACATTGCTGTATCGGCACAAGAACGTAATCCAAACCGATTAATCCTCCATAAAGGCAACACTGTTCTCAAGACCTACTCTGTAGATCAGTTAAACGAGATTACTTTCGACTATGTTGAAAATAAGGAAGTGGGAATCAGTGTTTTAAGTGTAGGTGGTGATTCATGCAAGGTGAAGTTTACTATGCCTGATAATTGCGAATCATATTTTGTGGGTGCAATTCCTGCTGAATCAAGTGAGGATTTGGTGGAATATCTTTTGAAGAAACCTTCTGAAAAATTTACAGAGAGCACAGAGTATGTGTTCAAGAATCTGAAAGCAGGTATTGAATATTATATCCTTGCATTGCCTGTCGACAAATATGGATTGTCAACAGTGCTTTCAAAGGAAAAGGTGAAGACCGTTTCGTTGGTATATGTAGATGAAAATTCTAAATTCTTCGATGTGGACTATTGGGGAGATTATGCCAGCCTTGGCTATCAGAATTTCGTGATTCGTTTGGGTGATTGCCCACACGATGGTATCAACCCAAGAGGCAACGGCAAAATCTACAGTTTCAGTATCCACTGCAAAACTTCTGATGGCACAGTAGAGCCAATGCCACTTCCTGGCACATACACATATTATATCGACGGTGATCCTACCGATATGACTATGGATGGCCAATGTGAGTTGGATGTGTATTCTAACTACAAGTCTGAAACCGACTATGTGGGTCAAGGTATGAAGTTCAAGCAAGCCACTCTTACTATCACAAAGAATAACGATGGCACTTACACCGTAGTTGCTAAGATTCAGTTGCAAAATGATGAATGTGTAGCCGTTACATATAATGGTGCTTGCAGCAAGTACAGAGACAAGACATTTAAGGGCTATGAAGGTCCAAACCTTGATCACGACATTGAATTCACTTGCGACTACGCAACTCCTTACGACTTAGACGGTCTGTGCTTTGAAATTATGGATGGTGGCTATCCTTATGCTGAAGGTGCTTCATGGTATAAGCGTAACCGTATTATGATTTTCTTGAATGACGACGGTCATGGTATGCCACGCATTGGCACCTTCCCTGTAACAGAAGATGGCGCAAACGGCACAGTGGCAAGGGGCTACTATAAGGTTATGGGTGCTGGTGTATATGGTCAAGTAGGCACTTGCTATCAATACCTCGACAATCCTGGCGTGTATGCAACATTCGGTTTCGTGCAGAGTGGTTCTGTTACCATCAGCAAGGATGAAACAACTGGACATTACACTATCGCTACCGATTTCGTTACCGATAAGGGTAAGTCAATCAAGGCTACATATTCAGGTCCATTCTTGAGCAATGGTAAGACCGCTCCAAAAAAGCAACGTGTGGAACGCGTTAGCCCACTTGCAAAATAAATATTATTAATCAGAAATCATATCGGCTATAAACAACGTATGTAGCCCGATATACCCCTAAAATAAATCTCATCCTACAGCGCGAGCAATTCTTCTCGCCAAATTGTAGGATGAGATTTTTTTTAGGCAATGATATACATGTTGTCCCTGTGATAATTTAGTAATGATTGAAAAAATCCCGTAGGGATTTGATGTGCGTAGGCAGGTATGCAGCGAAGGTTATGCGAAATGAGCGAAGCGAAATGGAGCATAACCGAAGCGAAATGCCTGCAAATATCGCAT
>OIYY01000447.1_pt1 | contig 29039 bp, 22 predicted proteins | sample 1588341 | NCBI WGS metagenome assembly OIYY01 (sample SAMN03283287) | human gut metagenome | biome: human-associated habitat; material: feces | host: Homo sapiens | place: Peru | collected 2012 | reverse complement strand
AGCGAGCTTGCATGGAGTTAACCACAATATGCCGTTTCCAACGGCTCTAAAATCCCTCTTTTCGACTTTTTCAGTGCTTTCGCCTTTGGCATGTTTCGATGCAAACAGCAATGATTGCAAAAACGCCAATTTATTAACGCATTTGAAACATGCCGAAGGCATGTCCCTACGTTATGATGCAATTTTCGTCTATTGTGATAGGATTTACCTCCGGTAATTTCCCATTGGGAGAATAAAAAAAATCGCTCTCTACGGTGGTGACCGAGAGAGCGAATTTTTATGTTAGGGTTTATCGTTTTTTATGCGATTAGGGATTAGGCGAAACGGCCGTGGCATTTTTTGTATTTCTTGCCGCTGCCACATGGGCATGGGTCGTTTGGCATCACCTTTGGACCCACATGTAGAGGTGCTTGTGGCTGGCGTGACTGTGGAGATGCCGATTGTGCAGCCTGTGCGTTGGCCTTTGCTGCCGCTGCGAGTGCATCGTCGCCACGGTTTTCACTCAATCTCTGCTGTGGGCGAGTGCGTTCTGGAGCACGTTCTCCTTCGCGGCGCACGCTGTCGGGGTCGCTTGCCTCCACAGGAATCTGACCACGGAGCAATGTGGCCACCACCTTAGTGTTGAGCACACCGAGCATAGTCTGGAAGAGTTTGAACGATTCCACCTTGTAGATCACGAGTGGGTCTTTCTGCTCGTAACTTGCGTTCTGTACCGACTGACGCAACTGGTCGAGTTCACGGAGGTGTTCCTTCCAGTTTTCGTCGATAGAGAGCAGGAGCACTGCCTTTTGCCAAGCCTTCACCAAGTTTTTGCAACCAGTTTCGTAAGCTTCCTTGATGTTGACAACGATACCGAACATACGCTTGCCGTCGCCGATTGGCACACGGATTTGGCCGCCCACTTCAGGCGCACCACTTTCGAGTTGCTGTTGTGCAATCTGATTGATTACAGGAGTAGCCACTTCACGGAGGCGTTCCATCTTGCGGTTAAACGCATCGTTCACCACCTTATACAGACGGTCGATTTTGTCTTGCTTATCGAGTTTGCGATATTCGTCTTCATCGAATGGAGGTTCAATAGCGAATGTGGTGAGCACGTGCATCTTGAAGTCCTCGTATTCGTAGTCGTTGAACTTGCCCACGGCATCTTCCACGGTGTCGTAGATAGTGTTGATGATGTCGAGGCCGATACGCTCACCGAGCACTGCGTGGTGACGGTTGGTGTAAATCACCTTACGTTGTGCATTCATCACGTCGTCGTATTCGAGAGTGTGCTTACGAATACCGAAGTTGTTTTCTTCCACACGCTTCTGTGCGTTTTCGATACTCTTGGTCACCATTGGCGATTCGATAGCTTCGCCATCTTCCAAGCCGAGGCGGTCGAGCAACTTCACAATCTTTTCGCTTGCGAAGAGACGCATCACCTTATCTTCAAACGACACGAAGAACACTGAGCTACCTGGGTCGCCTTGACGGCCGGCACGACCACGCAACTGACGGTCGACGCGGCGTGACTCGTGACGCTCTGTACCGATGATTGCCAAACCACCAGCGTCTTTCACTTCCTTCGAGAGCTTGATGTCGGTACCACGACCTGCCATGTTGGTGGCGATGGTCACAACACCCTTGCCATCTACGCTCTGACCTGCTTGAGCCACGATGTCGGCTTCCTGTTGGTGGAGTTTCGCATTCAGCACCTGGTGTGGAATGTGACGCAAACGGAGCATACGGCTAAGCATTTCAGAGATTTCCACAGAGGTGGTACCCACCAGTGTAGGACGGCCTGAATTGCGCATTTTTTCAATTTCGGCAATCACCGCATTGAATTTCTCCTTTTGTGTCTTGTACACACGGTCAGGCATATCGTTGCGGAGCACAGGCTTGTTGGTTGGGATAGTCACCACATCGAGTTTGTAGATTTCCCAGAATTCACCAGCCTCGGTCTCGGCAGTACCGGTCATACCCGCGAGCTTGTGATACATACGGAAATAGTTCTGCAATGTGATGGTTGCGAAAGTCTGAGTAGCGGCTTCCACATTCACACCTTCCTTTGCCTCGATAGCTTGGTGCAAGCCGTCGCTGTAGCGGCGACCTTCCATGATACGGCCGGTCTGCTCATCCACAATCTTCACCTTGCCTTCCTCGTCAACGATATATTCATCGTCGCGGTTGAAGAGGGTGTAAGCCTTCAGCAACTGGGTTACGGTGTGCACACGCTCTGCCTTGAGCGAATAGTTTTGGAGCAACTGGTCGCGCTTTGCCACCTTCTCTTCGTCGGAGAGAGGTTCGTTGGTCACGGCTGAGAGTTCGCTCGCAATATCTGGAAGCACGAAGAACAATGGGTCTTCGGTGCCCTTTGTCAATACGTCGATACCCTTATCGGTAAGTTCTACGGTGTTGTTCTGCTCTTCAATGATGAAGTAGAGAGGGTCGGTGACGATGTGCATATCGCGGCTGTTGTCTTGCATATACTTAGCCTCGATTTTCATCATCGACTGCTTCACACCTTCCTCCGACAGATACTTGATCAGAGGCTTGTATTTTGGAAGACCCTTGTGAGCACGGTAGAGCAGCAATGCGCCTTCTTCAAACACCTTGTCGTCGTCGCTTGCCATCATGCGCTTAGAGTCGGCGAGCAATTGGGTGACGAGGCGGCGCTGTGCTTCATACACACGCTCCACATTTGGCTTGAAGTCGTTGAACATTTGGTCTTCACCTCTTGCCACAGGACCAGAGATGATAAGAGGTGTACGGGCATCATCGATAAGCACGGAGTCAACCTCATCCACGATGGCGAAGTTGTGTGGACGCTGCACCATTTCCTCTGGTGTCATACACATGTTGTCGCGAAGGTAGTCAAAACCAAATTCGCTGTTCGTACCGAAAGTGATGTCGCAGTTGTATGCGTCGCGGCGTTCCTTTGAGTTAGGGCGAGTCTTGTCGATACAAGCCACGCTGATGCCGTGGAACATGTAGAGAGGACCCATCCATTCCGAGTCACGCTTTGCGAGGTAGTCGTTCACGGTCACCATGTGCACACCGTTGCCGCTAAGTGCGTTGAGGAACACAGGGAGCGTACCCACGAGGGTTTTACCTTCACCGGTAGCCATTTCGGCAATCTTACCTTGGTGAAGCACGATACCACCGATGAGCTGCACGTCGTAGTGAATCATATCCCAAGTCACCTCGTTGCCACCAGCCACCCAGTGGTTGTAGTAAGTGGCTTTGTCGCCCTCGATGGTGAGGAAGTCGCGACCTTCAGCCGCCAATTTGCGGTCGAAGTCGGTAGCGGTCACCTCGATGGTTTCATTTTGAGCGAAACGGCGAGCGGTATCTTTCACGATGGCGAACACTTCAGGAAGCACTTCGTCGAGCTTAGCCTGAATGCGGTCGAGCACTTCTTTTTGCAGTTTGTCAACCTTGTCCCAAAGTGGCTGACGCTTTTCAAAGTCAAGTTCTTCTACTTCTACCTTGATTTTTGCGATTTCGTCGCGGAGTGGTTGCACATCGTCCTGAATCTCTTGACGGATTGCAGTGACACGCGCACGGAGTTCATCGTTCGACAAAGCTTCCACAGTTGGATACACTTGCTTGATTTTCTGCAAGATAGGGCGCAGTTTCTTCAAGTCACGGTCGCTCTTGCTGCCGAACATCGATTTTAAAAAGTCATTTAATCCCATATATAGTTTTGTATTGTTTTTTTACGTATTCACCGTAGTGCCACGTCGCCGCTTGCTGGCGGCGCTTCAAAGCACCACATAATGAGGTACAAAGATAATAAAAATAGTTGAAAAATCGCATCTGATTGTGCCCTAAACCTCGCCCTACCCTGCCTCGCGCCTCGCGCCTATCTCGCCGATTTTGCGGATTTTATTGGGGCTGATGCGGTGGGGGTGGCGGATTGGGGGGCTTACGCTAAAACAATACTGGGGGCGCGAACGCGCAATAGGCTCTGGGTGGCTGGAGCCAAAAGAGCCGATTCAATGGGTATATTAATGAATTGTAAGGATTTTTCTTGAGTGGGAATGAGAAGTTTTGGGAGTGTGGCAGCCACCGATTTGTGGCATGTGAATTCTCCGCCAATATGCTTTTGCGACAGTCCTTTTATGGCGCGCATCAGCACCATGCCCTTCGGGTGGCGCAGGATTCTGCCAAGCGCCTCCTGCCCCTCGCGGTCGGAGAGCAGCAGGGTGCAATCGGTGCGAAGCTGGTTCACTATCACCTCCACCTCTTGGTTGGGCATACGCACCTCCACAGCAGCCATAGCGGAAAGCACCACCATGGAAGCCATAATAGATGTGAGCAGGCGATTTATTTGACCACTTCGTGATTGCATAAGCGATGAATGTATAAATAATTAAATGAGCGCACCATCGGCACAGCCATCAGCACATAGAACGACAGCAGCAACTCTTGCGAGAGCACGCCTGTGGCAAGTAGCGCTGCCGAAGCAGTAAGCCATACGAAATTGATGATATGCAATGCGGTGAGCACTTTTCTTGCTTTTGCCACCCATGGCAAAACAGCCAAGAGCAGGTATGCAGGGTGAAGCCACAGGGCGTTGTAGTTGGGCGATGTGCACTCGTGGGTGGAAACAAACACAAGGAAGAATATCACACTGCCCCACAAGGCATAGGCGGCAAACACTAACGTGTCGAACCAGCGGCTCACCTTGTGGCGGCGACAGTCGCGCACCGTCATTGCCACAGCCAACGCCAGCAGCACCAGCGCCACAAAAAGCGGTGTGGCATACCATGGTGTGGGCGGTGCCACCAAACCTTCTTCCGAACCATCAACAAGCACCTCGGTAGCGCCCACAAGAGGCACCACGCTGCCATCGGCACGCTTCACCGTGGCTTTTGCGAGGGCCTTCTCCAGCACAACAGGCGCAAACATCTGTTGGCGATAGGTAATCGCGGTGTCGAGATCACACCCCAAGGCAAGGTCGATGCCAAATCGGCTCCACGCATAATTGCCGTTGTAGTTGTGCATCATGTCGCGATATGTCAGTTTGGCAGATGCCGCAGGGTGATATGTCAACGAATCGCCCAGCGCACGCTCAATGATATCGCGTGGACGGGTGGCGCAGTTGTCGCTCACAAATTTATAGCGATAAGTGGCGTTTTCGGGACGCGCGTTCTCAACAAGCAAGTCACGCACCTGCTGCGCCTGCGTTTGGCTCAAATTGAGTTGCTGCTCCACCACCCTGCGGCCATCATAACCCAATAGCGCATAAGTGGCAGGAATGGCACCGCACAGATAGTCGGTCTCGCCTTTCACAAACCTATACACGAAGCCTGGCGCGTTGAAGTCGAACAAGCCATAATTGAAGAAATAGTCGCCATGCTCGTCCTGCACACGCAATTCGGTGTGTCCGTAAAGTTCATAGATTTCGCTGCCGGGGTAAATGGTCACGAGGCTCACACGCACAGAGTCGGACTGTGAGGCATTTGCCCCAAAGCAAAAGCCTAACGCCAGAATTATATATATGAAGATGCGTTTCGCCATTTATCGTTATTGATATTGCAATATCCGTACCAAAAAACCGTGCCGCCACCAAAAAAAATTCCGAATATCTCAAAACAAAACCGAAGCGGCACAATGCTCGGAATTTTTGCTCTGCAAAGATAATGGATTCGCTCCGTAAATTGGTGAATTTCGGAAAAAAATTGTCCATCTTGCCTTTTTACACATTTTTTTTCAAAAAAGATTTGTTGGAAACAGAAACTGTGATTAAATTTGCATCGAAATAAAGAAATAATATTGCACTTTTCTATACAGATTCTATTCATAAAATTCAAAAGTCCCCGGTTCGTGAGAATAAGGGCCTTTTTTTTTGCCCCTAAGTCAAGCCAACAAGTCAACAAGCCAACGAGCCAACAAGTTTTCAGAGGTCTGATGAGACCGAAGGGTTTGGGTCCGTTTGGGTCTGCTTTGGGTCTGCTTTGGGTCTGTTTGGGTCAGAAGGGTCCGATTGAGGGTCCAAAACACCGATTTAATCCATTAAAAACCCAATTAACACCCATTTTTTAACGAATATAATCCCCCCACCCTCTCTCACAGATTTTTCAAAAAAAGCTCACACAGATTCAACCGATTCAACAAAACAAATCGAAATGGCATGTCACTTGTTGCCCCCCATTGACTTGCTAACTTATTACTCGTTGACCTGTTGACTTTTAAAAAAAATCGGTGTAAATTGGATTTTAATGGATTTAATCGGTGTAAAAATCCCCTACAGCCCTGAAGTGGTGGGTGGGGGGATGATGTGGCAGCTCCCGAATCTGTGGTGGGGATTCGGGAGCTGTGGTGTGGGGATTCCTTTATGTATCTAATTCCTTCTACACAATCAGTAAATTATGGGAGGGGCTGCGTCTTTTTATTACGGTTTCGTTTGATAATGGCGTAAAATATAATATTTAAATTCACTAATAATAATGGTAGAATAATAAATAGAAATAAATTAATTCCTACATATCCAAATCCGGTAATCGACCCTAATGTCTCCAGATCTTTATAAGCCACTACGCATGCATTGTGTAATGAATATGGAATATAGTGAATGAAGATCTTTGATATTACAAATAAATAAAAAATATTATATAGTGTAATGAACACACATAAAAGTTTACGATTGAAACTTTTAAACAAAATGAACAAATTACATAAACCTATAATTATAGGTTCGCCATAAATAAACAAAATCGAATTGACCTCTTCATAAGTAAATCCCGTGCAATAACTAATAAGTGTTATTATTCCACAGCATAATCTAAATAATATATACAGCATTGTGGAATCACTTTAAGCCTAATCTTTCTTTCACTAATTGGGTGAGGTCGATGGCTGTGGGTCCGGTGTATGCCAATGGGGTTTGGGAGATGTCGAAAATATAGGTGAAGTCGCCTGCTTCGCCCACTGCTTTCACTGCCGCGTTGATCTTTGCGTAGATTTCCTTGTTGAGTTCGGCTTTCTTGTCGGCAAGTTCCTTATCCACTTGTTGCAGGAATTGCTTCACTTTGTCGTCTTCGTCTTGAATCTCGTTCATGCGGCGTTCCTTGATGGTAGCCGACACTTTTGGGTCGTTGGCAAGACGCTGATAGTCGGCGTATTTTTTGCCGAAATCATCTTGCATCAGTTTATATTCTTGCTTATACTGCTGGCTCAATTCTGAGAGTGCCGCTTGAGCCGCCGCCTTTTCGGGGCAAGCGTCGTACACATTTTGGATATTGACCACCGCAATTTTCACGATTTGCGCCGTCATGCACATAGGCATCAACGCCGCCAACACAAGTAATAATTTCTTTATCATAGCCTTTTGATTAGATTTGTTACACTACATTTGCACCCCCTGCATTTGTGGGGCTTACATCTCTACAAAGTTAGTAATATTTCTTTATTGGGCAAAAAAGAAAGCCTATCTCTGCAGGGAGAGACAGGCTGTATCTTTATCGTTTATTTTTGTGTGAGTGCAAAAATTACTTGATGCCGAGTTCTGCTTTCACTTTTGCTGACACATCTTCCATAGAGTTGCCCTTGTAGAGAAGTGTAGCAGAGTCAAGGATTGCAGTGTAACCACCCTTAGCACCTACTGCTTGGATAGCGTTTTGGAGTTTTTGTTGGATTGGTGCCATCAAAGTTTCCTGTTGCTTTTGGAGGTCTTGTTGAGCAGTTTGTGAGAAGTTTTGCAGACGAGTGTAAAGGTCTTGAGCTTCTTTAGTCTTTGCTTCGATAGTGGCTTGAGCGGCTTTAGCCTTTTCAAGTTCTTCGAGTTCTTGGCTTTTCTTTTGAAGTTCGTCTTGGAGCGCCTTGCCTTGTTGTTGATACTTGTCGCTTGCAGCCTTGAGGGTGTTTTGAGCTGTAGCGGTTTCAGGCATCACTTGGAAGATTTCTGCTGGATTTACCATACCGAATTTAACAGCTGATTGTGCTGAAAGCATCATAGGAGCAGCAACAAGAGCTGCGAGGATAAATTTCTTGAACATAATTGTAGTAATGTGTTATTTAAGTTTATAATATTTTTTCCTTTATATTGTAGGGTGAATTAGTAGCCTAATTTTGCAATCACTTCGTCGGTCACATCGATGCGTGGCGACACATACATTGCACCTTGAATCGACGCACGGTCGAAAATCACCTGATAGCCCTTTTCCTCACACACCTTTTTGCAAGCGGCATAAATGTCGTCTTGAATAGGCTTGATGAGCGACTGCTGCTTTTTGTAGAGCTCGCCCTGTGGGCCGAAGTATTTATATTTGAGTTGAGAGGCTTCCTTTTCCTTAGCCACGATTTCGGCTTCCTTCTTCTTCTTTTGCTCGTCGGTGAGGAACACCATGTCGGCTTGGTAATTCTTATACATTGTGTCGGCCTCCTTTTCCAAGGTTTCCACCTCACGCTGCCAGCGTTGCGAAATCTGGTTCAGCTGCTCGTTTGCCATTTCATAGTTAGGGATTTTCTTCAAGATATATTCCTGGTCGATGAACGCAAACTTTTGTGCAGAGGCTGTGGCTGCGAAAGCCGCCACGGCAATTAAGAGCATTACAATTTTTTTCATCATAGTGTGTCGAATTATTTAGTTGATAATACTTGTGGATTCTGTGAGGTTAGACTCTGCGAAGCACAAATAGTTTATTTTTAGAATTCCTGACCGAGCACGAAGTGGAAATTGCTGCCACCCTTTGTGCCATACACCTTGTCGAAACCGTAACCCCAGTCGATACCCATCATACCAAGCATTGGGAGGAAGATACGCACACCCACACCGGCTGAGCGCTTGAGGTCGAATGGAGAGAAGCGGCTCACGCTTGTCCATGCATTACCAGCCTCGATAAATGCCAGCGGATAGATGGTGGCACTTGGAGAGAGCATCAATGGGAAGTGAAGTTCCATCAAGAAGCGGGTGTAAGCGTAACCGTCGCTGCCGTAAGGAGTGAACTGACCATTGTCGTAGCCACGCAGTGCGATGGTTTCGGTAGCGTAGGTGTAGCTACCCGACATACCGTCACCACCCACATAGAAGGTTTCGAACGGTGATTTGAGATATCTGTTCCAGCTTCCGAGCAAACCGATGTCGGCACGTGTCATGAGCACGAGTGTCCAGCGTCCGTCAGGGTCGGTAAGTGGAGTGTAGGTACGAGCCTGGAATTTGAGTTTCCAGTATTCAATCCATTTGTAGAGTTCCTTCTTCGAAGCCTCGTCGGTGGCTTGTGAAAGTGCCTTCCAGTTTTTCTTGCCAAAGAGGCTTGCAGGTGGAGTGAAGCGGAAGCTGAGCGAGAAGCTACTACCACGGCGGGTGTAGAGTGGGTTGTCGATACTGTTACGAGCGAGAGTCAAGCCCAGCACGAGCGAGTTCGACGTACCATTGTTCATATAGTAGAGGTATTCCCAGTTCTTCAAACTATACCACTGGTAGCCGAGTTCGGCAGTGAGTGTAAAGTAGTCGTCAGGCCATTTCAAACGCTTACCGAAGCCGATGGTCACACCACCCATTTGCAAGTATTTGTTAGGGTCGTATGCGTCTTCGTAGTAGTTGTTGCCATAACCGTAGTTGTTGCCGTAACCGTAACCGCTACCATAGTAGTTGTTGTAGTAGTTATACATACCGTTCTGGTAGAGCTTGTTGTAGAAGCTGGAGTTGATACCGGTCTGACGGCTGTAGAATGCCGACACGCTCAACGAGTTAGGACGCTTACCGCCAAACCATGGGTCGAGGAACGACAAGCTGTAGGATTGGTAATACTTAGCGTTGGTCTGCGCGCTAATGGTGAATGTTTGACCCTCACCCTGTGGAATAATGCCCTTGAACGATGATGGGTGGAACAGGTTTTGGATAGAGAAGTTGGTAAACTTCAAGCTCACCTTACCGATGATACCGGTTTGACCCCAACCTGCCGAGAATTCCACTTGGTCGTTGGCCTTCGATTCCAAACCGAAGATAATGTCAACCGTACCGTTTTCTTCGTTAGGCTCAGGGCGAATGTCCATCTTTTCAGGGTCGAAGTGGCCGGTTTGGGCAATTTCACGAGCCGAACGCATCAAGTCGCTCTTTGAGAAGAGGTCGCCTGGACGCACACGAAGTTCACGACGAATCACCTTTTCATAGAGGCGGTCGTTACCGTTAATCACCACGCGGTTGATAGTGGCGCGCTTACCTTCAAAGAGGCGCATTTCCAGTGCGATAGAGTCGCCCTCCACATGGGTTTCAACTGGCACAATCTGCGCGAAGAGGTAACCCTTGTCGAGATAGAGGTTCGACACTGCATCGTCGTCGGTGCTCAAACGCTTGTTGAGTTTCTTCTGGTTATACACCTGGCCTTTTTCCATGCCAAGCACATTTTCAAGATATTCGGTAGGATATACTGTGTTGCCCACCCAGTTGATGCCTGAAATGTAGTATTTCTTACCTTCTTCCACGCGCAGGTGCACATCCACCTTGTTATCGCTGTAAGCCACCACGCTATCGCTCACGATGCGTGCATCGCGATAGCCAAGTTCGTTATACTTTTCAATAATGCGATTCTTGTCTTCGTCGTAGTCGGTGGCAACGAACTTCTTCTGACTGAACCACTTTCTGAAGTTGAAGAAGCCAGTTTCGTTGGTTTTCTTCATCGCACCCTTGATCTTGCCGTCGCTCAACACCTCGTTGCCGTCGATGTAGATTTTATGGACGCCAATCTTCGAGTGCTTGTCAACCACGATGTCAACAATCACCTCGTTCTTCTTGCTCAAGTCTTCCTTTTGAATCACCTCAACGGTGGCCTTGTCGAAACCCTTGTCGGCAAAATACTTCTGAACGATGATTTTAATACGGTCGGCAATGTTAGGAGTCATCTGGTTGCCTGGGGTAAGACCCAAACGCTCAACCACGTCCTTCTTCTCGCCACCCTTCATGCCCAAGTAGTTCACTTGCGAAATACGAGGTTGCTGTTGAAGGTCGAATTCGAGCCAAGCCTTGTCGCCATACACCTTTTCCACCTTGATTTGCACCTTGGAGAACAGGCCCTGACGCCAAAAGCGCTTAGCGGCATTCTTGATGTCTTCGCCCGGAATTTCCACGCGCTGACCAATCGAAAGCCCCGAATAGCCGATGATAATGTAATCTTCATAGTTGTCGGCACCAGTCACTTTAATCCCGGCAATCTCATATTTAGGGTGATGCCCGGAGAATACCACTTTCGGATTGTAGATGGTGTCGTTCACTGTGTAGGTTTCTTGTGCTTTCACGCTTGTGGCAAGCGCAAGAATGGATACGAGGAGTAGAATAGCTTTATATCGCATATCGTCAATTTTGTTCATTATCATTAATCACCTGTTCGCTTGTTTTGCCAAATCGGCGCTCACGGCTCTGGAAGTCGATGATGGCTTCCAAGAAATCTTCCTTAGAGAAATCTGGCCAAAGAACGGGCGTGAAATAGAGTTCACTGTAAGCAATCTGCCACAGCAGGTAGTTGCTGATTCGCAAGTCGCCGGCTGTGCGGATAAGCAGGTCGGGGTCGGGCATGTGGGCAGTGAGCATGTGAGCCGACAGCACTGCATCGTCGATGTCGGCAGGCTTGAGTTTGCCTTCTGCCACCTCATTGGCGATGCCTCGCACCGCTTCCACAATCTCCCATCGCGAAGAGTAGCTCAACGCCAGGCACAGTTCCATACCGGTGCAGTGGGCGGTGTCGGCCATACACTTCTGCAAGCGAGTGCGCGCAAATTCTGGCACACGCTCCATATCGCCAATGGTGGTGAGGCGCACATTCTTCTCTATCAGTTCGGGAGTCTCCTTTTCAATCGAAGTGACCACCAAGTGCATCAGCGCATCCACCTCCATTTGCGGACGGTTCCAGTTTTCGGTAGAGAATGTGTAGAGCGTGAGGTATTCCACACCCAGGTCGTTAGCCACCTCGGTGATGTTGTGCACTGTGGGCACACCATTCTCATGGCCAAATGAGCGAATCATGCCACGCTTTTTTGCCCACCGTCCGTTGCCGTCCATAATTATGGCAACGTGGCGTGGGATTCTTGTTTTGTCTATTTTATCAATTAGCGACACTGCTTATATTATATAATGTGTAAAATTATATTCAATCTTTTAAATTATCACTCCACATAGTGGCACTTTGAGCAACGCTTGCTGAACTCGTAGGTGATGGTGAACATCGCCACCGAATACCAGTCGGTGTTCTTGGCAAAGCCATGCTGAATACGGTAAAGGTCGCTCAATCCGTCGAGACGATCGCCAAACGCCTTGCGCATGGTGAACTCAAAACCGAGGTTGAGACGCTCTTTCACTTTATATTTCACACCCACACCCATAGGAATGTTGAAGGTGAAGTGCGTGCCATCGACGAATGCGGCGGTAGCGCCCACGCCCAGCACCATATATGGGGAAATGCGGCTGTAATTCTTATATTTCGCCCCTACGCCATAATTGAGGAAGTTAAATTCTGCCTGTGCGCCCAAGTCCACGAGGTGCGACTTAAACTCATAGTGCTCTCCGTTGGGGAATTTGCTGGCGCAATCGTTGCTGTTGCCGCTGATTGAGGCATAGAGCAAATTGCCCTTAAACGCAATACGGCTGTTCATATTGTAGCGAAACACGCCGCCGCCCACAATGCCGGGGTGCTTATACATGTTGCCGCTGCTGATGTCGCCGATGTAGCCACTCACACCCAGCGCAGGACCCACCTCATAGCGGTATTCCTGAGCCACAGCGGTAGCAGCCATCAGTGCCATTGCCAATATTGCGAAAATCTTCTTCATATATGGGTTTCGGGAAAAGATGTATTCCTACAAAATCAATACAGAGGTTTGAAAGTGAGTTGGTTGATTACACCCTTCCAAATGCTGTTGAGCAAGTTGCCCGAACCGTTGGTGCCACCCACAAGGTAGATGTAAGGGCATTGCCATTCGGTGACAGGCTTCACTGGCGCCTTGGCGCGCGCCTTTGAAATGCGCTCCTCCACCACAAATGCCTGTGCGTGCATAAATAGTGGCAGGTAAGATGGCAACTGAAGTGTCAAACCACCGTTGCTCCAAGTGATGCCTTGGTTATACGACACATAAGTGGTGCGGTTCATTGTGCCGTCGGCTGTGCGACCGCCAAGCACCATCCATGTGGCGCGCTTGGTGAGGCGATGCGTCACGGTGTCGTTGGCAAACGAGGTGTAAGAAACGAGCGCAGCACCTTCAAGAGCAGGGAGAACAGATTTGAGCGATTCGCTGTCGATTCTGCCCCAAGTCTTGCCATCATAGCCCCATACGGCTTTCGACAATTTGCCGTCTTTGGTCAAACCGCCCACAATCATACCTTGCTGAGCGTCGGTCCAAGAGTTGCTTGCCATCACAAATTCAGAAGAACCAGTGATTGGGAAAGCGGCATCAATAGCCTTTGGCACATAGTTGCCACGTGGATATTCGTCGTATTTGTATTCGTTTCCGTCTTTCAGCACACCCAGCACCTTGCCTTCGTATGCGCCCTTGATGCTGCGCCAAGTCACGGAGCAGTTGGTCCAAGTGGTGCCCTCATCGGTGCTCTTGTAAAGCACGCCAGAAATGGAGAGGATATAGAGCGCATCGTTTGATGCTACGAGCGATTGCACGTTAGGTGTGAAATCAAATGCCACATTCTTCTTTTCCCAAGTGCCTTGACCAGGGTTGGTGGCTGTGGAAAGCACATATCCGTAATTGTCGGCCACGAGGCAGAAGTATTTGCCGTTCTGAGCCACAGCCTTTTCGGCTCTTGGATAGCCACTGGTGTTAGGCAGGTCGCGGCGTGCGCGCTGGTCCCAGTAGAGCGAGTCGGGCTTCATGTTGTGCACATTCACGCTCACGGTGTAGGAGCGAATCACCTTGCCGTCTTTCGAAGTGATTTCCAGTTCCACAGGGCTGGTGAAGTCGATGCTGTCGGTGGTTTTGCTGGTGTATTCCACCTCTTTGTTCTTCATCCACTGGCTGTCTTTCACCTTAAACACCGCCTTGCCTACCGCTGTAGGGAAATTGACCGAAACGGTGAGGTGCGACACATCTGTGCCTTTTGGCAGAGAGTCGGCGTTATAGATAAGATTCTTTTCCTGGTTGATGGAAAAATACACAGAATCAAGGTTGTAGAGCACCTTTTTGTTGCTTCCTAATGTAAAACTCGACACCAACGTGGATGTGTTGCTGCTTGATGAAATTATTTCACCCGAAGTTGGATCGTCATTTGAGGAGTTACATGAACTAATGGCAAGTGTGAGAAACATCGCCAGCACCATGTATATAGAATATTTCTTGTTCATCTAATTGAGTTTGCTTTGAAAGTACAAATTTACAAAAAAATCAGCAAAAATCGGGGTTCAAACGTGTATTTTATTAATAACACGCGCGAACCCAACATATTTTTCAGGTTGTAAAATTAATATTAAAGCGGCAAACAATTTCCACAAATTAAGATATTAAAGGAGTATAGGCATTTTTTTACACCTTTTTAACGCATTTCAGCCTTGTAGTTCACACTTTCACAGCGCATTTTGTTCAATCGCGGGCTGGGAGCAGGGCTTTCACGATGCGTGGGTTGCCAAACTGGTCACGAATGACCTGTGCCTGCTCGAAGCCGTTTTCCTCAAGCAATCGGCAGGTTTCGCCACCAAATCGGCGATTGATTTCCAGATAGATACGCCCTGCAGGCTTCAATGCCACAGCGGCATATTTGGCGATGGCACGATAGAAGAGCAAAGGGTCGGCATCGGGCACAAACAGGGCGGTGGCTGGCTCGTGCTCCAGCACATTGCGCTCCATGTCGGCACGCTCGCTGTCGCAAATGTAGGGCGGATTGCTCACCACCACATCAAGGCTATCAGCCTCTGGCACAGCGGTTAGAATGTCGGTTTGCACGAAATCGACCTTGGCCTTGAGCGACGCGGCATTCTCCTTTGCCACCGCAAGTGCCTCAGTCGAAATGTCGAATGCCTCAACCTCTGGCCAGCGCAGTGCCAATGCCAGCGAAATGGCGATACAACCGCTGCCGGTGCCTATGTCGAGCACACGAAGGTCGGCGGCGCCACCGGCATCGTCGGTAATCATATCCACCAGCAACTCCGTTTCGAGGCGTGGAATAAGGGTGGCTGGCGTAACCTTGAACTCATGCCCATGGAAGCGCGCATGACCAAAAATATACTGGATAGGTTCGCCCTTGCACAGCCTGTCGGCAATGCTGCGAATGTGCTCAACAAACACCTCGTCTTGCTCCACATTTCCGCGCAAAAGCACATCCACAGGGCTGTAGTGAAGCACTTCCTCCACCACCATGCGTGCCAAGGCGTTAGCCTCTGCCACATCGTAGCACTCCTGCAAACGGCGCTTTAACCCTATAATTATCTGTTCGGTTGTCATCACTGCAAAATTACTGCAAATTATCAGAATATCAAATCGCCAAAATTTTCCCCCACCCCATCACCCCAAAACTATTTCCACATTTTAAAAAAATCGCTATATTTGCAGAATATCAACCACGAACTCTCATGAACAAATCAAACGATGCCAATTCACAACCCAATTTACTCGTAAGGGTGTTTCGGTTCTACCACGATGGTTTTCGCAGTATGACCGTGGGACGCACGCTTTGGGCGATTATTGCGGTGAAACTGGTGGTGTTTTTCTTGATTCTCAGATGGTTGCTATTCCCCGACTTCCTTGCTGGGAAAGCCGACAGCGACCAGGGAAAAGCAGAATACGTGAGAGAACAAATCACAAAACGATAACAAATGTAACGATAATAATACAAAACGATTAATACTTATATGGAAGAACTAACTAACGTAGTCGATTGGTCGCGTGCGCAATTCGCACTCACCGCCATCTATCACTGGCTTTTCGTGCCGCTCACTCTTGGGCTGGGCGTGATTATCGCCATTATGGAAACCATCTTCTATCGCACTCGCGACGAGAAGTGGCTTGCCACCACAAAATTTTGGATGACGCTTTTTGGCGTGAACTTCGCCATCGGTGTTGCCACGGGCATCATACTCGAATTTGAGTTTGGTACCAACTGGTCGAACTACAGTTGGTTTGTGGGCGACATTTTCGGCGCACCGCTTGCCGTGGAGGGTATCTTGGCATTCTTTATGGAATCCACCTTCATTGCTGTGATGTTTTTCGGTTGGAACCGTGTTTCGCCTAAGTTCCACCTCGCCGCCACTTGGCTCACTGCCATCGGTGCAAGCATTTCCGCCTATTGGATTCTGGTGGCAAACGCTTGGATGCAAGACCCCGTGGACTGCACCTTCAACCCCGAAACCATGCGCAACGAAATGACCAGTTTTTGGACCGTGGCCACCTCGCCTATGGCATTGAGCAAGGTGCTGCACACCGTGCTGAGCGCGTGGACCCTTGCTGGCGTGTTTGTGGTGGGCGTTTCGGGATGGATGCTGCTTCGCAAACGCAATGCCGACCACTGCTTCCGCAGCCTGAAAGTGGGCGCGTGGGTAGGTTTTATCGGCATTGTGCTCACCTCCATTTCGGGCGACACCTCGGCTGTGACCGTGGCTGAACGCCAACCCATGAAACTGGCGGCGATGGAAGGCCTGTACAAGGGGCAACACGGACAGGAAATTGTGGCATTCGGTATTCTCAACCCAGCAAAGACGGTGGACAACGATGAAGACCCCTATTTGATGAAAATTGCCATTCCATACGGACTTTCAATCCTTGCCAACCACGACCCACAATCGTTTGTGCCGGGCGTGAACGATATTATCAACGGCATTTCGATGGACCGCGACGGCAATGCAATCAACACCGTGTCGTACACCGAGCGCATGAAGCGAGGGAAAATGGCAAAAGAAGCCGTGGCAGCACACCATGTGGCTGTGCAGAATGGCGACAAGGCTGCCATGGCTGAAGCCAGCAAGGCGATTGAAGCCCATTACCCCTATTTCGGCTACGGCTATCTCGACACGCCACAAGAGGCAGTGCCCAACATTCCCCTCACGTTCTACACCTTCCACCTGATGGTGACTGTGGGCGGATATTTGATGGTGTTTATGCTCTTGGCACTCGTGTTTGCCTACAAACGCCAGTTGCTGGAAAAGGCACGTTGGGCAAAGTTGTGGCACATGCTCGCCATCGCCACCATTCCCCTCACCTACCTGTGTAGCGCATGTGGCTGGATTGTGGCAGAGGTGGGCCGCCAGCCTTGGACCATTCAAGACCTGATGCCCAACAAGGTGGCTATCAGCGACCTCAGCGCAGGATATGTGCAAATCACCTTCTGGGTGTTCGCATTCATCTTCACCGCTCTGCTCATTGCCGACGTGAGCATCATCATGAAGCAAATAGCAGAAAAATCAAAACAAAATCTCGACACCGTAAAACATTGACAACTATGACACTTGAAATCCTACAAAACTATTGGTGGCTCATCATTTCCATTCTTGGTGCCCTGCTTGTGTTTCTCCTTTTCGTACAGGGCGGTCAGTCGATGCTTATCGGTGAGAAAGATGCCACCCAACGCGCGCTGATGATCAGTTCATTAGGCCGCAAATGGGAACTCACATTCACCACTCTGGTGACTTTTGGCGGTGCGTTTTTCGCATCATTCCCACTGTTCTACTCCACCAGTTTTGGCGGTGCCTACTGGCTGTGGATGCTCATTCTGTTCAGTTTCGTGATTCAAGCCATTTCCTACGAATACCGCACCAAGAAGGGCAACGTGTATGGCACACGCTTCTACGATGCGCTGCTTTTCGTCAATGGCGTACTTGGTCCGCTGTTGCTCGGTGTGGCTGTGGGCAGTATGTTTTTCGGCAATGAATTTTGCGTGACCAAAAACAAGATTCTTGATGTGGAGGCTGCCACCATTTCCACTTGGGGACCGCTGCACGGACTTGAGGCTATCGCTTGCTGGGAAAACCTGGTGTTTGGCATGATGGTGCTTTTCCTTGCGCGCACTTTGGCTTCGCTCTATTTTATCAACAATATCGACGATGAAACGCTTCATAGCCACCAACTTAAGCAACTGATGGTGAATGGTGGTGTGTTTGTGCTCACGTTTGTGGTGAGTGCCGCTTTGATTCTCACTTCGGGCGGCGTTGACACCCAAAACGGTGCCGCACAATGGACCGACTACAAATATCTACACAATTTCATCGACATGTGGTGGTGCCTAATCGTGCTGCTCGCTGGCGTGGTGCTGGCACTTTGGGGCATAGCCAAAACGCTGCTCACCAAAGCCAAATGGAACAAGGGCATTTGGGTTGTGGGCATCGGTGCGGTGCTGGTGGTGCTCAGCCTGTTTTGGGTGCTTGGCTACAACGACACAGCCTTCTATCCATCGCTGCTCGACGTGAACAGTTCGCTCACTATTCGCAACAGTTCTTCGAGCCAGTTCACCCTGCAAGTGATGAGCGTGGTGTCGCTGCTCGTGCCGTTCGTCCTCGCCTACATCACCTACGTTTGGCGAGCCATGGACAGCCAAAAAATCACTGAAAAAGAAGTTAGAGATTAGAAATTAGATATTAGATATTAGATATTAGATATTAGATGGTTCGGAGCACTGAGTGCTCAGAGTACTCCGAGTGCTCCGTATCCTTATTATAGCCCATGCCCTACTGTGCAAATTGCTTTAAGGATTGCAAGTGGGCGAGGGCTTGGGCGTGGCCGAGGTGGTAGGTTTTTGCCATCAGTTCGGGGTCGTGGCAGGTGTGGCCTATCTCCAGTTTTTTGGGTGGGCGTATCACGAGGGCGTTGCCAGCCTTTTCCTGCGCTGCCACATACTCCAGTTGGGCGTTATACATTTCGTGGCGGTGCGCCATCACATCAATCATTTTCGGATATTTGCGAAGCATCAGCCTAATGAGCGGCATGGCTTTGCTGACTTGCTTCACGAAGCCTTCTGGCTGGGTGAGCACCACGATGTTGCGCCCATAGCCCACGCTCTCGAAGTATTGGAGGGGTATGCTGTCGGCCATTCCACCATCGAGCAAACGGTAGCCGCCCACTTCCACAATGTTCGACACCATCGGCATCGATGCCGACGCGCGAATCCACTCCAGTGCCTCGTGTATGTCGAGGTCGCGGAGAATGTGATACACCGGTTTGCCCGTCAGCACATCGGTGCATACCACGTGGAAATCAATCGGTGAAGCCAAAAATGCGTCGTAGTCAAACACATCGTAAACCGTGGGCACCACATGGTAGCAGAACTCGGCATTATAAAAGTCGCCAGTAGTGAACAGCGAACGCAAACCGCTGTATCGCTTATCGCGAGCGAAACGCTGATTGTAGCGCAACGCACGCCCAACTTGACCGCTGCAATAATTCACGCCGAATGCCGCGCCGGCACTCACGCCCACTGCGCCATCCACCCAGATGCCGTTTTCCATCATCACATCAAGCACACCACAGGTGAACATGCCACGGTAGGCTCCACCTTCAAGCACAAGGCCACATTTTTTCCTAATTTCCATATCTCCACCGATTGGGGTTAAAAAGGGGAAAGAGCCATGCTCAATCCCCTTTACTATACATAATTTGAAATCTTGATTACAAATTTTTGTAAGGCAAGCGTGCAATCATTTCGCCAAACTTCTTGGCACCGTCTTTCAGTTTGCTGCCCACCATAGCACGGAGCATGATAGGGAGGTCGAGTTGGAGGCCGGTCACGCTCTCGGTGTGCTCTGCGTCGATTTCTTTCAACTCAATCACCAAACCAAATGGTACTGGCGACTGTGCCGCACCGAACACGATTTTCGTTGGTTCCACCGTTTCCACGATGCCCAATTTTAGAGGTCCCATTGGCGATTCAATCACCACACCGCCTTCTTCAAATTTCAGATTCTGAAGGTGAGTGCGAGCCTCTTCAGGAAGTTTGTCGATGTTTTCCTCCATGTGGTGGCGAAACACCTCTGGGTTCGACAGTTTGCTATACACCGTAGCGATGTCGCAATCAATCACATGCTTGTCACTTTTGTATGTCTCCATATAAAAATGTGTATCTCAATAAGAATTTTATTAGTCAATATTCACCACAGCAGGAGTCCAGTTTTCTGGGTCTTCGCGCCAGAGTTGGAGTTGTGCTTCGTCACTCGCTTTGATATATTTGGTTTCAACTGCGGCCTTAATCATTGCGCTATATCCGCTCAGTGTCACCAGTTGCACGCCAGCCTTTTCAAAGGCTTCAACTGCCTGTGGGAACTCGTAGGTGAAGATTGCCACCATACCCACTACATCGGCACCTGCCATACGCAAAGCCTCCACAGCCTTCAAACTGCTCTTGCCAGTGGACACGAGGTCTTCCACCACCACCACTTTCTGACCAGGCTTGATGTTGCCTTCAATCAGATTTTCCAAACCGTGGTCCTTTGGAGCCGAACGAACATACACCATAGGTTTTCCCAAAGTGTCGGCCACGAGCGCACCTTGAGCAATAGCGCCAGTAGCTACGCCAGCCACCACTTCAGCTTCGCCGAAGTTTTCGAGAATAAGGCGTGAAAGTTCCACCTTAATGAAGTTGCGCACCTCTGGATACGACAGCGTCAGTCGGTTGTCGGTATAAATTGGTGAGTTCCAACCGCTCGCCCAAGTGAAAGGGCTATCTGGTTGAAGCTTTATCGCACTGATTTTAAGCAATTTCTCCGCAAGAAGAAGATCTAATTTTTTCATGATCGTATGTTTGATAGGATTGATATTTAAAATTTAGCACAAAATTACGAATAATATCAGTCACAATAACTATAATTCGGGCGTTTTTTTGTAATTTTGTGTATATCAACACATATCACTCATGACAAATCGACAACCCCGAAAGCCCATATCTCCCACTGCCGCTCTCAACAAGGCGGCGGCTCTGTGCGCACGCTCTGAGCAAGCCAGCGGCGACATCTATGCCAAACTCACAGGCTGGGGACTAACCACCGAAGAAGCCGACGGCGTAATGAAGCAGTTGATTAGCGAAAACTACCTCAACGATGAGCGATACGCCCGCGCCTACTGCCGCGACAAAATGCGATTCAACGGCTGGGGGCGCATCAAGGTGGCTTTTATGCTCAAAAGCAAGGGCATAGGCAAAAGCCATATCGAAGCGGTGCTTGCCGAGGTGAACGAGGAAGAATACATCGCCACGCTTCGCCGTCTACTGCAAGCCAAATGGCGTGATGTGAGGGGCAAAGAGCCTATGCAGGCGCGTGCCTCGATGATGCGATTTGCCGCTTCTCGCGGTTTTGAGCCAAATGTTTTCTACCCTGTCATCGACGAGGTGATGGGCGGTGATAGCGATACCTAAAGCGATGAACATCAAGGAGATTCTACAATCCACAGTCCAAATTCTGATGCCTCGCACCTGCCCGGTGTGCACTAAGGCTCTCGATGGCGGCGAACGCTACATCTGCCGAAGGTGCCTGATGGACATGCCACGCACCATGTACGAGGCTGTGCCGCTCAACAATATGGCGCAGCGCTTCGTGGGTGCTGTGCCGGTGGAGCGTGCCTCGGCTTACTTTTTCTATGAGCGCAACGCCCCCTATTCGCAGATTCTTCAAGACATTAAATATCGCAACGTGCCCGACATGGGACGATGGTTGGCAAGGCGTTACGCCGAATCCACAGCCGACAGCGGTTTGTGGGACGGCATCGACTACCTCATACCAGTGCCGCTGCACATCGGCAAATTGGCAAAACGCGGCTACAATCAAGCGCTTTACATAGCCCTCGGCATCAGCGATGCCACCCAGATTCCTGTTTACGAGGCCATCGACGCGGTGAAAGGCCACGCCACACAGACGCACAAATCGGCTTTTGAACGCCGACAAAACACGAAGGGACTATACGCCTCAATCCCCGAAGCAGATGAAACGCTCGCAGGCAAGCATGTGATGATTATCGACGATGTAATCACCACAGGTGCCACGCTGCTCAGTTGTGCCGAAAGCCTGTGCCATATCCCCGACATCAGCATCTCCTTCTTCACCCTCGCCGCTGCCCGCCTCGCCTAATCCCCCACCGCCACACTTAGCCTCACACAGACCCCACAGATCTCACAGAATTATTAAAATATATCTCACACAGATTCAACTCTTTTTCAATAGAAGTTGAGTTGAATCTGTTGAATCCGTGTGAGCCTTTGGAGCCTTTGGAGCCTTTGGAGCAAACTGGCGGAGAGCATCTGTGAGATTTTCCACCCACTAAAGCAAAAAACAGTGAGAGTGGGATCTGTGTGAGGCTAAGCGTAGAGGCTAAGCGTTGGGGGTGAAAAGTAATTAAGGAGCCTGCGCTTCACAGCGTGGGCTCCTTAAAAAATCTACAATCTATAAAAACATATATATCATCAGAAAACTATGTTCTCATTTCGATGTTCAAATGTAGCACGCAAATTTTATATTTGCAAATATTTTTTGCATTTATTTTCAGAAATCGGCGAAAATTGCGTTATTGGCATTGCGGAGGGCGGTGGGGTGTGCTACATTTGGGACATTTATTCATTTTAAATCTGAAAAACTATTATGAAACACATGACTATTAGTCCCTCCGCTTCCACTTTTTTCCACAACGAGGAGGCGGCTCCTGTGGGCGAGGCTCTGCAAGCGGTGAACCTGCGTAGGCGATGCAAAAGCGTGGAGGTGGTGGGCAACCCTGAAAAGGTGGGGAATGTGCCAGTTGGGCACCGTATTCTTTGCGTTCACTCCGATGGCGGCTATGTGACCACACATGGGGGCGACCTTTATTTCCGTGGCTCGCTTTTTCACCACTGCGATGCCGAGGTGCTGGAAGCGCACAGCATTGAGCAGTTTTTGGTGGTGAACACTACCGATGGCGCACTCTATTTCACCTGTCACGGTGACACGCCTACTCGCCTCAACCTCTCCGACGCATTGCCCGAACTCCATCTGTCGGCTGTGAGCACTGGCACGGTGAAGGAGGATATTTTACCCTACGACTTCGCCACGCCGCTCAGTAATTGGCGTGCGCCCCTGCCCTCTGCCGATGTGCGTGCGCTGACAGCTGTCGTACGCCGCTCCTATCAGCAGTTGCAAAAGGCGGCGAAAGGCGCTGGGGCATACACGCGCCCGATTTTGGCTCGCTATGCCGTGAGAATGACCGGTGGCGAATACCTATGGCTCAGCGCACCCGTGATGATTGGGCACGACACGGTGAAAACGCACTATCGCATTGAGAGCGAAGCGGTGACTGGCGGTGGGCAATTCACAGGCATCGGTGCCGTCACGCTCTCGCTGCCCTGCTTTAAGTTGGGCATTAGCGTGGTGAATGGCGTGGCGGCGGAATGGGCGAGGCTGATTCAGTCGGTCGACATTTTCGTGACCGATGAAGCCGACATCGCCGACACCTCGCTGCTCGACTACCGCATAGCCACCACCAACGTGGGCACCCGACGCTACGTTGCGGAGTTGGGACCTGAGCCGCGCGAGAAAAGCACCATTATTGATGAACTGATGGGCGGCAACTGGCATTTGATTGCCTCTTGCTCCGATATTGCGGCACTGGAGAAACATGAGTTTCGGGCGTGGGGCATCAGCAAAAATGCCACTTCGGTTTTGCCCGACATTCCCACTTTCACGCTCCAGCAAAGCACCACTTTTGCCCATACGCTCACCTCTGCCGACTGCGCCGCCATCACTCGCCGAAGTAGCACCGAGCATCTGCCTGCTTACACTATGGCACACGGCGGCAGACTGTGGCAAGGTGGCGGTAGCGAGCGACTGAGGGCGGTGTGGCACACTTCGGCACTACTGATGGCTCCGTTTAGCAATACGCCTTGCACCATCACCACCATTGAGCGAGTGAGCACCAGCCAAGGCGATGCCACCATCGTCAGCACCCACTCCTACCCTTTCACACCATCGGCTGTGAATCCGCTCGTTTGCGCCCCACACGGTGCCGCCACCGCGCTTCGCATTGAGGTGACATCGGGGCAAACCACAAAAGCCATCGACTGTCCACTCACGCCTGTGCACGCTTGCGCTCTGGCTGCCACCTACACCGCAAATCTGCTACCCACCTCGTTTGAGCCGTCAAGCCCAAGCCTCGCCGTCACACAATCGGCGATGGTGCCCACCCCTGGGCGGCTGACGGTGAGCCACATAGCCCAACCGCTCATCACGGAATTTAGCCAAACGGTGACTGGTGCCGAAATCGTGGCTTTGGCTGCCACCGAACGTCCCATTTATTCGGGTGGATTCGGGCGGCATCCGCTGTATGTGTTCACCGACCAGGGCATTTTCGTGATGCCACAATCGAGCAGCGGTGCGCTGGGCGAGGCGAAGTTGATGAGCCGCAAAGCGCTCGATGCCCATACGCGCCCCATCAGTGGCGGCGGTAAAATATGGTTTACGAGCACACATCAGCAACTGTGCAGCATCGAGGGCTCAAAAATTCGGGTGGTGATTCCCCGCTGGCAAACTGCCACCGTGGCGTGGAACGATGCCGAACACGAACTTTGGACACTCCACCCCGACGGTTCGCTCCACATCACCGACGACGATGGATTTTTCTCGCGTCTCACGCTGAATGTGGATTCAATGTACTACGACGGCAAGTCGGCACTGGCGGTGACGTCCGACGGCTGCGTGCTCAACATCTGCGCATCGGTGCCAACAGAGCAAACAGTGAAATACCTCTCCCACCCCATCATGTTTTCGGCTGATATGCAGCAACGCCCAGCACGCATCATCTGGAATGTTTTTGGCTCGAATCTGCACTTGCGGCTCACGGTACTGGGCGAACAGGGCGAAAGCAAATGCGGCTTCACCATCTGCTCGGCAAAAGTGGATGGCGAGGTCAACGCCCCCATCGCCCTGCCCCTCATTTCTCCGCCTGTGCGCACCGTGAGGCTATCTGTAGATGGTACTGCGCCAGCAGGCACGGTTATTTATTCTGCCGACCTGTATATTAATACTGAAACGCATAGATAACCGTATCCGTCACCAAAAATAACAAAAATATCACTTTTTGCTATAAAAAGTGATATTTTTTAATGCAAATGCTTGCGGATATGGTTTTTTGTTGTATCTTTGCAGCGTTATTTGTTATTCAAGGTCGTCAAAACGCATCGACCAATTGACGTAGGGGATATAAATATAACATATCACGCTCCAGCCTATGGCACCGTTAAGAAGCTGCATAATAGCCGTGGGTTGGATTGTAAACAGAATACAAATAACGCATAGATTTGCCCCGTCAAGGGGATAACACCTCTGGAGCAAATCTTTTTAAACATGGTTCAAAATAGTTGTTTTATAGATAATTGTGTATTTAAGGAAATGGGAAAGTCGTGAGACTGTCCCTTTTTTTTGCGCCCACACCCCTCACCACCCCCACAGTTTTTTTTATTGCTCACACAGATTAAACAGATTAAACAGATTTTTTTCACTGTTAATCCTGATTAAAACGGGTGTCTTTCCATTCTCACAAAAAATAATTTGTGAAAATTTGTGCTAATTTGTGGCTCACAAAAAATCCCATCATAATTTGTGGCTCAAAAAAAACGCTCAAAAAAAATCCGTGTGAGAAGGCTATTGGTTGGTGAACACGATGTCGAGTGGCGTGGAATTGGTGGGCGTAGAGGTGGAGGAAGTGGGGAAATCGCTACAGTTGGAGCAAGTGTTGGCATAGACGTGGTTGACCAGCAGGGCGATGCCGCGCGACATCACCATATCATCGTGTTTGCCATCGATGGCACCGAAACCGCCACCTAACCGTTCCTCAAACCAACTCATTTCATCAATGGCATCGCTGTCGTGCTCCACCAGAAGCCCCTCGCGCACCATCGTCACCAAATGATTGACGACTTGCGCCTTCGTGAGCACATTGGTTTGGAAACCCACCTTGAAGCCGTGTGGTTCCGTTTTTCGGCGAAACACGTTGCTATACTCATCTTTCAGGCGGCGAAGCAGGTAAGCCGACTTGCCGTCGGAAGCGTGCGTTTCGAGCGTGTTGCTCTCCACCACCAGCAATGCCTGGTTGTAGAACGAGGCTATGGCTATCGCCTTTTCAATGAGCAAATCGTGGTCGATATGCCCACGCCACTGCGCCACCGTTTCACAAATGCGGTCGTGGCAGTCGATTACCGAAATCACGGAATAGTCGGCACTTGCGCTGCGTCCGCCAATGTCCACACCCACCACATATTTGCTCTCCAGCATATCGGTGGTGGGCATTTTCCACACTTTCAGACGTGGCTTGCCTTCGTCGATTATGCGCCATTTGCCGTTCACCTTCTTCAACTCGCCTTTCGCCAGTGGCTCACAGCACTGGGCGCGCATGGCATCGAGGCGCGAGAGCGAAAACACGCATCTGCCCGAAGTGCTGAACGCCTCGGTGGAATTGGTGGGAAACTCCGCCATCATCTTGTGGTGCGACTGGTAACTCTTGCGCTTTTCGTGGTACCACTTGATCATTTCCAGCGTACACCCTATTTGCCAAAGGTTGCGCTCATAGCCGTCGAGGCTTTTCCACAAATCCGCTATTTCCGCCTCATCGACCGGCAAACGATAGATTTCAATCTCATACCACGGAATGAACACGGCGTGCTTGTCGGTCTCGCCATTCACCGAAAGCAGCCACTCGTTATGAAAATAATTACCGATGCCGTTTGCCGTGGATTCAAGCACCTCCACCGTCAAGCCGCCCACCAGCAGCGAGCCATCTACCGAGCGCATCACATCTTCGGGGTTGCGCATGGTGGAAGATGGCCAAAACGCCACTTCGCTCATGTGCGCCATGGCTATATCGTAGCCGCGCACCACATCATCCACCTGCGCCGTGCCCATCAGCACCAGGCAGTCGCGCCCAGTGATAATCTTGGCATTGGTGTTGCCCTCAAAGGTTTTAAATTCAAGAGGTTTATCGTCGTCGAGCAGTTGTTTGGGATAGTGTTGCAGGAGTTTGGTGTACATGCCCTTAATCACGCTCGATGTGCTTCGCTTATGGCCGCAAATGATGCTGTTCCAGTTGCGGCGAAGCACCAGTTGAATCCACGCCATATACATCAGCACCAGCGTGGAGCCACCCCATTGGCGCGCTTTCAACAAAATCATGCGCACGCCCTTGCCAGCCAACCGCTGACGCTCTAAATCGGCAAGCACATGGCGCTGTGGAGCATTCAGGCGCAATTTCACATTGCGTCCGCTCACCTTGTCGCGCACGGTGGCACAAATGGCACACCAATATTCAAAGTCGTACTTGATGCGTGTTTTTTGATAGGTCAACTCATCGTTCAGCGTATCGAGCGGCACCTCGTCGAGCATCGGCACCGGAAGCCACACCTCGCCAGCCACAGGCACGCTCACCAGTCGGCGCTCTCCGCAGCAGCCCTCGCCCGTGAGTGGGTCGTAAGGCACTTGCAGTCCCTCGTTGCGGCTACGGTTTTCCGCAGCCAAAGCCTGCACGTCGATAGGAAATTCGGTATTATCGTGTTTTTCAATTTTATCCATTGCAGTTTTTTAGCCGTAAAACTACACCATCCCCACCCCCACAGTCAACAGCAATAAGGAGATTATAAAAGAAATTAGAAATTAGAGGTTAGAAATTAGATTTTTAAGAGGAGCACTCGGAGTTATCGGAGCACTCGGATAATCTAACTTCTAACTTCTAATTTCTAATCTAACCTCTAATTTCTAATTTCTACTTCAGTATATCTTGCACTTCGGCGAGAGAGCCGTCGTTTGGCGATGGTTTCACGTCGAGCAGATGGCAAAGCAGCGGATAGACGCACACGTTGCGGAACTTGTCGGGTTTCACATAGCCCACCTTAAACGCTGGTCCCATGGCACGGAATGCCACTTGCATATCGCTACAAGTGTGGTCGAAACCATGGCTGCCACCACGGCGCACCTTGCGGTCGGTGAAAAGCCAACCCACATCGGGAAGCACCAGCACATCGCCCACATTGGGGTTGCTGCCATAGTGCAGATATTCAGGGATTTCTGCCTTGCGCCATGTGCGAATGTGGTCCACATTTTTCAGCGCCACCAAAATCGAATCCACATATTCGGCTTTCTTCACATAGATATTGGCAGGGAGGTCGCCTTCTATCGCATCCACCCACTCATCTTTAATGTATTTCTTCACAGGCACGGTGCGGTCGGCATCGGTCCACGCCATACCATGGTCGCCAGTCACAATCAAATTCACCTTGCTTGCTTCTGGGAGCAGACTGATGCGCTTCCACATGTAAGAGAGCAGTTCATCGAGGTGCTCCATTTCGCTACGGCACTCCTTGGTCACCGGACCAGCCACGTGGCCTGTGTGGTCGGGTTCCTCAAAATAGCACATAATGAAGTGTGGGCGTTCGCTTTCTGGAAGTTGGAGCAAGCGCACCACCTCGTCGGCACGCTCCACATCGGTGAGCAGAGGCTTTTTCTGATAGTCTTGCCAATAGTTGGCATAGCCGCCCTTGATGGGAATGTCGCTACCCACCCAATACACCGTGGCGGTGGTCATACCCTGACGCTTGGCAGTGAGCCAAATGGGGTCGCCGCCATAGTTTCGTGTGTCGGAACGCGTTTCGGCATTGCCCAACGAATATTTCTTGCCAGTGGCACGAATACGGAACGAATTGGCGATAATACCGTGGTGGTCAGGCACCAAACCCGTGGCAAGCGTATAGTGATTGGGGAAAGTTTTTGAAGGGAAAGATGGGCTCATCACAGCCTTAACGCCCTTTTCTGCCATAGAGTTGAGGAATGGCGTGTTGTAAGCCTCGCAATAATCCCAACGGAAACCGTCGAGCGACACGATAATTGTGTACTGGTCGTTGTTGACAGCCCAAGAAGCCACCGCCATCAACGCCACAAGCATAGATAAAAACAGTCGTTTCATTATTATTTTGATTATTATTAGTTTTCTAAGGCAAAGTTACGAAAAAAAGCCCAAAGATTTGAGCAATCTTTGAGCCTGATTCTTTTGGAGTGGGCGTGGTGGTTTATGCCTACCAGAATAATTTTGGGAATGATATACATATTGTCCCTGTGATTATTTAGTAATGATTGAAAAAAATCCCATAGGGATTTGATGTGTGTAGGCAGGTATGCAGCGAAGGTTATGCGAAATGAGCGAAGCGA
>OIYY01000446.1_pt1 | contig 29088 bp, 25 predicted proteins | sample 1588341 | NCBI WGS metagenome assembly OIYY01 (sample SAMN03283287) | human gut metagenome | biome: human-associated habitat; material: feces | host: Homo sapiens | place: Peru | collected 2012 | reverse complement strand
GGTGATACGGTCCACGTTGGAAAGAAAAAATATATCGTAGCATCCAGCAAGAATCTGGGGGCACAGCTAAAACTTGCAGATGGAAGCTTATTAACAGCATCAAAAGTAACAGAAATAATACAGGTAAAACACATGTATACAGGATTGTGGGTTCAGTTCCGGCAGAATATGCCGATATTATATATAAGTGAACAGAACAGACAATCCAGGGAGGGAACACGAAGGGCAGATGCCGGTGTTCCCTTTTTTCTATAGGAAAGATTCCGTTACGTTAATAGGATAAAGAGTGTAAATATGACCTTTCCTATAGGGCAAAGCAGGCAGGCTTGTGAGGATGCGCAGCGCGCGGAGATGAAGTTATAGCTACGCTATCCGCTTGCGCGCGAAAGTGTGCGAAGCACACTTTGTTCCTTTATAGGAAATTTCTCAAATCGTCAGAAATAGTGTATAATAAACTGGAAATAAAAAATGACATGACAAAAGAGCGAAGGGGGCTTCGCCATGACGTTGTTTATGAAGTTTTTTGTTTTGGTTTAGGGTAGCTGCACTATCTGACTATGGAGAAAGAATTATTATGAGCATGGATTTATCCATATTTCATAACCTTTCGATATTGTTCAAATAGTGCAGTTTTTTTGTGGTAAACTTCTAAAACCAACATAGAAGTACCACATTCGGAACAACAGAGAGGGTCGTATCCGAAAGAGAGCAGAATGGAGTGTTGCCAATCCTGAATAGAACGCAGGAAACGTTGTTTTTCGGCAGAAATACATTTACGAAGTTTCTTTTCCTGTTTGTGATGTTTTGCATATATCCCATAGTAGCGAAGCATTTTGAAATGTTTTTCAGGGATGTGGACAATCAGTTTCTTTATGAAGTCCAAAGCAGGAATAGTTTCAGTAACAGTTTTGTTGTCTTCGTGTCTGGTGTAATGAAAGGTTACATTTTCACCGTCATAATCATCAATACGGGATGTGGCAATAACAGGTCTGCCAAGATATCTGCTGATATATTTAATAGTGATATCAGGAGTGCAGAGATTTGGCTTTGCACGAACATAAAAAGCATGAGCGTGTTTGGTGTACATTTCATTTTTGACTTTACGAAAAGATGGACCAATGCGGGAAGTAAGCTGTTCAAGGAGAACTTTACGGAAGGCATTACGAAGGAAATTGTAATCAAAGTGTTTGACAGGACGCCAAGGAGTGATGTTACCAGCCCCACCCTCGGAGATGAGAGCGTGGATATGAGGATTCCATTTTAAATCACGCCCAAAAGTGTGAAGAACACAGATAAGCCCAGGGGTAAAGTTTTCAGTTTTATTCATTTTGGAAAACATGCGTAAGACAACCTCACGAACAGAATGGAATAAACAATCTAAGAGAGTCCTATCCTCGAGAAAATAAACGCGAAGTTCCTCTGGGATTGTGAAAACACAATGGCGATGAACAGAAGAAACAAGCTTACAGGACATATGAAAAGAACGAAGCTGGTTGTATTTGTTTCCGCAGGAAGGGCAAAAACGGCTTTTACAGCGAAAGGGAACAAATTTAAGATTTCCGCAGTGAGGACAGCCATACATGGCACCACCGTGAGAAGGATCACCACAATGAATCATCTTGTTGACATTTTCGATAACAGAAGGACGAGGATGAAGTTTGTAAATGATATGTTCATAATAATCAGTAAAGATAGATTGTAATATATTCATAATAGAATTTTACAATAAAGAAAGACAAAGGAAAACCCCTTCCCCTCATGAATGAGGGGTCAGGGGAGCTGAGAGTGTCGAAGACACTTTTTTCCAATAATACTTTTCAGGAAACACAATACACATTTCTGAAATTACAGAAAGGATTTCCTATGTACTCGAGAAAAAAAATCATTTTATCTTTTGCCGGAATGTTTTTCCTGCTGCTTCTTATGATGTTGGCAAGTCTTTTTTTCGGCAGTGTTTTATTAAATCCAAAAGAGATTTTATCCTGTCTGATTCAAAATGACCGGACTTCTGTCACAGGTCTCTTACTTTTTCATATCCGAATTCCACGGATGTTTGGCGCCATTGCTGCCGGCATGGGTTTATCCTGCGCCGGAGTTATCTTACAGACTGTTATGAATAATTCCCTTGCCAGCCCGAATACCATTGGTGTCAATTCCGGAGCCGGATTTGCCGTTATGATTGGACTTGCCCTCTTCCATGGCCGTGCAACTCACAATGCCATTTTTGCTTTTGCAGGTGCCTTCCTTACGACACTTCTTATTTTTGCTCTGGCATATATGGCAGACAGCAAACGTACTACCATCATTCTTGCAGGTATTACCGTTTCTTCTTTTTTAAGTGCCGGAATTAATACGGTAAAATTATTAAGTGATGATATCACTTTAAACCTCACTACCTTTATGATTGGTTCGCTTTCTGATGTCACCACAAAAACGCTTTTTGCTCCCGGCATTGCCATTGTCATTGCGGTTATCATCTCCTGCTTTTTCGGAAGCCACATGAATGTTCTGAGTCTTGGAGAAGATGTTGCCCGCTCCCTTGGCATTCCGGTATCGCTGCTCCGTTTTCTGCTGTTGATGCTTTCTAGTATACTGGCAGGCTGTGTGGTAAGTTATGCAGGACTTTTAAGCTTCGTCGGACTGATTGTTCCTCATATTGCAAGACGGCTCTTTGGCAATGATATGCGGCTTTTAGTTCCCCTTTGTGTTCTCTTAGGTGCAAGTTTCGTCCTCTTCTGTGACACCCTTGGTCGTGTTATTGCCGCACCATATGAGCTTCCTGCCGGCATTATTCTTTCCTTTGTTGGCGGACCGTTTTTCTTATATCTTTTATTAGGAAAGAAAGGAGGCCGCAGAGTCCATGCTTAAATTTGATTCCGTTTCCATTGGCTACCACAAAGTGCCGCTGATTAAGAATCTGTCCGTTGAAATTCCTACCGGCAGCATCACAACCATCGTAGGACCAAATGGCTGTGGCAAAACAACGCTGATTTCCGTATTAAATAAATCCAGCCAGCTTCTTAACGGCTCTATCACATTAGATAGTGCAGACATTTATCATATGAATGGACACCTGCGTGCCCAGAAAATTGCATTTTTACCGCAGATTCGTGAAGTGATTCCTGCCCTTCCGGTTCATACCTTGGTGGAGCATGGACGCTTTCCATATCTTGGTTTTTCGAGACGCCTCACCGAAGAAGACCGCAAACTGGTGAAAGATGCCATGGAATTTACCCATATTACGGATTACCGCAACGTTGCAACTGACACTCTTTCCGGCGGTATAAGACAGCGTGTCTTCTTTGCCATGACTTTAGCCCAGAACTGCGATACGATTATTTTGGATGAACCGACTACCTTCTTAGACTTGGAAAGCCAGAATAATTTCTACCGGATGCTTCCGGTTTTAAAAGCCCAGGGAAAAACAATTCTTTTGGTGCTGCACGACCTTGCCAAGGCACTTACTATTTCAGACAAACTTATCGTCATGGAATCCGGTGCCATCTGCTTCCAGGGCACTCCGGATGAATGCGTACAAAAAAACGTCTTAAATAAAGTATTTCATACTTCACTTAAGACGTTCTCTGATGCAGAAGGAACTTACTACTTCTTTGAGTAAGTTCCTTACTTTTCCAATGTTTCATTCATGCTTCCCATACGGTAACCGCAAAGGTCCAAGGTTACATAGGTAAATCCATATTCCCGGAAAGCTTTTGTAATTCTCTCCCGGTTCTCCTTTTCCATCAGCTTTGGAAATTCTTCCGGCTCAATCTCAATTCTAGCCATCATTCCATGAATTCTTACCCGCACCTGATGAAAACCTAAATCCAGCAATAATTGTTCCGCTTTATCCACCATTGTAAGTTTCTCTTCGGATATGGTCTCTCCATAGACAAACCGGGATGACAGACAGGCAAAGGACTGCTTTTCCCAGGTTGGAAGATTCAATGCCTTCGAAAGAACACGGATATCCTGCTTGGTAAAACCACAGTCTCTGAGGGGACTTTTTATTCCAAGCTCTGCCACTGCTTTTAATCCCGGACGATAATCTCCGTTATCATCAAGATTTGAGCCCTCCGCTACATAGGCAATTTTCTGTGCTTCTGCAATTTTTAATATCTTTTCAAATAATTCATACTTGCAAAGATAACAGCGGTTCTTAGGATTCTGTGCAAATCCTTCGATTTCAAGTTCTTCCGATTCTGTAATAAAATGTCTTATATTTTCTTTCCGGCAAAATGCTTCTGCTTCCCCTAACTCTCTCTTTGGAAATGAACAGGAGGACGCCGTTACTGCAATTGCCCGCTCTCCTAATACATCATGTGCCACTTTCAAAAGATAGGTGGAATCCACACCACTTGAGAATGCAACTGCCACGCTGCCTAATTTTTCAAAATATTGTTTTAACGCTTCCTGCTTTTTTAACTGTTCCGGAGTTGGCGCTGCTATTTTATTCATTTCTTATGCCTCTACTTTGTTTCTTCTCTGAGTTCTTTTACCGTAGCAAGCTCCAGACCGACCTTTTCTGCAATCACATCATCTGTCAGGAGATCTAAAAGGTTTCTTGCAACACTGATTTTTTCTCTGGCTTCACCAATTTTAATTCCTTTTGCCTCGCCAATCCTGATGCCCTGCGCTTCACCAATTTTAATTCCCTGTGCCTCGCCAATTTCTATTCCCTTGTTGGTCATCTCTTCCGCAAATGTACACATTGTAATCACCTCTCCTGCTTTCGCACGTTCTGCTACTGTTTTCTCTATTTTGACATAGGTTTCATCATTTGTAAACACCTGAAGCAGATTCAAAACTGCTTCCGCATGGCGGATTGCTTCTGGATGTTCCTTGGGATTATATCTTCCGAGACGTTTTTCTGTAAAAAAATCTGCTACTATTTTAAAATCACTTTTAAACGCTTTTCGAATTTTCTCCGGCAAAAATGCAATATTAAAAACAAAAATTTTATAATCATTTACATAAGGTCTCAGTTCCGGGGAAATATCTAAAATATCATATAGTCTATTCGGACTTTTCCATTCTGTATCACTGAAATTTAAAACGATCGTAATTGCCGGATATTTTCGTTCTTCCCCACGGTCAATCTGTGCCCGATACACGGCATAATCATACCCCATAATCCGGATGGGCATATTTTTGTCTATCCGACTTTCATTTTCAATCCCAAAAGATGCCACTTTGTATAACCCATTCTTATATAATTTCACAGTATCCCGAAATTGATTCCGAAGATTGTTTTCTTCCACCTTATAGATGCTTTCTGTTGGTCCCTCTTCCAATCCTTCTTCCAAAAGAATCTCCTTTTGAAAAAGTAATACATTATATATGTCAGCAAAAACATCCGAAAATGATTCCAGATATTTTTCTGCCAAATCCTTATCTGCCAAGTATTTTCCCCCTGTTAAATAAATATTTTGGATAAAAAGATTCTGAAAATATGAATATAAGATTATCACGAATACAGGCAGTTCAACACGCCTGCATAATAGATGAATATCGAATATTATTATGAACTGATTCTACTTAAGTATAATAGCAAAAATATTCCGAAGAGTACAAGTACTCTACGGAATATTTTAATCTAATTTAATAGAATTTATATAATCTTTACAAAGATAAAACATTTTTTCTGTTTTTGCAACTATTTTCTTCTTATTTTCGCCATATTTCATGCAAACGTTTGCACACATGTACTTTAACGATATCTTTGCCGTAATTCTTCGGAAGAACATTTATAATCCGGATTATTTAAAACGCGGGATACCGTGGCTGTCGAAACGCCTGCTATCACCGCAATTTTCTTAATCGACATATCAATCCCTCCTGTATCCCGCATTTTTACGGGGAACCGCAAAAGCGTATTCCCCACAGCTTTTTTATTTTTATAACCAGATTTCATCCTTGAAAATAATCTTACGATAGGTCTCAAAGTGTAACCACTTATTGAAGAAGTCACTGGATGGCTTTTCACCTGCTGCAGCCAGATCGTCTAAGAATGCCTGTGCATCCTGTGCAGATGTAATGGCAACGGCAAAGCCTCTTCCGTTGATGACCGGAACATTGCTGTACTGGTATTCTGCCAAAGGTGCAATCTTTTCTACCTTACGGCCACGAACCTGTACAAAGATTCTCTCCCTTAAGATGACAATATCGAAATCATCCGGATACTGATAGCTTTCTCCGCTTACCGGGATCTCATCTCCAATGGTATAGGTCTTCTGAACCGGACGTACCTTGGCAATCGTCATGCTCTCAAGGTTATAATAGAACTCTTCAAAAATGTCTCCATTTCCCTTAAGACTTCCATATACGAAAGCTGCTTTTAAATCCTTGCTCTCATCTACGGTGGCATCTTCTACTACACCGCAGGCAGAAGTCATATTGGAAATACGGTCAATCAGAATCAGCTCTCCTAAAGTCTTATGCTTTTTGAATTCATCGATGACAACCGGCTCCTGCAAATCAAGGTCGCAGACTGCAATCTCATTTTTCTTAAGCTGTCCTGCCGGAATAAATTCACCGGTGTTTACATCAATCTTATACTGGATGTTCTTTAAGATACCCGGAATCTGCTTGGTTCCAAGTTTTACCAGATAATCGGTTCCCGGTGTCAGCTCCTCATCATCCATCCAGAGAATGGTTGCAGTGAAGGATTTGCTGATTGGCAGGTTATTGCCGGATGCAATGACACAGCCTCTGGATACGTCTACTTCTTTATCTAGCTGCAGCGTAACCGGCTGTCCCATAAAGGCACTCTGGCTGTCTTTATCTCCTACTAAAATACTCTTGATATGTGCACGCTCATTGCTTGGCAGGGTAACGATTTCATCTCCGACTTTTACTTCACCGGATTCAATCTGTCCCTGGAATCCACGGAAAGTATGGTCCGGACGGCACACTCTCTGTACCGGCATATAGAAGCCCTCTTCCTGCTTTTTCTCTGTTACATCTACTTTTTCAAGGTATGGAAGCAGTGCTTCTCCCTTGTACCAGCTAATCTTATCCGACTTGGTTGTTACATTGTCACCTTCTGTTGCAGAAACCGGAATAATGTAAATGCTCTCTAACTTCAGTTCGTCTGCTAATTCCTTAATCTGTGCTTCGATTTCTTTGAAACGGTCTTCACTGTAGTCTACCAAATCCATTTTGTTTACTGCAAATACGAAGAATTTGATTCCCATTAATGCACAGATTCTGGCATGTCTTCTGGTCTGCACCAGTACACCCTGTTTTGCATCAATTAAGATAACCGCAAGGTCTGCAAAGGATGCACCAACTGCCATGTTTCTGGTGTACTCTTCATGACCCGGTGTATCTGCTACGATAAAGCTTCTGTTGTCTGTTGTAAAATAACGGTATGCTACGTCAATGGTAATACCCTGCTCACGCTCTGCCATCAGTCCGTCTAACAGAAGAGAATAGTCAATTGCTCCGCCGCGGCTTCCTACTTTAGAATCTAATTCCAGTGCTTTTTCCTGGTCCGTATACAAAAGCTTTGCATCATAAAGGATGTGTCCAATCAAAGTGGACTTCCCGTCATCCACACTACCGCATGTAATAAATTTTAATAATCCACTCATCTTAGAAATACCCCTCTCTCTTTCTTCTTTCCATACTGCCTGCTGCTTCGTTATCAATGACACGGGTGGTTCTCTCGGAAGATACTGCACTTAAAGTCTCATCGATAATTTCATCTAATGTAGTTGCTGTTGACTCTGTTCCTCCGGTCAAAGGATAGCATCCTAAGGTACGGAAGCGTACACTCTTGTACTGGATTTCTTCTCCCGGAAGCAGACGCATACGGTCATCATCCACCATGATAATGTTTCCATCACGATATACTACCGGACGCACTGCTGCAAAATATAGTGGTACAATGTCAATTTTTTCACGTTTGATATACTGCCAGATATCGGTTTCTGTCCAGTTGGAAATCGGGAATACACGAATGCTCTCGCCTTTATTGATTTTGGCGTTGTAAAGCTTCCACATTTCCGGTCTCTGGTTCTTCGGGTCCCAGGCATGATTTTCATTACGGAAGGAGAAAATTCTCTCTTTTGCACGGGATTTCTCCTCATCACGTCTGCCGCCGCCAAATGCTGCGGTAAATCCATATTTATTCAATGCCTGCTTCAATGCCTGTGTTTTCATGATATCGGTATATGCAGAGCCATGGTCGAATGGGTTAATGCCCTTCTTTACACCATCTTCATTGATATACTCTAACATTTCAATGCCAAGCTTCTTTGCTGTCTCATCACGGAATTGAATCATTTCCTTGAATTTCCATGTGGTATTTACATGCAGGAATGGAAATGGCGGCTTCTCCGGATAAAATGCTTTCATGGCAAGATGCAGCATTACGGAGCTGTCTTTTCCAATGGAGTAAAGCATAACCGGCTTCTCGCACTCTGCGGCCACCTCTCTTATGATGTAAATTGCTTCTGCTTCCAGTTCATCCAAATGTGATAATTCACCCATACTTACCTCTTTCTGCCACCCTGTGGCGATTTATTAATATTGATTTGATTGCTTTCTGTCGATAACGATAGTTTCTACGGTGCCATCCCGCTTCTCTATCTTCCAGTCCAGATATTGTTCCCGGCTTGCTACACTCATCTTACTTCCCATGCCGCCCATATCTGCACCCAGGTAAAGTGCTATGGCATCTACCTTACATTCCTTAATACAGGAGCAACAGCCCCAGCAGTCCTTCGGATACAGCATACATGCCTTTCCGTCAGAACCCATTCCAATCAGTGTTCCCGGACAGACCTGACTGCATCTGCCACATCCTACACATTTGCTTTGATTAATAGCTATGCTCATAGGTCTCACCTCTCTTTACTAATTCCCGGAAGAGCACATGGATTTTACCGTTTTCTTTTCTGGTATTGACATATTTTAACCACTCATCACTCTTATCCGGATAATCTAAGTTTTCTGCAAAACTGTGCCAGCGGGTTTCCTTTCTGGCTCTCAGATGATAAATCAGTGTCTCGCAGACCGTCAGCCGGTTCTTAAGCTCATAGACAAACATCAGCTCATGCATATTGGAAGCTCCAAGCTCCTTCGAAAGTTCCTTTAACTTTTCGATTTTCTCCTCTGCCAGATTCAGCTGGTTTTCATTAAACTGATAATGATTACTGATTCCTCCTGCATAGGTATCCATTACCTTCTGCATGGCTTCTTCTAACTGTTCTGTATCATATAAACCGGACTGATTTGTTAAAATCTTATCATACTCTTTTATTTTTTCTTCAAATCTGTTGTCACAGTATGCTTTCTCTTCTCCGGTCATTTCATGGCTTGCAGCCTTTTCTTCTGCAAGGTCTTCTACCATTGCCTTTGCTGCAATCTCGCCCTCGACCATGGCTCCTGTTACATATTTCTGTGGACAGCCTCCTGCCACATCTCCGGCTGCATACAGTCCTTGAATCGTAGATTCTCTTCTGGTATCAACCCAGTAACCGCTGGCGGTATGTCCGCCTACCACATACGGCTCGGTTCCTTCGATTTCCACATTCTGTTCACTCGGGTTCTTTCCCTGTTCAATCCATTTTAAGGTCTGGCTTGGTGCCATGTTAAGATAAGCTTTCTTTAAAGAATCGTCCTGCTCTGCACTGATTCCTTCTGTCCGAAGGTAACATGGACCATGTCCTAATAAATTCTCTTTTACGGTTCCATACACACGCTGTGAAGTAGTAAGTCCGTATTTTGTCTCATATACTTCACCAAGGGCATTTACCTGTTTTGCTCCCACACCCTGTGCAATGGTTCCGGTTGGTGCGATGGTATCTTTACAACGCAGTGCAATAAAACGCATTTCAAAGGTGGTCATCTCTGCTCCCGACTCAATTCCCATGGCATAACCGGCTCCGGTATTAAATGGCGGATACCACATCTTATGTCTGGAGAATCCCGGATTGTTCGGCCTGTAAAGACCGGATGCTCCACCGGTTGCACAAAGCACTTTCTTTGCCCGGATTTCTACTGCTGTCTCATCTTCAATGGAAAATCCCACTGCGCCATAAATCCTGTTCTCCTTTACCATATAATCAGTAATGGCTACCCGGTTTAAAATCGTAACATTCGGCAGTGCTTCTACTGCAGAAGCAAGTAACGGCTTGATATTCTCACCGTTGATTTTGATATTCCGGTTTCCTCTTGCCACATATTTGCCATTCTCATCCTTTAAAATGACAAGACCAAGCTTCTCCATTTTCTCTGTTACCCGGTTTAAGCCTTCTGACATGGTAAGAAGTAAATCCTCTCTTACGATGCCGTCTGCATCCTTTTTGGCATAATCCACATAATCTTCCGGCTTTCTGCCCTCTACAATATATGCATTAATGGCATTTACTCCGGCTGCAAGACAACCGCTTCTTTTGATGTTGGCTTTCTCTGCAATGATAACTTTCGCATCAGACTGTTCTGCAATGGTCAGTGCTGCATAACAGCCTGCGGTTCCACCGCCAATAATTAAAATGTCTGTATCCAATACTTTCCTGTTCTTAATTTCCATAGCAACTTAGATGTAGAATACATCGTCCTCCTGCATTTCTTTATTTTCACAGAGATACGTCCGCTCTTTATCCAGCACATATAACCGGTAAATCAAAAGGCTTACCTTCTCTCCGATTTCAAGACTTTCTTTTTCCAATGGCCATTCACAGATTATCTCTATGCCGCCTACGTCTACCGTAACATCCAGACGGTTTCCACGGAATACGATATCCTTTACAATGCCATCCTGGGATGCACTCATATAGCGGTCAATTTTGCCAAATTTATGTATCTTTACAAATTCCGGTCGGATGACTGCTTTCGCTGCGCCCTCGATTTTATCAAATCCATGTAACTCTTCGTAATGTTCCACCAGGGAAGAACGTCCGATAAACTGTGCTACAAACGGAGTATCCGGTGTATTATAAATCTCTGCCGGTGTTCCAATCTGTTCGATGGTTCCGTGATTGGTAATGATAATCTCATCTGCCACCTCAACGGCTTCATCCTGGTCATGGGTTACGAAAATGCTGGTGATTCCAAGCTTTGTAACCACACTGCGAAGCCAGAGTCTTAATTCCGAACGAACCTTGGCGTCAATTGCTGCAAACGGTTCATCCAAAAGCAGTACCTGTGGCCTTGGTGCCAGTGCCCTTGCAAAAGCAACTCTCTGCCGCTGTCCGCCGGACAACTGGTTCGGATACCTCTTCTCCATACCGGAAAGTCCGGTAATCTCCAAAAGCTCCGTTACCCGCTTCTTAATCTCTTTCTTTGGCACCTTCTGAAGCTCCAGTCCAAATGCCACATTGTCATATACGGTCATATAGCGGAACAATGCATAGTTCTGAAAAACAAATCCGATGCCCCGTTTAGAAGCCGGTACATCATTGACCCGTTTTCCGTCGATGTAAATATCTCCGGAATTTGGCATTTCCAGTCCTGCAATCATACGAAGCAGTGTTGTCTTTCCACTGCCGGATGGTCCAAGCAGTGCCACCAGTTTTCCTTTTTCAATGCCAAAGCTGACATGATCAGAAGCTTTAAAACTGCCATATTGTTTGCATATATCTTTCATTTCAACATACATATCAGCGGCTCTCCCTTCTTGTTTTTGCCCGATATTCCAGAATGTTTCGAAGGAATAATATGATAACTGCCAGAATAACCAAAAGCGAGGATACTGCAAATGCTGCAGTAATGGACTGCTCCGTACCCGACATATATAATGCATCGATTTCCAGCGGAAGTGTAAAGGTCTCTCCCCTCGTCTTTGACAGAGCATTGACCGCACCGAACTCTCCCAACGCTCTCGAGGTACAAAGGATGATTCCATAGAGCAATGCCCATTTCATCTGTGGAAATGTAATCTTAAAAAAGATTTTCAATCCGCCGGCTCCCATCAGGGCGGCTGCTTCTTCTTCGTCCTTGCCCTGGGCATTCAAAACCGGAATCACTTCCCTTGACACATAAGGAAATGTTACAAATACCGTTGCTAAAATAACGCCCGGAATTGCAAACGCGATTCTGATATTCGTTCCAAAGAACTGGTTCATTGCCCGGATAAATGGATAGGTCCAGCCCAGTCTTCCAAATGTCATCAAAAATGCCAGTCCCACGATAACCGGTGAAATGGAAAACGGAATATCAATCAAGGTTGCCAGCACCTGTTTTCCACGGAAGGAAAACTTGGTTAAAAGCCAGGAAACACATAATCCAAAGAATGTGTTAATCACCACCGCTGCCACTGTTGCAATCAGAGTTACCTTTAAAGCACTCTTTACGTAATCTGTCCGGATGGACTGCATGTAAAAGGCAAATCCTTCTTTTAAGGAACTTGCAATGATGCAGATCAACGGAAGAACCAGCATCAGGAATATGAACAGTACACTGACTGTAATCAGAATATGACGCGTACGTTTTTTTCTTTTTTCCAGTTTTTCAAGCTCGTTCATACTTTTCTCCTTCTATAACTGATTCGTGCGTTGTGCCTGCTTCATCTGAATGATATTTACTGCAAATAATATAAGGAATGATATGATTAACATAACCAGTGCAATTGCTGTTGCAGAGGCATAATCAATATAATTTAATTTCTGCATAATGACATAGGAAATTACCTGTGTATGTTCTTTGGCACTGTTGCCGGATATGTAGATAACACTTCCATATTCTCCTACCCCTCTGGCAAATGCCAGTCCAAATCCGGTTAAAATTGCCGGTTTCATCTCAGATAAGATTACCTTGAAAAATGTTTTCGAAGGTGTTGCTCCAAGGATATAAGCTGCTTCTTCATACTGTCCGTCTAATTTTTCCAATATGGGCTGAACGGAACGCACAACAAATGGGATTCCCACAAATACCAGTGCAATGACCAGTCCCACATGGGTATATGCTACTTTTATTCCAAGAGCTGCTAACGGTTTTCCAATGATTCCGGTGTCAGAATACATCTTCGATAAAGTAATACCTGCAACTGCAGTAGGCAGTGCAAATGGAAGTTCAATAAATCCATCTAAAATCCGTTTTCCCGGAAACTCATACCGGGTCAGCGTCCAGGCTAATATCACACCAAACACCACATTGATACATGCTGCTAAGAAAGAACATCCAATACTGGTGGCAAATGCATATAGTACATTTGACTTGGTCAGAAGTCCGAAAAATTCTGACGGAGATAACTTTAAGGAATATACCATTACGGATGCCAGTGGAATCAGTACAATCAGTGAAAGCATTGTAACGGTAATTCCAAGTGTCAAATGAAATCCCGGTATGACTCTGATTTTTTTATTTTTACGGAATCGTCTTTTCATACTTGCCTCTTCTTCTAGTAGTTATATATCTCATCAAACCAGGCATCATCATCAAAATAATCTTTGTATGCCTGATCCCAGCCACCAAAATCATCAATGCTCCAAAGTGTCATCGTCAGGTCAAAGGTATCTTCATATTCCTTTAAAATTTCCTGATTGGATGGACGGTAACCATTCTCTGCGGCAAGCCGCTGTGCATCATCTTCATATAAATAAGATAAATATGCTTCTGCCACATCTCTTGTTCCATTGAAATCTACATTATCATCTACCACTGCCACACTGGGCTGTGCTAAGATACTGACTGTCGGAGAAATCAGTTCGTATTCTCCCGGATAATTCTTAAGTACTGTCATGGCTTCATTTTCCCATGCAATCAGAACATCGCCTTTTCCATTTTCCACAAAGGTGGTTGTGGAACCTCTTGCTCCGGAATCCATCACGGAAACGTTGGCATAAAGTTCTTTTAAAAATTCTTTTTGTTCTGCTTCACTATAATCCTTTTCCCTTGCATAGCTTAATGCTGCCAGAAAGTTCCAGCATGCACCGCCGCTGCTCTTCGGATCCGGCGTGATTACTTCAACACCGGGTTGAATCAAATCATCCCAGTCTTTGATATTTTTCTCATTTCCCTTTCGTACCAGAAAGACAATGGTTGAAGTATATGGTGCGGATTCATCCGGGAACTGATCTATCCAGCCCTCTTCTATCAAACCGGTATCTTCTATCAACGAAATGTCATGTGCCAGTGCCAGTGTCACCACATCCGCATTACAACCTTCCACCACGGAACGTGCCTGCATGCCGGAGCCTCCATGAGACTGGATGACTTCCACTTTCTTTCCGGTTTCCGCTTCATACTGCTGTATAAACAAATCATTGTATGCTTCATAAAACTCTCTGGTCGGATCATAGGAAACATTGGTTATGGTAATGACATCACTCTTTTGGCTGCCACATCCACTGAGCAGTAACATCATGGTTGCAAGAAAAAGTGCAGTGATGCGGTAACGATATGTAATTTTCTTTCTCTGCTGTTCTCTGCTCTTTTGCATGTCACCCAACATTTCCTTTCTGTTTCTTTTCATTGATTCTATAGTTCAAACAATGAGGTGGATAAATACCGCTCTCCGCTGTCCGGCATTAAGATAACAATATTTTTATCTTTATTCTCCGGTCTGCCTGCCAGTTCTTCTGCTGCATGTAAGACTGCACCGGACGAGATTCCAATCAGGAGTCCATCCGTCTTTGCCACTTCTCTTGTGGTATCAAATGCCACATCATTATCTACCGGAATAATCTCATCAACCAGTGACAAATCCATAACCTTCGGAATAAATCCTGCGCCAATTCCCTGTATCTTATGTGGCCCCGGTTCTTTTCCGGAAAGAACGGCGGAAGTTGCAGGTTCTACTGCCACAATCTTAATGTCTGCTTTCTTTGCCTTTAAGCCTCTTGCTGTTCCGGTCAGTGTTCCACCGGTTCCTACGGAAGCTACAAAGATGTCTATCTTCCCGTCCGTATCCCGCCAGATTTCTTCTGCGGTAGTAAGCTCATGGATTTTTGGATTGACCGGATTTTCAAACTGTTGCGGAATAAATGCATTTCCATATTCTTCCTTTAACTGGGCTGCTTTCTCAATTGCACCACGCATACCAAGCCGTCCCTGGGTCAGTACCACTTCTGCCCCCAGTGCTGTTACAATCTTTCTTCGTTCAACACTCATGGTATCCGGCATGGTTAAAATCAGGTGCAGCTTTTTGGCTGCACATACAAATGCCAGCCCGATTCCGGTATTGCCACTGGTCGGTTCTATAATAACGGTCTTGTCATTAATCAGTCCGTCTTTTATTCCCTGTTCTATCATTGCTTCTGCCACACGGTCTTTTACGCTGCCCAATGGATTAAAATACTCAAGCTTTGCTAAAAGGTGTGCCGGAAGATGCTTTGCTTCTTCGTAATTTTTCAGTTCCAGTATTGGTGTATTACCAACTAATTCTGTCAGAGATTGTGCTATTTTCGCCATTTCCTTTTTTCTCCTTCCCTGTAACTATTTACCATAATACCCTATAATTCATATATGGTCAATAGGAAATGTAAGAAATTTTTTTCAGGACCTCGATTTTCCCGAAAAGTCCTGAAATTTTTTCTTTTTTACTCCGGTAAACGGACGGTGTCTCCTACCACAATCACTGCCGGCATCGGAATCTGTTTCTCCTGCACTTCTTTCTCAATAGTAAGAAGTGTTCCATAAGCCGCCCGGCTGCTTCCATCAGAAGTTCCATGAATTACTGCTACCGGTGTCTCTGCCGCTGCACCGCCGTTTTGTAATTCTCTTACAATATCAGCCAGTCTTGTATATCCCATCAGAAAGATACAGGTTCCATCCATGGCAGCCATTTTGTGAATCTCATCTTTTAATGATTCTTCATCTCCGGCAAAATGCCCGGTCATTACATGAAAGCTCCGGCTGACCTTCCGCTCCGTTACCGGAATTCCGGCTAGCTCCGGTACCGCAATGCAGGATGAAATGCCGGGAATTACTTCTGTTTCAATGCCTGCCTCCGTCAGTGCGTCTACTTCTTCATTTCCTCTGCCAAAGACAAATGGGTCACCGCCTTTTAACCTTACTACATGAGCGCCTTCTTTTGCTTTTTCTATCAGCAGCATATTAATCTCTTCCTGCTTCATGCTGTGTCTGCCACTGCGTTTTCCTACACAGATTTTTTCACAGTTTTCAATGGTAAAATCAAGAAGCCTTGTATCAATTAACGCATCATAAATCAGCACCTGGGCTTTTCTGATTTCCTGCATGCCGCGCAGTGTTATGTATTCATAGGACAGACAACCAGCTCCCACCAGAACCACCTTTCCTGGACATATTTTTCTGACCAGACATGCCTCTTTTCCGGATTGCATTTCCTCGTCCGAAAGTGCCTCTTCAGGTGTCTTGCTTTGATAATTTTCCAGTAAAATTTCACATTCTGCTTCTGTCAGTGGACGTCCTTTTTCCATACACATATCTGCCAATTCCATCAGAAAAGCAGCTCTCTTTTTGTCATCTTCGATTGCCACCTTAGCAAAGGGACGAATCTTTTCAAGATAATCTAAGATTTCTTCCATCCGCTCCGGGATGTCTGCGCTTAACCGGGTGCGGAATGCGGTTGCTACTCTTGGACTTGCACCTTCTGTAGAAATGCCGATGCTGAGTTTTCCTTCCCGAATCAGTGACGGAAACAGAAATCCACATTTTCCCTTATCATCTACAACATTTACCAGAATATTCCTCTCTTCACAAAGCTTTGCAATTCTTGCATTCAATGCTTCATCCGAAGTTGCCGCGATAACAAAATCCATTTTTTCCAGATCTGTAGTTTCAAAATCCCGCTCGAATAAAATAAGTTCCGACGTATCTTCGTTCTTTGTTCTTTTTTCTTTTACTTCTTCGGAAAGTTTCCGGATTCCATCATCAATCTCCGGGGCTACAACCAGAAGCTCCGGTTCATAAGGCAGAAGCTTTCTTACCTTGCGTTCTGCCACAATACCGCCACCGACAATCAGTCCTCTTTTTCCTTTTAGCTCCACAAAAAATGGAAAATATCCCATCCCGCTTCTCCTTTATTGCTTACTCTCTATTGTATGCTATTTTACTGCTTACAATTCTGCTTCTTAGTTTTCCGGATATAAGATGTCTGCCAGTTCTTTATACGCTTCTCCCCAGCGGGCATTTGGTTTCAGGTTGTAAAGCCGTTTATCCAGTACATAATAGTGATTCTCTTTCACTGCAGTAAGACTGCTCCATACCGGGCTGTCAATTAATGTTTCCTGCACATTTTCCAGTGCCGCATCCGTATCGGTTCCCTGTGTGGTTACGAAAATGTAATCCGGGTCTGCAGTTACGATTGCCTCAAGGCTCAGATTATCTAATAATCCGCTGTCACTGTCTGCAATATTCACACATCCCAAATCCTTTAACAGCTCACCACCTACACTGCCTTCACTTCCTTTGGCTTTTACGCCACTTGCTGCTGCACGTAAAAATAATACACTTGGATGGGAATCATCTACCCTTGCCTTGATTTCTTCAATCAGTTTCTGAACCTCAAGTCCGTTTTTCTCATATAAATCTTTTCTTCCGGTAATATCTGTACAGATGTCTAACATCTGAAGATAGGCATCAAAATCAGATACATCAAAATATGCTACTGTAACACCTGCCTCTGACAGCATATTTTCCATCTCCACATTAGAAGTAGTATTGGTGCTTGCAATTACAAGATCTGGCTGTGCGGCAAGTAATGCTTCTGTATTTGGCTCCTGGATGCTTCCAAGATTTACCACATCATCTCCTAAGTCAAGGTCTAATGACTCCCAGGAGTCATTGGCTGTTGCCACCAGTTCACCACCGGATAATAACCAGACATCTGCAAAGCTTCCAATCATGGCTGCCACACGGTCATGGGAAGTTACGGTTACATCTCTTCCCAGTGCATCCGTAAAAGTAACCGGATTCTCTTCACTGGCTCCCTCTGTCACTTCATTTTCTGCTGCCTCTGTCACATTTTCTGTGCTCTCAATTGACTCTGTCGCAGACTGCTGTTCTGTGCTTAAGTTCTCCTTTGCATCCTTATTTCCACATCCTGTCAGTGCTGTTAACATTAATGTTACGTAAAGACCGAGTGCTGTTAATTTTGTTCTTACGCTTCTGTTCATTTTTCTTTTCATCCTTTTCCTATTTATTTACTATGAATTGTATTGTACTATATTTTTTTGATTTGTCAAGATAGAAACGGTCTTTCCGTTAAAAGAATAATGGCACAGTCTATCCGCTCCAATACAGGTATAAAGCCTGCAAAGAGCACTAGGAATTTCGATAAGTATTCTAATCAGTTCCGGCAACCGCCAGCCTCTTCCGAATGTCTGATGCAAAAAAAGAGACCTCTTTCCGTCCTACAGAATTCAGTCTCATAAAAATCAGTCTCTTGATTCAATCATAATCAATATTCCATTTTTTAAATCTATCACAGCTTCGTCGTCTGCAATTTCATTGCTGACACCCAATGTATTATCGCTGGTAAATGCTGCATCCTCCAGAGGATATTTCATTCCGGTCAATGTTACTCCGGTTACTTCTGTTGTAAGAGGAAGTAAAGATACATACTTTCCGAACTGCTGACTCTTCGAAAGACTCGTACGTTCTTTCAACAGGCGAATCCGGTTATGGGAATCTATGAGAAAGCAGGGAATGTCTTTTGCCAGCGGCTGCATCAGAAGCTGTATATTGCCTAACACATGGTCAAGTCTTGTGCCGGTGCCGCCTAATATATGGATTTCACTGCTGTTTCGCTCCATAGCTTTTCCGATGGCAATTTCAGAATCAGTATAATCCTTCTCCGGCTGGTACTGGTGCCATTCAATGCCACTTTGCTGGCGAAATGCTTCCAATATGGTTTTATCTGCCGAATCATAATCTCCTAATATAACATCCGGTTTTATCTGATTGCGGTAGCAGAATTCCATGCCACGATCCGCTGCTAAGATACAATCCGGTTTTATCTTATCTATATAGTTTAATGCAAATGCATCCTCTATGGTTCCGCCATTGATAATCAAGGTTTTCATCTTATTTACCACCATTAATGAGATTTAAGAAACATCTGGTATTCTCTTCCGCATCTCCGCCAAAGACTGCGCTTCCGGCAACAATGATATTTGCTCCTGCATCCATCAATGTTTCAACATTGGAAAGGTTTACGCCGCCATCTACTTCAATATCAAGCTTCAGCTTCCGCTCCTGCACCATTTTCTTTAACTGACGCACTTTATCGATAGTATAAGGAATCAGCTTCTGTCCGCCAAAGCCCGGATTTACTGTCATGATTAATACCATGTCCACTTTCTCCAAAATATGTTCAATAGCAGTTAATGGTGTAGCAGGATTTAATGCTACTCCTGCAATGATGCCACGTTCCTTGATAGCTTCGATTGTCCGGTCCAAATGCTTGCAGCTTTCTGCATGCACCGTAATCAAATCGGCTCCGCAGTCTACCAGCTCATCAATATAGCGGATTGGCTCATCAATCATCAGATGAACATCAAATATTTTATCGGTGCATTTTCGAATAGAACGGATGACCGGCATTCCAAAAGAAATGCTTGGCACAAAGCTTCCATCCATTACATCGATATGAATGTACTGCGCCCCGGCTTCATCTACCGTCTTAATCTCTTCTCCTAATTTACTAAAATCTGCTGATAAAATAGATGGGGATAAACAATTCATCGTCTGATTCCTTTCTGTATCCAATATTCTTCGGTATCTTATTTTACTGTACCTTGTTTTTCGATATCTTAATTTCTATCTCTTCTCTTTCGATACTCTAATTATTTAATACTTCTTTCTGTCCTTTAATTCTCCATAAAGCTGGCAGTAATTTTCATAACGCACCGGATGAATCTTTCCTTCTGATAAAGCTTCTTTGACTCCGCAGTCCGGCTCACTGATATGGGAACAGCCCTGAAATCGGCAATACGGCTCATATGCTGCAAACTCCGGATAGCAATCCTGCAATTCTTCCTTTTCCATTTCCGGAAGATAAAGAGAACTAAATCCCGGTGTATCCATGATATAACCATCGCCCTTAAGCTGAATCAGTTCTGCATGTCTTGTGGTATGCCGGCCGCGCTCTATCTTCTTACTGATTTCACCGGTTTCCATACAGGCTTCCGGTGCTAAAAGATTAATAAGTGAAGATTTTCCCACTCCGGAAGGTCCTGCTACCGTTGTAGTCTTTCCTTCTAATATTTCCTGAAGTTCTTTCAGTCCCAGTTCCTTTTTTGCACTGACAAAGAGTATCTTACAGCCGCTTGCTTCATAAATAGATGCAATCTCCTGCTGCTGTTCCTCCGTAATCAAATCACACTTATTAAAACAAAGGATTACCGGAACATCCTGCCGTCCCATCATTACCAGAAAGCGGTCTAAAAGATTAAAATTCGGATTGGGACTTGCCGCCGCAAAAATCAAAAGAGCCTGATCCACATTGGCAACTGCCGGACGAATCAGTGCATTTTTTCTAGGAAGAATTGCTGCGACATTTCCGGTCTTCTTCTCTTCTGAAATAATATCAATCTCTACATCATCTCCCACCAGTGGCTTCATCTTCTGCTGGCGGAATATTCCTTTTGCCTTACATTCATAAATTCCGGATTCCACTACATGAACGTAGTAGAATCCGGAAATTCCTTTGACTATTTTTCCCTGCATGTGCATCCTTATTTTTCAGTAAAGTTTACAGAGGTCGATACCACATTGGTTCCTGTTGTACCATCTTCGTTGGTATATGTCCAGTCAACCTCAAGGGTACCGCTGCTCATATTTTTAATATTATCTACATTCACAGAACCAGGTGTTGTTCCCTCGAAGGTTGTTGTCCAGAGGGTACTTCCATCAGAACCTTTCAGTGTAACGGTTCCGCCGGTATAATTCTTGCCATCCTGCGGTACTGCTAATGTATCACTCTTATAAGAATAGTATGTGGTCTTCTTGCCTAAACTGATGGTCAGGGTAACGGTTGTTCCACGGTCAACAAATTTGCCATTTACCGGATCCTGACTGATAACAAGGCCTTCTGCCACATCATCACTGTAATCGGTCTTGGTTGTAACATTTAAGCCTGCACCGGTTAATTCGTTTTTCGCATCAGATTCTGATTTTCCTCTGACATCCGGTACCTGCACGCTTTCAATACCACGGCTTAAAATCAGGGTAATGGTATCACCCTTCTTCGCATTGGTTCCGATATCCGGTGTGGTCTTGATAACATAATCCTGCTGTACGGTATCGCTGTAATCATAATCCGTGCTTACCTTAAAGCCCATATCCTCTAATTTCTTCTGTGCTTCAGAGGACTTATAACCGGCTACGTCAGGAATCGGAACATCTCCTGCTCCGCTGCTGATACGGACAGTAACGGTATCGCCAGCCTTTACAGATTCACCCTTCTTCACACTCTGCTCGGCAATCTGTCCTTCCTCATAATCATCAGAGGAAATCTCCTCGCCTTCTTCTAACTTGATATCAAGCTTCTTATCTTTGATTTCATTCTGTGCTTCTTCAAAAGTAAGACCACGCAAATCAATCATTTCGATTTTATCTTCGGTGTCTGTTTCGGTTTCTGTTGCAATCTCTGTCTCGGTATCATTTTTCTTGCTGCCGCCAAAGCGGAAAATTCCAAGGATATTACCAACCAGGCAAATGACGATTCCTACGATGATAACTGCAGCGACAATTCCCATAATAGTAACTGCTTTTTCCATCTTCGGATTGAGAATTCCATTCTCCTTCTCCTCATCCTCTGTTAATTCATCCTCATCCGGTTCTTCTTCCTCTCCTGCTTCTTCCTCTTCATCATAGGAAACTTTTCCGGAGCCTTCCCGGATCTGCTCTAATTCATCCTGTCCGATGACTCTTGTCTTATCATTGCTACCAAGTGGAACCATGGTAACAAAATCTTCATTCGGACTAATCAGACATTTCTTTAAATCAATCAACAACTCGCCCATATTCTCATAACGGCGGTCCGGGTTCTTCTGTGTACATTTTAAAATAATCTTCTCTAAGCTGATTGGAAGGTCCGGTGTATACGCAGTTGGTGGAACCATTTCTTCCTGTAAATGCTGGATTGCTACTGCAACCGTAGTATCTCCATCAAAAGGAACTCTTCCGGTTACCATTTCATACATGACAATTCCAAGAGAATAAATATCACTCTTGCCATCTACGAAACCGTTTCTTGCCTGCTCCGGAGAAGAATAATGTACAGAACCCATAACATCAGAATTGATGGTGTTGGAAGTTGCTGCACGGGCAATTCCAAAATCGGTTACCTTTACTTTTCCTTCTGTGGAAATAATAATATTCTGTGGCTTGATATCACGGTGCACAATATTCTTATTGTGTGCAGCCTCAATACCTCTGCCTACCTGAATGGCAATGCTGACTGCCTCTTTGTAAGTCAGTTTACCTTTTTTCTCAATATATGTCTTTAATGTAATTCCATCCACATACTCCATGACAATATAATGCATGCCGTTTTCGCTTCCGACATCATAGATATTTACGATGTTTGGATGCTCTAAGCCTGCTGCTGACTGTGCCTCGGTACGGAACTTTGTCACAAAATTAACATCTTCACTGAATTCCTGTTTTAAAACTTTAATTGCTACAAAACGTCCTAAGACATGATCCTTTGCCTTATAAACATCAGACATTCCGCCTGCGCCTATTTTCCCAATAATTTCATAACGTTCTGCGATAAACATTCCCTCTGTTAACATATCTTCACCTCATCCGAAAATGGTTTTATTACAATTACTGTAATGTTGTCTTTACCGCCATTTTCATTGGCAGTCTTTACTAATCTTTCTGCTTGTTCTGCAATATCACGCTGACTGAGCATGATATTTCTGATATCTGTATCCTCTACCATGTTGGTTAATCCATCGGTACACATAAGTATTTCATCTTCCGGATCCAGATTAATCTCAAAGAAATCCACATCCACTTCCGGGACTGCTCCGATTGCCCTTGTAATAATGTTTTTATCACGGTGATTCCGGGCTGTTTCTTTGTCCATCTCACCCATCCGCACCATTTCTTCTACCAGCGAATGGTCTTTCGTAATCTGCCTGATTTCCTGATTTACTACATATAGCCTGCTGTCTCCCACATTGGCAACCGTAAGCACGTTGTCATGAATGGTACAAATTACCAGAGTAGTTCCCATTCCCTTCATTTCCTCATGGTTATTCGCTTCCTCTAACAGCATGGTATTTGCCTGCTTTACTGCAGACTCAATAATTGCAGCCGGCTCTGACAATGTCGACTCCCGAATCAGCTTCTCCAATGTCTCTACCGTATATCTGGAAGCATAATCTCCCGCTTTATGTCCTCCCATTCCATCTGCAACAATAAAAAGATTTGGCAGATTACCAATCGGCTGCTCAGAGGAAAAGACATAGTCCTGATTGGAGCTGCGCTTTTGTCCGATATCTGTAATTGAAAAAGTCTTCATGATAGTCCACCTACCTTTCTAAAAATTTCTTTCTTAACTGTCCACAGGCACCATCAATATCTCTGCCCATTTCCCTTCTAATAGTAACATTAATTCCGTTTTTTTCAAGTTTATTTTTAAATTTGAGGATTTCCTCATGATTTGACTGCACATAATCCCGCTCTTTAATAGGATTTACCGGAATCAGATTGATGTGGCAGTTCATACCGGAAACCAGCTTAACCAGCCGCTCTGCATCCTCATCCGTATCATTGACGCCGCCCACCAGACTGTACTCGAAAGTGATTCTTCGTCCGGTCTTGTCAAAATAATATCTGCAAGCATCTAAGACCTCGGAAAGCTCGTAACTGTTGGCAACCGGCATCAGCTCTTTCCTTTTTTCCTGAGAGGATGCATGCAGGGAAAGTGCCAGTGTAATCTGAAGCTTCAAATCAGCGAGCTGCTTCATCCGCGGCACCAGTCCACAGGTGGATACCGTAAGATTTCTCTGGCTGATATGAAGTCCGTGTTCATCGGTCAGAAGCTCAATGAATTTTACGATATTATCATAATTATCCATTGGCTCTCCGCTTCCCATCACTACCACATTGGAAATACGTTCTCCGATGCTCTCCTGAATCCGGTATATCTGCTCTAAGATTTCCGACGGTGTCAGATTACGCACCAGTCCGTCCAGTGTCGATGCACAGAACCGGCAGCCCATACGACAGCCCACCTGGGAGGAAACACATACGGAATTGCCATGCTTATATTTCATCAGCACGCTTTCTATCATATTCCCATCTGCCAATGCAAATAAGTACTTTCTCGTTCCGTCAATCTTCGAAATCTGTACCAGTTCTTCTTCTAATACCACAAGGTCTGCTTTTTCTTTTAATGTCTCCCTTAAATTCTTCGAAAGATTGGTCATCTCATCAAAGGAGGTAACATGATGGATGTGCATCCATTCATATATCTGCTTTGCCCGGAATTTCTTCTCTCCCAGAGACAAAAGAAATTCTTCTAATTCTTTTAAATTCAAGGATTTTACATCAACTTTTTCTATCATACATTCTGTTTCCTTAATCTGGCAATGAAAAATCCGTCACTGCCTAATTCATCCGGCAGAATCTGTTCCATGCTTTCCAATTCAAATTCTTTGTGATTTGCAATAAACCATGCAACATTTTCTTCGTTCTCTCCCGCATCAATGGTGCAGGTACTGTAAATCATTCTGCCGCCCGGCTTCACATACTGATGTACCGTGGATAAAATCTCCCGCTGTAATGCAATCAGTGATTTGATATCTTCCGGCTGCATCCGGTATTTGATATCCGGTTTCTTCCGGAGCACGCCCAGTCCGGAACACGGTAAATCGGCAATGACTACATTTGCTTTGCCGATACTGTCTTTATCTGATACACGGGCATCCCACTGCTCGGCTGTCATATTTAATACCTGATGACATCTGATATTCTCTTCTATCAAAGAGACTTTATACTCACTGACATCCCTGGTGATAACCCTGCCGCTGCCGGAAAGCAGCTGGGCAATATGTATACTCTTTCCACCGGGTGCTCCGCACACATCAATGACAGTATCATTTTCTTTTACCTCTGCTGCCTCAGCCACCTTCATGGAGCTTAAATCCTGCACATAAAAGAGTCCTTCCGCAAATTCCGGAATACTGCCAAGATAATCTACGCCGCTTACACGCAATGCATAAGGAAGTTTTTCATCTATGTTCACTTCCATGCCATGATTTTTTAAACGCTCCGCCAACGCTTCCGGTGTAATCTTCGTAAGATTGCATCTTATAGTCAGCGGTTCTTCTTTTAAAAATGCTTCCGCTATCTTTTCAATCCGTTCTAAGGAATAATTTTTCTCCCAGAGCGTAATCATCCATTCCGGGATGGAACAGGTTACGGATAAATACTGTTTATAAGCTTTTTCCTTATCCGGGTATGTAATCTTATCAAGATTTCTTCCGATATTCCGAAGCACTCCATTGACAAAGCCGGAAAGCTTTCCAAAGCCTTTTTTCTTTGCAAGCTTTACTGCTTCGTTGCAGGAAGCTGATACCGGAACACTGTCCATATATTTCATTTCATAGACAGCGCTCCGGATAATACAACGGATTACCGGCTTCATTTTATTCACCTTCACACTGGAAAACTGATTGATAATATAATCAAGCTCCAGCATGCGCTCTAATGTGCCCTCGCTGACTCTGGTAATAAAGCTGCGCTCCTGTTTCTCAAGATACTGATATTTGGTCAGTACATCAGAAATCGCCACATGGCTGTATATGCCATCCTTTGTTACCGCCAGCAAAATTGCAAGCACCAGTTCCCGGCTGTTCACCGAATCAGTCATCCCGTCGTCCTCCAAATAATAAAATCAGACGCAGCAACTGAAGAATCGCTGAAGCTGCTCCCGCTACATAGGTTAACGCTGCAGCTCCTAAAACTTTTCTCGTATAGCCCAGTTCCTGTTCTCCTAAGATTCCTGTCTCTCCAAGGATTCTTACTGCTCTTCTCGATGCATTAAATTCTACCGGAAGTGTTACAATCTGAAATAATACTGCCAGTGAAAAGCAGATGATTCCTGCTGTAATCAATGCCTGACCACTGCGGCTGCTGATAAATAATCCAATCAGAATCAGCGGCCATGCCAAGGTAGATCCGATATTGGCTACCGGAACAATGGCACCACGAATGGTAAGCGGTGCATAATTCTTCTGATGCTGGATGGCATGTCCACACTCATGGGCTGCTACACCAACCGCCGCAACAGATGTCGAACCATAGACACTGTCTGAAAGACTTAAGGTCTTATTTCTCGGGTCATAATGGTCGGTAAGGTTTCCGGAAATATGGCGGATTTCCACATCATAAATGCCTGCTGCATTTAAGATTCTCTGTGCCGCCTGTGCACCTGTCATTCCGGACATACTGCGGTATCTTGCATATTTTTTAAACGTATTGTTTACATGGGCAGATGCCAGAAGGCAGATTACTGCACCAATAATTACCAAGAAATAAGTCGGGTCCCACCAATAATAATATGGCATATGAATTCCTCCTTTTTATTGCTGTTTTGTTCCAAGCACCGTTCCGTTTTCGATTGCAAAACCACGTAAGAAATCAGCAACCGGCATACGTTTTTTGCCTTCTAACTGCACCTCTTCCAGCGAAAGACGGTCAACGCCTGTCTGTATGACAAGGCTCTGTTTATCTGCCTTTACCACTGTTCCCGGTGCAGCATCCGTATTGCCCGGATGTACTGTTGCCTTCCAGATTTTCAATGTCTTACCGGAAAGGTAAGTATAGGCGCTCGGCCATGGATTCAGTCCACGAATCAGCCTCTCAATCTGCACTGCAGATAAAGACCAGTTAATCTTTCCCAATGACTTCTGAATCATTTTGGTATGCGTTGCAATCTCATTATCCTGTGGTGTATACACTGCTGTACCATCTTCAATGGATTTCATGGTTTCTACACACAATTGTGCCCCGGCATCCTGCAATTTATCAAAAAGGCTGCCACCGGTCTCCTGTGCATCCAGTTCCACAGTCACAGATGCTATCATATCTCCGGTATCCAGACCTTCATCCATACGCATAATGGTTACGCCGGAAGCCTTCTCTCCATTGATTACTGCCCACTGGATTGGTGCAGCCCCACGGTATTTTGGAAGCAGGGATGCATGGACATTGATGCAGCCATATTTTGGCATCTCTAAAATTTCTTTTGGAAGTATCTGTCCAAAGGCTGCTACCACAATGATGTCCGGCTGATATTTTGCCAGATATTCTATGCATTCTGGGCGGCGTACCCGCTCCGGCTGGTATACTTCGATTTCATGGGCAAGGGCAGCTTCCTTTACCGGCGGATACTGCATGCTCTTTCCTCTTCCCTTTGGTTTATCCGGCTGTGTTACCGCAAGCACTACTTCATGTCCTGCTGCCACAATTGCCTCTAATGTACCCACCGCAAAATCCGGTGTTCCCATAAATATTACTTTCATTTCTAGTCCTCCTCATAGACTACGTCATGAAGCTCGCCCTCTACTTTTTCCGTATACATATGTCCGTCCAGATGGTCTAATTCATGACAGATTGCTCTTGCTAAAAGCTCTGTTCCCTCAATCTCATATTCATCACCATCTTCATTAAATGCACGGGCTTTTACATAATTTGGTCTTGTAACCGTTCCTGCCTTACCCGGAAGACTTAAGCAGCCCTCATCTCCGGTCTGGGTTCCGGAAGTCTCAATAATCTCAGGATTAATCATAAGAATCGGGCCATCCCCGATATCAATGACTACCATTCTCTTTAAGATTCCAACCTGCGGTGCTGCAAGTCCCACACCATTGGCTTCATACATGGTCTCTAACATATCATCTGCCAGTTCTAAAATCTTTGGTGTTATCTCTTTAATTTCTTTACAGGTCTTTGTCAATACCGGATCTCCTACGGTCCGAATCTGTCTTAATGCCATTTTTATTTCCTCCTTAAATTCCTTTCTCTAAAAGCCATTTACCGGGTCAAAATCAAATTGCACCGATATATTTTTTACTCCCTGTTTTTCTTCCATAAGCTGTTCTACTTTATCTTTTATCTGAATCAATACACCATAATCCGGGTGTTTGAAATAAAGTACTTTTTTATAAATGTCATTTACCTTGGCTACTGCTGCATCTGCTGGTCCAATCATCTGAAGCTTCTTATCAGCCTGCACTTTTTCCATGGTATCTGCAATCTCTTTTGCACAAGCATAGGCTTCAGTTTCTTCTTTTGACGCACAAAGCACAACCAGCATATGCCATACCGGCGGATAACGCATTGCCTGCCGGTAGAAAATCTCCTCTTCATAGAACTGGTTATAATCCTGATTCTTTGCACAGATGACGCTGTAGTGCTCCGGATTATAAGTCTGGATAACGACCTCGCCCGGCTTCTCTCCTCTTCCCGCTCTTCCGGCTGCCTGGGTCAGAAGCTGAAAGGTTCTCTCTGCGGCATGATAATCGGATACATAAAGAGATAAGTCTGCTGCCAGCACTCCTACTAATGTTACATTTGGAAAATCATGTCCTTTTACGATCATCTGCGTTCCGATCAGAATGTCTGCCTCCTGATTGGAAAATGCAGACAATATCTTCTCGTAGCTGTCCTTTGTTCTTGTGGTATCATAATCCATCCGAAGAACTCTGGCTTTCGGGAAACGTTTTTTAACAATTTCCTCCACTTTCTGTGTTCCAGCCTTAAATCCTCCGATATATCCCGATCCGCATTCCGGACAGACCTTCGGTTCCGGCTGTTCATAGCCACAATAATGGCAGACCATCCTGCCTCCGGCATGCTGGCTCAACGACACATCGCAATGCGGACACCGTATCACATGCCCACATGCACGGCAGGAAACAAAGCCTGCCACACCTCTCCGGTTTAAAAAAAGCATCGTCTGCTGTCCGTGGCGAAGCCGGTTATCCATCAATTTCTGAAGCCGTGTACTTAAAATAGAACGGTTTCCACTTCTTAATTCTTCCCGAAGATCGATCACTTCACATTCCGGCAACGGTCTCTTCTGCACTCTTTCGTTAAGTTCCAGCAATTTGAAGTTTCCCTGTTTCGCCTTATAATAGCTTTCCACGGATGGTGTCGCTGATCCAAGTACAACACTTGCACGATTCATTG
>OIYY01000445.1_pt1 | contig 29101 bp, 15 predicted proteins | sample 1588341 | NCBI WGS metagenome assembly OIYY01 (sample SAMN03283287) | human gut metagenome | biome: human-associated habitat; material: feces | host: Homo sapiens | place: Peru | collected 2012 | reverse complement strand
ATCGGGTAGAATGCTTCAATCGAACTCGCTTCGCTCGTTTGGTCCCTGCGCGGTGATTCAAAAATATAATATGTATTTTTTATTTTTATTTTAGCTCTAATATAAAAGAGAATAACCAGGTGTGAAAAAATTAATATGTGTTTTTTGATTAGATACACTATAAATAAATTTACAGAAAATGTTACATGAAAAGCTTGCAAATGTAACTAAAATGTAATATAATTGTAATGTACGGTGCCAGAATATACGAACAATTCTGGAAAGCCTATAAAAATTATGAGTAAAAAGGATGTTTAAGGAGGATATTGTGGAAAGAAAAAATATTTTAAACAAAGTTATTGCAATATTTTGTTTATTGGTAATTGCAATGCCAAGTTTCTCACAAGTATTAATAGCTGCAACAGAAACAGCAAGCAAAACTGAAGAAACAGCTAAATTCGGAATTAGTTTTCTAAATAAAAATGGATGGGGATACAAAATCCAAAACAGATTAACATATAGAGTATATGAATCTAAAAACTCTACAAAAGACTATAGTAGAGATATCTATTGTTTAGACTATACAAAAAGATTCCCAAACGAAAATTCAAATAAAGACACATTTACAAACAAAGGAAGTTTAACAAATTCAATAAAAAATAAAGACAAAGTTGAATTAATCGCACAAAACATGTATTTAACAAGCATGAGTGATGAAGAAAAAGATGCAACATTATCAAAAATATTTGCAAAATTAATTGCTGAAACATCAACTGATGCAAATCCTGTAACATTAGATTTCATAAAGAAAACAATAAATGAAGATGATATATTCTTTGCTCAACAATGTGCAATATGGAAATATACAAATAATCTAGAATGGCAAGGAACAGCAATCTGGCTTGCAAATAAAGAAAACCCAACAGACTCAGATTGGTATCAAATATCAAATGTTGGACAAGCAAGATTTGCATTCATGCAAGAAATATATAACTACTTAACAAGTGATAAACTAACAGGCGAAGCATCATTAACAAATCCATCATTAGTTAAAAAGACTAAAACATCAACAGAAGTTGACGACGGATATATAGTTGGACCTTTCCATGTAAAATCTGGAACAAGCACAAATTATACAGTTTCAATAGAAGATCAATCAGGATCAAAATTAACAAACTACAAATTAGTTGATAAAGATGGAAATAGATTGTCAACAACATTAGAAAACACAGTTGACAAAGACTTTTATGTCAAAGTACCATTAAAAACAACAGCAACAAAAGTAGTATTAAAATTAGAATATGCTTCATATAAAACAACAACAACACTTTGGGAAAATGGAGAATCAAATTCTCAACCATTACTTGAAGTAAACAGAGAAAAAGTTCCTGGAAAAGATCAAGATGAAGCTAAAATTGAGAAACCAGAAAAAATATACGACTTAGCACTAAGAAAATATATTGTAAAAGTAGGAAACAAAGAAATCACAGATAGAACTCCTCAAATAACATATAATAAAAACGATAACGAAATAAATTATAAACACAAAAAAGATCCAGTAGTATTAAAAGCTGGAGACACAGTAGTATACAAAATAACAGTATATAATGAAGGAAATCAAAAAGGTAAAGCAACAAGAGTAAAAGATTACTTACCAGAAGGATTAGAATTCGTTAAAAATAGTGAAATAAACAAAAAATATGGATGGATATCTTCACAAGATGGATCATACATAGTTACAGCATATACAGAAGATTATGAATTAGATCCATTCGATAGCGTAAACAACAAATTATCAAGTGTAACAGTAGAAGTTGAATGTAAAGTCAAAGAAACAGTTACATCAGGAATATTAACAAACGTTGCAGAGATAGTTGAAGATAACATAGATGATATTGATTCAGAACCAGGATCAATCGATATATCAAAAATTAATTTACCAGATTACAAAGGTAAAGATTCAAATAAAACAGACTTAACAGATAAAGATTACTTCTACAGAGGTCAAGAAGACGATGATGATTTTGAAAAAGTAACAGTTGAAAATCCAGAAGTTGATTTAGCATTAAGAAAATATATATCAACAGTAAATGGAGAAAATCAAAATAGAGAACCACAAGTAGATGTAACAGGTTTAGTAAATGGAACATCAACAACAGCTATATACAAACATTCAAAAGTTCCAGTACAAGTTAAAAAAGGTGACATAGTTATATATTCAATAAGAGTATACAACGAAGGAGACATAGATGCATATGCAAATGAAATAACAGACTACATCCCAGAAGGATTAGGATTCTTAATGAACCACAAAACAAACTATGCAAACAACTGGAAAGTAACATCAACAGAAAACAGAATTGTAAAATTAAATACAATTGAAAATGCAAGCAAAAACTTATCATTATCTGACTTCCAAGGAATTACTTCATTAGATGATGTAGATGTTGTAACAGGAAAAGCAACAATAAAAACAAACAAATTAAAATATGAAGAAGGAAGCACAGAAAATTTAATAGAAGCATTTAACAAAACAAAAACAGAACCATCAAGCAAAGTAGTTCAAGTAGCATGCGTTGTAGTAGCAGATGAAGTTTCATCAGAAACAATCAAAAACATAGCAGCAGTTACAGAGCACAGCGATAAAAATGGAAATACTGATATAAAAGATAGAGACTCTCAACCAACAGAAATAGACATAAACAACTATCCAGACAACAGTAACATCCAAGACGATGATGATTTTGAAAAATTAATATTAGTAAATAAAAAATATGACTTAGCATTAAAGAAATTCTTATCAGCAGTTCAAGGAACAGAAATACAACCATCAAGATTACAAAAAGTTAATACAGCACCATTAAAAGCTGGAGAAGAAGATGCTGAATATACAATGGATAAATCAGTTGTAAAAGTAGCAACAGGAAATTCAGTTGTATATACAATAAGAGTTTACAATGAAGGCGAACAAGATGCATACGCAGAAGAAGTAAAAGATAATATCCCAGAAGGTTTAGAATATGTGGAAAACAGCGAGATAAATAAGACATACAGATGGAAAGTTGTAGACGGAAAAGTAGTTACAGATTATTTATCAAAAGCCGTAAATCCAGATAAACAAATAAAAGCATTCAATAAAGAAACTGGAGAAATCAGTTATCAAGAAGTAAAAATAGAATTTAAAGTAGTAAGCAAAGAAGCAAAAGTTATAACAAACGTTGCAGAAATAAAAACAGACGATGGTGATGATATAGATTCAACACCAGACAACAATAAAGACGGTGAAGATGATCAAGATTATGATAACATTATCCCAGCAGTATACGATTTAGCACTACAAAAATTTATTACAAAATTAAATGATAAAGATATAACTTCAAGAGTTCCATTAGTATCTGTAGACAAAGATGGAAAAATAACATATACTCATACGGATGAACCATTAACAGTTGTAAATCAAAGTACAATAGTGTATACTATAAGAGTATATAACGAAGGAACATTAGCAGCATATGTTGAAGAAGTAAAAGATAACATTCCAGACGGTTTAGTATTCTTACCAGATAACGAAATAAACCAAAAATATGGATGGAAATTATATGATGCTAATGGAAAAGAAACAACAAATGTTGATGAAGCAAAATATGTAAGAACTGATTATTTATCAGAAGCAAAATCAAAAGAAAGAAATGAAGATAATCAATTAAAACCTTTTGATAAAGCATTAGGAATTACAGATTCAAACCCAGACTACAGAGATGTACAAGTTGCATTTAAAATAGATCAATCTAAGATGAAAGTATCAGACAGAAAAATCAAAAACATCGCTGAAATAACAGCAGACAATGGTGATGATATAGACTCAACACCAGACAACGATGATCCAGACGAAGATGATCAAGATGATGAAGAAGTAGAATTAAAATATTTCGACTTATCATTATTGAAATATGTAACAAAAGTAATAGTAAATGAAAACGGTGTAGTTCAAGAAACTGAAACTGGACATACAGGTGAAGAAAACCCAGAGCCAGCAGTAAAAGTTGAAATTAACAGAAAGAAATTTAATCAAACAACAGTAACATTTATATATACAATAAAAGTTACAAACGAAGGTGAAATTGAAGGGTATGCTAAAGAAGTAAAAGACAGAATTCCAGAAGGATTAGAGTTCTATGCAGAAGATAACCCACAATGGAAAATCTTAGAAGACGGAATAGTAACAACAGATGCATTAGCTGATACACTATTAAAACCAGGGGAAAGTGCAACAGTACAAATAGCATTAAGATGGAAAAGAAATGAAAACAATTTAGGATTAAAAATTAACACTGCAGAAATTAGTAAAGATCAAAATGAATATAACACACCAGATATAGACTCAACACCAGATAACAATATAGACGGTGAAGATGATCAAGATACAGCACCAGTTATTTTATCAATTACAACAGGTTCTGCACCAACATATATAGTATTAACAATAACAATAATGACAATATTAGCAACAGGATGTTATGCAATAAAGAAATATGTTTTATAAAAACATATATGAAGTAGTTTTCAAAGTTTAATCTTTTTAAAGTTTATATAACAAAAGGAACAAATAAATATAAAAATATTTATTTGTTCTACGAAAAAGAACGATTGCGTATAAACGCAAAAAAACTTTTTCATTTACAGTGTTCACGAAAGTGAACAAATTCCGAAAAGACAAGGGCCAAACAATGGTCCTTGTCTTTTTTATGCAATCGACAAAAAAAGACAAGAAAGGAGAAATAAAATTTTAACAATAATAAATAGCATATCATTAATAGGAATAAACGGTTATAAAGTAGAAGTACAAGTAGATGTAAGCAATAGTATGCCAACTTGGGAAATTGTTGGACTTCCAGACACAAGCGTAAGAGAAGCAAAAGAAAGAGTAAAAACAGCAATAAAAAATAGCGGATACGACCTAAGAAGTAAAAGAATACTTATAAACCTAGCACCTGCAGAAATAAAAAAAGAAGGCTCAGCATTTGATTTAGCAATTGCAATAGGAATACTAAACAATTTAGAATACATACAAAATAGAGAAATCGAAAACTATGCATTCATTGGCGAATTATCCTTAGATGGAAAAATAAATTCAATATCAGGAATTTTACCAATGTGCATTGAACTCAAAAAAATAGGAATAACCAAAGTAATACTCCCAAAAGAATGTGCAATTGAAGCATCAATTGTAAAAGATATTGACATATATGGAATTAGCACATTGAAAGAAGCGGTAGAATTTCTAAATGAAACAATAAAAATACAAAAAACAGAAACAAATTTAGAACAAATCCTAAAAAAAACCAAATCCAATAATATAGATTATTCAGAAGTTAAAGGACAAAGAGAAGCCAAAAGAGCATTAGAGATTTCTGCGGCAGGCGGACATAATTGTTTATTAATAGGAAGTCCCGGTTCAGGAAAAACAATGTTAGCCAGACGAATAACAACAATCCTGCCAGACATGAATTTTGAAGAAGCATTAGAAGTAACTAAAATACACAGCATAGCTGGAATGACAAAAGAAAATAAACTAATACTTGAAAGACCATTTAGAAACCCACATCATACAGCAACAAAAGTAGCATTAATAGGAGGAGGCAAAGAAGCAAAACCAGGAGAAATAAGCCTAGCACATAGAGGGATATTATTTTTAGATGAACTGCCAGAATTTAATAAAAGCTCATTGGAAGTATTAAGATTACCATTAGAAGATAGACAAGTACTAATATCACGAGCAAATAAAAATTGCGAATACCCAGCGAACTTTATGCTAATAGCAAGTATGAATCCATGTCCGTGTGGCTATTATGGCTCCAGCAAAAAAGAATGTACATGTTCATCAAACGATATAAATAGATATCTTCATAAAATAAGTGGTCCATTACTAGATAGAATAGACATTCAAGTTGAAGTTCAAAGTGTAGACTACACAAAGATGATGAATACCGCAAAAGAAGAAAGCTCAAACGAGATAAAAGAACGAGTAAATAAAGCAAGAAAAATTCAAGAAGAAAGATACAAACAATACAATATATTTTCAAATGCAGAACTAAGTCCAAAATTAATAGAAGAATATTGCAAAGTAGATGAAGAAAGTAAAAAACTACTAGAAATAGCATTTAAAAAATTGAATTTAAGCTCGAGAGCATATAACAGAATATTAAAAGTATCACGAACAATAGCAGACTTAGAAGGAAGAGAGAATATCTCTAAACAAGACATTGCAGAAGCAATTCAATATAGAAGTTTAGATAAAAAGTATTTTTGAAAAAGAAAAAGTAAGAATTATAATGTAAACATAAAAATGCATTGTAAGTTGATTATTATAAAGGTTTATGGGCAACCAATAAAAACCTAAATATTGTTATAAAGGAGAAAGAATAATAAAAGTAATAAAAAAAGAAGATCCTTCATTTCCAAAAAAATTAAGAAAACTAAAAATCACGGAAATTTATGTAGAAGGAAATGAAGAAATACTAAACAATTTTGGAATTGCAGTAGTAGGTTCTAGAAATTCATCAAGAGAAGGAGAACGAACAACCGAAGAATTTGTAAAACAATTTTGTAAAAAGAATATAAATGTAATCAGTGGACTAGCTAAAGGAATAGACAGCATAGCACATCAAACATGTATTAATAATGGCGGAATAACAATTGCGGTCTTAGGAAGTGGATTTAATCACGTATACCCAAAAGAAAATAAACCACTATATGAAAAAATAATAAAAAACGGAGGAGCAATAATTAGCGAGTATCCACCAGAAACAGAACCAGATTCATTGCACTTTCCAAAACGAAACAGAATAGTAAGCGCACTATCAGATGGAATATTAATGATAGAGGGAAAGCATAGAAGCGGAACAACAATAACAGCAGAATACGGAATAAAACAAAAGAAACCAGTGTTTTGTCTGCCACACAGTATAAGTAATTCATATGGAACAGGACCAAATAGCATAATAAAAAAAGGTGGAATATTAGTTACAAAAGCTCAAGACATAATAAAATACTACGAAAATCAAAACATAGAATTTATAGAAAAAGAAAACAAGAAAAAATATGATAATGAAATTTTAAAACTACTTTCAAAAGAAATTCTAACCAAAGAAGAATTAGCAATAAAACTAAACAAAAGCATATCAGAAATAAATCAAGAACTCACAATATTAGAATTAGAAGAAATAATAACACAAGAATATGGGAAAGGATACAGAATTATTGAATAACAAAAAACTAGGAGATTTAGGAGAAAGAATAGCAAAAAATTATTTAGAAATTAATAAATATCAGATTTTAAAATGTAATTTCAGAAGCAAGCTTGGAGAAATAGACATCATAGCAAGAAAAGGAAACACAATTCACTTTGTTGAAGTAAAAACACGAACTAGTCATTTTATAGAAGCAAGACTTGCAATAAATAAACAAAAGCAAGAACATATTTGGAAAACAGCGGAATATTATATATACATAAATAAAATAAGAGACATGGAAATACAATTCGATGCAATAGAAATATACATTGAAAAAGAAAGTTGGCAGATAAACTATATTCCTAGAAACATTGAAAAATAGGCAAAAAGGTGATATACTAGCATAACAAAAAAACGAAAGGAAAGAAAAATGAGAATAAGAAGAGGAAAAGGAATAAGCAAATGGCTATATTATTTCACATTAGGAATGGCACTAATATTTGTTTATAAATTTGTAAGTGACTTTGGAGCTTTATGGAGTTTCGCTCAAAGAATAGTGTCAGTCATAATGCCATTTATAATGGGAGTAATAGTTGCATATTTATTTTATAGACCAGTTACATTTTTAGAAAGATTATTAAATAAGAATAAAAAGCTAGAAAAAGTATCAAGACCAATAAGCATATTTGCAATTTATATAATAGCAATCCTATTGATAATTTTATTAATAAATTGTGTTATGCCACCAGTAAAAGAAAGCATTCAAGAACTTATTAATAATTTTCCAAATTACATAGAAGATGCAAAAAATTATGTATCAAATGCAGACGAAAATTCAATATTGAAAAAAGTAAATATTGAAGAAGCAATAAGTAAAGTACAATCATTTGATATAGGAGCATATTTAAGCACAGACAGAATTTTAGGATATATAAACACAGTAATAGGAGTATTTGGAGTAGTATTTAACATTTTTGTTACTATAGTAATTTCAATATACATCTTATTACAAAGAAAAGATATTAAAGAATTCTTGAAAAAGCTAGGGAAATCTATGTTTGACGAATCAGCATACACACGTTTAAGCAAATATTTCACAACATCAAATAAAATCTTATTAGACTTTATATACTGTCAAATCATTGATGCCATAATAATTGGAATACTGGTATCAATAGCCCTTACAATTATAGGAGTGAAATATTCAATACTACTAGGATTCTTTATTGGATTGTTCAATATCATTCCATACTTTGGAGCTATAATTGCTATAGCCGTAGCAGTTTTGATAACTGTATTTACAGGAGGAATACAACAAGCTTTAATAATGGCAGTAACAGTTATTATATTACAACAAATAGATGCAAACATAATAAACCCTAAAATATTAGGAGACGGACTTAAAATAAGTCCAATACTAGTAATATTTGCAGTAACCATAGGCGGAGAATTTTTCGGAGTAATAGGAATGTTCTTATCAGTACCAGTCATTGCAATACTAAAATTACTAATAGTAGATTTCATAGAAATAAGAGAAAAAAAGAAAAAAGAACAGATAGAAGTTAAGAATTTATAGTTAATATAATGTCATTTTAATTATATTACAATGAAAATATATAAAAATTTTCTATTTTTTATATGTTAAAAAGGAAGTCTCATGACACGGTAAAATGGTTATTTTTTACCTTTACAAAAGAAAAATTTATGTATAAAATAATATTGAAAAATTATTTTGTGTGAAAAGAGAAGACGAATGAAGAAAAATAAAAAATGGATTATACCAGTGATTATAATACTGATTATAGTTTGTTTAGTATCAGCACTAATTATATCATTAGAATTAAAAAGTAAAAACGAAATTTCAAAAGTGAACTTACCACAAGCAAATGCAGAACAAGAAAATAATAAATCTGATGAAACTCAATTAAACGAAGAAACGACTCAAAATGATAATAATACAAAAGAGAATGATGAAAGTCAAAATAGTGTGAACAATAGTAGTATAAGCACACAAAATGATGCAACATCAGTACAAACGGTCAATACAAGCGAGTGGGATTTAACAAAAGTTGATATAGTATATGATACAGCGAATGTAGCAGTACCTGTACCAAAAGGATATATAGCATCAGGAGCCGATGGAGAGCATACAGTAAACACAGGGTTTGTTATTTATGAAGGAACAGGAGAAGTAACAAATGAAAATGCTTGGAATGAGTCTTGCACAAGAAATCAATGGGTGTGGGTACCTGTACCAGATATTAGTAGAATATATGAAACAGATTCAAGTGGAAAGAAAAAGAGTAAGTTATACACATATAACTATTCAGGAAGAAGTGTATATGCAAACAACAATTACGAGCCTAACGTATTATCTACTTATGATAATGAGATGTACTTCTCAAGATATGGATTGCAGGGAATGACAAAAAAGAAATTGTTAAATGAATTACAAGATACTTTTGAATCAACAATCGAATCAATTCAAATTTATGGAGGATTTTGGATAGGAAGATATGAGACAGGAAATATAGCTGAAGAGAAGCCAGTAGTTCAAAGAATGAACAATGTCATAAGCAACCAAAACTGGTATTTTCTATACACTAATTTAAAAAGAATAGATACAAATATAAATGTAGAAACAAGTATGATATGGGGATGCTTATGGGATGAAACTTTGCAGTGGTTAATTGATAGTGGAAATAAGACAAATTCTGAAATAAAAAATTCAACTAGTTGGGGAAACTATAAAAACAGTACCTTTGAATATACTGACACGAACGGAAATATATTAACCAAATTGCAAAATAATAGTATAAAAATCCCATCAGGAAGTACAGAATATACTAAGGCTAACAACATTTATGATTTGGGAGGAAATGTATATGAATGGACTTTAGAAACAAACAATGAAAATGCACGAAGATGTAGAGGTGGCGATTGTGGAAATATTGGTTCAGGAGGATCAGCTCCATATAGATATGGATATAATCCCAAAATTACAATGAATGGAATAGGAACTAGAGCTTATTTATATATTAAATAAATTTGAAAATTAACCTAATCGAAGATATTTTAATAAAAGAATAATATAAAATGATTTATAAAAATAGAACATGGAATTTAACATTCCATGTTCTATTTTTGTTTTTTTGTGCTATTCCGTAAGAAAAGTAATGTTTTGTAAAAAAAAAAATAAATAAAAGATATTAAAATATTAAAAAGTGCAAAGCACTACGCAAGATATAAGTTAAACAATTATTGTTGATTAAATGTATTTTTTTGTTATTTACTTTAATAAAAAAAAATGTAATTATTATAAAAAATAAAATATAAAGAAGTTTAGAGAAGGAACATGAGAAAGAGAAAAAAAACATTAACCATATTGATTGCAATTATATTTATATTCGCAATCGATATAATTCAACCTAATTTAATAAAAAATAAAAATTCAAAAAGAATTGACATTAACAACAACGAATATAGAAGAGCTATGACATATAACCAAGTTACAGAGAGTGATTCTAACATTGACAATTGTGAGTATGTAAAGTTTAGTAGTTTTTTTATTAGAGATCTTGACAATGATGGTTATGCTGAAAGATATGATGGTACATGTAATAATATTGGGAAAAAAGCTTCATTATATTTTGATATTAGCGTTACCGATGAAGGACGACTTGAGAACGGAAAGATATCAATTAATGGGAAAAATTTTTATTTTTCATCTACTTTAGTAAAAGATGATGTTCTAAAAAAAGATTATATTGGAAATGACATTAAAGAACTAGAACTAAATACAATTTCACATGGAACGCAAAGACTATTCTTTGGTACTGTAAATGCGAATATTGGAAATAATATAAATAATTATAGTACTGCAAATAATCAGATAATTCTTACAGGAACATGGATATCTGATGATGGAACGAAAACGGTAAATATTAACAAGACAGTTGGATTGAAAATAGATTGGTATGGAAATACAAAAACTCAAGCATATCAAAATAATGTAATTAAAACAAATCATGATATTATGACTGCTGTTAAAGCAGATGGTCTCCTTCTTAATTTTGATGTGGGATATGAAGAAATAGCAAAAGAATTATTAATTCAAAAACAAATTACAGAAATTACAATACCAACATTAAATGGATATGATGCAATAAGTGCAACTGTTACTTCTCAAAATTGCACTTATGATTATGATAAAGAAAGTAAAGTATTAACAGTGTCAAGAGAAGCTGTGATAGATGATAGGGGAAATATCTTACAAAGCGTTTCCAGATATAATAGTTATTCTATTCAAGTAAAATATCCATTAGAAGCATATGAAAAATCAGAAGAGAGTTCAATTAGTATTACATTTCCAACAAGAGGAAAGTACTATGGTTATAACAATAGTAGTGAAGAATTTTCAAATGAAAATCCTTACATATCATCAAATGAAAAGGATTATACACATACATGGAATGAAGCCAAAGGTGACGAAGCTACATTTGATATAGAAATAGGAAAAAATGTATTAAATACAGACTCAAATTCTTATAGAAATATTATTTCTAAAAAAGCACTATTGGATACATATAATAATATTGGAAAGAACGAAAAAGACAAAGATGAATATATAGTAGCATGGAAAGGCTATACAGGAAACGAAATTCAAGACGGTATGTATATGAAAGAAAAGCAAAGTGATAAATTTTTAAATTCATCAGAAATATATACTGACATGACAAATTATATAAAAACTACAGGTGTTTACTTTTCAAATTTGGATGGATTACTACCAGAAGACGGATGGATAAAAGTTTATGATAATGAGACAGATGAACTTTTACTTAGTGTAACCAAAAGTGAATGTAATGATTACACTTCAAGTAGTCCTTTTAAATTTGAAAAGACAGTTAAATCAATAAGAGTTGAAACAAGTAAAATAAATCCTAATTCATATTTATATTTATATCAGATTAAAGAAATTGACGATGATAAAATAACATCAGAAATTTCGTTAGAAGAATTTGAGAAAATAAATTATATATATTCATACGTAGAAGGCGGAAAAATTGAAAATTCAATAGAAACAGAAATTAATTCAACAGAAAATTATGCTTACTATGAAAAACAAGTTTCAGCTTTAAAGTTCAATGTTTCACCAACTGTTATTTCAAATCAAGAAACAAAAGATATGACTATGACAATTACAACGGAAACTTCTTATTATAATGAAGCAAAGTGGGGAAATAGTATATTTGTTATTGAATTTCCAGAACAGATTTTAGACATTAATCTAAAATCTGTAACTGTTGACAAAGATGATACAGAAATTTCATCTTATGAAACATATGAAGAAAATGAAAAGAAATTTATAAAAATTTATACTAATAGTGTAAAAGATTCAGATTATAAAATAACAGTAAATGCTGATATAACAGCAGATCCAAGAGAAGCTGCAACAACTAAATTAATTAAATTGTATGCAATTAATAAGAGTTGCCATAGCTATAAAACTACTTCCAGTGCATTAGATATTTTAGATATAAATGGAGATGGAAAAACAGATGAAAATGTATTATATAAAACAAATTCATTGCAAATAATTGCACCAACATCATTGCTTACTTCTCAAAATTTAAGTGATTTCGATGAAAATGGAACAAAAGTTGTATCTCCACAAATAGCTATACTAGACAAATCAAACCAATCACAAAATGCACAGATAAATCAAACAATTACAAATAACTATTCTAAAACAATTAGTGAAGTTAAATTAATAGGTAAAATACCTTTTAAAGGAAATAAATATCAGATTAATGAAATGGATATGGGTTCAACATATTCTGTTACAATGAAAGCAGGAGGAATAACTTTACCTAATAATATAAAGGAAAAAGCTAAAGTATATTATTCAAGTAACGAAATAGTATCAACAGATTTAAATGACACTAAAAATGAATGGAAGAGTTCTGATGAAATAACAGATTGGGCAAACGTAAAAACATATTTGATAGACTTAAATGATTATATTCTTTCACCTAAAGAATCATTAGTATTTAGCTATGGTATAGAAATACCTTCTGATACTAAATATAATGATATTACATATAGTACGCATGCAGTAGAGTTTTGCTTTGATACTGAAGATGGAAAATTAAAAGCTAAAGTAGAATCAAATAAATTAGGAATTATGATTGCTAAAAAATATACAATGAAGATTACTAAGTCAAAAGCGGGAACAGATACTAGAGTTGAAGGTGCTACATATAAAGTAACAAATGACCAAATGACAAAAACTGGAATTACAGATGCTAATGGAATTATAAATATTGAAGGCTTATTTATAGATAAAGAATATACAGTGAAGGAAATTCAAACACCTTCAAGCTACATTTTAAATAATGATGAAATTAAATTTAAAGTTACAGCAGATGATCAAGAGAATCTCAAAGTGAATATTATTTCAGGAACTTTAAAAAATGATGCTAATATAACTGATATAGAAGGCAAGTGTGTTTTAAATATTGAAGTAGAAGACATAGCAAAATATGATATAAAAATTCTTAAATCGAGTCAAACAGGAGAAAAGTTAAAAGGAATTAAATTTAAATTAACAGGTGGAATTTATGGAGAGGTTGGAAAAATTTTTACAACAGATAGTCAGAGTGAACTTTCAATAATAAATTTAATTCCAAATATAAAATATAAGCTACAAGAAATTAAAGCAGACGGATACTATATAAATCAAAATGAAATATCATTCACTGTTTCTAGAGACTCTAATAATCAGCTAGTTATAAATAGTGATGATGAAGAATTCCAAAAAGCAACTATTGTTGAAAAAAATAATATGAATAAAGCTATTGTTAATGTTAATACAAAGAGTGAAAATATTCCTACATACAGCTTAAAAATAAAAAAACAAGACAAAAACCGGAACAGCATTAGAGGGAACGCAATTTAAATTAACATCAATAGATACAATGGAAGAAAGTTATTATACAACTGATGAAAATGGTGAAACAACTATTTCTAATTTATATCAATATGTTGACGGAAAATATATAACTGGAGAATATATATTAAAAGAAGTTAAAGCAACAGAAGGGTATATTACAGATTCAAGAGAGATTAAGTTTAAAGCTGAGAAAAAAGAAGGAAAAATGCACATAACAATTCTAGAAGGAGAAGAAGTACTAAAAGAGCAAGAAGAAAGTGAAGATAGTATAGGATTCACATTGGTAAATAGCGAAATATTTAAATTAAGAAAAACAGGAGACAATTCTAAGCTATTGCCAGGAGCTGTATTCCAAATAACTAACTTAAATGGAGAAATTATTGGAAATGCTGATGGATACATAACAGATGAGAATGGCGAAATTAATGTGAATTTACAAGAAGGATTGTATAAAGCGGTTGAAATTAAAGCACCAGAAGGATATGAATTACCAGAAAATGAAGAAGAAAGAACATATTATATAGGAATAGGTAGTAGTAAACCCGAAGAAACAGAATTTACAATAAAATCCACAAAAACAATTACTGGTCAGGGAATACAAAATATTTATGACGTAAAGAGTACAGAAGATGGTGGATACGTTGTTGTTGGTAGTTTTTCAGGAAAATTAGATATAGATGGAGACGGTAATATAGATAGCAAGTCAGAAGGCAGCTTAGATCAATTAATTACTAAATATAATGCAGAAGGCAACATAGAATGGTTTAAAAGTAGCGGAACAAATAAAAATGATGAATTTAATAGTATTGATATAGCAGCTGATGGAGGATACATTGTAGGAGGATATGTAAATAGTTCGAACCAAAAAGAAGCACTTTTAGTTAAATTCAGCAGTAATGGAAACAAAATTTGGGAAAGAACAATTGGAGGAAATTATGATGACCAGATGAATGATATTAAAGTTTTAGCAAACGGAGATATTGTTGCTGTAGGAAAATTTGCTAGTCCAACAATTGTTATTAATAACACGACAATAACAAAAAAACGGAAAGAATAACGGATATATTATTTGCTATGATGCAAACGGTAATTATAAATGGCATAAAGCAATTACAGGAACAGGAGACATTGATGTAACATCTGTAACTGAAACTTCACAAGGAATAGTAGCTTCCATAAATTATTTAGGTAATATTACAGTAGATGGAAAGTCTATTACAAACGCAGGAAATCAAGATTCAGCAATAGTTGCATTTTCTACAGATGGAACATATAAATGGAACAAAAAAATAGGAGGTTCAAATGATGAATCAATTGCTAAAATTATAACAGATAGTGAAGATAATATAGTTGCAGTAGGCGGATTTGCAAGTAATCTAACGATTGGAACAGAAACAATTAATGCACCTACAACTAACTATTCAAGTTCAATTATGATAAAATTTTCTTCTGCAACTGGAGAGTATGTTTCAAGCAAAGTATTTGGAGGAACAAATAATGATGATAAAATAATGACCGCAACTGCTACAGAAGATGGAGGAGTATTACTTGGAGGATGGTTCTATTCTAAAGATTTTGATATTGATGGAGACGGAACTAATGATATTACAAGTACAGCTGGTCAAAATGATGCAATAATTGTTAAATTAAATGCTCGAAATGAAGTAGAATGGTATAAAACATTTGATGGTAATTCTTATGATGAAAACTATGGAATAACACAATTATCTAACAAAAGCTTTGTAGCAGTAGGAGGATTTGACAGTACATCACTATCTTGTGGAGATACTGCAAATTTATTGAGATCGCAAGGTTATTCTGATGCATATATTATTAATTTAGATAATGTTGTTACCTCTGCTGAAATACCAGAAATTCAAGAAATTAATGTTGAAAACAAGTTAAAAGAATTCAAAATAACTACTGAAATTGAAGAAAACTCAGATGGAGAAAGAGGAGGATCAATAACTGGAACACCTTCTGAAAATAATATTAATTTTGTTGAAAAAGTTAAATATGATTATGACAGTATAACACCAATACTAATTACTCCAGAAGCTGGTTATTCAGTATATAGTGTTGAAATAAATGGAGAAAAAGTTGAATTTAGGCCTGATACAAATGGTGTTGTTACACTACCAGTATTTAGCAAAGTTCAAGAAGATAAACATATAAAAGTTTTATTTGAAAAAAATGTATCAAGTGTTGTAGTACATCATTATATTAAGGATAGAGATGGAAATTATACAACAGATAAAGCAGCAGATGATGAATACATTATAGGTAAAATTGGAAGTAAATATGAAACCGCACCTAAGATTGATATAGAAAGATATGGATTAGAAAAAGATACAGATGGTAATTACATTATACCATCAAATGCTAAAGGAACTTTTGAGCAAACTGAAACAGTAGTAACATATTACTACCAAGAAACACCATTTAGTTTAACAGTACATCATTATTTGGAAGGCACTGAAGATAAATTGGAAGTCGATGAAGTTTCTAGTTTATATAAAGATACAGAATATACAACTTCACCAAGCAAAGAATTACTAAAGAGATATACTTTAGTTTCTTCTGCAACTAGGGTAACACCAGAGAGTGCAGGAACTTCTGGAAAAATTCAAGAAAATACAGAAGTAAGCTATTATTATAAATTAAAAGAATATCAAATAACAACAGAAGTTAAAGAACATGATGAAACTGACATAGGTGGAAATATTTCTAAAGTAAAAGGCGGAAACATTTCAGGAGAAGAAATGACACCATATGAAACAGTTATAATAAATCAAGATAGTACAAAAGATATTACAATAACAGCGGATGAAGGATATCAAATTAAATCAATAACAATTCAATCAATTGATGAGAATGGAAGCATAACAGAAGAAAATGTAAAGATTACCGGAAAGAATACAACATATAATTTGAATAAATTTAATGATATAACATCTAATAAACACGTTATTGTTGAATTTGAAAGAATTATTGGAACATTAACAGTTCATCATTATGTAGAAGGAACAACAAATCATGTGCCATTAGCAGATGGAAGTACAGCAGATGATGAAAGTAAAAGTGGGTACATAGGCAATAATTATGCAACAAAAGCAAGAACTGATATTAATGAGAATTATGAATTAGTTGGAGTACCAGAAAACAGTAGTGGCGAATATATAGATGGTAATATTGAAGTAATTTATTACTATAAATTGAAAGATACATCTGTATTAGTACACCATTATCTAGAAGGTACAACAACAAAATTAGCAGAAGATGAAACAAAATTAGGAAAAGTAGGAGATAAATACACAACAAGTTCAGCAAATGTGGATAGTAAGTATGAATTAGTTACAACACCAAACAATGCAAATGGAACAATGACATTAGATCAAATAATTGTTACTTACTATTACAGAGTAAAAGATACATCAGTTTTAGTGCATCACTATAAAGAAGGAACAACGGAAAAAGTTTCAGAGGATGTAACTAAAAAAGGTAAGATTGATGATGAGTATACAACAACAATTGCAGATGATTTACCAGAATATTATGAATTAGTTGAAGAACCTACAAATAAGACTGGAACAATGACAGAAGAGCAAATCGTTGTTACATATTATTATAGATTAAAGAAATATCAATACACTGTAAATTACTTAGAAAAGGGAACAAATAAGGTATTACATGAAGCTAAGACAACACAGAACATTACATATGGAACTGTTATAAATACAAAAGATGAAGTAATAGATATTAATGGATATGGATATGACTCAGCAGACAAAGATAGTTTGAGCATTGAAGTAAGTGGAAATATTATAAATATTTACTATACAAAAGTAATAGGACTAAGTTACACAGTAAATTACCTAGAAAAAGATACAGATGAAGTAATTCATCCAGCTAAGACAACAGGTGAGCAAGTATTCGAAACAGAAATAACAAGTGCTGATGAAGTAATAGACATAGACGGATATAATTATGATTCAGTAGATAAAGACAAATTAATAATTGGAACTGGCGAAAACGTAATCAATATCTACTATACAAAACGTAATGACTTAAGCTACACAGTAAACTACTTAGAGAAAGATACAAACAAAGTATTACATGAAGCAAAAATGCAAGACGGAATGACATTCGAAGATCTTGTAAACAGTAAGAATTATGTTATAGCAATTGATGGATATAATTATGACTCAGTAAACAAAGATACTATAATAATTGGAACTGGCGAAAACGTAATTAATATTTACTACACAAAGAGAACAGACTTAAGCTACACAGTAAATTATTTAGAGAAAAATACAAACAAAGTATTACATGAACCAAAAGTTCAAGAAATAATGACATTCGAAAGCAATATAATATCAATTAATGAGGTAATTGATATTTATGGATATAGTTATGATTCAGTAGACAAAGAAACATTAACAATAACAACAAGCGAGAATATAATTAATATTTACTATACAAAGAAAGATACAAAAGTTACAGTTCATTATTATGAAGAGGGGACAACAAACAAAGTTTCAGAAGATATTGAAATACGAGGTAAGGTATTTGATGACTATACAACAATATCAGCCGATAATATACCAAGTAAATATGAATTAGTTGCAATACCAAGCAATGCAAAGGGTTCAATGACAGAAGAAACTATAGAAGTAGTTTATTACTATAGAGTAAAAGAAACAGTAGTTAATATAAGATATCTTGAAAAAGGTACAAATAAGGTTTTAGCTAATCCAGATAGATTAGTGGGAAAAGATGACGATGATTATCAAACAAAAGCGAAAGAAATAGAAGGCTACAAATTAGTAGAACATACTGGAAATGAAAATGGTAAATTCGGGGTTGAACCAATAACAATTACTTACTATTACTTATACAAGGCAAAAGCAACAGTACAATACATAGATAAGATAACAGGTAAAATTTTAGAGGAATCAACGACAGATGGATTAGAAGGAGATGATTTCGTAACAGAAAGTAAAGACTTTGAAAAGTATATTTTAGTTGAAGAGCCACCAGAGAAAACTGTTAAGATGACTAAGAAAGAGCAAGTAGTGAAATATTATTATACTCACGTTTCAGATGGAGTTATAGAAAAACATATTGATATTATATCTGGACAAGTCATAGCAAATGATGTACATAATGGAAACGAAGGTGATACGTATGACATCCCAGCAAGAACATTTGATGGATATGATTTAGTAAAAGATAAGTTGCCAGCGAATAGCAAAGGAACAATGAAAGTTGAACCTGTTGAAGTAATTTACTATTACATTTATAGAACAAAAGTAACAGCTGAATATATTGACAAAAATACAGGAAACAAGCTAGCAGAAGAAAAAGTACAAAATGGATATGAAGGAGACACTTATACAACAGATAGAAAAACATTTGATGATTACAAATTAGTTGAAGTACCTTCAAATGCAGATGGATCAATGACTAAAGAAAATATTAGAGTTACTTACTACTATGTACATACATCAGGTGATGTAATAGTAAATCATATTGATATCAAGACTGGAAAAAAACTATTAGAGGAGACTAAAGAAAAAGGATATGAAGGTGATCCATACGAAACGCATGAAGAAAATATTTCAGGATATGATTTAGTAAAAGAAAAATATCCAGGAAATGCAACAGGAAAAATGACAAGAGGACAAATAAGAGTAACATATTACTACATAAAGAAAACAGAGGTTAATGTTAAATATGTTGATAAAGAAACTGGAGAAGAAATTGATGAACCAACGAACATTCCAGGACACGAAGGTGATGATTATACAACAGCCCCTAAAGATATACCAGGATATGATTTAGTAGAAAAAACAGAAAATAAAGACGGAACAATGACAGTTGATCCAACTGAAGTAATTTATTATTATAAGAGACCAGCAAAAGTTATAGTAAACTACTATGACATAGACACAAAAGAAAAAATAACAGATGAAATAGAAATTACAGGACATCAAAATGATGATTACACAACAGAGCAAAAAGATATTAAATACTATGAAATTTCTAAAGTACCAGAAAATAAAGAAGGTAAGATGATTGTTACTGTAACCAAAAATGAAAATGGAAAAGAATTTGTAGAAAACACAATTTATGTAAATTACTACTATAGAAAATTAATATTTAATTTGAAAGTAGACCAAACGATTACAAGTGTAATTGTAAATGGACAAGAAACAATAATTAATGGAACATTAGGAAAAGTTGAAGTACACAGAAAAAATATCTCAACAGCAGATATAAAAGTAATTTACAAGATAAAAGTAACAAATGATAGTGAATTAACTGGTAAAGCAAACGTTGTAGAAAACATACCAAGCGGAATGATAATGATAGCAGACGACAATCCAGAATGGACAATAAATGGAACAACTGCCAGCCTAGAAACAGATGAGATAAAACCAGGAGAAAGCAGAGAATATCAAGTAGTTCTAAGATGGCAGAATGGCGAAAGCAATATCGGAACAAAAGGAAACCTGGTAAGTATAATTACAGAAAATGAAGCAGGATTTGAAGAAAAAGACAAAACAGATAATGAAAGTAAAGCAGATTTAATTGTAGCAGTAGAAACTGGTGAGGTTACATATATTGCAATCGCAGGAAGCATTCTAATTGTAATGATTGCTATTGCATCAGGAATTTACGTAATTAAGAAAAAACGTCAATAATATAACTTAACTATTGTAAAAGAAAAATACATATGAAAAAATTTTCATATGTATTTTTCTTTTGCAGACATTAAGGTGTATGAAACTATATTAAGAATAAAAATTAAAACCAATTTACACCTTGCTATTTTAAACCGTATTTAGTATTATTAATATGAAAAAATCTAAAGACAAAACCATAGTATAGGGAGGAAATAAAATGAAAAAGAAAAAACAGATAATAATTGCATGCACAGTAGTTATAGCAATTATTATAATTTCGTTAATTCTAGCACTTGTATATAAAGGAAAAACAGGAAAATTACCTTTTGAACAAAAAGAAGAAATAAAAATAGTTAAAATGATAGAAAATGATAGCTTAAAAGTAACACTATCAGACGTAGCAACAGCAGAAAACTATATTATAATAGAGTATGATGTCGATTTAAAAAATAACCAAGCAGATGAATATTCTGATTATATCAACGGTCTTGAATATAGTTTAGAAAGAACTGTTAAACTAGACGGAAAGAAGATAAGCCAAAATGATGAAGATACACAACAAATTGCATATAAAGTATCAGACAACCAAGTAAAAATTTATGATGTAATCGAAACTAATAAAATAGCGGATACATATAAATTAGAAGTAGATATATATGATACAAATTTACTTTTAGTTGACAATGATGATGAAGAACAAGACACTTTGGAATATGACAACACAACCGATGAATCAGAAGATATTTTAGATTCAGAAGAAGATGAAACAGATGAAATAGAAGATACAGAAGATACAGAAGATACAGAAGATACAGAAGATATGGAAGATAATTATGAAGAAGTTACAATAGATTCAGAAGAATATTTTGCAAGCCAAGAAGACACTGATGATAATGAATCAGAAGAACTTGTAACACCTTATGCAGATGTGTCTATAGAAGACATGGATGAAGATGAACTAGATATTAATGATGACGACGAAAAAGTAGGAACATTAAGAGTTGAATTAAAGAAATCAGATACAGATCAAAAAGCAAAAGTAAAAACAAAAAATGAGGAAACAACACAAGATGATATAACAACAAAAGTAAGCAAAATAATAGAAACAGACACAGCAAAAATTGTAATTGTTGACACAGAACAAAAAAATGTTACAGAAGAAATATTTGAAGAAGAAATGAAAACACCAGAGAATTTTGAAATAAATGTACAAGATGAAAACGGAAACACAATTAAGACATGCAAAAAAACATCAGTAAAAATTTACAATGAAAATGGACAAGAATGGAATGGCTTTGGTGGAGAAAGTGAAGAAGAAGAACTAAACAATGGAACAGTAAAAATCAAAACAATAATCGGATTAGTGGGAGATGATAAAAATCTTAAAAATATTAAACTTCAACCTTTATTTTATCAATACATAACTGGAGAATCAGAAGAAGATTTAAACAATAAAACATGGTATGAAATTAAAGATGGAACATACACAAATACAAATAAATATGACGGAACAATAGAAGTATCTAAAGTTGAAATAGAAAATAATATAGTTAAATTCTATTTTGATCAAAAAGGATTAATCCCATCAATGGAAGCAATAATTATAATAAGAAATAAAGATAGCGAAACAGGAGATTACATAGTACCAAGAAAATTATATGAAGCAGAAGATGGTAAATATGTAGCAGAGTTCAAATTTGGAGATATAAAATATGAAGATACATTAATATCTAATGTTGAAGATGCTGAATTTGCAATTTTTGAAAATAAAAACTTAGAAAAAATTGGTGAAGAAATAATTTTAGGATTATAGGTGATAAAATGAAAAAAAGAGTAAGATTAATTATATTAATAGCTATTGTAATAGGAGTTATATTAACATGCGTTGCATTTGCTGCTAATAAAATTGATATTTCAATGAAAAAAGAAACGGACAATACAGTATTACTAGAAATTAATGCTGAAAAAAACATTAAGAAAGTAAGAGTATATTTAAAAAGAAATTCGGATGAATATCAATTATTCTACCAAAGCGGTGATGTCAATAAAAATAATAAAACATACAGAATAAAGGAAAATAGATTATCAACAGAAAGTGAAACATATTTTAAAGTAATAGTTGTAGATGAAGAAGGGAATGAAGAATCAAAAGAATTTAAAACTGGAAAGATAGAGGCACAACCAAGTCAAACACCAACACCTACGCCAAGTCAAAGTACATCTCCATCACCAAGTCAGAGCGCAACACCTACACCAAGCCAAAGTACATCTCCAACTCAATCACCAAGACCAACAAGCACACCATCACCTAGTACATCAACAACACCAAGCCCTACAAACGGAAATCAAGAAGTAACAGGAATAAAATTGGATAATACATCAGTAAAATTAGCTATAGGTAAAACAAAAACTTTAAAAGCAACAATAACACCTAAAAATACTACTACAAAATTAACATGGTCAACATCCAATAATAAAGTTGCAACAATTAGTAGTACAGGAAAGATAACTGCTATAAAACCAGGTGAAGCAGTTATCACGGTAAAAACAACCAATGGTAAAACGGCACAATGTAAAGTAAAAGTAATTTTATCAGTACCAAGTAGCACAAGAGGAAAAAATAAAAATGGTGATGGATATTCTAAAGTAATTACAATGGGTAATAGAACCTTTAAATTGTATAAACAATATAAAGGTTCATATAGTCAAAAACCATTTAATTCAACCAATAATAGAAGAATGCAAACAATTGCAAACACAGGATGTGGACCATCATCATTAGCTATTATATTGAGCGGATATGGATATAACAAAAATCCATATGATATTGGAAAATTATTATTAAAGAATAGTAGACCATCAGGATTACCAAGTATGGAGAAAGAAGCCGAAGGACTTGGTATGAAAATTATAAAACATGATTACAGTAAAAACTATGATAAAACTTACAAAGAAATGAAAGATGCGTTGGAGTCAGGCCATCAAATACTTTTATATGTGGGTAAAAAATCTCCTTCACAATATTGGAAACACTTCACGAATTCAGGATATCACTTCATATCAATTTTAGGAATAGATAGTTCAAATGACAAAGTATATGTAGGAAATCCAGGATTATCAGGAGGTTGGTACAAGTTATCAACAGTTGCAAAAGCAAGAGGAAATACAAATGGAAATATGGCAGGCTGGCTTGAAATATATAAATAAGAATTAAATTTTAGCAAGGCAAAAGAGCTATAAAACCCGAAGTCGTACAGAAGTACGTTGAGGATTTTATAGCTCTTTTAAAATAGATAAGATTTATATTGCAAAGAACATAATTTTGATAAGAATGATTATATTACAAGGCAAATCGAGCTGAAATTCCGGAAGCGTACATGAGATAAAACTAGTTGGAAAAGAATTAAATTTTAGCAAGGCAAAAGTGATACAAATACCACAAGCGTACGATGGTACGTTGAGGATATTTGTATCACTTTTAACGCAGATAAAATTATAATTATTTTTCAACGGCCTTTAAACCACAGCAGCAACAGCCCCCGTAGCACACAACACAATAAATCCAGCCACTGCAACACCTAAAGCCAAAGGCCAGAAAGCCTTCTTCAAAGGAATATCCAAGAAATTAGCAATAAGAGAACCAACCCAAGCCCCAGTTGTAGGAATAGGAATTGCAACAAAAATGAACAATCCAAAAGCAACAGCTGATTGAAGCTTAGTATTTTCTTGAATCTTTTTAGTAGCCTTATTAGTAGCCCAATCTATAATTTTCTTAAAGAATTTCCATCTACCAAAGAAATCAAATAATGGTCTAATATATTTTACAATAAAGAATATTGGAATAATATTTCCAATGAAACTACATAAATAAGCAACCCAATAATTTAATCCCATTACATATCCTAAAGGAATAGCACCTCTAATTTCAATAATTGGCATCATACCAACAAACACAGTTATTAAACATTTAGCAATAAAAGGAATGCCTTTTAAAGTCATAAAAAAAGATGTTAACATATAAACCTCCTAATTTAATTTTAAAGAATTTAAAATTTCAGTAACATGTGATGATAAATCAATTTTATCTTTATTAATATTAAAATCAATAATAATAAACTTTGAATCTTTTAAAACCCAATAAACATCAACATACATATTTTCTTTATAATAAAAATTATAATTGTATGCAGGTAATCCTTGAACAGTTAATTCACTTACATCAGAAACCTGGCTAATATTAGGAAACTTTGAAATATAATCATTTTTATCATATTCAATAAATTTAGAAATATCTCTAATATTTGTATTAGAAGTTTCTGAAATATAAATGCTTGAACCGGTAGTTTGTGATTTTAATAACAGCAAATAAGAATCATCGTTGATTACAGAAAATTCGTATTCTGAAGGAGCCGTAAGAGATACAGAATCATCGTTACTTGAAAAACTAATTGGTTTTAGCTTTTCCTTTTTAGTCTTATTTAAAATAAAAAATAAAGAAATAGCTACAATTATTATAATTAATAAGATAACTATAAGTATAATATTTTTTTTATTTAGCAATTTTTCTTTTAAAACTAATATATCCATAAAACTCCTCAAAAAATTTCTTAATAATACTTGAAAAATTATAACTTAAGCAAAGAAAAAAAACAAGTACCTATAAATAGGAAAACATGGGAAAAAGTACAATTGAATGAAGAGAATAAATTTGTTAATATTAGTTTATAAGATGGAACGGAAAGGAAGTATAAAGATGCAAAATATAATAAAAAAGATAAAAAGAATGGATAAAAAGATAATAAAATTAATAGATATAGGGCAGTGGATATTTTTCTTGGTATGTTTATTGGGAATCGCTGTACTATTTGTTCACTATAAATTGTACATATCAGCTGAATTATATAAAATTGGAATACAAGTTTTTAAAATAGGGATAATAGGTGTTGTTTCCGTAATAGTTTGTAGTTGTGGTTTATGGATTATAAAAGAAGAAATGCATAAATAAAATTAATAAAAAAGGAATCATATATTTCATTTTTAAAATCCTTGCTAAAAGATTTTACCACCCATCAAACTTCGTTTAGTTGGCTAGGTAAAAACTTTCAAACTGCGCATCATTTAAAAATGAAATATATGATTCCTTATATAATAAAAAAAGATAGATTCGCTCTATCTTTTTTTTATTTCATTTCATTTAATTTTTTTGCTAAATTAGATTTTTTTCTTGAAGCTGTATTTTTCTTGATAACACCTTTTGTACAAGCTTGATCTATTTTTTTAACAGCAGCTTTGAAATTAGCTGTAGCTTCTTCTTTGTTTCCTGCTTCTACAGATGCTTCAAACTTTTTAACAGCTGTTCTGTATCCAGTTTTAATCATATTATTTTGTAAAGTTTTCTTTTCGATAACACTAACTCTTTTTATAGCTGATTTAATGTTTGGCATATCTATTTGCACCTCCTCTTAGCTAAATAAGTAAATTTTACTTTTAATATTCTAACACAAGAATATGCAAAACGCAAGTGCTTTTAGTAACTTTTTTACAAAAGAGAAAATAGGCGGAAAAGAATAGAAAAAAACTATGCCCAAAAACTTATAAAAAATATATTAATAAACCTTGACTGCTTACGGAAATCTATGATATACTTATTAGGACAATTTTAATATATAAAGAAAGAGGAATTAAATTTCAGTGGCACTATTTTTTAAAGATGTTTTTTAGCAGGGAACATTTTTTGAAAATAACAACCTGTTGTTTAAGAGGGACTTTCTTAAGGATATATCACATACCTGCTTTAATTTTAAAAAAGTTTGTTTTAACCACAAACGGAAAATAGGGGTGATTTTTTTTGGTTAAAGTTAAAGATGTTAAGCACGAAAAATGTACAAGAAAAACCTTCTCTAAGATTGGCGATAGTATAGAGATCCCTAATCTTATAAAGGTTCAAAAAGATTCTTATGACTGGTTCGTAAAAGAAGGTTTAGGAGAAGTATTAAAAGATATTTCACCTATAATCGATTATTCAGGAAACTTAGTCTTAGAATTCTTCGATTACTACATGGAAGAAAAAACAAAATACACATTAGAAGAAGCAAAAGAAAGAGATGCGACATATTCAACAAGATTACATGTTAAAGTAAGACTTATAAACAGAGAAACAGGTGAAATTAAAGAACAAGAAATTTACTTAGGTGATTTCCCACTTATGACAGACAGTGCAACATTCGTTATCAATGGTGCAGAAAGAGTTGTAGTAAGTCAGTTAGTTCGTTCACCAGGATGCTATTATGATTCAGCATATGACAAAACAGGTAAAAAAATCTATACATCAACAGTTATGCCAATAAGAGGTGCATGGCTAGAGTATGAAACAGATAGCAATGATGTGTTCTGGGTAAGAATTGATAGAACAAGGAAATTACCAGTAACATCATTATTAAGAGCAATTGGTTTATTAACAGATGACCAAATGATAGACTTCTTCGGAGAAGAAGACAAGTTAATAGCAACAATTGCAAAAGACCCAATAAAAACACAAGAAGATGCTTTAATAGAAATATACAAAAAACTAAGACCAGGAGAATTGCCAACAGTTGATGCTGCAAGAAACTTATTTAATGGATTATTCTTCGACGATAGAAGATATGACTTAGCTAGAGTTGGTAGATACAAATATAATAAGAAATTAAATCTAGCATCAAGAATCACAAATATGGTTGCATATGAAGATGTAATCAATCCAGAAACAGGAGAACTTTTTGTAGCTAAAGACGAAGTTATAACCAAAGATGTTGCTACAGAAATTCAAAATTCAGGAATAAACGTTGTAGATGTTAAATATGAAGATAAAAAAATTAGAATCATAGGAAACGGAACAGTTGATATCAAAGCTTATGTTAGCGAAGATGTTTTAAAGAAAGTAAAAGCAAAACAAATCAAAGAACTTGTTAATTATGAAGTGCTAAAAAATATTTTAGAAAACACTGATGAAAAAGATTTAGCAAAAGTAATTGAGGATAGAATCGATGAATTAGTTCCAAAACATGTTACAACTGAAGATATATTAGGATCAATTAGTTATTTATTTAACTTAGATCATGGAATCGGAAAAATAGATGATATCGATCACTTAGGAAATAGACGTATAAGATGTGTTGGTGAATTATTACAAAATCAATTTAGAATTGGTTTAACAAGACTTGAAAGAGTTGTTCGTGAGAGAATGACAATCCAAGACTTAGACGTAGTAACACCACAAACATTAATTAATACAAAACCAATAACATCATCAATAAGAGAATTCTTTGGAAGCTCTCAATTATCTCAATTCATGGATCAATCAAACCCATTGTCTGAATTAACTCATAAGAGAAGAATTTCAGCATTAGGACCTGGTGGATTATCAAGAGATAGAGCCGGATTCGAAGTACGTGATGTTCACTATACTCACTATGGTAGATTATGTCCAATAGAGTCTCCAGAAGGACCAAACATAGGACTTATTTCTGCATTAACAACATTTGCAATTATCAACGAATATGGATTTGTTGAAACTCCATACAGAAAAGTTGATAAAGAAACAGGAAAAGTAACAGACGAAGTTGAATATATGACAGCTGATACAGAAGACGCATACATAATAGCTCAAGCTTCTGAACCACTAGATGAAGAAGGAAGATTTGTAAATGATAGAATTAGAGTTAGATACTTAAATGAAATTATCGAAGTTGAAAAAGAAAAAGTTGATTATGTTGATGTATCTCCAAAACAATTAGTTTCAGTTGCTGCAGCAATGATACCTTTCTTAGAGCACGATGATGCTAACCGTGCCTTAATGGGTGCGAACATGCAACGTCAGGCCGTACCTCTTATGATTACAGATTCACCTATAGTTGGAACTGGAATCGAATATAGAGCTGCAAAAGATTCAGGAGTTGTTGTAATTGCTGATGAAGATGGAGAAGTAACAAGAGTTGTTGCTGACGAAATTACAATTAAAAATAAAAAAGGTGAAGAAAAGAAATATCACCTACGCAAATTCAAGAGAACAAATGGTGCTACATGTATAAACCAAAGACCAATTGTAAAGAAAGGTGAGATGGTAAAAAGAGGAGACATTATAGCCGATGGACCTGCTACAGATAAAGGTGAAATGGCTCTTGGTAAAAACCTACTTATCGCATTCACAACATGGGAAGGTTACAACTACGAGGATGCTATTTTGTTAAATGAAAGATTAGTTAAAG
>OIYY01000443.1_pt1 | contig 29177 bp, 31 predicted proteins | sample 1588341 | NCBI WGS metagenome assembly OIYY01 (sample SAMN03283287) | human gut metagenome | biome: human-associated habitat; material: feces | host: Homo sapiens | place: Peru | collected 2012 | reverse complement strand
AAGATATTGAAGTAAAAAAGAATAGTACTTGTAATAGAGATGTAACTATGAATCTTTATTTAGAGTTAACTACATTTCCTACAGAACTTGCTGAATCTTCATTTGTCTATGAATTATATAAGAATAGTGAAACTATGGCTATAGCAAGTGGTAACTTTTCTAATAAAGAACAAGGTAATACTATAACTCTTTTATCTAATCAAATATTAAATACAAGTAAAGATACATATACATTATATATTTATATAGATGGTAATGTCAATAATCCAGGTACAATGGCAGGAAAGGACTTCTTATTTAAATTATGGGGTTCAGGAGAAGGGGCTATATATAAAGAGAATGTAATAACTACTTCAGATAGTGCTACAGCAAGTACATCAAAGTTCTTTAATACCGAAGTAATGCGAGAGGAAATACAATCACTTACTATTGCAGAAGATAATACAGTACCAGATACACCTGGAGTAGTATCAAAAGATATATCACAAAATCAAGATGGAACAGTAATGTTATGGTATACACCAAAAGAAGTAACATCAAGTGATGGTACAACTAAGACAATGTATGATATGTGGATAGGTGGAGAAAATGGAGTATTACAAACAGGAACTAATGCTTCAGGTATGTTTGCTTATTTAACTAATATAGAAAAGTTAGACTTATCAAAACTAGATACTTCATACATAACAAATATGTCTAAGATGTTTTATAATAGTTCTGGTTTAAAATCTATAGATTTATCTAACTTTAATACTAGCAATGTTACAAGCATGGCAAGTATGTTTGATGGCTGCTCTAATCTACTTAATTTAGATTTATCTAACTTTGATACTAGCAAAGTAACAAATATGCAATATATGTTTTATAATTGTAGTAATCTTGAAAGTTTAGATTTATCTAGTTTTAATACAAGTAATGTTACCACAATGGGTAATATGTTTGATGGCTGCTCCAATCTACCTACTTTAGATTTATCTAGTTTTAATACAAGTAAAGTAACAACTATGATGGTTATGTTTAAAGAATGTAGCTCACTAACGAATTTGGATTTATCTAGTTTTAATACAAGCAAAGTAACAAATATGCAATATATGTTTTATAATTGTTCCTCGTTAACAGAATTAAATTTAAGTTCATTTAATACTAGTAAAGTAACAAGCATGCAATATATGTTTGGAGCTTGCTCTAGTTTAACAAAACTGGATGTGTCTAACTTTGATACTTCTAATGTAACAGTCATGGGTGGCATGTTTTATGGCTGCTCTAATCTAACTATTTTAGATTTATCTAGTTTTAATACAAGTAATGTAATTAGTACAGAACAAATGTTTAGAAGTTGTACATCACTGTTAACTTTGAATATATCAAATTTTGATACAAGTAATGTTACTAATATGTTTTATATGTTTAGAGATTGTAAAACATTGAAAAGTTTAGATTTAACTTCATTTGATACATCAAAGGTAACTAATATGGCTAGTATGTTTGGATATTGTAGTTCATTAAAAACAATATATATATCAAATACATGGAATGTCACAAGTGTTACAAATGGTGATTCGATGTTTTATAATTGTACTTCACTAGTAGGTGCAGTACCCTTCAATAGTACTAAAATAGATATAACTATGGCTAACTATACTACCGGATATTTAACATATAAGAGTAATAACTAAGTATATAGATATGGCTTATATATAATAGATATGGTTGATATATTTATTTGAGACAATATAATAATATTGGCTCAAATAAACACTAATAAGACTTAGAATAAGGCTTATAGTGAATATATAGTAGTGTAAAACAAAGAAATATCAAAAAAAGGTTGATATTTCTTTAAAAATATTATATAATTATTAGGCAGGTGAAATTTATGACTATTGATTTATTTAATCTTGTAGTAAACAATAAAACTATAAATATAGATAGTGATATTATAATTCCAAATGAATATTTAGAAAATAGTGGTATTAGAAGATTAAATAATATTCATTTTAAAGGTAATGTCAAGAAGTTAGTAGACGATACATATTCATTAGAAGGAGTGCTAAGTGGTACTATGATACTAGCAGATGATATAACTTTAGAAGACTATGAATATAATTTTACTAGTGAAATTGAAGAAAATATCGAGGAAACAAGCATAAATTTACAAAAAGCACTTGATATTACTGACATTTTATGGCAAAATATTCTTATCGAGGTTCCTTCAAAGGTAGTAAACGATAAGAATAAAAACATAAAACTTGAAGGTAATGGATGGAGATTAATTAGTGAGGATGATTTAAATAGTAAAAATAATCCTCTCAGTGAACTCGAAGATTTATTAAGGAAGGAGTGAGATAGATGGCAGTTCCATTTAGAAAAGTAAGTAAGACAAGAAGAGATATGAGAAGAACTCATTATAAAGTTACCGCTAATGGATTAGTAGAATGTACTAACTGTGGTGCTAAGATTAGACCTCACAGAGCATGTCCAAAATGTGGTTTTTATAAAGGAGTAAGCACTTCTAAAGAAGAAGTTAAAGAAGTAAAACCAGAAGTTAAAAAGACTACAAAGAAAACTGAAACTAAAGTAGCTGAAGAAAAGAAAGCTCCTAAAAAAGCTAAATCTTCAAGCAAGACTGAAGAATAGTAGAAAAACAAGTACTCTAAGTTAGAGTGCTTTTTCTTTACAAGGCATTTAAATCAATTAATAAGTACTTATAGAGTACTTTTTCTTTTTGGTAAAAATATTACCAAGAAATATATTAAAAATCATTGACTTAAATATTTTATATATGCTATATTGAGAGTGTAAGAAAAGAGGAGGGTTATATGGAAAAAGAAAAATTATATTTAATTAATAAAATATTTAATAATGAAACAGTTAGGACAGTTTGGGATAAAGAAAGTGAAAAGTATTATATTAGCATTATTGATATTATCGAAGTATTAACAGGAAGTACTAGACCTAGGAAATACTGGAGTGATTTAAAAAAGCAATTAAATTTTGAAGGAAGTGAAGTGTCCGAAAAAATCGGACAGTTAAAACTTAAGGCTGCTGACGGTAAATATCGTTTAACAGATGTTACGGATATAGAAGGAATGTTTAGAATAATAGAATCTATTCCTAGTAAAAATGCTGAGCCTATAAAGCAGTGGCTAGCCAAGTTAGGTAGTGAGAGAATTGACGAGGTATTTGATCCATCAATTGCTATGCAAAGATCTATAGATTTATATAGGACAAAAGGTTATGATGAAGACTGGATAGCAAAGAGAATGAAGTCCATTCAAAATAGAAAACAATTAACTGATGTTTGGAAAGAAAATGGTACCCGCGATGCCAAAGAGTATGCTATTTTAACTAATGAAATATATAAAACTTGGTCTGGTATGACTAGTAAGGAATACAAAGAGTATAAAGGACTTAGAAAAGAAAATTTAAGAGATAATATGGATAGTATAGAACTTATTCTTACTGATTTATCTGAAGAGGCTACTAAAAGATTAGCAGGAAAACATAAACCAGTAGGTCTTGATGGCAATATTAAAGTGGCTAAAGTTGGTGGTAATGTTGCTAAAGTAGCTAGAGATGAATTAGAAAGTAATTTAGGAGAAAGTATTGTTACTCAGAGTAATAGACTAAATTATGAATATGATAAAAAAGAAATGATTACTCAAAAGTAAAGAAAGAAGGTATAACATGAATAGAATAGGTATTATATTTGCTATGTATGAAGAATTAGAAGAACTATTAAAATTAGTTAAATTAAACAAGATAAATAAAATATATGATTTAGATTTTTATGAATGCACTATTAATAATAAAGAATGCATTTTAGTAGAGTCAGGAGTAGGTAAAGTTAATGCTTCAAGAAGCACTCAAGTATTAATAGATAACTATAGTCCTAACTATATATTAAATATTGGAGTAGCAGGAGGTATAGATAATAAATTAGATGTTTGTGATATAGTAGTCAGTGATAAACTAGTCCAATATGATTTTGATATAACAGTCTTTGATCATCCTAAAGGTTATATACCAAAAGTAGGAGTATATGTAGAATGTGATAAAAATCTTAGAAACTTAGCTCTTAGTATAAATAAAGATAATGTTTATAGTGGTACTATTGCTACTGGTGATATGTTTTGTACAGATATAGAACTATCTAAAAAAATAAAAGAAGAATTTAATGCCCTAGCAGTAGAAATGGAAGGAGCTAGTATAGGAATGACTTCCTATCTATCTAAAGTGCCATTCCTAGTAATTAGATCTATATCAGATGTAATAGGTAAAGATAATCTAATTACTTATGATAAGTTTTTAAAGAAAAGTAGTACTGAAGTAGCAGAGTTTACTTTAGAAATAATTAATAATTTGTAGAAACATGCTAAAAGCAATTGTACGTGTGAAGATCATTTTTCCCAAGTGGGGGAAATGATAGAATTATCAAAAGAGGCTAAAAGAACTATATTAGATTGTAAATTATCTCATGATGCATGTTATTTAATAGTATAAAATGCTGATCCAAAAAAAGAAGTTGTTGCATTATGACAGACTTATTTTGCTATTCAAATTAGAAGGATGGAATTGACAGAAAGAGAATATTCTAGTTTAAAAGAATTAGAAAAAGAAAATAAGAAATTAAAAATTGATGATTATAAATATAATATAAAGTAGTAATAAAGGAGGATATTATGACTAAGAAAATAGTTGCCATTGGTGGAGGAGAAAATGGAAGATATTTAGGTAATGGTAAATATCGTGAATATGAAACTGAACCTATGGATAAGGAGATAATAAGATTAACTGGTAAAGATAAACCTAATTATTTATTTATGGTTCATGCCCAGCCATTTAATAATGCTATTGAAGAAGGTTATTTTGAGACAATGAAAAGAATATATAGAGATATGTTTGGCTGTAATTGTAGAGATTTAAAAAGTACTGAATTAGATAATATGGAAGTAGTAAAAGAAAAAATAGCATGGGCTGATATTATTTATGAAGGTGGCGGTGATACTTTAGAGATGATTAATCTATGGAAGAAAACAGGGTTTGATAAAGTGTTACTTAAAGCCTATAATGAAGGTAAAGTATTATGTGGAGTATCTGCCGGAGCAGTATGCTGGTTTAATTCTTGTAATTCGGATTCAATAACTAGTGATAATGATGTAACTTTTAGCAGCGTAGATTGTCTAAATTTTATTGATGCTTATATTACTCCTCATACAGATGAAGAAGGAAGATATGAATCTACTAAAGAAGAGTTAAAAAATAAAGATAAAGTAGGTATAATGTTAAGTAATTGTTCTTGTATTGAAATAGTAGATGATAAATATAGAATAATTACTAGTGAAGTAAAGGCTCATAATATTAAAGAAGCATATGCTTTGAGATGCTTTTATCAAGACGGTAAATATTATGAAGAAAAACTAGAAGTATCTAGTGAATTTAAATCATTGAGTAAAATATTAAGTAAAAACTAAATACACAATTGAACTAACACCTTATGTTAGTTTTTTTCGTAAATATTTTGTAAAGTGCATTTACAAGAAAAATAGATTATGTTAATCTATTTATGGAAGGTAGGTTATGTATGGAAAATAATTTAAAACTTATTGTCTTTGACAATGCAATTGAACTAGGAAAAAAAGTAAACTTTAGTCTTCAAAAGATGCGAGGAACTAATGAAAACTTTATCATTCCTATTACGGCCACTAGATTTTCTAATGGTGAAGGAAAAGTTAAAATCGATGAAACAGTAAGAGGAAAAGACTTATATATTCTTTCTGATGTTGGTAATTACAACATTAGTTACGACTTTCATGGGATGAAACATTATATGTCTCCTGATGAGCACTTTCAAGATATTAAAAGAGTTATTAGTGCTATGAGTGGTCACGCTCATAAAATCAATTTAATTATGCCGCTTCTTTATCAATCAAGACAGCATAAGAGAAAAGGTAGAGAAAGTTTAGATTGCGCTCTTGCTCTTCAAGAACTAGAAAGAATAGGAGTTAGTAACATTATTACTTTTGATGCTCATGATCCAAATGTTGCAAATGCTGTTCCTTGTCTTTCACTGGATAACTTTTATCCCACAAATATTATTTTAGATAAATTAATTGAAGAAAATAATGTTGATAACATCTTAGTTATCAGTCCGGATATGGGGGCTATGGAAAGAGCAAGGTATTATGCTGAGATTCTTGGCTGTGATGTAGGACTATTTTATAAGAGAAGAGATTTAAGTAGAGTAGTCAATGGTAAAAATCCTATTTTAGATCACACATATTTAGGAAGAAAAGCAGATGGTATGGATGTAATCGTAGTAGATGATATGATTGCTTCAGGAGGATCAATGCTTGAATGCACAGAAATGCTTAAGAAGCAAGGAGCCAGAAAAGTATATTTAGCTTCAACATTTGCTCTATTTACTGATGGCGTAGAAAAGTTTGATTCTTATTACAAAGAGGGATTATTTGATAAGTTATACACTACAAACCTATCATACATACCAGAAGAAATACAAAATAAAGAATGGTTTTCTTCAGCAGACTTATCAGTAATGATGGCTAATATTATAGATAGACTTAACAATAATAAATCTATAGAATCTATACATAACGGAAAAAGTAAAATATATAAAAAAGTTTTAGAAAAGAAAACGGAGAAAGAATAATTCTTTTTCTGTTTTTACACAAAAACAAATAAAACTATTGACAAGTCATAGTTAATATTATATATTTATTATGACATTTGCGAAGAAAAAACCATATATTTAATTACATGATGAAACTACATATATAAATATGTGGCTTTTTTGCGTTGTCAGAAAGGATGTGATATTAAAATGTCGTTCATCAAAGTTGATAACATAACAAAAACTTTTAAAGTAGCTAAACGAAATAGTGGACTAAGGGCTGCTTTAAAATCATTTTTCAAAAGAGAATACAAATATGTAGATGCAGTAAAGAATATATCTTTTGAAATAAAGAAAGGAGAGATAGTAGGTTATATTGGTCCAAACGGTGCTGGAAAAAGTACCACGATTAAGATGCTTTCAGGAATACTTCTTCCTACTAGTGGAAGTATCAAAGTAAATAATTTAGATCCTATTAAAGATCGAAAAGAATATGTATCTAAAATAGGAGTAGTCTTCGGACAAAGAAGTCAGCTCGCATTTGATATTCCAGCAGAAGATACTTTTGATTTATTAAGAGATATCTATAAACTAGATAATGATGAATATCAAAAGACAAAGAAATATCTAGTAGAACTTTTAGGTATTGAAGAAATAATAAAGAAACCAGTTAGAACTCTTTCTTTAGGAGAGAGAATGAGGTGTGAAATAGCATCATCTCTACTCCATAAACCAGAAATATTATTCTTAGATGAACCTACAATAGGATTAGATGCTATATCTAAGAAGATAGTAAGAGACTTTATTAAAAAGATAAATAAAGAAGATAAAGTAACAGTAATTCTTACCACTCATGATATGAATGATATTGAAGCCTTAGCCAAAAGAATTATCTTAATTGGTAATGGAGAGATACTATATGATGGAAATATAAAAACATTGAAAGTTAAATATGGTAGTTATAAAAATATTAAGATATTTACTAAAGATAAAATAGATAATATTAAAGTAAAAGGAATTATAAAGAAATGTAAAAAAGAAGATTATTATAATTTTATAATAGACTCTAATATAATAAGTATATCTAATTTCTTAAGCAAACTTACTACAAAATATAATATTGAAGATATTGAGATAGATAATGAAAGTATAGATGATGTAATACTTAAACTATATGAGGACTACAAGCTATGAAATCATATCTAAGTTATTTTAAATTAAGATTTATAACTAATCTTCAATATCGAATGGAAGCATTAGCGGGTATATCTACGCAAATATTCTTTGCTTTAATATTTATTATGGTATATTTAGCCTTTTATGAAAGTGGAGGAGATACGCCAATGCAGTGGCAAGAACTCGTTAACTACTTATGGCTTCATCAAGCTCTGTTTGCTTTAGTGTATCCATTTGATAGAGAAAGTGAACTACTTAATATGATCAAGAATGGTAATTTAGCTTATGAATTAATAAGACCTCAAGACTTCTATTTTAAATGGTATATCAAGATGTTAGCTAAAAGACTAGTAGCAGTCTTACTTAGATTTGTTCCTTTAATAATTCTTGCTATATTATTACCATATCCACTTCATTTATCTAGTCCTTATTCTATAAATAATTTCATAATGTTTATAGTAGCATTAATACTAGGTTTATTCTTAGTTACAGCTTTAAATTTACTTATGCATATTTTAACTCTATTTACTTTAGATGAAAAAGGAACAATGATAACTTATAGCGTAATAGCAGAAATATTTATGGGCGGAACAATTCCAATACCATTCTTTCCAACTTGGTTAAAACATATAGCAGAATTTCTTCCTTTTAGATTTATTGGAGACTTTCCTTTCAGAATATATTCCAACAGCATACCACTTGAAGAAGGTTATACTCTTCTTATTGGTTCTATTATTTGGATAATTATTACTGTATTGTTAGGATATTTAATATCAAGAGTATCACTTAGAAAGGCAGTGATACAAGGTGGTTAAGTTATATATAGAATCAATGAAACTTAAATTAAAATCACAGTTAGAATATCGTTTATCATTTATCTTGACTTTCATTAGTCAAATAGGAGTATTCTTTACTTATTATTTTATGACGGTAGCCTTATTTCAAAGATTTGATAATATTAAAGGCTTTACTTTATATGAAGTACTATTATGTTTTTCTATCATTCATTTTGGTTTTGCTTTCAATGAAACATTCTTTAGAGGAATAGATAAATTTGATAAATTTATTATTGATGGCTCTTTAGATAGATTATTAGTTAGACCTAGGGGAATATTATATCAAGTAATATGCAGTGAGATGGATTTTGTAAAAATAGCTAGAATTATCCAGTCACTAATAGTCTTCTTTATAGCTATAAATCACTTAAATATAGAATGGAATATTATAAATATATTATTAATAATAACAATGTTTATATCTTCAATAATATTATTCTTTGGAATATTCTTATTAATGGCTTCATACTGTTTTATTACTATTCATGGCTTAGAAGTAAGAAACTTATTAACTGATGGTGGTAAACAAATGGCTCAGTATCCAATAGGAATATTTAGAAAAGGTTTTATATTTATATTTACTTTTATTATTCCATATGCTTCAGTTAATTATTATCCATTACTTTATCTATTAGGAAAATCTAATAATACATTATATTTATTATCACCATTATTAATAGTAGTATATTTAATACCATGTTTTCTATCTTTTAAAATAGGATTAAAGCATTATAGTAGTACAGGTTCATAGAAGAAATATTATGAAAGATATATTAGTAGACATTGACGGATTTAATCAGTATTATGAAGAATTAAATAGATTGAAAGATTTAAGTTTATCTATTGCCAGCATAGGAAGTGAATCCTATGCTGCTGCAGTAGGTGATGGTTGGCATGATAATTTTGCCTTTGAAGATACAATGAGAGAAAGTAGAAAGATTACTTCAAGAATAGATAAGATGTTAGAAGATGAAAAAATTTAAAAATAATTAGAAAACAATAAGAGAAGCAAATCAGTTATATGGAGGTAAATATGGAATATTTAAATGTATACGATAACAATAAAAATAAATTGAATAAAAAGATAGTCAGAGGAGATAAACTATCTAATGATGAACATATTTTAGTGGCAGTTATATTTATTAAAAATAAAGATAATAAATATTTAATACAAAAGACTTCTTTAGAAAAGGGTGGCTTATATAGTACGACTGGTGGTCATGTATTATATAATGAAGACTCTAAAACTTCGATAATTAGAGAAGTAAAAGAAGAACTTGGAATAGATATAGCAAATGATGATATTAAATATATTGGAAGTGTATTATTCGGAGTCCCATTTGGAGATATTTATTATTTAGAAAAAAATATTGATATAGATAATATTAAACTTCAAAAAGAAGAAGTAAGTTCTGTTTCATATATGACTAAAAAGGAAATAGAAGATTTAATAGAAGAAGAAAAAATAACTAAGTCACATGGTTTAATGTTTAAATATTTATGCGAAAAAATTATCAAATAAATATATATTTTAATATTGACATCATTAAGTGTTTATATTATCATAAACGATAAGACAATGATAAAAGAGACATATATTTTAATAGAAAATACAGAAAGGATGATGTAATGAACAATATAGTAGTAAGTGATAATATAAAGATAGAAAATATGATATACGAAATTAGAGGCAAAAAGGTAATGTTAGATTCTGATTTGGCTATGTTATTTGGTTATGAAACAAAACAGTTAAATAGACAGGTTCTTAGAAATATAAATAGATTTCCAGAAAATTATTGTTTTCAAATAACTGATACTGAATACATATCTTTAAGGTGCCAAAATGGCACCTTAAAGAATGGCCGCGGAGAACACCGAAAATATTTACCATATGTATTTACCGAATATGGTATTACTATGTTAGCGGGTATTTTAAAAAGTGAACCAGCAATAAAAATGAGTCTTAGAATAGTAGACATATTCATAACAATGAAAAATTATATTAACACCTCATTAATAGAACAAAAATACTTTAATGAATTAACTATAAAAAATACAGAAGATATAAAATTATTACAAGAATCTTTTAATAAGCTAAATATAAAAGAAAATAATAACCATATTTTTTATGAAGGACAGATATATGATGCATACTCATTACTTATAGATATATTATCTAAAGCAAAGAAAGAAATAATCATAATAGATAATTATGCTGGTAAAAAACTATTTGATATTATTAAGAATATTAATGTTAAGGTAAAAATATATACCGAAAATATAGATAATATTTCTAAAGAAAAGTATGAAAAGCAATATAATAATTTAGAAATAATAAATACTAATATATTTCATGACAGATTTATTATAATAGATAATAAAGTGTTATATCATTCTGGTGCATCATTTAAAGATTTAGGTAAGAAGTGCTTTGCTATTACTAAGATGGAAGATAATAATATATTAAAAGAATTATTAAATAAACTAAATAAAATATCATGAGTAAGACCTTAGACTTACTCATGCCACGGAAGACTACAGGCTGAAGTGGGAAAGGAAATATAATGAAAATAATAGAATATGAAGACAAATATTTAGAAGAAGTAAAAGATCTACTAGTAGAACTAGAAGAATACATACTAAGTATAGATGAAGATAATCTAGATCAGTTACATCCAGAATACCGAGATAAAATGGCTATTCTAGATCTAGAAGAAGTAAAAGATAATAATGGAAAATGTTATCTAGCCATAGATAACGATGTAGTCGTAGGCTTAATAATGGGATGTCTAAGAAGTTATGATGAATATGATTATTTAGACTATAAATGTCCAAGATGTGGCGAAGTAACTGAATTAATAGTATCTAAGAAAACAAGAAGTAAAGGAATAGGTAGTCTATTAATGAATAAAATGGAAGAATACCTTAAAAGTATAGATTGTGAATATATTACAATAGATGTCTTTGCCTACAATAAAATAGGAATTAACTTCTACGAAAAACAAGGATATCATCCAAGGGGTATAATAGATATTAAGAAAATAAAATAAAAGGTTGGTGATAAATATGAATTTAAATAGTTTAAAATGTATAGATAATAATATAGATTTAGATAAATATATAGAGTATCGTGAATATGTAAAAAGTTATATGGAGTATCCAGAATGGTTAGGAGACTTTACAAAAGAAGACTTAGAAAAGTTACTTAGCAGTGGTACTAAGATGTGGATATATTATTTGGATAATAACTTTGTATGTTCAATGATGACTATTCCTTCTAGTGAAAAAGATATGATAAAGTTTGAATTAGATTTAGATTATAAAAAAGTTATAGATTATGGTCCTATGTTCGTTAATCCTAAGTATGTAGGTAATAAATTACAATATCAAATGCTCAATGAATTAGATAAATATTCTAAAGATAAAAACTATAATTTTGCCGTAGCCACTATCCACCAAGATAACATATATTCTATTAATAATTTTATTAAAGATAATTTCAAACAAACAAGTACCAAAGAATTTAAAAGAGGTATAAGAAATATTTATGTAAAGGAATTAATTAAATAGGCATTTCAATATTGGCCTCATCAGGCATTTATTAAGAGGCAAAAAGGTAATGTTAGACTCTGATTTAGCAAGATTATATGGTGCTGAATCGAAAAGAATAAAAGAAGAGGTTAAAAAAATATAGAAAAGTTTCATGAAAGGTAGTACTTTAAACTTACCGATGGCAAAAGCAATAATCCTTCGACCGAAACTTTCGATCAAAAATAGAAAAAAGGTAGTAACACAAAAATCCCAAAAAATTTACCGAGTAAGGTATATATGCTTGCTACAATCTTAAAAAGTAAAGTAGCAGCAAAGATAACAATTGCAATAATGATGCACTTGTAGCGACAAAGAAATATATTAACACCTCACTAATAGAACAAAAATAATTTAAACGAATTAACAATAAAAAAGACAAAAGATATAAAGCTATTACAGAGAACTAATAAAGATGAAGCATATAATTTATTAAATTATTAGAACCTAACAATAAAGAGCAATATAAACATAGTGATATTGTAAGAATTTTAATAAAAGCAGTGATGATAACTAAAAAAATGATTAAAAAGGTTGGAAAGATATAATGAGTAATTTACTATACATTTAATATATAAATAATATTTATATACCATATAATAAATTATACATTATTTTTTTCTAACAATATCTTGATAATAAATATCTAAAAAAAGACCAACGTTCCAAAAATTATAATTTTAATTTAGTACAAAATTAAAGCATAAGAGCTTACTAATTCCGCCTTAAATAAAAATATAATAGACATTTTACTATAATTTTGATACAATAATGTTAACGGAAGTGATAACATAATGAACAATTTTAATTTAAACTTATTTAAATACTTTTATTATGTAGTTTATTATAATGGATTTACAAATGCATCTAAAAATTTAAATGTTGCTCAATCATCTTTAAGCTATAATATAAAACAATTAGAGTTGCAGCTAGATAAAAATTTAATCATACGGGATAATAAAAATTTTGAATTAACTGAAGATGGGCATAACTTATATGAAAATCTTAAAACTGCTTTTAATGTTTTGAATCAAAATCTAGAGCAATTTAACAATCAAAACAGGCAAGAAATAACCATAGGAGTCAGACATTATTTGTCAGATTTTATATTCAAAGATGCAATAGTTGAATTTATTAACACTTATCCCAATATTCACATTAACATAAATTTATATTCAAAATTAGATGTTAAAAAATTTAATGAAGAATACGATATAGTCATTGATTATGAAGATTATACAAATTTAATAGCAACAGATAACAAAGAATTATTATGTGTTTTAAATAATGTTTTTGTATCAGGAAAAGAATTATCAAAAAATTATGAACTTATTAATTCAATTAAAGAATTGAAAAATACAAAGTTAATATCAATGTGTCCGAATAAAAAAAATGGCAAGTTTCAAAAAATGTGTTTTGATAATGGAATTTTATTTGAAAATATTATTTCAGTTAATGATAGTATGCTATCAAAAAAATTAGTAAAAAATAATATGGGATTATGTTTTGCAAACGAAGCATTTTTTAGAGAGGAAATTGTAAATGGTTATGTTAAAAAAGTAAAAGTAATTGAAGAACTTTTTGATGATAATATATATATAGTCTATAAAAAAGGAAAAAATATTACTAACATAAATAAATTTATTAAAATATTAAAAAAACAATATGAGGAGGAATTACAATGAGTAAGTGGGATTTATACGACAAAAATTTTAATAATACAGGAATAATTATAAATGATACTGATGAAATACCAGAAGATAAATATCATTATTCAATAAATATATGGACTTTAAATTCGAAAAAACAGTTACTATTAATAAGAAATACACTGAATTATAACATACACTATCCTGGATTTTGGAATAGTATCAATGGAAATGTTTTAAGTGGTGATGCTCCTATCGATACTTGTATAAAATCAATTAATTCAAAAATAGGAATAAAAATTTCAAATGCAGAATTAAAAAAAGTTGATACTAGGCTGCGTGATCCATACCATTATATTTATGAAACATATATTCTATATAAAGATATCGATTTAAATAAAATATGTTTTAATGATAATACTGCTGTTCAAGCAAAATGGATTGACCTAAAAGAATTATATAACATGATTGAAAATGGAGAAATTGCATGGGTTTTAATTCCTAGAATAGAAGAATACGTAATACCACTTATGAAAGAGAATGGTTTGAACTAGAGATTACTTAAAAACTAAGAAAATTTTCAAATGAAAAAACTTAGTTTTTTATTTTCCACTTTAATAGTTAAAATTAAGTATATTTTGTATGCTGCTTTTCACTTTCAAAGTATATTCTGCCAAAAATAGGGATTTAAACTTTATAAAATACTTTGTGTAAAATAAAAGACTACTTTTTCAGCAATTTCTTTAAACTAGCCTCTTTTTTATTTATTAAGTTATAATATAATTTTAATCTAAGACTTATATGATTATATAACGGATTTTAGTTATATAATTAAATTGGCTGTTGTTTATGATTAACTTAAATTACGTTGATTCATGATATTTTAATTAATAATATGCACAATGAAATTAACACAACATCAACCGATAGTTTCATCAAAAAAATAAAATTTTTGATTATTTTATCAAGAATATTTTTAATGATTATAAAAAATTATACGAATTAAGATTTGAAAATAAAAGAAACAATCGTAGATTGGAAATTCAAGGCACTTTAATTAGAAAAAAAGGAATATATATCTTGGTCGGTGATATATAAGTTACTTTTAGAAAAAGTTAATATGTACTCAATGGGTGTTTGCGTAAAGAACCACACGATAGATAAAACATATCAAAAAATATATATAATTACTTTAATTATTCATATAGTAAAGCTTTAATATTGAGGCTGGATCTTGAATTATTTAATGACAGATATACAAATAAAATGATCTGTTGGCCGTCTATGTCTACGATTGATTATGCATATAAGTTAATAAAAAAAACTATAATTATTTAAATATTATGAATAGGATAAATAAAGATTATCGATATATGGTTTTACTTCTTAAAAGATATGCATTTAATAAAAGAATATAATATTTAGATAATTATTATCGAAAACCTGAATAATACATTTTGCTATTGTTGTAGTATAATAATAGCAGATCGGAGGTTTACATATGTCAAAATTACCATTATCCTTAAAAAGAGTCGTAGAAGAAAAACCAATATTAGAACATTTTGTGAGAGGTTTACCAAATTTAGGGGAGCCAAAATCTGGTGGTCCTTACTCTCCAGAAGTTGCCAAAATATATGATGCCTTTGAATTATATGGAAATGAATTATATGAATTAGAAAATGAAAGAATAAGAGGGAGAAGTTCCAGATCGTTAGGTGGTGGCAGTCCAATGAAAACAGAAGCATTTCCACCATGTAAAAGAGAATTATTAGAAGTAATGTACGAAGACAAATTATCTGATTATCCAATGGCTGCTGGAGATGAATATTCAAGAAAAATTATAGTTGATTATTTAAAGAAAGAAGGCTTTCAAAGAAATAGTGATTTGTCAGAAGATAATATAATCTTTACACTATCAACAACGCAGGCATTTAATATTATTATGAAAATAATAGCAAAACCATACGATGTAGTTTTGATGACTGGACCAAATTATGGACTTTTCACTTTTACACCAGAACGTTCTGCTGGAGCAATAGTTGAAATTTTACCTTTATCCGTTGAAGATAATTGGTATGTTAATCCAAAAAAATTGTCTTTGAAAATTGATGAAATAAATCAGCAATTAGAAGAAAAATATAAAGGCAAGCTTGAATATACACCAAAAGTTGTGGCATTTTTAAATGAAAATCCACATAATCCATTAGGAAAGGTAATGAACGATAATAACCGCAAAATACTAGAAAAAATAGGTGATGTTTGCCTAGAAAAAGGTGTATTCGTTATTGATGATTTAATATATAGGGATCTTACGTTTGATAGAAATAACTTGGCGAAGCCTATGGGAACATATGCTAAATATTTTGATAATACTATTACAATAACTGGATTATCTAAATGTTATGGACTAGCTTCTATTAGAGCAGGAATGGTTGTCGCTAATGAAATAATAATTAGAGGAATAAGAAATTATATTTTTCAAACTATGGACTCTTCACCAGTTCTACAAGGACGTGCATTAGCAGGAGCATTTAATTCTAGTGTAGAGAGGTATAGAGAATATGATAATTTCTTTAATCCAATCATTAAAGAGTATAAATATAGATTAGAATTATTAAAATCTTTAGTCGAGGGAATTGATACTATTAAAGATATAAATTTACGTAATGAAATAGAAAGTGAAATAAGAAGATATGCCCAGAATGATTTTAATGTAAATGAATTGTTAGAAGGCATACCAGGTGTTAATATTGTTGATGGTACATATCCAGAATCTGGTTTCTTTGTAATGTTAGACTATACCAACCTCAAAAATAAATCAAGTGATTATGGTAGAACAATTAGTAATGAAAAAGAATTATTGAAATATATGTATGAACAAGAAAAAATTAAAATTATTTTAGGACAATCTATTTCATGGCCTAATCAAGAGCAATTAGTAGGTAGAGTTACTACTGCTTTACCAAGAGAAGATATCATAGAACACTTTGGTGCTATGAATAGATGTTTAAGGAAGTTAAGATAAAGATGAAAAAAATAGCAATAGTTTCTTGCAATAAATGGCAAAACAAAATAGAAGAAGATAAATTGTTACAAAATACTTTAATTCAAAGAGGATATAATGCCGATATTATTTCGTGGGAAGATCCCAATATAAACTATGATATATACGCAGCATTGATATTGCGTTCCGTTTGGGGATATCAAAACAATTATTTAAAATTCAAGGCATGGTTAAATATGATAAAACAAAATCAAATTTTATTATTAAATAGCCCTGACTTAATTTTAAATAATATTAGGAAAGATAAGCAATTTGAATTGTTAGCCAAGTATGAAATACCTATTATTCCAACTGAATTTATTTATAAATCAGAAGATTTATTTACTGATATTAAGTTTGATGAGAAAAAGCAACAAGTTTTAAAACCAATAATATCAGGAAGTGGTGAAAATACATTTTTGATTAGTAGTAACGAAACGCTAGATATAGATAAAATTAAAAAGTCTTTTGAAGAAATTATAAATTGTGAAGACAACGGCATTATGTTACAACCTTATATAAAAGAGGTTCAAAATGGTGAATTTGCATGTATATATATTGATGGTATAAACACTCACAATATGATGAGATATCCAGGAGTATTTACCAACAGAGAAAAACCAGTATATTTAGCAACTATTCCAGAATCCGTAAAAAAATTAGCAGACAAAGTATCTAAGATAGAAGAATATTCAAGTTATTTATATATGAGAGTTGATATTGTATTACACAATAATAAACCAATGATTATGGAAGTTGAGTTAGCAGAACCAGATTTACTTTTTAAATTCATATCAGATGAAAAAAAGAAAACTGAATCAATGAATCAATTTGCAAAAAAGTTAATAAGGAGAATAGATAAATGAAAACACTATTATATTTTGAAGAATATGAATCAAATTTATCGCATGCGTTATTAAAAAGAAGTGATATAAATCCAATAATTATTAGAACAAATAAAAATATGAAATTTTTTAGTGAAGAGTATTTGAATAAAACAAAAAATGTTTCAAGCTATATAATTAATTATTATAATGATATGGATGACGAAGTTTCTAAGTTTAAAACATGGCTAAGCGATAAGAAAATACAAGATATAGATTACTTTTTGAATGATTCAGAGTATTATTTAGAATTTGCAAATAGGTTTGCAAATAAATTAGGATTATATTCATTAACTGATGAGCAAATAAAATGGGTTAGAGATAAAGTTGATATGAAGAAAAAATTTAGAGAAATAGGAATAGATACTGTAGATTTTTTCGAGGTCAATAGTAAAGAAGAATTAAAAACACTTTTTAATCAAAATGATTGCAAAAAAATAATATTTAAACCGAGAAGAGGTATGAATAGTATAAATACTTATATAATTTCTTCATTAGAAGATATAAACAACCTAGAAATTGATATTGTAGAAGGCAAATATATGGTAGAAGATTTTTGCTATGATCGAGAATGGTCCATAGAAAGTTTAGTACAGAATGGGAAGGTCTTAGACTCCTACGTAACATATATTCCAAATCCAACTATATGGGCCTCTATAGCAAATAATTTAAATTGCCACATGACAGTTCCACAAATACCATCATATTTTAAATTTGTTCCTAAAGAATTTATACAGCAAATTGTTTCTGGAATGAACTTAAAAGATGGAGCAATGACTATAGAGGTTTTTATTGATGCTGAAGGAAATGTTAAAGCAAGTGAATTGGGTTGGAGATTACCTGGATGTCAAGCAACCTTAAATCATAGTTATTCTTACGGAATAGATATATATAATCTACTACTAGATATAGCAGTTCATAAACCTGTAAGATTAAGTTATAGAAATCCTATTATAAGTGTTGGTGATTTATATTTACCAAATAAAGAAGGAATTATTGCAAAGTTAACTTCTTTAGAAGAATTATTACAAATGGATGGTGTTATTTCTGGAGAAATGTTTGCCAAAGTTGGAGAATATCAGAAGAAAAGAAGAGTTGGAAATGATGCCTCCGGATGGGTGCAAGTGTTAGGTTCCGATGAGTTTGATACATTACGAAAAATGCAAAAAGTTTATGATAATTATACTATCGAAACAGTAAAGGAGTTCAAAAAAAGTTATGTCAAAAGAAAAAAATAAATTATTTTTAATACTTACATTATTCATATTTATGATAAGTGGTTGTACTAATGAATTAAAAAATATTGAAAACTTAAACGATTTAACTGGTGCAAGTGTAGGTATATACACAGGTTCAGAGTATGATAATATTGCTGATGATAAAATAGTAGGAGTTAAAACATTATACTTTAATAGTTATAGTGATCAAATAATTGCACTAAAGTCTGGAAAGATAGATGGATTTTTAACAGATAAGCCATTAGCAAATGAAATCATTAATAAAAACCATGATTTAAAAATTTTAGACGATAAACTTACTGATGATAGTTATGCTTTTGCAATCAATCCATCAAAGAAAGAACTAAAACTTAAAATAGATGAAGTACTAACAGAGATGGAAAAAGATGGTACATTAAATCAAATGGAAAATAAATGGATGGGAAACAATGAAGATATAAAGGAATTGAATGATTATAATTTTAGTAACAAGAACGGAACGATAAAATTTGCTACTGTTTCCGGTTCGGCACCATTTTCCTATATAAAAAACAACGAAATAGTTGGCTACGATATCGAAGTTATTTCTTATATATGTGAGAAGTTAGAATTTAATTTGGAAATTATTGAAATGTCTTTTGAAGGAATTATACCGGCATTAAAATCTGGAAAGGTTGATGTAGCAGGTTGTTCTATTATTGTTACTGAAGAAAGAAAAAAATCAGTTTTATTTTCTACCCCAGATTATACTGGTGGAATAGTAGTTGTAGTTCGAAAATAGTAGTAGTATCAAGTAATTATTGTTCCATTGTTAAAATATTAAAAAGGAAGTGAGATTTAATATGAAAAAAAATAAGATTAAATACATAATAGTATTAATTTTGTCAATGTTTCTTGTATATTATTTTAAAGATGAAATTACTATTTTTTTTAATGATTTATATAATAACTTTAGTCAAAATTTTATTCAAGAGAATAGATATTTGCTAATTTTAAAAGGATTAAGAGCAACATTAATAATCTCTATTTCTTCAATTTTAATTGGAACATTAGTAGGATTTTTACTTTTTTTACTAAGAAAATCAAAAATTAAATTATTGAGTTTGTTATCTAAAATTATAGTAAATATTTTGCAAGGAACTCCTGTTACTGTATTGTTATTAATATTTTATTATGTTATCTTTGGAAAGATAAATATTAATCCCATGTTTGTAGCAATTATTACATTTTCAATATACTTTTCCGCTTACATTTCCGAAGTATTTAGAGGTGCATATTTATCTTTGAATAAATCTCAAATATATTCAGCCTATTCATTAGGCTTTACCAAAGTACAAACATTGCGATATATAATTATTCCCCAATCGTTATCATATATAATACCAATATTTAAGAATGAAAGTGTGTCATTAATAAAATCTACATCAATAGCGGGTTATATATCAATTATGGATCTAACTAAGGCTAGTGATATTATTAGAAATAGAACTTATGAACCTTTTCTTCCTCTAATAGTTACTGCTATAATTTATTATTTTATTTGTTTAATGATTGGAAAAACTTTAGATTGTTTATATAAAAGAATTAACCATAAGGTGGTGAAGAAAAGTGAAAAATGATGTAATTTTAAAATTAAATAATATATCAAAAAAATATGATGGTGAAAATGTCTTCAAAAATGTCAATTTAGAGATAAGAAGGGGAGAGGTAATTTCTATTATAGGAAAAAGTGGCAGTGGGAAAAGTACACTATTAAAGTGTATGAATCATTTAGAAAATATAGATACCGGAGAAATAATACTTAATGGCAAAAATATAAACACCATACCATTATCAGAATTAAGGCAAAAAATAGGCCTTGTTTTTCAGGACTATAATTTGTTCGAACATTTAACTGTGTTAGAAAATTTAACTATTGGTTTGTTAAAAATAAAAAAAATTTCTAAAGAAAAAAGTGAAAAAATGGCATTAAATATTTTAAAAAAAATAGATTTAATGGAAAAAAAAGATAAATATCCTAGTGAACTGTCTGGTGGTCAGCAGCAGAGAGTTGCTATAGCAAGAACAGTACTAATGAAACCTGATATCATGTTATTAGATGAGCCGACAAGTGCCCTAGATAAAGAAATGAAAGATAGCGTTTTAGAATTAATCAACAATTTAGTAAAAGAAGACATGACATTAATTGTTGTATCGCATGAGATTGAATTTGTCGAAAAGATTTCTGATAAAATTTTTAAACTAACCAAGCATCAGTTAAGTGAGGTCAACACATGAACACGATAGATGATTTACTCAAATTACAAAACTATCAAATCTTAAATAAGATTAGTGGAGGAGCCTCATCAGTAGAAAAATATTTATTATTAAAAAATGGTGAAAAGTATTTACTTAGACTATATGATGCTAGATTTATGAATGGAAGATATGAAGCATTTAAATATGCAAACCAATTATATAGTAGTGGTATAAACGTACCTAAGATATATGATGTTGGGAAATTAGACGATAAAGTGCATGGATATTCAATAGTTGAATGGATAGAGGGTGTATCCTTGGATAAATTATTGATTAGTGATACCTTATGTGAAAAGTATGGTACATTATCGGGTGGTGAGCTTTTAAAGGTACACCAGTTAAACAAAGATAATAGCGTAAATATTTATCAAAAATATATAGATTCAGTATTCAAAAAAATAAAAAAAATAGAGAGATTGGATGTAAAAATAAATTTAGATGATATATATAAGTTCATTTTAAATGAATCAACAATATTAAAAGATAGACCAACAAGTATAATTCATGGTGACTTTCATCCTGGAAATATTGTTTTGAAAGAAGATAAAATATATTTTATCGATTTAGATGTTTGTAAAAAAGATTATGCCTGGATCGATTTATCGACTAACGCTTGCAATATGGACTTTCCTAAATTTTATGTTTCAAGTATAAAAGGGTATTTTGACAATAATATACCAAATGGTTTTTGGATTATATACAATCTATATGGTATCTTATATTGTTTAGATTATATATTGTATTGTATGAGGATTGATGGAAAGACATTAGAAGATGGAATAAGACAAATGCAAGATTTTTTAAATTACACTGATAACTTTAGCTCGTTACAACCAGATTGGTTTAGTGATAAAAAAATAAGATAAGAAAGGAAAGATTAAAATGAGAGAATTAAAAAAATACGAGGGGAATAGGGTTATATTAATGGCTTGTTCAAAATGCAATGTCGCTTGTAAACATTGCTACATAGATTATACAGGAAACAGAGCCCCAGATGAATTAGAACAATTGGCAAAATATTATTCAAATAAGTTTAAAATTGTAAGAATTGACGGTGCCGAGCCATTGGTAGATTTAGGTTATCTAAAATCATATAAGATTGTAGGGCAAGATTGGATTATGACAAATGGTCTTAGAATATTTAAAGAACCTGAAATTATCGATCTGCTGATAGAAAATGGTATAAAGAATGTGTTTATGTCATACCATTTTGAAATACAGGATAGTTTAAATGGTATAACTAATGATATGCTAAATAATGTCATAAAAATGTTAAGAGATAAAGGAATTAGAGTGGTACTAATGACGACAATTACAAATAAAAATGCTAGAGACACATTAAAAATTTGTGATACCGCCTATGAACTTGGTGCATCAGGTATTGAGTTTAATAAAATATTTATTCAAGGAAGAGCCAAAAATTTAACGAATATTGGATTGAATAGAGATGATTATGATAGTTTCTTTACTCAATTGCAATATGCAAGAAACAAATATAATATTAATGATCTAGAAGTTAGAAGAAGTGGTACTTTTGGCTGTGATACCGTCAACGAACCTAATAGGTTTCATTGCAGTGCTGGAGTGAAAAAAGTATGTATTACACCTGATGATAAAGTTTATGGCTGTACTTGTATCTGCAAACCTGGATACGAAATCGGAAAAATCATCGATGGTGAAATATATTTATATTCTGACTTTGAAAATGATCGTTCATGGTGCTTGGGTGATAAAATGGGAGAATTAGGTATCGAAGATATAAGAGAATTAAATAATCCAAAGGTAAAACAATTAGTCAAAAAAATATAGAGGAAGACAATGATGCAAAATACTGAAATGACAGAATACGTAAGTAAAATAATAGAAAGATATGAATTAGGAAATATTGAAGATTGTAAAAAGATAAATACAGGTTTTAATAGAGTTGTATACAGTATAAATGATAAATATATTCTTAAAATATGTGTAAATATAGCCAAAGAGCCTGGCGTTAAAAATGAAATAGCATTTTATAATAGCAACGATAGTTTATATTGTCCGAAATTAATATTTTCTGATGAAACTAAAAGTATTATTCCCTATGTATACACGATTGAAGAGAAAATAATAGGCAAAAGCTTATTTGAAATATGGGCTGATTTAAATGCTAATGAAAGAGAAAGAATATTGTTTGAACTAATAAAAGTATTAAAAAAGATTCATAAATCAGTAGTTGATGAGAAATATAATATTGGCAGTTTGATAGATGAATTTGATAGAAATCTTGAAAGATGTATAGTTAATAATATTTTTTCAAGAGATGAAATAGAGTACTTAAAAACATTAGAGGGCGCAATGTCACAGTATTTGAATGATGTGAAAATTGGATATATACATGGCGATGTACACTTCGATAATATAATTATTTCTCATGATGGATTAAAACTTATAGACTTCGAATGCTATAGTCTAGCACCATTAGACAAAGAGTTTGATTCTATTAATAGAATGATAAGGAATCCATCTAGTTTTATTGTAGATGATAGTTTAAATCTTCACTACAAAAAAAGTGATTTCAAAACAATAATGAATATATTTAAAGAATTATATCCTGAAGTATGTAAAAGTAAAAACTTTGATAATAGGTTAATAATTTATGATTGTCTTAATTCAATTAAATGGATTTATCATTTTCCTGAACATAAACTATATCATGAAGTTCTATTTAAAAATAGTAAAAGATTGATAAAAAAAATATAATGTGATACAATGAAATGGAGGTAGATTTATATGCTAATTTGTATTGAAGGATTAGACGGTGTAGGAAAGACAACTATAGTATCAAATCTTTCTAAAGCACTAAAAATCCCTACTATCGAAAAACCAATCAATTCGTTTCTAGAACTTGAACCAGAACATTCTAAAAAAATTAAGGAAAAATTATACGCTAATTATTCACCTGATATTCAAGCAATGTATTATTTGTTTGGTTATCTAAGTGCCTTAGAACAGGGAAAGAATGCTGATTATATTTTAGATAGAGGTTTTCTTTCTACTTATTATTTTTCTTATTGTAAAGAGAATGCGAATCTTTTTGATTTCTTTGCATATAATTATGGATTTCCTGATCTAACTATCTTGCTATATGCTTCAATTGAAGAAAGAATTAAAAGAATAAGTCATCGAAATAGTTCTGATGCTGATCTAAAAAGAAGTAGAATCTATAAAGATAATTACGATAAGTATTTTAGTGCTATAGAAAATTACAATATACCCGTCGTTGCAGTCAATACAGAAAACATTGATGAAATCAAATGCACTCAAATGTTGGTTGAAATTATTAATACTTGGTTATTAAACAAACAATCAAGACAAGAAATACTAAATACATTTAGTATTAAAAATCTACATTTAAATGATAACTACAGTTATCAAATAAGTCAAAATACTTTAAATCAATCTATTAAAAATAAAAAAATTAAAAGGAGAGAAAAATGAAAGATATTCTAGACTTAATACTTTGATTATAACTAATACCCAATTAAAATCGATTGATTTAGCTTTATAAAAAAACTTTCAAAATGAACTATTAAATAACAATTTGCATACTAATTACAAGTATTATTACAATACATTGTATTTTTAAAACAAAAAACTTATTAAATATAAATAAAATATGTTATAATAATATAAACAAATTAAGTTGTTATAAGAAATTAAGGTGATATCTTGAAGTATGTAATTATGTCAGCAGGAAAAGGCAAAAGATGGAATGACTATTTAGGAATTAGTAAGCAGGAGGCTAAAATTAATGATGAAAATTTATTGGAAAGAACCGTAAGATTAATAAAAAAATATGATATTAATTCCAACATAATAATTTCATCAAGCAATCATAATCATTATGTAAAGGGAGCCAAAATGCATTGCCCAATATACAAAGATTATTATAAAAGTAAATATACTTTGGAACTAATTGATGATGAGATTGTTTATTTATATGGAGATACATTTTATGATGATGAAATAATCAGAGAGATTATTAATTCTGAGATTAATGATGTTATGTTCTATGGCGATTCTAAGTCAATAGTTGGATTAAAAGTTAAAGACTATATTCAGTTTAGTAGTATTATTAATAGTTATGACGGAACTGGATCACTATATCACTATTTTAAAAGAAAAAGTGAAATGGATAATGTAGAAAGATTTTGTTATGTTGGAAATGAGTACTATAATATAAATACACCTGAAAATTATGAAAAATTGCTTTACGTTTATAACCAACTATCACTAGAAAATAAACTATTATGTGTTGGAATTATATGGAATGTTAGTTTACAATGGAAAAATGAAATTTTCGATGAAATAAGTAATAAGTATAATATTATTTCATCAAGAACGATAAATCTTGAATTTAATGCAGCCAAATCATTTCCAGAAGAAGTGCTAATTTGCGTTTTTAAATTAGATAATCCACATTTTGAACTGCATCCGCAAAAAAAGCAAATCACATGTAGAGAAGTAATTTTATTGAAAAAAAGTATTAGTGATAGGTACAGAACAATAACTAATGACAAGATTGCCGCTGTTGTTGACATCACTAGCACACCTATAGAATTTATTAAAAGTATGGAATATATTTCAGAATTAGAAGAAAAAAAGCTTAAACATCTTATTAGGAGGTAAGAATATGAAGATAGTTGTACATAATGATGATAATTTAAAAGAAAATGATATCAACGAAAGAATATACAGAGCTAGAGGCGTTATTATTAATTCACGGGATGAAATTTTATTAGGATATTGCAAAGGAACATATCAATTTCCCGGTGGCTACTTAGAGGAAGGAGAGACTATAGAAGAATGTCTAAAACGAGAGGTGCAAGAAGAAACGGGACTTGTTATAAATAGTAATAATTTAAAGCCATTTTATGCCATTAAATACTATAGCAAAGATTGGCCTGAAGTGGGAATAAATAGATATACAGAATTTAATTACTTTTTGATACTAACTGACGAAAAGCCTAATATGGATAATACTAATCTTGATATCGTAGAACAGGAATTTAATTATGAATTAAGATATATAAAGTTGTCTGAATTAAAGTCAGTATTAAATAATAGTATGGCTGAAAACAAAAAAAATAAAAAAGTATACTCTGAAATGTTAGATGTTATTAAAACATATTATGAAGGGAGAAAAATGAAAGATATTATTACGAACAAAAACAATTTAAGTGAAGAAGACATTACAGAAGTAGTACAAAGAGTTAAAATTTTGATTATTAATTCAAATAATGAAATTTTACTAGGTTATTCACACAATAACTACCAATTTCCTGGTGGTCATGTTGAAGAAGGAGAAAGTCTTATTCAAACTGTTAGTAGGGAATTAATGGAAGAGGCAGGAATAAAATTAGATGATTATGATTTGACACCATTTGCAAGGGCATTAGGCTATTATAAAGACTGGCCAGAAGAAGGTAAAAATAGAAAGATAGAAATATACTATTATGAGGTTAAAACAGATAAGAAACCAGATTTAAGTAATACTTCTTATACAGATAATGAGAAAGATGGTAATTTTGAACTTAGATATATTCCACTAGAAAATGTTGAGAATGAACTAAGAAAAAATGCTGACGAATATGGAGATAAAAGAGGTATTGCAAGAGAAATGTTAGAGTTGTTTGATATATATAAATCAAATGCAAAATCGTAACATTAATGATATGAGATATTTAATTGCTATAGATAGTGATGGTACATTAAGGCATTCAGATGGAACAATAACATCAATAACAAAAGATGTGATTAATAATGTTATACAAAAAGGTAATATTGTTGTAGTCTGTACTGCTAGACCTAGATATCATACCTCAAAAATTGCCAATGAAATTAATGCCAATCAATACTTCATTTCTTCAAATGGCACTGAAATATTTGATAATATTAATAATGAAATAATAGATTGTTCTTATATATCATCTGCTGATTGTAAAAAAATATTTGAGGACGTGTCAAATATGAATATTAGAGCAATTTTCGTATGTGACAATACTGAATATGTAACTCAATTTACTAGAAATGATTCGCAAACTCTATTGAATAGCAATAATTTTTGTGAAGTGCTTAGCAAAGGCGTTAAACAAATTATGATTATTGGTAGTGATAAAGAAAAGATCAAAAAATATAAACAAGAAGTAGAAGAACAATATAAATTAAGAATAATTGATACATCAAATGACAAAAAGGAAGAAATATGGTTTAGTATAATTAGCAAAGATGCTTCAAAAGGAACTGCACTGGAAAAACTGGCCAAATATTTATCCATACCTATTCAAAATACTATTGCAATTGGCAATGATAATAATGATTTATCAATGATTAAAGCAGCTGGTGTAGGAGTAGCAGTTTCAAATGCTACAATTGTTCTAAAGAACAACGCCGACAAAATTATAGATTCAAATGATGAAGATGGAATTGCAAAATATTTATCAGAAATGTTTTTATAGGTAATAATTTTATAATCCAATATTTGATAATATTAATAGAACTATTTATTGAAGTATTATACTTATAAAAATAGATGATAATAAAATAGATAATTAAAATGGTTTATTTCAAATGAATTTTAACAAGAAAATATTTTTAATGTATATTTATTATTAAAAAACTAAAGAATAGCAAAGAAGCAGGCAAACAAAGATTTGCTTTTTTTCTAAATTTATGCTATAATACCATGCACTAATGGGGGTATTATGGAATTTGTAAGTAGAGAACATTTTGATACATATTTAAGTGGAATACAATATTTAGGTCAAGGCTGCCAAGGAGTATGTTATTTAAATACTAGAAATAATACTGTATATAAAGTATTTAATGACTATTTCGATGAAGAAGATGCAGGATATACAAAAGATTTCTTATTAAGGTTTAGTGATATAAAAAATAGTACTTTTATATGGCCTAATAATGTTATCATAGTAGCGGGCACAATAGTAGGATATACCATGCCTTATGTAAAAGCCAAAAACTTATGTGATATAAATCCACTACAGGTAAATCTCGATAAGTTAGAAGAAGCCACAATAAGAGCAGAAAAAGATATAAAACTACTAACGGATAGTAACGTAAAATTATATGATGTTAGATATAATATTTTATATAATAATGGTAAGATGTATGTTATAGATACGTTAGACTATAATAACAGTAAGACAACTTATATAGAAAACAGAAGACCAGTAGATGATGAACTCATGTTATTTCTCGTAGATAATTATTTTGATTATTTCGTAGAAAATGATAAGTTATTAAATGCAATGTATAGAGAATATGGTGTAAGAGGTGTAGACTTCTTAAAAGTATTTAGAAGTAAACTTAGCGAATATGCAGGCAAAGATATAACTAAACTAAGTGAAGTCAAACACTTAGTAAGAAAAAATAAAGATCATATTTATCAAAGAGGTGTTTATTATGACAAGTAAGATAGATAACATTTTAGATTATTATAAAGGAAATTTAGCTTATACCTATTTTCTATTAGATTTAGCATATGGAAGTACACAAAATTCTAATTATATATTAGAAAAGAAAAACATAAATGCTGCGATGATTGGATGTATCAGTAATATATTACTTGGTATTAAAGAAGAACTTGTCCAAAGACAAGAAAATGATATTGTATCTAAAGTATTATTAAAGGAACTAGAAAATTCTGTAGATCAAATTGCTACGAAAACAGAACATGGTTATGAAATAAATAATTATGTTTTTAAGGATGCTCCTTCAGTAGTCGCAGAACTTAGAAATAAGGGTTCTTTGTCAAATAATGGGTGAAAACCAAAAATGATAAAGAAATTTGAACGAA
>OIYY01000442.1_pt1 | contig 29242 bp, 11 predicted proteins | sample 1588341 | NCBI WGS metagenome assembly OIYY01 (sample SAMN03283287) | human gut metagenome | biome: human-associated habitat; material: feces | host: Homo sapiens | place: Peru | collected 2012 | reverse complement strand
AGTGACAAAAACTTTGAATTAGATTATAAAAATGCTGATCAATTAAAGAAATTCATCAATGATAAAGGTAAGATATTACCAAGAAGAGCAACTGGAGCTTGCGCTAAACATCAAAGAGAAATTACTCTAGCTGTTAAGAGAGCAAGACATATTGCTATATTACCATACACACAAGACTAATAAAAAAAACTAACCGGAGATTATAAAATCTCCGGTTTTTGTATATATGAAAGAACGTAATATAAAAAAAGAAAATACATATTACATTTTTGAATCACCGCACATGGGCCAAAGAAACGAAAAAAAGCTTCGTGACTGCGATTAAAGCAATCTATACATAAAAAATGAGCCGTTGTTTTGAAAGAACAACGGCTCATCAAGATTGTGACAGCAAGGTGTGAAAAAATTAATATGTATTTTCTTTTATAATAGTGTTGCGTTATTGAGCGCCACCCACCATTTCATCTTTTAAAGTAACAGTAACAACAGTACCTTCTACAACTTCCTGACCAGCCAAAATATCTTGAGAAATAACTTTGCCAGAACCCTCTATAGAAATATTTAAATTCAAAGCTTTTAAAGAATTCTTAGCCTGCTCAGCAGTCTTTCCTTTTAAATCAGGAACCTTCTTCATAGCTTTTTCAACACCATCAGTATATAAAAATACAGTGGCTCCAGATTGTAAAGAAATACCTGACTTAGGAGTTTGCGATACGACAGTTGTAGAAGCTTCAGATGAAGTTCTTAAAACAACATTAAATCCAGCAGCTTGAAGAATACTTTTTGCTTCTGTCAATGTTTTAGAAGTTACATCAGGCAATATAGTTAATGAATCAGATTCTGTAACAGTTACTGAAGAAGTAATTCCTAAATGAGGTAAAACTTCTGAAAGAATTTGAGAAGCAACTGGTGCACAAACTGTACCACCTTGATGGCTTCCGCTACCATCACTATTAGGATTATTTAATACTACTAAAACGATAACTTCAGGATTTTCAACAGGAGATATTGCAATAAAAGAAGCAACATAGCCTTGTTCTTTTTTATCATCAGGTGGTTCAGATGTACCACTTTTTCCACCAACTGAATATCCATTAACCGCTGCATATTTACCAGTACCTTTAGTAACAACTGATTCCATCATTGTTCTTATCTTAGCAGAAGTATCTTCTGAAATAACTTGTCTAACTTTTACAGGAGCAAGTTCTGTTTCAACACCTGTATCTGTATTTACAACTTTGCTAACAATACGAGGTTGCATTAAGTTACCACCATTAACTGCAGCAGATACAGCTGTAACTAATTGTAAAGGTGTAATTGAGAAACGTTGACCAAAAGACATTGTTGCAAGTTCAACTTCGTGGCAATCATCAATATTATAAAAAATACTATTTGATTCACCAGACATTCTAACACCTGTTTTATCAAAGAATCCGAAGGCTTGTAAGTATTTATAAAATCTTTGCTTACCTATACGTTGCCCTAATTGCATGAAAGCAGGATTACATGAATTTTGCAAAGCTTGTGTAAGAGTTTGATTACCATGAGCTGTTTTAGCCCAACAATAAATATCTCTATCACCAACATGAAAAACACGATTACAATGAAAATCATTTTCAGTATTAGGTTGTACAAGATTTTCTTCAAGACCTATTGAAGAAGTAATTATTTTAAATGTAGAACCAGGTTCATATAAATCTGCAATAGGTTTATTACGCCACATATTACTCAATGCTGCAGATTTTTCTTCAGTTGAAAGTGTATCCCATTTTGCTTGTAATTCAGTTGTGTTAGGCGTAAAAGGAGTATTCAAATTATATGTTGGATAACTTGCCTCAGCCAAAATATCACCAGTAGAAGGTTTCATAATAATAACACATCCACCGTCAGCTTTATTTTCCTTTACAGCTTGATCTAAATATTTTTCAGCAATACGTTGAACTTCAACATCTAATGTTAAATATATATCACTACCATTTTGAGCCGGAATATATTGTTCATTTTCATCTGAAATTGCTTGATTATTAACATTTGTAGAAGTTACTATTCTACCAGGTGTACCGGTAAGTTCTTCATCCCAAGCAGATTCAATTCCTTCCAAACCTTTATCATTTCCATAAAATCCAATAACATTTGACGCTAAATTTTCAAATGGATAATATCTTTTTGAATCTTCATCAATATTAATACCAGTGGTTATATTATTTTCATCAAGCCATGCGTTTAAATTATCTATAATTGGCTTTTCAACTTTTTTGGCTATAGTAATAACAGCAGATTTTGAATTAAGCTTTTCTAAAGTTTCATTATAATCAAGTGAAAACACTTGTGAAAAACCAGTAGCTAAAGTTTCATTTGGGACTTTGGTGCCATCCTTATAAGCTACATCACCGTTATTTATACTAACAGTATCAACTGTTGAACTCATAGCCAAAGTTTTATTTGTTGCATCATAAATTGTTCCTCTTTTACTTGCAATTGTTTGACTTGTAGTTTGTTGATTATAAGCACTAGCTTTGTAGGCAGGTCCTTTCACAAATTGAATGTAGCCAATTCGAATTAGTAGACCTAAAAAACAAGCTGTAAGAATGATAAGTAATGCAATAGAACGAGAATTAAAAACTTGTTTTTCTTTAAAAACAGTACCAATTCCTAATCTTTTATTAATTGAATTTTTTCCTATGTGAATCAGTCCTTTCAAAAAGACAAGCAAATAAAAAATTTGTACATATAAAATTCTTATTTCCTTGCCCCTAATATATATGTATTTTATATTATAAAAAAATAAAAATCAATATAACACACTAATATTTGTAATGTATAAACTTTTGTGGTATATTAAAAAATAGGAGATATAGTATATGAATTTATATGATGAAACAAGATTTATAATGAAACAAAATAATATAACTGCAAATAAAAAACTAGGTCAGAATTTTTTAGTGGACGAAAATGTAGTAAATTCAATAATTGATTCAGCAGAAGTTACTAAAGAAGATTTAGTAATCGAAATAGGTCCAGGTCTAGGAACATTAACTAAAAGATTGCTTGATAGAGCAGGAAAAGTAATTTGTATAGAACTTGACCACAAAATGATAAGCATTCTAGAGAACAGATTTAAACTATATGATAACATTGAAATAATAAATGAAGATGTTTTGAAAATAGATTTAAATAAATTAATAGAATTAAATAAAAATAAGAATATTAAAAAAGCTAAAATAGTTGCAAATTTACCATACTACATAACAACACCAATAATAATGAAATTGCTAGAAGAAAAGTTAAACATTGAAAGTATAACAGTCATGATTCAAAAAGAAGTTGCACAAAGATTAGCTGCAAGACCTGGAGAAAAAGAAGTCGGCAGTATAACATATACAATCTGGTATTATACAGAACCAAAAATTGTCTTAGAAGTACCAAGAGATTCTTTTATTCCAGAACCAGAAGTAACATCAAGTGTTATTAATTTAAAAGTTTTAGATAAACCAAGAATAGAAGTTGAAGATGAAAAAATATTTTTCAAAGTTATAAAAGCAGCATTTATGCAAAAAAGAAAAACTTTAATTAATGCTTTGGTAAACGGAAAAATATTCGAAAGTAAAGAAGAAGCTGAAAACTGTTTGAAAGAAAATGAAATTGATATAAAAATCAGAGGTGAAAAATTATCATTAGAACAATATAAACTGATAGCAGATTATTTGAAAAAATAGTAAAAATGAGCAAGTAAAAAATATTACTTGCTCTATTTTTTTGTCGAAATTGTTATTTTTATATAATTAGGAAGTTCTTAGATATTTTTTATTATATAAAAAGCTCTAAAAGTAGCTAATACGTAAGAGAAAAAAGACTTTGTAACGCAAATATTAAAAAAATGTAATATTTTTGCAACAAACCATTGAAAAAAGCTCTGTATCTGTTGTATAATATTATTGTGAGACTGTCTAAGAGTAGATAGTTTTAAAGAGAAAAAACTTAGGAGGATGTTTATATGTTTAGAGAGAAAAAATATTGTAAGACAGTAATAGCAATACTTTTAGTATTATGCTTTACTTTTGCAAACTGCTTTACTTTATTTACTAACATAAGCTTAGCGACAGAGGAAAGCTTAGGGAAACAAGCATCAGAGAGCATTAATGATAATGTAGAATATGATGCAAAACTTGCAAAAAATGATGATACAAATGGTTACGAATTAGAAGGAACTATCAATGAAGAAAATCTATCAATCAATATGCAAGTTGAAATTAAAAAAGAAGGATATCTAAAAAACGCAAAGATTTTAATAGAATCAGAAAATGGATTATCTTTCGAATTTGCAGAAGAAAAGAATGAAAAATATCAAATAGAGGAAAATCAAATTAGTCTATCAAACATAAGTGCAGGAGAAAAATTAGACATAAAGATTCCTATTAAATATAAGCAAAGAGATGATATAGAAAACTTAAACAAAAAAATAAATGTTAAATTAATAGGAACATACGTAAAAAATAACGGAAAAGAATCTGGAATATCACAAAACGTAGTTTTAAAATTAATTTGGCATACAAATACAGAATATACTATAACATCAGAATTAAGAAAATACATACCATATAATAAAGGAATTATACTACAAACAAGTGTAACTTCTTTATTACCAGAACAGAACAATTATGTAGAAAAAGAAGAATTACAAATAGATGCAGTAAATCTAGATGGATATAAAATAGAAAAGATAATTGTTTCAAATAAATCAGAAGAAGATTTAAAAGAAACTGAGTGGGATTATAATAAAGAAGAAAATAAAATAAATATAAAAATACAAAATAATAAAGAAGCATTAAAATCAAATGAATATTTAATTACATATGTTTTATCAGGAGATAAAAAAGTTGAATTACCATTTAATTTAAATTCAAAAATTGATGGTACTATTTTCATGTTTGGAACAGCTGAAAAGATTGAAACAGAATTAGAAAAAGAATATGAAGTAAAAGAAAGTTTAGGAAGCATAGTTTCAATTGATAGCGAATCAGATAAATCTATAAAACTCGGAAATATTTTAAGTAATAGTTTGTCAGAAGAAAATGCATATAAAACAAACTATGAAACAAAATTTAACATAGATGTATCTTCAACAGAAATGTGTGAAAATGTATTAATTAGATCAAATACACCAGAATTTGAAAATGAAGATAGTACATTCGAAACAAGCAAAATATTATTCAAACAAGTAAAAGTTTCAAAAGATAATTTTGAAAAAATGTTGGGACAAGATGGAGCTATTCAAATAATTAATGAAAATAATGAAGTTATTGCTACATTAAATAAAAATTCAAAAGTAGATAACAATGCATATGTCGTTGATATTGATACAAACAACATTTGCATAAAAACATCTAAACCTCAAACAGAAGGAATATTATCAATTCAAACTGAAAAAGAAATTATCAAAACAGAATATTCATATGAACAAATAAAAACATTCTCAAATATAAATGAAAAATATACAGGAAGTATATTATATGCTGAAAATGCAGAAAGCAAAGTTTCAGATATAGAAAACAAAATTGAATTAGAAAAACCTGAAACAAATGCGGAACTTGCTATTTCAAGAAAAACATTAAGCACAATAGCTGATAATAATGATATTAAATTGGAAGTTAAATTAAATAACTCAAGTGAAGAAAATGATTTATATAAAAATCCAAGATTCCAATTAACATTTCCTGAATATATAAATGAAGTTAATGTAAAAAACATTGCTATTGCGAATTCAGAAGATGTATTTAAAATTGCAAGCAATGAAATAGGAAAAGACGAGACAGGAAGAAATGTATTAGACATAACATTAGAAGGAACTCAAACAAAATATAATTCAAACACTTTAAGCAATGGTACAAGTATTATAATTAATTGCAATATGAAGTTAAATTTATATACACCAACAAGTAATGCAAAAATAGAAATGAAATACTTAAATGAAAATGCAACTAAATACAAAAACGAAGTAAATAATGTTGGATATGCAGAAACAGAAGTTGAATACAAAGCACCAGTTGGTGTAGTAAGTATAAATAGAATTTCAAATTATGAAAATACAGGAAAAACACTAACATCAGTTGATCAAGGAAAAGTTACAGATAAAATAGAAATCTTTGATGATGCTAAAGTAGCAACAATGGACATAATGGTTATGAACAATAATGAAAATGATTGCAACGATATTAAAATATTAGGAAGAATTCCTTTCAAAGGAAATAAAGACGTAACAACTGGAAAAGATTTAGGAACAACTGTTGACACTGAATTAGTAAGCAAAATAAATGAAGATGAAAACAACAAATCAGGTGCAACAATATATTACTCAGATAATGGTGAAGCTACAGAAGATTTAGAAACTGTAGAAAACAACTGGACAACAAATCCTGAAAATTTAGGAGATATAAAATCTTACTTAATAGTTTTAGATAGTTATGAAATGAAACCAGGAGAAATCCTAAAATATACATATCAATATAAAATACCAGCAAATCTAGAACACAACGCAAATATCTATGGTTCATTTAAAACAATATATAACAATTTAAATGAAGTTACTAATATAAAAGAAGTATCAACAGCAGATGTAGTTGGATTAACAACAGGAGTTGGACCACAAATAGCTGTACAAACAATAACAAATGTTAAGAATTCAATAAAAGAGTATGAGAAAGTAAAATATACAATAACAATAGAAAATACAGGATCAGAAGTTGCTGAAAATATAAAAGTAGATACAAAAGTTCCAACAGGAGCAACTGTAGCAACTCATTCAAGCTACAATTCAGTTGAGTCTACAAAAGGATGGACATTAAAATCTGATAGAGAAATAGTAACAACAATAGAAAAATTAAATCCAGGAGATATTAAAAAAGTTGAATTTTTTGTACAAGCAAATAAATTACCAACAATAGAAGAATATTATGCTGGAGAAGATGGTTTTACTAAAAATGAAGACGGAACATATAGTATAAATCAATCATATGTTGATGAGAACGGAACAACTAAGTATGAAGATAAAAAAATAGATTCAATTCCTGAAATTAAATTAGTATGTCAATCTACAATAACAGCTGAAGATTTAGCTAAAGAAATAAAAACAGAGGATTCTGGTATTACAGTTGAAAAATCAAATTTAGTTGCTGAAGAAACTATAGAAACAAAAGATTCTATAGCAGCAGAAAATGAAACAATAGAATCAAAAATTCAAATTAAAAATAATAGCAATGATACAATGAAAAACATAATAGTATCAAAAGTTTTACCAGAGGGATTAAACTACAGTGATAGCTATATCAGAGGATATGAAGATGATGGAATTACTTTAAAGAAAATAAAAACAACAAATTATGATAGTGATTCAAGAACAGTAACATGGGTAGTTGATGAATTAAAACCTGGAAGAACAGTACTATTAACAGGAGATTGGGTAGTTGGACAATTAAAAGAAAACACATACAAAGATACAATTGCTACAAAATCAAATATTTTAGTAAATGGAGAACAATATCAAGCAGGTGAAGTTGATATAACTGTTGGAAGACCAAACTTAGAGGTAAGCCAAACATCAAATCAAACTAACCAATATGTAAAACCAGGAGATCAAATAAAATACACATTTACAGTTAAAAACACAGGATCTGTTAGAGCAAACAATGTTACATTAACAGATACATTACCAAATGAAGTTTCAATTAAGAAATTAGTATATACAGTAGATGGTGTTGAAGTATCAAAAGTAGTTGCAAAAAATGAGGATGCAACAGTATATACAAGTATTTTACCTGAAGGTAAATTAGAAGCAACAGTTACAGCAGAAGTTAATAACATAGATACAGCACAAAGAACAATAACTAATGTTGGAAAAGTAGAATCAAATGACATATCAAAATTAAACTCAAATGAAGTTGTCAATATAATAGAAAGAACATCTGATACAGTAGGAACTGATACAGAGAAAGAAAATACTAACAAAGACACAACAAATAATAATGCTAATAATTCACAAAATACATCAAATGAAAATGTTAAAGATAAATATGACATAAAAGGAATTGCATGGCTAGATAAAAACAAAAACGGTGAAAGAGACAACGGAGATAATAAGTTAGCTGGAATAGAGGTTAAATTAATAAATTCAAAAACAGCAAAGCAAGTTGATAAAACAGTAACAAATCAAGATGGTGAATATCAATTTAGTAACCTAGAAAATGGAACATACATAGTAATGTTTTATTATGATAATAGCAAATATGCATTAGCTGAATATAAGAAACAAAATGTAGCAGAAGATAAGAATTCAGATGTAATTGCAACAACAGAAAATGATAAAACAGTTGCAACAACAGATGTTATAACAATAGAAAATGGAAGCAAATCAAACATTGATATGGGACTTGTTGAAGCAACAACATTTGATTTAGCTTTAACAAAAGCAGTTAGCAAAGTAACAGTACAAACAAAAAATGGTACAAAATCATATGATTTTGATAATACAGACTTAGCTAAAGTAGATATAAATGCAAAATACTTAAGCGGAGCAACTGTAATTGTAGAATATACATTTACAGTAAAAAATGAAGGCGAGCTAGAAGGTTATGCTAAACAATTAGTAGACTATATGCCAAAAGAATTAGAATTCAACACAGAATTAAATAAGAACTGGCATAAAGGAAACGATGGAAATTTATATACTGAGGAATTGGCAAACACACCAATTCAAGCTGGAGAATCTAAAACAGTAAAACTTGTATTAACAAAAGCTATGACAGATACAAATACAGGTATAGTAAACAACCAAGCTGAAATATCAAAAGATTATAATAAAGCAGGAATCGCAGATAAAGATTCAACACCAGGTGATCAAGATCAAAAAGATGATGATATGTCATCAGCAGATTTAATAATAGGTGTTAAAACTGGGGAAACATTAATATACATATCAGCAATTATTGCAGGAATAGTTGCAGTAATAATAGCAGTTATAGTAATTAAGAAAAACAAATTAATTTACAAAATTCAAGCTAAATTTGGGAAGGAGGTGTAGTACGAATGAAGAAATTTAAAAAGATAAGTATTTCAATTTTAGCAATAATAGCAGTAATCGCATTAATATATTCAGGATATAAAGTAATTGCTAGATCAACAAACGAAATGTTATCAGAAGGAAATGGACTACCAGCAAGTTTCCCATATGTTACATATGAAGATTTGATAAATGAAAATGATACATTATGTTGTGGAAAAGGAATTGCATTAATTGGAGCTAGTAGAACAAATGTAACTTCAGGAGACAACAGTCAATCAGAACCATATTTAACAATGAATGACATAGGCAAAAAACTTTTCTCAAAAACTGAAACAGCATCAGGTGATGTAACATCTGATACTTTCTCAAATCCATATTCAGCAACAACAAGCTATACATATGGACATTATACAGAATCAGAGAAAAAATCTGCTTCACCAGAAGAAGCATATATATTAGCTGAAATTTCAGAAAACTATCCAGGAAATGATAGTACATTTTATAATGTAACAAATAAAGAATATACAGGAAAAATGGATGAAGCATATTTTTATAACGTATATGGTAATGTAATCTATGGTGTAAACATTGATAAAACATCAGGCGAACCACAAGATTTTGTTATTAAAGATAAAGATTCAGGAAAATATTATTATGTAGAAGTAACAGATAGCGGTAGATTTTTCCCATATACATATGTGCAATATGCATGGTGGAAAACACCAGCAGGAGGAAGCTCAGATAAAGTTGAATCAACAGCATTATCAAGAGAAGCAGAAGCTTTCGAAGCATACATAAATAAAGTAGCCAAAAGAAATGAAAAAGGTGAAATAGTAACAGAACAAAAAACTGTAACTGTACATGGAAAAACAACTACAGTAACTGCACCTGTAATAGACTACAAAGTAACAGGTGAAGACGAAAACGCAAAAGTTCAATATGATAAAGATAAACAAAAATATTTAGTAGGACCATTCAAAGTTAATTATTATGAAGAATCAGTAACAACAGATAGAGGTAAAGTTGATTTTTCTGCAATAACGAAAGCAACATTAGAAACAAACTTAGGTGTTGTTGATGATGCAAACTGGTTTTTCAAATATGAAAATAGAGATGCAGATGATACTGCAGAATTCCCACACAATGGGGAAGAATTCTATATAGTTTTAGATTATATAGATGATATGAGATATATAAAAGATTTAAAATTTGATTTTAAATATATGAACGCAGGTGGAGAATATTCATCATTAAAAGGTGAATACTTCAACGCAAGTTGGGAACCAGAGTCAGAAGCAATATGGTGTAATGAAGGTGCAAAAAATTGTTCATGTGGAGGACATCATACAAGTGCACAATATGATAGCAAAGGAAATATGACATGTGCAGGTGGAGCTAAAGAATGTTCACACGGATATTATCATAACCATATTGTTAAATGGAACTATTGGTTAGAGTTAAAAGATTTATCACCAAAACAATCACAACCATTAGCACAAGTATACGTAGGTGTAAGATGGTATGAAGAAGCAACTTATTCTTTAAAAACAAAAGAACCAGAAAAAGAAGAATATATAAGATTAACAATACCAATGGAAGGTGAAGTTTGGATAGATAAAGAACCAGACAAAAAGAATCCTGATTATGTTGAAGGAACAAAACAAGATGATGAACAAGGATACAAAAATGCAGAAGTATACATTTATAAAGTATACAAAAAAGCAGGAAAAATTGATAAAAGAGAATTAGCAAAAATATATGATGAAGACAATAAAACTGAATTAAGCTATCCAATATACACAGATGCAAATGGTAAATATAAAATACCAAATATCAATGTACCTGGATCAAGTAAAGAATCAGATATGACAGAAGATGGATACGATATTTCGTATGATGTTGAATTTAAATATGATGGTCAACATTATGAAGCATCAACTGCACTTCCAACAGCAAATGGAGATGCAAGTAAATATATTAAAGCAAGCAAAAGCGAAAAGACAGCTTACGAAAAAGATTCAATAGCTTCTGAAAATGCAACTGTAAGAGATGAATTTAATAAAAAATTCACAGAAGTATATGGCGGAAATAGCATAGACAAACAAGGAAACACAGAAGGATATGCAAGCAATGGAAATGATAAATTAACATTAGACTATACCTCTAAAGAATTCTCATTACCAGACAATTCAAATACAAGAAGATTATCTACATTAACAGTACTAGACAAAAATGAACATATAATAGATCAATACAAAATGGCAGCAACTACGGGAAATACTGGAGTTTACTACCCAGTAGATAACAAAATATCAGTTAGCGAAGCAGATGATGTAAAAGAACTAAGCGTAGTAGAAGATGAAAAAGGAAAAACAACAACATATAAAACAATTTACAACTATATGTTACATATCAATTTAGCTGTAAAAGAAAGAGAGAAAACAGACCTTTCATTATTCAAAGATTTATATAAAGCAGAAATATTAGTAAATGAAAAAGAAATAACAAAAACATATAACAAATATGTTGACGTTGAAGATGAAGCTAATAAAGAAGCTTTAGAAGTACAAATAGAAGCATGCAAAATTGGAAAATATAAATTAGGACTATATAGTTCAGATTATCAATATCGTTCAACAGTTTATGAAAAGAGTGCAGAAGTCGTTAAAAACATTAAAGCTGATACAGACTTAAAAGTATATTTAACATACAGAATTGCAGTTAACAATGAAAGTCAAGCAGATGAAGATTTAGTAGCAACAATTAATCAAATTAACGATTACTATGATAAATCATTTACATTAGTAAATGCAGATATTAAAGCAAACGTATTAGATAATAATCAAGAAAGAGTAAATAAGGTTGTTGCAGAAAGCCCATACTATAGAATAGTAAAAGCAAATGAAACACCAGAATATACATATTGGTCAGACAATATGCAAAGATTTACATGTAATGATACAAACACAAAAGTAAATGATGACTACAAAAAATTAACTATAACAGATTTAAAAGGACAAAAATTAGCAAAAGGTGAACAACTTGAAATGTTTATAACATTCGAAGTTGACAAAGACGGATATAAAGGAACAGCAGAAAGAAAGAACCTATTAGGTGAAAAGAACAATGTTGCAGAAATTGCAAACTATTCTACATTCTATGCAAACGGAAAAGTAGCTGGAATAATTGATAGAGATTCAGCACCAGACAACATAGACTTAACAAGAAACGTAAAAGAATGGTATGAAGATGATACAGAATCAGCTCCAGCAATAGACATTGAATTATATAATTACAACAGAGAAATAAACGGAAACGTTTGGGAAGACTCTGAAACAGTTGATTTACTATATGGACAAAAAGTTGGAAATGGTATCATGGAAGATGGCGAAAAAGCAGTTAAAGACATAGATGTTCAATTAGTAGAAAAAATAAAAATAGACGGAATCGAATACGAGAAAATATGGTCAGAAGACGATTTCGAAAACTTAACTGACGAAGAAAAGAAAGAATTCAGACTAAAAGATGTAACAACAGACGAAAATGGATACTATTACTTTAAGGGTGTATTAGCAGGAAACTACGTAGTAAGATTTAAATATGGAAATAAAGAAGCTAATGTAAAATATAATGGTCAAGATTACAAAAATACAGCATATCAAGCTGACATGACAAATTCAGATGGAACAAGCACATTAAACAATGAATGGCAAGATTTAAAAACAGGTACATTAAATGATGCTAGAGTTTCAGATGCAAGAGATTATGAATTACAAAGAATGAAAGTAATAGCATATTCAAGAACAATAAATAATCCAATAGGAAATGTACTTGAAAGCGCAGACCAAGATGTTAACCATGATGAATTAATCAAAAATACTCAAATGGTTGCAAATACAGCAAAATTAAATATTGAAATTGAACATCAAGACTACATTGATTATGGTACTGTAAAAACAGTAAATGGTATTAAACAATATACATATAACGTAAAAAATATAGACTTCGGATTAGAGAAGAGATCAGAGACAGCAGTAGAATTAGATAAGAAAATTTCAAAGATTTCATTATACAAAGATGATGGATCAACATTATTATTAAATGTATCATTCAATGATGATGGAACAATAAACAAAGAAAAACCAGACAACAAATATGTAGAAAAAATAACACATATGGATGAAGGAAATAATATTCAAGGATTTGAATATATTCCAACAGAAAGCCAATTCAAAAATGGAACATTATTAAAAATAGAATATCAAATAACAATTAAAAATAATTCAGAAGTAGATTGGACAGGAAAAGTTGCAGAATATACAACTGCAGAAGATATTCTAAATAAAGTAAAAGAATTAGAAAAAACAGACAGCTATGTTTCAGGAGAAATGATTGAATATGGTGATTATGTAGGATTAAATTACTACAATAATAAAAATAATGATACAGACAAAATAGTAAAAACTAAAGTAGAACAAATTATTGATTATGTCGATAATGATGCATCATCAAGTGAAGATGATAATATAAACATTGAAAACAGCAGCTGGAACACAATAACATTAGAAGAACTAAAAAATAACAAGATGTTAGATGATAAAGTTTATACAACTGTAAATGGAGAACAAAAACTAGTAGATTCAAAAGGAAGAGAATATATTTCAGAGGCTAAAAAGAATGTATTAGTTACAGAATCAAATAAATACAATCCAAGTATAATAACTGAATTAGTTCCAGAATCAGCATCACAAGCAACAGGAGTAGCTTCATCAGGAAAAATAAGAGTAGTAATTTCAAAACAATTGAATGAAGAAAACTCACAAAACGATTTATATAATAATATTGCAGAAGTATTATCATATTCAAATACAGTAGGAAGAAGAGATTCACAAGCTGTACCAGGAAACGCAGAAGTTGCAAGAGGAGAATATTTAGCAGCAACAGGATATGACAATGGAACAATAGTAACCGATTATACAGGTGCAAAAGAAGTTGAACAAAACGGAACAGTACTACATTTAAACGGAGAAAGAGATGCAGACGCACCAAACTATGTAACATTATCAGAACCTACTGGTATATCAATAAGAGAATATAATAAGAAAAATTATGCAATTGCAATAGTAATTTCTGGAATAATATTAGCAGCAGGAATTGTTATAATCAAAAAGAAAATTATAAAATAAAAGCACAAGCTTAGGTGAAATTAAAAAATGGAAGTAGACATAAAAGTCTACTTCCATTTTTTATATAAGGAAAAGTTTTTTTAAGCTTTCTATTATATAAAAATAACAATGCACAGAAATTTGTTTTGAAAATTTCGCGCACGAACAAAAATATGAACTTAAAAATGTTATAGTTAGTGCAATTGTTATTAATGTCCACTTTTGTTCTACTAAAAAGTTCTATGAAATTTCACACACAACCAATATGTAGATTTAAATGTCATGATAAGCATTAATTTTATTATGTTTGCTTTTGCTCTATTTAGGTATATATATTGAAAAGTTGGAAAAAATATGAATCAAGAATAAAACCATAAAAAGGTGAACAAGAGGAGATATTTCCAATGAAAAATTATCAGTATCTAAATATTAAAGGTACAAATTTAGAAGAAGCTCAACTAGAAAATTATTTAACACAACTAGCTGAGGAGCATGTAATAAGTAAACAATCGGAAAAAAATACGTATCCAATAAAAAAAGTGGAAGAGAATTTTAATAATATATTAGAAACATACGAATTACTAAATAAGCATTTGAAACTAGGAATAAAAGTACATTCAGCAGGTGAATGGCTTTTGGATAATTTTTATATAATTGAAGAAATTGTTAGAAACATACAAAAGTCAATGACCATAAAAAAGTATATAAAACTACCAGGAATAGCAAATGGAAAACATAAAGGATTTGCAAGAGTATATGTACTTGCAAGTGAAATAATTGCGTTTAGTGACGAAAGTATATCAGAAGAAAAAATAATTAAAGCAATAAATAGTTATCAAACCAGAAAGATTTTATCCATGGAAGAAATCTGGAACATAGGAATATTTATGGAGATAGCCATAATTCAGAAGATATCAGACATTTGCGATAAAATATATTATTCACAAATTCAAAAATATAAAGTAGAAAACATTTATGAAAGACTAGTAGAACTAAAGCCATCGCAAGAAAGAATATTTAAAGAGAAAATAAAAAACAAAAAGCAAATAGAAGATTTAAATTATTCTTTTATAGAATACATGGTATACAAATTAAGAAGAATAGGCAAAAAGGGTAATCCATACATTGAAATATTAGAAAAACAAATAAATAAACTAGGAACAAACACAGATGACATTGTAAAAAAAGAGCACTTATATGTAGCAACATTAAAAATAAAAATTGGAGTTTGTATAACATCATTAAAAGCAATAAACAGAATAAGCTTTCAAAAAGTATTTGAAAAAACAAACAAAACAGAAGAACTTTTAAATAATGATCCAAGCGGAATATTTCCAAGACAAACAGAAGATACAAAAGAATTATACAGGGCTAAAATTAAAAAAATATCTGCAAAAACAAAAATATCTGAAATCTATATAACTGAGGAAATACTAAGATTAGCAAATAGGTACAAAGAAGCGGAAGATACAGAAGAAAAAAGAAAATCACATGTCGGATATTATTTAATTGATGAAGGAATTTATGAACTAAAAGAAGCAATTTTAGAAAAGAAAGTAAAAAGAAAATCGAAAAAATTTCTATCAAGATTATATATTTGTTCTATAGTTATTTTGCCATTATTATGCGACTTTGGAATAAGCGAAATAACTGGGCAAGCACCTATATCAAAAATTATTTTATTTCTAATATTATATATACCACTATATACATTAATTTTAAAAATAATAAACTATATAATTTCTAGAATTGTAAAACCATTAAACATTCCTAAAATAAATTATGAAAATGGGATAGATGATGAATGCAAAACAATGGTTGTGATACCAACGATTTTAGACAGCAAAGAAAAAGTTGAAGAAATGTTTAAAAAAATAGAAATATATTATTTAGCAAACGAAGATAAAAATATATTTTTTACATTGCTAGGAGATTGCACAACATCTGTAAAAGAAGTGGAAAAAAGTGACGAAGATGTTATAAATACTGGCATACAAGAAACGAAAAGATTAAATGAAAAATATAAGGTAAGTAATAAATTTAATTTTGTTTATAGAAAAAGAAAATGGAATCCAAAAGAAGAAAGATATTTAGGTTGGGAAAGAAAAAGAGGTCTATTAATTCAATATAACGAATTAATACTAAAAAAAGAGAAAACAGATTTTATTGCAAACACATTAGAAGATTTTAATGAAAAAATAAAATACATTATAACATTAGATTCAGATACAAATTTAGTTTTAGAGTCTGCACAAAAAATGATTGGAGCAATGTCGCACATATTAAACAAACCAGTAATCAAAGAAGGCGCTGTGAAAATTGGATATGGAATTATGCAACCTAGAATAGGGATAACATTAGAAGATTCTCAAAAAACAATGTTCACAAAAATATTTTCAAGCAATCCAGGAATAGATTTTTACACAAACGCAATTTTTGATATCTATCAAGATTGCTTTAAAGAAGGGATTTTTACTGGAAAAGGAATTTATGATTTAGAAGTATATCAACAATTAATAAAAAATGAATTACCTGAAAACAGAATTTTAAGCCATGATTTGCTCGAAGGAAATTATTTAAGATGTGCCTTATTATCAGACGTTGTACTATTAGATTCATTTCCAAAACAATATCTTTCATATGTAGAACGTGAAAACAGATGGATAAGAGGAGATTGGCAAATTGCAAGCTGGATAGAAAAAGTAATATTTAACAAAAGAAACCCAATTAATAATATTAGTAAATTTAAAATATTTGATAATTTAATAAGAAGCATTTTACCAATAAGCCAACTAATTTTATTTATAACAGCAATAGGTAGTAAAAACTTCAGTTTATTATTAATAACCTTAGCAACTATATATATATCAAGTATCCTAGAAACTATAAATAAAATAATATTTAGAAAAAGTATAACAGAAGAAAAAATTTATGCAGATAAAAAGTTTTACAGAAATATTTCTGGAATAAGAGGAACATTTTTAAGAAACAGCATAGAATTAACATTTCTACCAACAGCAGCATTGAATTCGTTTTTAGCAATAATAAAAACATTATATAGATTAAGAATAGGGAAAAAATTATTAGAATGGAAAACATCAGATTCAGTAGATAAAGCAGTAGAAAATACGTTAGAATATTATTGCCAAAAAATGCTTTTTAATATTTTGATAGGAATAATAATGTTTGGACTATTAAATCCGCTAGGAATGGTAGTAGGAACTCTATGGATTTTTGCACCTTATATAGCATGGATTTTAGGACAAAGTATTGCAAGAAGCAGAAAAATCGCAAAAGAAGATAAAGAATATCTAGAAAAAATCGCAGAAGAAACATGGAAATACTTTGAAACAAGTTTTGAAAAAGAAAATAATTATTTAGTTCCAGACAATTATCAATTAGGAAGAAAAAACGAGTTTGTAATGAGAACTTCCTCAACAAATATAGGATTAGAAATATTATCAATAATTTCAGCATACGACTTAAAAATTATTACATTAGATAAAGCATTAGAAATGATTAAGAAAGTAGTTGATACAATAAATAATTTAGTAAAATGGAATGGACACTTATATAATTGGTACAACATAAAAACACTAGAGCCATTGAAACCTGAATACGTATCAACAGTTGATAGCGGAAATTTCATTGGATATTTGTATGTGTTAAGAAATTTTTTAATCACTAAAAAAATAGATGATGATTTATTAAAAAATGTTGAACAAATCATAAATAATACAGACTTTAATTATTTATATGATGAAAAACAACGATTATTTTCAATAGGATTTGATATATCTAGCAATAAATTAAGTGATTCTTATTATGACTTCTTAGCGTCTGAAGCTAGACAAGCAAGCTTTATAGCAATAGCAAAAAAAAATATAAAATATAAACATTGGATTAATTTAAGCAGAACATTAACTTCATTAAATGGATACAAAGGATTAATATCATGGTCAGGTACAGCGTTTGAATATACAATGCCAAATTTAATAATGGAAATACCAGAAGGAAGTTTGATAGATGAAGCATGTAAATTTGCTAGAAGATGTCAAATTGAATACGCAAACAAAAATAATGTGCCATGGGGAATATCAGAATCAGCATATTCTTTAAAAGATCTCCAAGGAAACTACCAGTACAAAGCTTTTGGTATTCCAATGTTAGGACTAAAAAGAGGTTTAGAAGAAGAGTTAGTTATTAGCCCATATGCAACAATTTTATTTTTAGAATATGACATAAACCAAGTGGTTGAGAATTTAAAAGAAATTGAAAAATATAATATGAGATCGAAATATGGATTTTATGATGCACTAGATTTTACAAGAGAAAGAATAAGTGTAAGAAAAAAATATGAACCAGTAAAAACGTATATGGCACATCATCAAGGATTAATTTTAAATACAATAAATAACATATTAAACAAAGACATACTAAGAAAAAGATTTATGAAAAATCCAGAAATAGAGTCAATAAAAATTTTATTAAACGAAAGAATGCCAGACACGGTAGTATTGTCAAAAGAAAAGAGAAACAATGTAAGCAAAGGAAAATATGTGAGCATATATGATGATAAAGAAACAGTATATTTATCAGATGAAAAATATGATAGATACAATGCAATATCAAGTGATCATTACACAAATGTCATAGACATTCATGGTAGAGGATATAGCAAACTAAATAATATTCAAGTAAATAGATTTAGGAATAGAATAGATTGTGATGAAGGAATAGGTGTATATTTTAAAAACATACAAACAAAAAAAATATGGAGTAGTTTTGAAAGCGATAAAGTTATATTCTCACAAGGAAAAGAAGAATTTATAAAACAAGAAGAAAACATAGAAACGAAAGTTAAAGTATTTTTAGCGCCAGACGAATCAGCAGAAATAAGACAAATAAATTTAAAAAATACAGGAATCTTAAAAGGAACAATAGAAACCTATTTTTTCTTAGAACCACTATTATCAAATATTCAAGACGACATTGCACATCCAGCATACAATAACATGTTTTTAAAATTCAACTATTTGGCAGATAAGAAAATTTTGCTATGCTCAAGAAAAATAAATGATAAAGAAATATATTTAGGAATAAAAATAATTACAAACGAAAACCAAGAATTAGAGTTCGAACTTGAAAAAGAAAAATTTATTGGACGTAACAGCAAAATTCCAAAGGCAATATTAGATTCGAGTAAATTCTCAAGCGAAGAAATAGAAACGGTAGAACCAATAATAGCTTTTAGAACTAAGGTAGAAATAGAACCAAAAAAAGAAGAAAAAATAAATTGTATTTTGCATGTTTCAGAAGAAAAAGATGAAATCATAAAATATTTAACCGAAATTAATTCAGAAAAAGTTGAAATAATTTCCGAGCTTGCAAAAGCAAAGAGCGAAGAAGAAATAAAATTTCTAGAAATCAATGGAGAGAAAATAGAAAATAATCAAAAAATATTAGGACACCTAATCGAAAAAGACATACCAAGAGAAGTTAACATAACGTATAAAATTGAAGAAGTGTGGAAATTCGGAATTTCTGGAGATAATCCAATTATCCTATTAGAAATAAAAAATATAGAAGAACTATATGTATTAGAAGAATTATTAGAAACAATTGAATTTTTTAATGTTAAAAATATACGAATAGACTTATGTGTATTAAATAACGAAAAAATGAGTTATGAAACATTTGTGAAAGATGGAATAAATGAAGTTATAAAAAATCATAGATTAGAATATTTAAGAAATAATCAAATATTTGTATTAAATAAAAATGAGTTAACACCTAAAGATATTGAAACAATAGAAACAATTGCAGATATCAAATTATTTGGAAATATTGGAGGAATAAAAAACAATCTTGAAGAAATAGAAAATAATAAAAAAGAAGAACTTCAAATACAATACAAAGAAATAGGCACAAGCGAAAAAATAGCAGAAGACGAATTGGAATATGACAATGGAATAGGTGGATTCGCTAAAGATGAATATATTTTAAAAATTGAAAAAAACAATATACCACCACGAGCATGGAGCAACATAATTGCTAACAAAAAATTTGGAACAGTAACTACAGAAAATAGTGGAGGATATACTTGGATAGAAAACAGTAGATTAAAAAGAATTACAACATGGGAAAATGACGCTATACAAGACTTCAAATCAGAAGAAATTATTATTAAAGATATAGATAATAATGAATATTGGAATTTAGGAAATAATGCTGAAAAAAATTCTTATCAAGTTAAATATGGAATGGGATATTCAAAATATATGCAAATAAATAATGCCTTAATCCAGGAAAATACAATATTAGTTCCATTAGAAGAAGAGATAAAAATAAACCACATAACAATAAAAAATAAAGATAGAAATAAAAGAAGATTACATTTATATTATGCTATAAATGTAAGTATGGGAGAAGAGAAACAAAAAAATATCGGAAAAATAAAAGCAAATAAAAAAGATAATTTTATTGAACTTGAAAATATATGCAAAAGTAATTTTGAAGATAAAATAGAAATAACATCAAGTGAAAAAATAAAATCATATACTAATAATTATCAAAAATTTTTCTCATCAAAAATGAATCCTAAAAATGGAGTAAATAGAAAAGAGTTAAAGCCTGAAGGAAATATATTAATAAAAAATGAAATAATTGTAGAAATTCCAGTCGAACTAGGAGGATTTGAGCGAAAATCAGTCGATATATTGCTTGGAAAAGATTTGAGAAAATATGTAGAAAACTATAATACAGAAAAAGAATTAGAAAAAATAGAACAATACTGGAAAGATAAAACAGAAAAAATAAAAATTAAAACACCATCAGAGAAAATAAATTTATATATGAATAAGTGGTTAATATATCAAACAATAACAAGTAGACTAAATGCGAAAACAGGATTTTATCAATCAGGTGGAGCAATAGGTTTTAGAGATCAACTACAAGATGCGTTAGGGATGAAATGGATAGATGAAAAAATACTATATAATCAAATTTTAGAAGTAGCAAAACATCAATTCATAGAAGGAGACGTTATGCATTGGTGGCATGTTAGTAATAAAACGGGAATACGTACAAGAATATCAGATGATTTATTATGGCTGCCATATAGTGTAATGGAGTATATAGAATTTACAGAAGACGAATCAATATTGGACGAAGAAGTTGAGTATACAAAAGGAATTCAGTTGGAAGGTGAAAATGAAAAATACGGAAGATATGAATATACAGAAGAAAAAGAAACAATATATGAACATTGTATAAAAGCAATTGAAAGAAGCTTGAATTTTGGTGAAAACGGATTTCCTAAAATAGGCACAGGAGACTGGAATGATGGATTCAATAGGATAGGGCATAAAGGAAAAGGAGAAAGTATTTGGCTTGGATTTTTCCTATATGATATTTTAAACAGATGGGAAAAAATCTTAGAAAAGAAAAATGAAATAGAAAAAATAGAAAAATATAAAAAAATAAAAAATGAGCTAAAAAAGAGCTTGAACACGAAAGGCTGGGATGGGCAATGGTATCAAAGAGCCATTACAGATGATGGAAATGTAATAGGAAGTAGTCAAAGCAAAGAAGGAAAAATAGATAGTATTGCACAAAGCTGGTCCATTATTTCGGAAGCAGGAGATAACGAGAAAAAATATATTGCATTAGAATCAGCTAAAAAATATTTAATTGACGAAGAAAACAAAATTATAAAATTACTATCACCACCATTTAAAGATGACGATTTAGATCCAGGTTATATTAAAAGATATCCGGCAGGCGTTAGAGAAAATGGTGGACAATATACTCACAGTAGTATATGGCTTATAATGGCTTTTGCTCAAATGGGATATCTTACAGAAGCGGTAAAATATCTTGAAATGATAAATCCAATTACTCACACAGAAAATATAGAAAAAGTAAAAAAATATAAAATTGAGCCATATGTAATTGCAGGCGATGTATATACGAATAAATATATGACAGGAAGAGGAGGCTGGAGCTGGTACACAGGTTCTAGCAGTTGGTATTATAAAGTATGTTTAGAAAATATTTTAGGATTAAAGAAAAAAGGAAATAAATTATATCTCCCAGAAAATATTCCGGATAATTGGGAAAATTACGAAATACAATATAGACACGAAACAAATTTATATAATATAAAAGTTGAACGAAAAGCAGACAGCAACGGGAAAATACAATTTTTTTGTAATGGAATTGAACTTGAAAAAAATTATATTGAATTAAAAAATGATAACAAAATTGAAAATCTTGAAATAAAATTGTAAAAAAAATGAGAAAAAACTTGTACAAATTTTTTCTTTATGATATAAAATAATGTATGGATGTAATAAAAAAGAGAAAGGGGTATCCTCGTGGAAGAAGTAGATGTTGGAAGAGATTTTAATAGAAAAACTATTCTAGTAGTAGATGATGAAGAAAGTATAGTAGATTTATTAGTATATCATTTGCAAAAAGAAGGTTATAACACTTTGCAAGCATATGATGGAGCATCTGCTGTAGAAATAGCCTTAAAAGAAAAACCTGATTTAATTTTATTAGACGTAATGTTACCAAAAATGGACGGAATTAGCGTATGCAAAAGAATTAGGTATTCATTAAACGTGCCAATATTAATGATATCAGCTAAAGATACAGAACTTGATAAAGTTGTTGGGCTTGAGATGGGAGCAGATGACTATATTACAAAGCCATTTCAACATAGAGAAGTAATGGCAAGAATTAAGGCAAACCTACGTAAAGCAGAACTAGTTGCTCAAGCTGAAATGAAAACAGAGAGTGTAGAAAACGAAGAAAACGTAATTGTCGTAGGAGATTTAACTCTTGATTTGAAGAAAGTAGAAGCAAAAGTAAAAGGCGAAGTAGTAGATTTAACAATAAAAGAGTTTGAAGTATTGAAATATTTAGCTGCACAACCAGGTGAAGTAGTAACAAGAGAAATGTTATTAAAGAAAGTTTGGGGATATGATGATTATGTCGGAGCAATTCGTACAGTCGACGTTACAGTAAACAGAATAAGAGATAAAATAGAAAAAGATAAAGCTAATCCAAAAATATTAATAACAAAAAGAGGTGTAGGATACTACGTAGTTGGAAATAAATAATAGAAATATTACAAAAAGAAAAAAGTTGTAAAATAGATGTGAAATAGTTACATTTGTTTTACAATTTTTTTTCTTTTTATTAAAAATGTAATTTCGTGTAAAAATAAAGTAGTAGTAAGAATTCAAAAAAATGTGTTACAACTAGGTTACAAGTGATAACAAACACTTGAATATTCCAATAATAGTGATATAATATGAGCAAACACTTGCGTAGGAGTGAAAGATGTTAAAAAGCATACAAATAAAAATAGTTTTGATATTTATGATACTTGGAATTTTAATGATAGGAATTCAAGGAGTATTATTTACATCAGAATTAGGTCAATTACAAAATGCAATTATTAATAATGAAGACGTTATTCAAGAAATTAATGTGCAAATGAGAAATACACAAATTCTATCAATAGGACTAATAATTGTATTTGCAGTAATATCAGTTCTTGTAGGAATATTTGTTGCAAAAGTTGTAATAAGCCCAATTTTGAAATTAACCAAAAGCGCTGAAATAGTTGCAAAAGGTGGAAAATATCAAATAAAATATCTAGATGATGGAAAATCTAAAACGGAAGTAGATGAGCTTACAAAAGCTTTTAACATGATGCATAGTGAATTAAATGAAAACTTAAAAGAAGTTTCAAGGCAGAAAAAACAAATTGAAACAATTCTATTGCACATGAATGATGGAATTCTTGCGTTTAATATAGAAGGAAAAATAATTCACAAAAACAAAGCTGCAGACAAGTTACTAGACTTAACTGGTGATGAAAAAAGCTTTCAAGATGTATTTGAAAAAATTGATTCAAATATAAATCTAGAAAAGATAATTTATTTAGAAAACTGGACATCAACACAAGAAAGAGTTAGTGTTGGCGAGAAAACATTAAATTTGTTTTTTGCAGGATTTGAAGGCGAAGAAGGAAGACCAGAAGGTGCAATTGTTGTAATTCAAGATATAACAGAACACATTAAACTAGACACAATGAGAACAGAATTTGTAGCAGATGTATCACATGAGTTAAAAACGCCAATTACTTCAATACTTGGATATTCAGATATATTACTAGAAGATGAATGCGACGAAGAAACAACAAAAAAATTCCTAAAACAAATATCAACACAAGGAAAACGAATGGCAGAATTAGTTAGCGATTTGTTAACATTATCGAGATATGATGCTGATATGATAAATAATAGAAAAGAAGAATTTGATCTTGCAGAAGTTGTAAAAGCAACATATGATAGTTTAAGCTTTGAGATAGATAAGAAAAATCAAAAAGCCGAATGCTTCGTAACAGCAGATGTACCACATGTTGTAGCAGATAAAGCCGGAATAGAAAGAGTAGTAACAAACATATTAACAAATGCAATCAAATATACACCAGAAAATGGTGAAATAAAAATTTATGTCGGATTTGTTTATAATGATGCATATATAAAAGTAATAGATAATGGTATAGGAATACCTGAAGAAGACATAGAAAAAGTATTTGAAAGATTTTATAGAGTTGATAAAGCACGCAGTAGGGAAATGGGAGGCACAGGACTTGGCTTATCAATAGCTAAAGAAATTTTGGAAAAGAATAATTCAAAAATTAATATAAAAAGTGAATTAGGAAAAGGTACAGAAGTAGTAATACGAATACCTACAAAAAGAGAAGAAAAAGAGGATGTTGAATAAAAATCGAAAAAGGATGGTTAGAAAATGGGAGAGATATTTCAAAACACAACATTAAATTCGTCAGATAAGGCAATAATAATAATTGCCGCAATAACAGTAATAGTACTAGTATTATTAATTATGTACAAACTTGATAATTTACCAGATAATTACAAACTAAAGAAAAAACACGAAACTGAAGAAGATGATGATAATGAAGAAAATATGGATGATGATGAAATAGAAGAAAATTTAAAAGAAGTAGATGATCATTCAGCAGAAGAAAAAATTGAGCAAATATTTAATAACAAACCTGAAGAAACACAATTAGCTCAATTAAGTGGAATTGACTTCGGAAATATGGGCGATGAAGAAACTAATGAAGAGGAAGATGAAGAACCATATAGTGATAAAAACTTAGAAATGCCAGATGAAGAAGAAAATGAAGAAACTTTTGTTGACAAAAAAGAAACAGATAGCTTTACAACAGATGATGAATCATCAAACTCTCAAGAAATAAATATATTCGCAGAAGGCACAAGCGCAGATCCTTTTACCAGCAATGATCCAGTAGAAGAGAAACCTAAAGAAGAGAAAGTTGAAGAAGCAAAAAAAGAAGAAGTAATACAAGCACCTGTTGAAACAGATAGATTTTCAATGTTTACAGATGACGAACCAGAAGTAAAGGAAGAACCTAAGAAAACAACAGCTAAAAAAACTACAACAAGAAAAACAACAACAAGAAAAAAGAAAGCTGAAGAAAAATAAAACTAATATCGAGGAAAGGTAAAAAAATTGAATCCAAAAGTTAAGAACATTTTAGAATGGGTATATTGTATAGTTATAGCAGTTGGATTAGCATTAATAGTTAGATGCTTTATTGGAACACCAACAATAGTAAAACAAAAATCAATGTATCCAACATTAAAACCAGATCAAAGATTAATTTTAAATAGACTAGCAATAACATTTCACTCAGACATAAAAAGAGGAGAAATTATCACTTTTGAAGCTCCAAGTGTACTAAAAATAAGTGAAGAAGACGCAGATATGTCAAATCCAGTAGCAATATATGAAAATGTTGATAGAAACATTTTTCAAAAGTTTGTTTACTATGGACTTGAATGGGGAAAGACAACATTTATTAAAAGAGTTATAGGCTTGCCAGGAGAACATATAGAAATAAAAAATAATAAAGTCTATATAAATGGCGAAGAATATAAAGAAGACTACTTAGATTCATCTGTAGTAACAACACCATGTGATGGAGCTTTTACAGATTTTATTGTTCCAGAAGGATACATATTTGCAATGGGAGACAACAGACCACAAAGTACAGACTGTAGATCATTTGGTTGTATTCCAATAGATAAAATTGAAGGAAAAGTGGCATTTAGATTTTGGCCATTAAATACTTGGGGAAATCCAGACAAAAAATAAAGAGTGGTGTGTAAAGCATGATAAATACTAAAATAAAAGGTAATATAAAAAATAGAAAAGAGCTTGAAAGAATTGTGCAGAACAATACAGTTTTGCACAGTTACTTATTCTTAGGCGAAAATGGAATAGGAAAAAAAGAAATAGCAAAAGAATTTGCAAAGCAAATATTATGTTTAGCACATAAAGATAAATGCGATTGTAAATCATGCATTTGCTTTGAAACAGATAATCATCCAGACTTTCAATTAATAAACAATGAAGGAGAAACAATAAAAATAAGCACAATAAGAGAAATGATTTCAACTGTTTATGAAAAGCCTATTTTATCAAAGAAAAAAATTTACATTATAAATGATGCAGATAAAATGACAAAAGAAGCTCAAAATAGCTTACTTAAAACATTAGAAGAACCACCTGAATATATAATAATTATATTAATTGCCTCAAATACAGATATGCTATTAAATACAATCAAATCTAGATGTACAAAAATTATCTTTGAAAAATTAACAACACAAGAGCTTAAAGACGCATTAGAACCAAAAACAAATTTAGATGAGAATATTTCTGAAAAAATGTTCGAATTTTTTGATGGTAGTGTGGGAAAAGCAATAAAAATACTAGAGAAAAAAGAGATTTATGACGCATTAGATAAATTTATAGAAACAATAGAAAAAACAAACAAAATAGATTTTTTAACAAAAACAAAAGAAATATTTGATAAAGAAGAAATTTATGGAATGCTAGAATACTGCATGGTATCACTATTTTATATTGGAAAAAAAGAAAATAATATAAAATATTTAAACTGCGTAAACTACATACAAGAAACAATAAATCATCTAAAATCAAATAGTAATTATGACATGAGTATTGATTATATGCTATTCAAAATATGGGAGGAAGTAAATGAAAACAATAGTAGGCGTTAAATTTAAAAAGCCAGGCAAAATGTATTATTTTGATCCACAAGATTTAGAATTAGAAGTGGGAACAAAAGTAATCGTAGAAACAGCTCTTGGTGATGAATATGGCGAAATAATGATAGGCAATAAAGAAATAAAAGAAGAGAACATAACTAGCCCACTAAAGAAAGTTATAAGAATTGCAACAGATAAAGACACAAAATCATATGAAGAATATAAGAAAAAAGAACCAGATGCATTAAAAAAATGTCAAGAAAAAATAGAAAAGCATGGATTAGATATGAAACTAATTGATGCAGAATATAAATTTGATGGAAGTAAACTTATTTTTTATTTTACTGCAGATGGAAGAATTGACTTTAGAGAACTAGTAAAAGACTTAGCGTCCGTATTTAGAACAAGAATAGAATTGAGACAAATCGGAGTAAGAGATGAGATAAGACGTATTGGCGGAAATGGACCATGTGGAAGAGAATTGTGTTGTTGTTCTTTCCTTGGAAATTTTGAAACAGTATCAATAAAAATGGCAAAAGAACAAAACATATCACTAAATCCATCCAAGATATCGGGATGTTGCGGAAGACTAATGTGTTGCTTAAAATATGAGCAAAATGTATATGAAGAAAAATTAAGCAGACTACCTAAAATAGGAGCAATAGTAAAAACAGAAGAAGGAACAGGTGAAGTTTGCGGAATAGAAACACTTAAAGAAATAATTAAAGTTAAACTAAATGACGGAGAAGAAACATATTATAAAAGGTTTAATGCAAAAGATATTAAAATAATAAAAGATGCAGAAGATGAAGGAAAACTAGATGTCGAAAATCAAGAGGATTTAAAAGAACTTGAAAAATTAGAAAAACTTGAAGAAATGGATAGTAAAAATTCAAATGATGACATATAGTGAAATTGAGGAGAAGAAAAATGAAAACATTAATTAAAAATGCAACATTATTAGATATGGTAGATGATGTGCCAAATATCAGAAAAACAGACATATTAATAGAAGATAAAAAAATAGCTAAAATTGAAGAAGGAATAGAAGATGATCGAGCACAAGTAATAGATGCCAAAGAAAAAGTCGTTATGCCAGGATTAGTAAACACTCATACACATTTGGCAATGAGCATTTTTAGAGGATATAAAGATGATCAAAAATTAATGGACTGGCTAGAAAATGCAATTTTTCCAGTTGAAGATAGATTAAGACCAGAAGATATATATTGGAATTCATTTTTATCATGCATAGAATTAATAAAATCAGGAACCACAACATTTAATGACATGTATTTTAGAATGGATAAAACAATAGAAGCAGTTGAAGAATCAGGATTAAGAGGAGTGATTGCGTGGTGTATAACAGATACATCAATAAAAGACAAAATAACAAGAACAAGAGAATATCACGAGAAATATAATTATCCAGATAGCAAAATAAAAATATACGTATCAGCACACGCACCATATTCGTGTAGTCCTGATACAATACAACTATGTGTTGATTTAGCTAAAGAACTAAATACAGGAATACACATTCATTTATCTGAAACTCTACAGGAAGACAAAATAATAAGAGAAAGATATAATAAGACAGGTACAGAATATTTAAATGATTTACACGTATTTGACGTTCCAGTAGTATTAGCACATGGTATATATATTTCAGACAGCGATTTAGAAATTTTAAAGAAAATAAAAGGTGGAATTTCACACAATCCAATCAGCAATTGTAAATTATCATCAGGCATATGCGATATTACAAAACTTAGAAAAAATGGAATAAACGTTGGAATAGGAACAGACGGAATCGGAAGTACAACAACATTAGATATGTTTGAAGAAATGAAAACAGCAGCATATTTACAAAAAAT
>OIYY01000440.1_pt1 | contig 29292 bp, 25 predicted proteins | sample 1588341 | NCBI WGS metagenome assembly OIYY01 (sample SAMN03283287) | human gut metagenome | biome: human-associated habitat; material: feces | host: Homo sapiens | place: Peru | collected 2012 | reverse complement strand
AAGAATAGCTGGAAGTATGAAAAAGATTTAATATACTTATATTAAACTCCGGTAAGGATTGTTGCGCTATTCGACAGTTCGGCAATTCCGGATTGCCCAAGTGGCGAGTATTGATAGAAAAAAGTCATGATTAAACTTTAAATCATGACTTTTTTCTAATATAAACAGCGGTAGCCGCTTATGCTTTTCTACCCTACCTTACTTTTTTCTAGGTTTTTGTTGGGCAGGTATACCCAACTGACGTAATTTTATTGCAAAAATTACTTTAAATACTTTGCAACTTTAACACCAACATTATAGCGTTCGCAATAACGTTTCAATTCTTTTATTACAATGCCGGAAAGTGCAAAAACTGCGATTAAATTTGGAACGGCAAGGAACAGGGTTACCGCATCGGAAAGGTTGATGATACTTTGAAAATTCATTGCTGAGCCGGCGATAATGCATAAACAATAGATAGCTTGAAAAACTCTTGTTTTATTTTTAGAATTACCAAATAAAAAGCCCCATGCTTTTAATCCGTAAAATGAACCGCAAAGCATTGTAGATAATACAAAACAACTTGCCATAACCGTTAATAATATCGGATAAGCAGGGCAAATTGTTGCAAAAGCTTTAGATGTCAATTCTATTCCTGCTATTCCATCAACTGTTAAATAAGCCCTGGAAACAACTATTACAAATGCAGTTGCAACGCCTACAATTACAGTATCAACGAAAGGTTGTAACATTGAAATAAACGCTTGTGCAACAGGCTTATTAGTATTAACAGCAGAAAATGCAATAGGAGCAGTGCCTAAACCGGATTCATTAGCAAACATAGCCCTTCTAAATCCCCAAAGTAAACATGCAAGAGCACCACCAGTCATTGCCCTTGGAGAAAAAGCTTCTTTAACTATCAAAACTAATGTTTCAGGTAAATGATGAACATTTACTAAACAAACTAAAAATGCGCTCGCAACATATAAAGAACACATAACCGGTGTAACTTTTGAAGTAAATTTTCCAATAGCTTTAATTCCACCAATTATAGTAAACCAAGTTATAACCGCAACTATAGTTCCTAAAATCCAACCGTTATTCGCAAAAAAGCTATTTTCGCCACCGGTTACTTCTGTAAATTGAGCTGTCATAGCATTGATTTGGAACAAATTCCAACCACCTATCATAGCAAATATACAGCATACAGCATAAGTTTTAGCTAAAAATGGAGCAAATTTTTGTGAATATTTTCCTCTTAAACCAACTAAAATATAATACATCGGCCCACCAGAAACAGAGCCATCAGGATTTGTGCTCCTAAATTTTACTCCGAGCAATACTTCTGAAAATTTTAATGCCATTGAGAAAAATCCGGCAATAATCATCCAAAAAATAACACCCGGCCCACCAATAGAAACCGCAGCTGCCGAACCTGCAACATTGCCAATTCCTGCTGAAGCTGAAATGGTGGCACTCAAGGCTTGAAAAGATGACAATTCACCCTTCTTCTTTCTTTGATATCCGTTCGGATTATTATGTTCATAATTATTGGTAATCAATTTTATTGCGTGCTTAAAGCCCCAAATACCAATAAAACCTGTTCTTATTGTAAAATATATTGCTGCAAAAATCAGGAGTACAATTAAAAATTCTACCTTCACTCCGTTAATCGTTATATACGAAAATATTATCCCTGATACTTTATCAGCTATCGGCGATAGCAAGCTATCTATTGCGGCATCTAAACTCATACTACAATTATAGTATAAACAAGAATCTTTGTATATAAAAACGGTGCGCTAAATCACGCACCATTTATGAATATTCTAATAAGGCAAGCTTTCAATAAATTCAGGCACTTTAACATCCGTCATAGGTACATCTTTTTGCCTGTAAGATTTTTGTGTGTATGATATCCAGTTGAACAACAATACAGAACTTGGTTTGTCCACTATACCATTAATCACACTTCTAAATTCTTTTGTGTTTTTTGTAGGAAGTGGTGGAAGTTTTTCAAAATCTTCCGGCAATAAATTGTACTTATTATCCTCGCCTGTTAGCATTACCATTAATTTATTAAAAGAAAAATCACCGAACGCGCCAAGTCCTGATACCACTTCATCTGATAAACGTCCTAGAACAACGAGTTTTGCGTAATCTGTAACAGGATTATATTGACCTTTAATAAATAATGTCATTAAAGGACCTTGAGATTGAAGCATTTTAATATTTGCAATACCGTTTTTCATTGTGATATCGCCTCTCAAGTATTTAAACAAACCTGTGTCTTTAAGCGTTACAGCCTTTGTTACAACGCTCAAAGAAGTTCTTAGCATGTTATCAGCAATAACGTTTTGAGCATATAACAAGTGTTCTAATTTACCTAAAGTTCCCATTCTGCCGTTATGGATAATGAACTTCAAATCACCATCTAGCGATTGTTTAGAGCTTAAATTACCCTGCATATTAGTATCAAAATCCATAACGCCGCTTATTGTGTCTTTTCTGGTTGATACAATATCAAAAATTGGCGCTGCGCTCACTCCTCTTGCTTGAATTCTTGAATTAAAGTTTTCATCCTTTAAATTAAAATCAATGTTACCTGCTAATTTACCATTAAATATTTCAGAAGAAATATTTTTTAATTCCAATTTATTATTCTTCAATTTAAAATCCGCATTCAAAGCTGATAAATAAAGCGGAGAATTATAAATAGTAGCAAGTGCTTTTTCCGAATAGAATTTGCCTTCATTAACGTTAAGTGGCAAAGCTTTTGCAATAGGACTATCTTTGTACATTAAAAGCGTATCAGTATTCATATACTTTGATTTAACACTAATATTTTTTACATATAATTCCTTTGAAATATCGGTTGAAATCGTTGAATTGATTCCCATTGAAGAATCGCCGATTTTAACCATAGGTGCATTTACGACTGCAATATTTTTGTTGAAATCAATAGTCGTATTTGTTGCGCCAAGCTGTAAGAACTGATTAATAAAGTTCTGGACCGTAATTTGACCAACAATTTCGGGTTTATTGAAATTGCCGTTTACAAAAATATCACCTTTTAATTGAGCAACATTGTCCATAAATGTTACGTTCAATTGCTGTGGTATAAATACTCTAATATTTTTAAATACTGCATTTTTAAGATTTTCAACATTACCTGATATTATAACTTTCTTTTGACCTTTTAAGTTCGCCTTGAAATCATTCGAAAGCTTGCCGTTAAATGATGAAACTGACAAATCTTCAATCTTCAAAGTATTGTTTTCTAATTTTGAAACAAGATTGATTAAAGACGGTTCATCTAAGATAAGCGCTTTATCCATCAAAACTTGTGCCATAATATTCTGTGTATCACGATTGCCGTTTACTGCAAATTTAACCGGATAAACAGCTGCATATTGAACAGGAACTTTTAAATCTCTTGAATTAACAAAACCGTTTACTACAGCACTAAATGTTAAATCATTAGTACTATAATTTGTTATCTCAGCTTTTGCTATCATTTTTGAATTTGGCATGAAAATATTAGTTTCAGGAACTTTAATAGAATCTCTTTCTATATAAAGTTTCAAAAGCGGAAGTTTGATTGCTTCTGTTGCTTTAGGTTTCAATGTCAAATTATTTATATATGCTATATTATTTTTATTTGTATCAATTTTTAAAGTTGCAAATGATAAATTTCCGTCTTTGTTTTGCGCACTAAAGTTTTCCACCTGCAAGTTTTCTTTATGGATTGGATTGTCTAATGTTCCTGTTAAATTAGCTACAAGTGATGCGATACCGTTTTTTACACCAAATTCAGAAGGGCAAAGATGTTTTAGTTCAACTTTATTCATCAAAAGTTCGATATCAAGATTTTTATCAATCTTACCTTTTGCCATAATTGGCGCATTGTTAACGTAACCAATCGCATTAACAATATTTATCACGTTGTTTGAGAAATCCACATCAGCATTGATTTTATTAACGTCTAATCCGTTTGCTTTAACAGCTGCATTATTAACCTTTAAGTAACCTGCAGATTTAATTTTGTTCAAATCACCCTTAATACTAAAATCCGCTTTCAAAGTACCATCAAGCGAATTGATTTCTTTGAATTTTGAAAAATCAGCAAGCAATTTAACTTTTTGATATAAATCCGCAAGCTTAATTTCATCAGTCTTAACCTTCAAATCAACAGAAGGCTTTTTGGAATTATTTACTACACCATCTATATAAACTTTTTTGTCAACAGACGCATAAATATTAGATAAAACCCCTATTTTATCGCCCAAGAAAGTTAAGTAAATAAAACTCTTTGGCGTTTTCTTTTTAGAATCAAGTACGGAAATATTATCAATATTAACTAAACCTGAAATTTGAATATCACCCGTCAAATTCTTATAAAGTTTCAAATCTGCAATTATATCAGAATGAAAATCAAGAGCTTCCATTTGCTCTACGAACTCATTTATATTGAAATCTTTCTTCTCGCTCATTTCAATATTAGGAACTATTGAAACATCGTAAGATATGTATTTTTTATCATTAATAAAGAATTCACCGATTGTTTTTACGCTTAAATTTTTATAATTAACAAGCTTTGCAAGATTTAGGTCTGATCCGACAAGCTTAAAATGCTTTTCTAAATCTTTGTCATAATAACAAACACTATATGATTTTAAAGTAACATCAGGTGTTTCGTTAAAATCTTTTGCGTTAAGTTTTTCCACAAAAGCAGGTAAATATTTGTCATTAGATTTAACTTTTACAATTAATTTATCTGCATAAAGACGTTTTACAACAACATCGTTTTTGAATAAAGATGACCAAGGTATAAAGAATTTTACATTATCAAACTGACCGAATTTTTGTCCGTCTTCATACATCATGTGCATTACAGGTGCTTTAACCTTTAAAGACGGTCCAAAGCGCAAAATCAATTTTTCAATATGAATTTTTATTCCCAAATCTTTTGTCACCTGAGATTCTATTGCAGGAATAAATCTGGTCGCATCAATCGGCACAAAACAAATTGAAACACAAAATGCTATTACAGCAAACGCTATAATTATATAATTCTTATACTTTTTCATCTTATACTACGTCTCCGCTTTCTTTGTCAAAGAAATACATATCATTAACTGAAATCTTTAATTCTATATTTTCACCTATCGGATAATCCAATGGAACTCTTGCAGAGCATTTGCTTCCATTAAGATTAAAATAAACTATCCTCTCTCCGCCTGTCATTTCAACAATTTCAGGTTTAACTTTTATTGAAACCTCGCCTGCTATCATTTTTTCTGCACGAATAGCAACAGTCACTTCGCCTTGAATATTTTTATCAGTCTTAAATCTATGACCTTCGATATCAAAACATCCGTTTTGCACAACCGTATCAACAAAATTCATTTGACCGATAAACCCTGCAACAAACTTATTTTTAGGCTGATTATAAATAACTTCCGGTGTGTCGGCCTGTTGGATTTTACCTTTGTCTAAAACAACGATTCTATCACCCATTGTTAAAGCTTCAGTTTGGTCATGCGTTACATAAATAAATGTTGTTTTTAATTTTTGGTGCAAACGCTTGATTTCAGAGCGCATGTGAACTCTTAAATTGGCATCCAAGTTTGATAAAGGTTCATCCATCAAAAATACTTTAGGATTTCTAACAATCGCACGACCCAATGCTACACGCTGTCTTTGCCCTCCTGAAAGTTGTTTTGGTTTACGATTTAAAAGTTCTGTTAAATTAAGTGAGTCGGCAACTTCTCTAACCTTTGCATCAATCGTTTTCTTATCGTATTTGCGCATTTTTAAACCAAACGCAATGTTATCATATACGCTCATGTGCGGATACAAGGCGTAACTTTGGAATACAAAAGCGATATCTCTGTCTTTTGGGTGAACATTATTTACAACCTTATCATCAATAAGTATTTCGCCTGATGTAATATCTTCCAAGCCTGAAATCAAACGCAAAATCGTAGACTTTCCACAACCTGAAGAACCTACAAGCACGATAAATTCTTTATCTTTGATTTCAAGATTAATATTATCAATTATATTTTTCTTGCCATCATAGCTTTTGACAAGATTTTTTAAAACAACGCTACTCATCCCTACTCCGTAAACTCCTTAGTTAGAAGGAATTATAATATTAAAACTTGTATTTTTCAAGATTTGAGATTCAACCCAAACTATACCGTTTAATGACTGAACAAGATTTTTTACACTAGCTAAAACCATTGCTCTTAATACATTCTTTCTGTTTGTAGAATCTAAAATTGTGTACGGGTCAAACATACATTCCAAGTCGTTTTCTGAAAGCAACAATGCACTTGTAGAAAGTGAAATCATTGTATATTGAGCCGGTGCCAAGTTCTTTGAAGAAATAAATTCATCATTCGGATTCGATAACGTAATCGCAACTTCGCCCATATCAACTGATTTTAGAATTATTTCCAAAACATCTTGCAAAATATTTTTCAAAATTTCTTCATCAGTAGAAATTGTCTTTTTAAAATCTTCTTCCGGTTTAATTGAAATTTTAACTTCTTTACCTTTATAAAGCTGTTCATTAAATCTTACAACAGAATTAACTAAAGCCAAAACATCCAAAGTCTTTTTATCAGGTTCTTTTAAAGCTGACTCAGTTTGAGAAAGTTCTAAAAGCTTGCCTACAAAATACATTAATTCTGAAGAATTTTTATTAATAATTCTGATATATTTCTCTTGCTGCTCGCTCATTTCACCGCCTAAACCGTCAGCCATTGCTTGAGAAAAACCAACAATGGATTGGATTGGTGATTTTAAATCATTAGCAAGTTTAAGCAAGAAATTATTTTTTTCTCTATTAATTTCTTCTGTTTTATCGTCTTGAGCGATTGCAGAATTTTGCACCGCATCACGGAAATCAAGCACATATCCTTCTGCAATTTCTTTTACTGTCATATCAAAATATATTTCTTTATCCACAAACTTAGTAATAACAGGCTTGTGCATTATAACAGAGCTTGAAATTAAGTTCATTGGATTTTCTATAAAATCGCTTATATTTGATGTAAGAAGGTGCATTTTTGAAGTTTCAAAAATTTCTGCCGCAACATCGTTCACCCATTGAATTTTGCCATCTTTGCCACACAAAATCAATGCATCAGGCAAAGCTTTTTCAACATCAATCGAATTCGTTCTAAATAATATTTTTTTTATATCCATAATCTTATACTTCCTTTAATCAAATCTTATCACAAAAGCGAGTTTAAAAAAATTTTAAATTGTAAATTTTTGTAATTGGAAAATATATGAGCGACAAAATTTATTGTCGGCTTATACTAAATGTATAAAGGAATTGAGAATATTTTAACATTGTATAGAGGTGTATTATGAGCAAAAAACATGGTAGTAAGTTGTTATCATTTCATCAAGAAACTTTTAACGAATTATATAAAATGGATTCATTGGTTCAAATTACAAGACGAAATTGTGAAAGCATAGAATTTAGCGGACAATATTATGGTATTCCAAAAGAAATGATAGCTCCGTTAAGTGCAGAACGAAATAATTTTATTAACATGCTGGAAATTTTGTCAGATCAAATTTCTAATATTATAAATATAGGACTACTTATGGAAGATGAAATCTTAACTACAATAGAACACCAACGATTGCAGCTGACAGATAACAGCTCAAAGTTCCGCATATAAGAGCTCTTAAACCCAGTCTTGCCAAGTTTTTCTTTTGGTTTGGTGCAAGTTCTCCGATACCGCCAATCTGGATTGCAATCGAACCGAAGTTACCGAAACTGCATAAAGCGAAACTTGCAATCATGAAGCTCTTAGGATTAAGTGATTGAGCAACATGAGTTAAGTCAACATAAGCAACCATTTCATTCAGTACAAGTTTTGTACCCATTAAAGCACCTACTGTAGAAGCATCATGAAGCGGAACACCGATTATAATTGCAAATATTGAAAATACTTTTCCTAAAATTAATTTTAATGACAGGTGTGATAAAAATGCCAAATGAGAACAGCCCGGAATATAATTGTAGCAGAACATTCCGCCCAATCCTAAAATCCAGTCGATAAATGCAACAAGTGCAACAAGTGCTAAAATCATCGCTGTTACATTAATCGCAACCTTCATACCGTCAGAAGCTCCGTTAGAAATCGCTTCAAATACATTTGCAAAAGTTCTTCTTTTAGAAATTCGGATGTTATCTCTTGTTTCAGGTTCGCCTGTTTCCGGATAAACAATTTTTGTTAAAATCATTGCTCCGGGAGCCGCCATAACTGATGATGCTAAAATATAATGAGCAGGAATTCCCATTCCGATATAAATCGGCATTATAGCACCGGAAATACAAGCCATACTTCCAGCCATTGAAGCTAATAACTCAGAACGTGTAAGTTTTTCTAAATATGGCTTAATCATTATTTGCGCTGTAATTTGACCGACGAAAGAACTAGCTACGTTAGAAAGAGCTTCTGCACCTGATATGTGCATGATTTTGTTCATTGCTTTACCCAAAATTGCAACAACTCGTTGCATGATTCCGTAGTAGTAAAGAATGTTTACTAAAACCATCATAAAGATGTTTGTACATATAAGTTGCACTGCAAAAATAGTACCGCTTTTGCCAAATAATTCTATTAAACGGTCGTTCTGTAAAAGTGCGCCAAAAACGAATAAACCGCCTTCTGTCGCAAATTCAAGGATTTTTTGAATAAACAGACCTATCATAAGAAACATTTTTTGTCCTATTGGAACTTTAAAAATAAATACTGCTAAAAGTATTTGTAATAAAAAACCTGTTCCGATAGTTTTGTAGTTAATAGCTTTTCTGTTGTTTGACATCATAAAAACAATTAAAAATATAACAACTATCCCTATAAGTCCGATAAATCTTTCCATTTACACTCCTTGATTTTTCTATGAGAATAATTTTATCATAAATAAGTTATTGGTGCAAAAAATGTGTTCAAAGAAATTAAAAAGCGAGAAATTCTTTTTTTGAATTTCTCGCTTTTAACTTCAAACTTCGGCTCAAAAATTAAAGAGCTTCAATATAATCCAAAATTTCTTCTTCTGTGTTCATTTCGGTTGCACAAACCAAAACCCTTCTATCGTCAATTTTAATTCCGCCCAATATATTTGCCTCTTTTAATCTAGCCAAATACTTATCAGCATCCTCAACTTCAACAACAAATTCATTAAAGAAGTTTTTGTTCATTGTCCTAACGCCTTTACCGTTAAGCATTTTAGACAAAGCATGCGCCATATTCGCAGACAATATGCTCGCTTCTTTAAATCCTTTTTCGCCTAAAAGACTCAAATATAAAGTTGCAGATAGAGCGACCAGCGATTGGTTAGAACAAATATTACTTGTTGCTTTTTCACGCTTGATATGTTGTTCTCTTGTTTGGATAGTAAGCGTAAAAGCTTGTTCTCCATCAGCATCAATAGTTCTTCCAACCAAACGTCCGGGAAGTTGACGCATATAAGCTTCTTTACAAGCCATATAGCCGGCATGAGGCCCGCCAAAACTCATTGAAACTCCAAGAGGTTGAATATCACCGACAACAATATCAGCTTCGACTGGCGGTTTGATTACAGCTAAAGCCGATAAATTAGCGCAGACAATAAACAAAGTATCGGGTTTAACTAATGCTCTGACTTCACCAAAGTAATCAGGATACTGAACTAAAACACAACAATAATCTGCCGTATTTTCAGGTAATTCATCAAACCACTCAACTTCAATCCCTTGTGCCCAAGTATAAGTTTTTACAACCTCTTTGTACTCAGGATTGAGCAAATTGGAAACAAGTGCCTTGTTCTTTTTGCCTTTTGCAATTCTATGTGCCATCAAAATAGCTTCTGCGCAAGCCGAACCACCGTCATACATAGAAGCATTTGCAATATCCATGCCGGTCAATCTTGAAATCATAGTCTGATATTCATAGATTATTTGCAAAGTTCCCTGTGAAATTTCAGGCTGATAAGGAGTATAAGCAGTCAAAAATTCAAACCTTTGTGCTACATAATTTACGCATGCCGGAATAAACTTATTGTAAACTCCTCCGCCTAAAAAGTTTGCATACTCGGTTTTATTCTTTTTTGCAAGCTTTTTAATCTCTTTTTGAGCTTCCATTTCACTTTTAGGATTGTAAAGGTTGAAATCCTTAAATTTTACAGGTATTTGTTTAAATAAATCTTCAACAGACGCTAGAGATATTTCATCTAACATTTGTTTTCTGATTTCGTCTGTGTGTGCTAAAAAATTTTTCATTATTCAATTTCTTCTTTATAATCTGAGTAATCCATTAAATCTGCAAATTCAACTTGATTTGCGTCTGATTTGATTTTTACAAACCATTTGTTTTCATAGCTTTCATCATTTAATAATTCAGGACTATCAACAATTTCTTCGTTAATTTCAACTACTTCACCAGAAATCGGCATATAAATTTCAGAAGCAGCTTTAACTGATTCAATAGTTGCGAATGCTTCGTTTTTAGAGAATGTGGCACCAACTTCCGGCAATTCTATAAAAACAATGTCACCCAATTGTTCGATTGCATAATCTGTAATACCAACTGCGTAATTTTCACCTTCTTCTAAAACATATTCATGAGTTTTTGTGCATAACATGCTTTCGTTCATTTAAATTATCTCCTATTTATTTGTCTTATTTTTCTTTTCCACAAAAGGACGTTTTACGATTTCAGCGTCGTGTAATTTTTCTCTTATTGATACTTGAATTGTAGAGCCTACAGCTAAATTGTCAAGATTTTTTATGTATGCCAGTGCAATATTATCACCTCTGATTGGCGAAATTCCACCGCTTGTAATAACTCCAATTTTTTCGTTATTGTAAAATACATCATAACCATGTCTTGCAATTGATTTATCAAGCATTTTTAAACCGATTAGTTTCTTTTTAACTCCATTTCTCAATTGCTCTTCAATTCTTGCTTTACCATTATAATCTTCTGTTTTATTTTTACATACTGACCAAGCAAGTCCTGCTTCAATCGGAGTTGTATTTTCATCCAAATCATTGCCGTAAAGATGTAAAGCCGCTTCTAATCTCAAAGTATCTCTTGCACCAAGCCCGATTGGCTTAATTCCGAATTCCTTACCTGCTTCTAAAAGTTTATCCCATAAGTATTCTGAGAATTCGTTTCTAACCATAATTTCAACACCGTCTTCACCTGTATAGCCGGTTCTTGAAATCCAAAGATTTATGTTAAACAATTCTCCTCGCTTGATTGAGAAAAACGGTGGCAACTCATTAACACCAAGCTTTTTGATAAGTTCACAAGCTTTAGGTCCTTGAACAGCTAAAAGTGAATAATTGTGCGATTCATTAACAATTGAAACTTCAAATCCGCATTTATTGCGAACCATCCAGTTCAAATCTTCATCAATTCTTGAAGCGTTTGCTATAATTAAGTATTTCTTATCTTCAAGCTTATAAATAATTAAATCATCAATAATTCCGCCTTGCTTATTTGTAAGTTGGCAATAAACGGCTTTTGAATCAACAAGCTTTGTCACATCTTGCGGAACAAGCTTATTTAAATACGGAAGCGCATCTTCTCCATAAACAATAACTTCACCCATGTGTGAAACATCAAACAAACCAACTGCCTCTCTAACTGTTTTATGCTCTTCAATAATTGAAGAATACTGAACCGGCATATCCCAACCGGCAAAATCAACCATTCTCGCCCCAAGTGCTACGTGTTTATCGTGTAAAAAAGTTTGTTTAGTCATACACCCCCCATATCTTTTATTATTGTCTTAATTTTAAGGGAATATGTCAAGTAAAATATTATAAAAAAATAGGATGGAGTTTATCCATCCTATTTTTTAAACACTTAATTTTTGAATTTTTTTGTATAAATCAATTATTTCGCTAGACAAATTTTTAGGAACGACTATTTTAATTTTTGCATTTAAGTCCCCAAAGCCACTATTTTTAGGTAATCCCATTTGTTTTAATCTTAATGATTGACCGCTTGAAACACCTGCCGGAATTTTTATATTAATCTTACCATGCAAGGTTTCAATGTCTTTAGAACATCCTAAAACTGCTTCAGGAGGTGTAATTTCAACTTCTTTTACCAAATTATCACCATCAAACTCGTACTCAGAATCCTTAAAATGGACAACTAAATACAAATCACCTTTGCGACCGTATTCATCAGCCTTACCTTCGCCTTTCAAACGAACTTTTTTACCTTCTGTAACGCCTTTCGGTAATTTAACTTTTACAGTCCTTGGGGTTGAAATAATTCCTGTTCCGCCACAGTGTGAACAATAACCGCCATGACAATACGGGCATTTTTCCATGTCTGTAAAGGTTACTGATATTGGTTTCCCTTCAAAAATTTCTTTCGCTGTTACATTAAGATTTTTTGTGATATCTAAATCTTCTGTTTTGGCTTGTTGTGCAGTTCTTCTTGAACGTGCTTGTGAAGCACCTCTTCCTCCTGCTTGAGAGAAATCAAATCCGCCAAAGTTAGCACCTTGACCACCTGCCATTCCCCCCATCATATCACCAAACAATGAACCGAAGAAATCTGAGAAACCGCTTCCGCCAAAGTCAAAGCTTTGTGCACCGCCTTGGTTGAAGTTGAAATTAAAGTTTTCAAATCCCGGAGGTGGAGTGTAATCAGCTCCACCTTGCCAGTTAGAGCCCAAGCTGTCATATCTTTGACGTTTAGCCTTATCTGACAAAACTTCGTAAGCTTCGTTTATATCTTTAAATTTTTCTTCTGCTTCTTTTGTTTTATTAACATCAGGGTGATATTTTCTAGCCAATTTTCTGTATGCAGATTTTATCGCTGCTGCATCCGCATCTCGACTTACACCCAATATTTCATAATAATCTTTGTATTTCATAATAAGTCCTTTTTGCTCTATATCTAAATCTTAATACAAAAAATTACAAAACTTAATATTTTTAACTATTTTTTAATGATATCAAAACGTTTGCTCTACAATTAGGAGATAAAATTTATTTGCAAGTAATAAATGCGTTCAAATACTGAATCAGTTCGTTAAATTCTATGTTTTTACCTGTTTCTAATCTGTTTTTCAAATATTCATCAATTGTATTTAATATTTCAACAAACGTAGTTTCTGTAAGATTATTTTCTATATAATCTTCATAAACATCAAGAATATACGCGTATGTATCTTCTCCGGCATGCATTTTAATTTTGATTAAAGCCTGTTTTATAGCATCATTAGCAATATTAATGTTTAAAATATTGTAGTATAATCCGGCTGAACGCTTCATTTTGTTCATCAAAACGTCTTCCGGCATGTATTGCATCATTGTTTCAAAATAATTAACAAATGACTCATAAAGTCTTTCAGGATTGAATTTTTTGTAATTGAATTTTGTTACAAAAAAATCTTTCAAAAATAATTCTAAATCGCTATCTTTTGGAAAATATTTCTTTCGAATTTCTTGCCAATGCTTTTCAACACCGTTTTCTTTTAAAAAGTCCTCAATTAAACTTATTTGGTTCAAGTTGCGGTTAGCGTTGAGTTTGTAATATAGATTTCTCTTTGAAACCTCGTCTGTTTCAACCAGCGTAACCTCAATCTTCTTAAGCATTGTAAATATTTTTGCTGCTTGCAATTTTTCTTCTTTTATTTGTGACCAAAAGTTATGCAACAGCTTAAACATCGGTTTTGCTTTTTCGTGCCCCGATAAACGCTCACCATTTATAATCTTATTAAACAACTCATTATCTTTTTCTTTAAGTTTTAATTTTGATTTGCCATGGCTTAATAAATATTTTTTTCTTATAGTACGAATAGCCTTTTCATTCTGCGCAGTAGTTTTTTTATAACACTCACAAACCGCATGTAAAAGAAGCGACAACGATAGAATTCTATTTAACCCATCCACTATAGTAAATTCATCAAAACTCTTTTGGTCAACAAAAATAATGCCCAAATCTATTCTCTGAGTAAACTGTTCATCTTCTGTCATTAAATCCAAAAAATTAACAAGTTCCTCCGAACACTTTGCATAATTCAAAGTGAATAAAGCTTGAGCATTATTTAAGAATTCAAGTAAATTAACAACTTTCATCATCTACTCTGTTAAAACAAAACCACCTGAAGGTACATTCTTTAATTTATCACCTTCAATTTTATTTCTTAAGTTTTTAATGTATTTGTAAACGTAATCTCTAGGTAAATCCAAAAGTGTTGCCAAATCTTTAGCAAAAACTGTTTTACCTACATTGTTCAAGAAATATTCAAACACCATTTGTTCTCTATCTGTTAAAGATTTTTTTAGAACAATTTGAACATCATTTTTTATTGTTGCAACTTCTTCTACTTTATCTAAAACAGTTTCTTTTTTAGAAATAGGTTTAACTTCTTGTTTTTTAGGTTCAGGTTTTACTATTTCTTCCTTTTGAGCCTTCATTTCTTTTTTTCTTACAGAAAATGGCGTGTGTGATAATTGACGTTCTCTTTCAAACGCGCGTTCTGCTATTTTAGAAAAACTTTCGTGATTAGTTGTGCTTGTACTTGTTGAAGTTCCTTTAGACATAACAATATCAACAACGTCATTGGTTGGCTTGCTTTCTTCTACTTCTTTTCCTAATCTTGCTGCGAATTCTTCCAGCGTAATTTTTTCCAAAGAGCCTCTCCATTGTCTTATCTCTTCCTTAGTCAAATAATTAGGCATCAAACATCTCCTATAATAACCTGTGATAGTCTAACTTAATTCCCCATAACGGATTTACTTTTTATAATGTACCATAAAACATTTTAAAATTAACAAAATGTTTCGCGATGTAAAGATTTTTTATCAAAGCTTAATAAATCATAAGTATTTTTTCTCTTTTTATATGAATTTTTCTACACAAATCTTAACAAATTTTAAGTTTTGAGCTTGAAATTTTTATAAAATGAGTAATAATAAGTATATACATTATATACCTTATTCTACCCCAAATATGATTTAAAATCGTGTAATACATAAAATTTCCCCTTAAAAGAATAGGATAGGTATAACTATTTAGACCCAAAAAATAGATGGAACTATAAAACATGAGGATTGTGTTGGCGTGAAGAAGATTTTAACCGTTGAAAATTGTAATGCGACCAAGAATGATGTAAAACGCGTAACGTTGAAAAGTTTACATTTAGCTTTAGTTGTTGGCGTGATGTTAATAGGCGCGCAGGCTAATGGTGCGACTCTTGATGACGTTGATTTGTCTTTAAAACCTAAAAATATGCCAACTTTGGACTATTTGCATAAAAATAATGTAATGATTCCTCAGAAAAACAGTGTGCCTATTTTATCACCGAATAGCGGTTATCGCTTGACAAAAGTTGATGCAAAAGCAGATGGTTCAAAGCCTGATGGTGATAATATTATAACAAAATTTGAAGTTGTTAATGTTACTAAATATTATGACAAAATTACTGGAGAACTTGTAAAAACTCCACTTGAAGGAGTGGATTATAAAGTTGTGCAAACAAAGGAGTTTACTCCTGTTTATTATTCAGTAGATTTGAAGCAAACAATATACGGTCATCAAGACGCAGTAAATAAAGAGGTGAAATACTATTCCTGGTCAAGAAGATCTGATGCCCCTTTAACTGAGGGTACGAGCGACAAATACGATATTATTTATAACGTTGATAAAGATAGAGTTTCATCAGGACGCATTGATACAAATCAAAATGGTGCGAATATTAATAAGGATTTTATAGACAATAGCGCAAACTATCCTGGCGGTGCGATTGATAACGAAAATGGTACTATCGGTGATATAACGGGTGATTTTATAGGTAATAGTGCAAGCGCGGGCGGTGCTATTTACAACGGTTATGATAGTACTATCGACAATATAGTCGGCGATTTTATAAAAAACAATGCCACTATAGGTGGTGCGATTGATAACGCAAATGGTACTATCGGTAATATAACAGGTAATTTTATAGGCAATAGAGCAAACGAAGCCGGAGGGGCGATTTCTAATCGTGATTGTAGTCAAGTTGCTACATCTCTGGCAGATTCTGATGATTCTCTTGAAGCGATGAATAATAATGCCTATAGTACAGTTATCGGTAATATAACAGGCAATTTTGTAGGTAATAGCGCAAAATATGCAGGTGGTGCTATTGCTAATGGCGGTAGTGCTATTGGTAATATAACAGGTGATTTTATAGGGAATAGTGCAATGTCAGGTGGTGCTATCGCTAATGGCGGTAGTGCTATTGATAATATAATAGGTGATTTTGTAGGTAATAGCGCGTATGAAAACGGTGGTGCAATTTACAATAATTATGGTTCCATCGACAATATAACAGGTGATTTTATAGGTAATAGTAGCGGCAGTCTTGGTGGTGCTATTTACAACTTTGATAGCAATCAAGTTGCCGTAGGTTCTCTGACCCCTTTAAATGATTCTCTTGAAGTGATGAATAATAATGCCTTTAACACTGTTATTGGCAATATAACAGGCAATTTTATTGGAAATGAGGCAAGCTCAGGCGGTGCGATTTACAACCGTTACGGTGCTATCGGCAATATAACAGGTGATTTTGTAGGTAATACGGCATTAGGCTTTTTTGGTGGTGCAATATACAATGATAATGACAGTGCAATTGGCAATATAACAGGTGATTTTGTAGGCAATCACACAAGATGTCAAGGTGGTGCTATTTTCAACAGTTATGATGCTATTATTGGCGATATAGCAGGTGATTTTATAGGTAATTCTACAAGTAATGGTGAAGCGTATAATGTTGGTGGTGGTGCAATTCTTAATGCAGGTACTATAGGTGATATTACAGGTAGCTTCATAAAAAACTATTCTAACTATTTTGGCGGTAATGCTTTTGGCGGTGCGATTGCTAATGGTGGTCTTGGTTCGATTGGTAATATTACTGCTGATTTTATAAACAACAACGCAACCACTGCCGGTGGTGCTATATACAATGACAATACTGTTTTTAATCATGGTCCAGCAGAAAGAGATACCGGCATTTTTATCGGCAATATAACAGGTGATTTTATTGGCAATAGTGCCGGTAAAGCAGGCGGCGCGATTTATAACGCAATTTCAGAGCCACAGGAGAATGATTTAGATGATAGCAATGCAGACTCTGAAAATCTTAATACTTTAGCAAATCGTAGTAACATCGGCTATATCAGCGGTAACTTTATAGGTAACCATGCCGGCGAAATAGGTGGTGCAATTTATTCTAACGCTAATTTAAACATTTTAGCAGATGGTAAAACCTCTGTATATCAAGGTAACTATACGGAAAAAAACGGTGTAAAAGATGATAACGCCATTTATATGGATAATCAAGCCACATTAAATTTTAATATGAAAAACAACGGCAAAATCTATATGGCGGATAATATAGATGGTGCTATTGACGTAGATTCTGATGACAATAGTCTATCTACTTATAATGTAAACATTAAAGGTGATGACATCAACAACACAACCTTCTACATGTTAAATGACATCAGAAATGCAAACGTAACCTTTGATAATACGACTATTAATACAATTAACAACCAAGTTCACGTATACAACTTCAACTCTTTGGCTGTTGCATCTGACACAAATTTTGTAGCAGACGTAGATTTGGCTAACGCTCAAATGGACAGAATCACAGCCAATTCTTATGGCGCACACCAAGGAAATTTGAATGTAGTTGGTATGAATTTGTTATCCGACGCAAAAGACCCGATAACAGAAATCTATTTTGCAGAACAAGGTTTGAAAGATAACGTAATAAATGGAGTATCTAAAGCAGGTGAATACAATTTGCCAAACGGTGCTCAAACAACTTTCTATACTCCAATTTATAAGTACAGTGCAACATACGACAACAGAAATGATGGTGGCTATTTTGTATTTGATAGGATTTCAGCAGGAAATAGCTCAGGTAATCCGAGCGATAACTACAACCCTGCAGTACTATCACCATCCGTTGCTTCACAGTCCGGCGCGTATTCTACGATGAACCAAACATTTAATTATGCGTTCCAAAACTCCGATAATTTTATGGCAATACCTTATTTGGAACGTGTAGCGATGCGTTCTGCGAACATGTATGCTATGACTCCAACCGGTGATGCAACTGATGTCGGAACCTTCTCACCATTATTTGACGCAAAAAATGAAACTTATAGTGCGTGGGTGAAACCATATGTAAGTTTTGAGAATATTCCGCTCAAAAATGGTCCAAAAGTTTCAAACATTAGTTACGGCAGTTTGATAGGTTTCGATACACCATTAAAATCCGTAAGTCGTGGTTGGGATAGAACTTGGACAGGTTACATCGGTTATAACGGAGCAAGTCAAAGCTTTTCAGGCGTAGACGCCACTCAAAACGGCGGTTTACTTGGTGGAACTTTGACGATGTACCGCGGTAATTTCTTTAACGCTACAACACTTTCAACAGGTGCAATTGTCGGTGATAACCGTACAATGTATGGTACGGACAATTATACAATGCTTATGGCTGGTATTGGTAACAAAACAGGTTATAACATAGAGTTCAAAGATGGATTGTTCATCGTTCAACCAAACTTGTTATTGAGTTATACATTTGTTAATACATTCGATTACACAAATGCAGCAGGGGTTAGAATGAAGAGCGACCCATTACACGCAATCCAAGTTGCACCGGGTGTAAAATTAATAGCTAATACTAAAAACGGTTGGCAACCATATATCGGTGTAAACATGATTTGGAACATTTTAGACAAATCAAGAGTTACCGCAAATGATGTGAGATTGCCTGAAATGAGTATCAAACCATACGTTCAATACGGTCTAGGTGTCCAAAAACGTTTTAAAGACAGGTTTATGGCATTTGGTCAAGCGATGATTCAAAACGGCGGTCGCAATGGTATTGCGTTGTCCGTAGGTTTCCGCTGGGCGATTGGAAAGTAGAATTATGTTTTAATAATCCTGTACAATTCTTCCCGGTAAATGATTTTGCTGAACCGTATACAACAAAGATTCTGCGCTTTGTTTGTTCTTAAAAATGCCAACTTGTAATGTATAATTATTAGAACCGATACATTTTACAATAGGATTTAAACCGTTACCTGATTCTTGAATAATATCTTTAGCTACTTTTGCTTGTTCTGCAGAAGTATAAGAACCTACAAAAACTTTATAAACTGGATCAGCCTGAACAGGTTGCGGAGTTACTGTTTCAGCGACATTATTTTCTTTAACTGTTTTTGATTGGTCAACCACAACATCTGTTTGATTATCGGCTTTTTGTGGAACATCATCAGGTTTTGACATTAAATCTGAAAAACTTCTGCCTTGGTCTTCACTCTGAATCATTGATAATCTATCATCAACATTTTTTGCTGTTTCTTCTTGTTGATTAGCCGAATTATCTTGATAATCACCGATTGAAGTATCAACCGTTGGTGAAAAAGATTTAATCAAAAATGTAAAAACAATAAGCATACCAAAAAAAGAAAGTACAAAAATCTTCAAAAGTGAATTATCCTTTTGAGCTTCTTTTTTCATGTATTTTTTATAACCAAATTGATTTCCCATTAAAACTATACTCCACGAACTTTAGTACTAGCTAAATTAATATCTTCCAATTCTTCTGCATATCTTTTCATTACTTCAAGCGCAAATTCTTTTATATCAACAATTCCAAGTTCACTGGTCAAGCCTGAAGCTTTTACAGGTGCGCCTTCTGATAAAATATTTAAACCTGTATGAATTAGAATTGAAGTTGTTGATTTTGTTGCAATAGAAACTGACAATTTTCTACCATCAATCATCAAATCATCACCGTTTCTTACAACAAAAATTCCTCTTTCTTCAAGCAACTCTTTTATTATACATATCAAAAGTCTTTGTCTGAAAACACCTTCAACTAAATTTACGTTGAATTGTTCTGTTATAAAGCTTAACATTGATTTGCTGTAAATCGGTTCATTGTTGATAACATCTTCTATATCAACCATTTCAGTTAAAGCAACTTCACATTCGCCAATAAAAGCAACAATTGCATCACCTTGTAACTTAAAGTTTTTGTAAATCCAATGTGGCGCAAGTTGTGAACCAATATACTTAATTTCTTTTTCAATTAACTTTGTATGCATCATTCCTCAAACAAAATACTTATGTATTTCTCTCCCTTATTAGCCATTAATGCGTTCTTCAAGTGTCTGCAAGATTCACAAACTCCGCAATGCTTTGGCTTTGAACTGTAACAACTCCTTACAAGCTCTAATGGAATTGAATTCTCCATCGCAATCCTTACTATATCATCCTTGCCACAATTTATCAAGGGGGCTACAACCTTTGGTTTTTTAAGAGTAGAACTCTCAAACACTTTTGAAATTTGTTCTCTAAATTCTTCTGTATTGTCTGGAAAAGTCTGTCCTTCATCTTTATTAGCACCAAACAAAATATAATCATATCCGAAAGAATCGGCAAATGAGGCTGCTATATTTAAGAATAAACCGTTTCTATTCGGCACCCAAACATTTGATGCACTTTCTTTTGTACCCAAATTATCCGTTGGAATTTCATCATCCGAAACCAAAGACGTATGAGTGATTTCTTTGAGCCAATCCAGTTTTATAACTTTATGTTTAATATTATAAAATTCAGCAATTTTTTTGGAGGTTTCTATTTCTTGTTTTGCAGATTTTTGTCCATAATCAAACGTTAAAGCCAATTCTATACCGTATTTTTCCTTTGTATAACCTAATGCCACCAAGGAATCCAAACCGCCTGATAATAAAATTACAGCCTTACTCATCTTCTTCGCCTTCTTCATACTCTTCTATCATACTTTGCGCTTCTTCTTTCAAGAATTTTGAATACCCTGGAAGTGAAATTACTTCATCCAAAATATCACGCCCAATAAGATTATACATAGCCACAAGCGCATTTCTCTGAACTTCTTCATCTTCATCTTTTAAAGCTGTTCTGATTAAATCTTGCGCTTCATCATACTCACTGTTCATCAACGCTTCAATCGTATTAATTCTCACCATTGGCGAAGAATCCATCATTGAGCTTTTAAGAACTTTTAAAACTTTTTTGTTATTAATATTAAGTTTTCCTAAAGCTTCAATAATTTTTTCTTTTAGGAATGAAAACTTATCCCACAAGCCTTGTTTTGATTCCATAATCGCAACAAGCGGATCAATTGCGCTTGTGTCACCCAAAAGCCCCAGTGCAAAAGTCGCAGATTCTTTTACATAAACAGATTTCTCATCTTCATCTTGCACAACGTCAATCAATGGCTCAACAGCAAATCTATCACCAATTCTACCTAATGCATCCGCGCATGCCAGACGTATTTTGTAATTCTCTCCCTTGTTATTTAAGCAGTACAAAAGCGCACCAACAGTTGATGTGTCTTTATAATTAGAAATTGCTTTGGCGCACATTACACGTGTATTAATCATGCTATCTGTATCATCACATTCAAAATTTTTAAGAAGCAATAAATTTAGTAGTATTGAAAGCGTTGAAGAAGCTTTATGAGCATCAGTAAGTTTTATAATGCCTGTTAATATTTCAGGATTTTTAACATTTGTCAAAAAATAGTTATAGATTTCTACGAGTTCATTATCATCATAGAATTCTTCTAAATTTGCAATATTATTAATCACATTCTGCGGGGTATCTTTATCAACTCCGCAACGCTCCGATATTACACTAAAATCCAATACTTTATTATCCACAAGAGTAAAATACAACAAACAAGGTTTGTTGGCAATCTTAAAACGATAAATAAAAAAATGATTATTACTAAATTTTAGCGTGCAATTGTAAATATTTGTAACAATCTCTTCAAAAATACTAAAGTTTTTCAAAAATGTGCCGATATATATACCAAAAGTAGGATTGTAGTATTAGGAAATAATAGAAAGGAGTTACAATGACTACAAATGGAGTTAATTTTCAAAAGGCAGTAGATTATTGTGTGCTTAATGGTGCAACAGTACAAGAAAGTGCTGCAAAGTTCGGTGTTGATATGGCACAACTTTCAGAATTTATTACAAAAGCTATGAACCCAAATGGTGGCGGTGAAGTTGGAGACTTCACCCAATTTAGCAGTCATATTGCTAATAAAGAAATCGCCCATGCACAAGTGAAAATTGGAACAAAAGAATACACTGTTTCAGTTGTTGGTGCAAAAGGTGAACAAGGTGCTTCTGCAAAAATTTATGACAAAGATGGTAAGATTGTTCCATTTAGTCAGTTTGACAAAGATTATGCTTTTTCAGTTGATGACGATGGACGTATTAACATGAAACTAAAACCAGGTTCAAAAGCTCCAATTGCAAAAGTTACTCAAGAAACAGACGGTAATGGTAATTGGTTCGATACATTTGCAAATTTCTGGCGAAAAGGTAACAAGAACGCTGTTGAAGGCAAAGCTTATGAAGTAGGTTCTGCGGTTGCCGATGATGTAGTAATTGTTGCTAATAGAACTAATGCAGCTCCGACAGGTGCCCCAAATGGTGTTGATAATGGTGTTGCAACAAAAACTATGGATGATGTTTATGCACAATATGCACTAGATAAACCTCAAGCTGATAAAGCAGAAGATGCAGTTAAAAATGCTTTTGCAAAAATGTCACCTGAAGATAAAAAACAAGCTACTGATATTGCAAACGCTGTTATTGCAAAAGCAGAAGCTGGTGATACAAAAGGCGCACAAGAAGAAGCTTCTAAATTAGACAAATTTATGGGTGATGTATTCGGTGGTCTTGGTTTGATTGACTTACCTGAAGAAGCTAAAGTGGCTCTTTTGGTAGTTGGTATTGCCGGTCTTGCTTATGCAGCAGCTGAAGCAGGAGTTGCTGCCGTAACATCAAAAGTTGCACAAAGAGCAGCCGCAGTGTTTGCTGCAATGGGCTTGACAAGTTGCTCTGCAGATGATGGTATAGGCGGTAAAACTGAAATTAATCAAAACGTAAATATTACAATTACTCAAAATAGTAGTTTAGAAGATGCATTGGATGCATTAATTGAAGGTCAAAAAGTTCAGACAGAAATTCTGCAAAAGATTCTCGAAAGAGAAATTGAAAATGGCATGACTGCAAAAGAAATTCTCGATCTTTGTGGTGGTAATGCTCAATTATTGGCTAAGATACTAGAATCTATGACAGAAAATAATAATCTGCTCAAAGAAGTTAAAAATAGCATCAATTCCGGCACTGAAAATATTATGAATGCTTTAGTTGATATCAAAGGCAGTGTTGATAATATTGCGGACCTTATTAAAGAGTTCCCTGAATATACAACTCAACTAAATGAAATTATTAGTGGAATTAAAACCGGTAATAAATCAATGTCTGAGGTAAAAGATTTGATTGAGCAAGTCTTGAATCAAGCAGTTAAAAATGGTGATACTCAAGTAAGTATTTTGAATAAACTTAACGAAATTCAAAATGCTAACAAATCAGATGGTGAAAAACTTGCTGAGATGTTGAAATTGTTAGGTGAAATCAAAGTTACATTAGATGGTATTGCAGGTGATTTGAAAGCTCACTTCAAGAATGATGCAACCGTTAATAAATACCTTGAACAAATTCTTGCTGAAGCTAAAAAGAACAATGCAAAAACTGATGCAACAAATGAGTTATTGCAAAAATTGTACAAATTAGTTGAAAAACTTGGTTCTAAGGGTGATGCAATGGGTAAAGAAATTATTAACGCTATTGCAAATCTAGGCTTGGATATGACAGCTAATTTCGATAAGTTATTGGATGCTGTAAACAATGGTAATGTAAAATTAGATAACATTACAGCTTTATTGCAAAAAATCAATGCCAATGTTGTTAAAAATGGTGAAGACGGCAAAAAACTGGGCGATCAAATTCTTAATTACATTGCAGCTGTTGGTTTTGAAACAAACCAAAACTTCTCTAAATTACTCGATGCAGTAAATAATGGTAATGTTAAACTTGATGATATCAAGGAATTAATTACTCAATTGACTACCCAAGTAAAACAAAATGGTGAAGACGGCAAAAAACTTGGAAAAGAAATCCTAGATGCAATAAACAAACTTGGAGTTAATATGAATACTAACTTCGCTGCGGTATTAGAAGCTATCAACAAGGGAGTTGCCGGTGCTGATTCACTCAGAGACTTGTTAGAAAAAGTTCTTGAAAAACAAGATAAAAATACAAAAGCTATTATTGAAGCTATCGGTAATATCAAAGTTGGTTCTGGCGGAACTGTTGATCTATCAAGTATCGAAAAAATGCTTGCAGAACTTCTTAAACAGTCACAGAAAAATGGTAATATCTTGTCTAATATTGACGCAAAAACCGATGTTATTGCAACAACAACTAAATCAATCTTGGAAGCTCTTAACAAAGAATTCGGCAAGAATGATGAAAGATACAAGAATATTAATAACTTGTTGACGGTAATTGCTAATAAGAACAATGGCAATGGTAACGATAAAGTATTGTTAGAAAAACTTGATAAAATCTTACAAAAACTTGATGAAATCAAGGATGCAATCAAAAACCATAAAGTTGAAGTTGATGTAACAGGTAAAGTAACTTGTGAATGTAAATGCGGCAGTAAACATGAAGGTATTCTAGGTGACTTGAATGACCTCTTAGGATAAGACTGAATATTAAATTAACAAAAACCACTGATATTTTATCGGTGGTTTTTTGTTTGCATAATTGATATTATAAACTATCTATATCACCCTCATCAGGCTTCGCCAGCTTATAAAAGTTAAACTTTTTCTTCCTTAGCTACTTTGTCACCTGCTTCTACAGGAACTTCTTCAGTTTCAACTTCTTCGCCTTTAAACGCAGGAGCTTTAGGTGCTTCTTCAGTTTCAACTTCTTCGCCTTTGAACGCAGGAGCTTTAGGAGCTTCTTCAGTTTCAACTTCTTCACCTTTGAATGCAGGAGCTTTAGGAGTTTCTTCTGTTGTATTATCAACAGCTAAGAATGCTTTATTATATGCAGCTAGAGCATTTGCACCTTTAAAAGATGTAGCTGTTTCAATTGGTGTTGTTACAGTTTCTGTTTTTGGTGCTTCTGTTTCAACAGGTTTTGTTAATTCCACATTGCTTGCACTAGCTCTAAAGTTAATCGGACTAATCATCATACTTATACCTTCTATTATCTGATACACATTTTTTTTAAAACTCAGCAATATTAAAAATTGCTATTAAATTTATAAATCTTTACAAAAATTTATTAAAAAAGCTCTCCTCGAAGAAGAGAGCTTTAAAATTATTTCTTAAGCTTCAGTTGGAGCTTCTTCGGCTTGAGCTGCAGCCGCTGCTTCTTCAGCTTTTCTTGCTTCTTCTTCGGCTTTCTTAGCTTGAGCCTTCTTAGAAAGCTTAACTACTTCTGATTTTTTGTAGTTCAAAGTGCCGTCTTCGTTGCAGTTAGCCATCAAATACTTAACTGTATCTGTAGGTTGAGCACCTTTTTTTACCCATGCTTCAGCAGAAACTTTGTTTAATTTCATTTCTTTTGTTTTTGGGTTGTAGTAACCTAATTCTTCAACAGGTCTACCTTCACGTTTTGTTGTAGAGTTGATAACAATAACTCTGTATGTTGGAGCCTTTTTAGCACCTAATCTTTTTAATCTGATTTTTAACATTTCTTTTTCCTTCTATTTTTAATATAAGTGGAGCTTCTTAACTTGAAAGATTGGCTCCTAGCCGCTTATACATAACAGGCGTTTAGAGGATATGCCTGCCTAATTATAAATAAACACAAATATACTCAATAATCAATAGATTGTTAAGTTAAATTATTAGATTCTATTTTCGACCTGTATTTTGATTGATAATATCTGAAATCCAAGGTATGTAGCTATACATACCCATACCGGCAGTTATTGCTAAATATAATATAATTGCGGTTGTAATTGTCTGAACAATTGAAAGTCCAAATACAAACGGCAATGGCATATTAATAAAATAAGGTATCGCGTTTATAAACGGAATTCTATAAAGAATTACATAAATTAATTCTGCGAATGTTGCAAGCAAAAAGTATGCAATGGATAAAAATATTGATTGCAAAATATGGTACATTAAAAATTGCGTAACATTCTTTTTCATTAATGTAGCAATAATAAGCCACACAAAACCCGCTCCGCCCGCTGTGAGGTATGAAGCAGCTGAGATTAATCTTTCTATCGGATAAATTTGTTTAGAAGGTTGCAACGATATCACCCTTTCTTTGTTGTTCTATATAATCATCTAAAACTTGTATGAAAACTAACTTATATTCATCATTTTCAGGACGCATATTTACAGCAGCTCTATATGAGTAAATTGAACGCTCAATTTCATTATTCATATAATAAACATTTGCAATTAATACATAAATGCTTGGATCGAGTTTATTAATCTTAAGTGCCTCTTTGTATTGAACTTCTGCCTCTTTGAATTTTTTGATATTAGAATACAAATTACCTGTTAAAATATAAGCATTTGCTTCTTTTGGATTAATTTCAATTGCTTTTTTGTACAATTCAATAGCATCTTCATAATCTTTAAAATCTGATTTTGCTATCGCATAGCAAATATAAGCCTTATAGTTATCACCCGGAAGTGCAATAGCTTTTTCAAAATAATCATAACATTTTTCTTTGTCTTTTGATACTGCAAGCGTATTTGCAATGCAAAGAGCCACAGTTTTGTTATCAGGTGCAAGTTTGAACACTTTGTAATAGTATTCAAGAGCTTTATTATAGTCAAATAATTTAAAACAAACATTTCCTAAATCCACCAATGCGGTTAAATTATCAGGATCAAGTGACAAAGCTTTTTCATAATATGCTCTTGATTCAACATAATCTTCAAAGTCATGGTATAAAAGTGCAATCGCGTTGTAAATTTCAGGGTCTTGAGAATTAAAATCAAGCGTTCTGTTATAGTAATGTAAAGCTTTTGAAAAGTTTTTAAGCTCAGCATAAGTGTTCGCCATATTATAGTAAACTAAATAATTACTTGGATTTACAAGCATTGCTTGGTTAAAATATTTTAAAGCTTTCTTGTATTCTTTCGAATAAAACCAAATGCTACCTAAATTCAACAAGGTTTGTAAATCTTTCGGATCTATTTCTAAAAGACTTTCATATACAGAAATAACTTTGTCATACTGATTATCCATTGCATAGTATTTTGCAAGTTCATGATAATGCTCAGTATTTTTAGGCTCCATTGCCATTTTTAAAACGGTTTTTTCTATTGCTTTATTTAATTCTTTTTTATCCATGATGTTCCTAAAAGCTCCCACTCTACCCCTCAAGGAGAGGAAAAGAGTTATTTTTTAATATTTTCATAAACAGAATATTCAATTGATTCTTCTAACCAGGTGTTACGAGGAATACTGAATGCGTGGTTCCAAAATTTTTCTATTGCATAAGCTTCTCTTTCATTTTGTTGAAGAATATGAACAACTACATCACCGTAATCAATCAAGTTCCAACGATTTTTAACATCATTTTCTCTGCCTAAAGGTAATCTTGAAAATGTTGATTTTACTTTTTCAGCCAAATTTTCGGTTAAAGCTTTAACTTGTGTGCTTGTTTGTGCTGAACATATTACAAAATAATCAGCGAAAGATGAAACATTGCTGATATTCAAAATAGAAATATCACTTGCAATTCTTTCTTCTAAAAATCTTGCAACTACACAAGCAAATTTATATGATGTAATTTCTTCTGTCATTTATAACTCCAATTTGTTTATTCTTATTTCGTGTCTTCCGCCTTGAAAATCGGTATTTAACCAAATTTCAACAATATCAAGCGCGAGACCCGTGCCTGTAATTCTTTCACCTAAACATAAAATATTTGAATTATTGTGCATTCTTGTCATTCTTGCAGTAAAAGTGTCTGTGCAATGTGATGCTCTAATTCCTTTAAAACGATTTGCAGCAATTGACATGCCAATCCCAGTTCCACAAACAAGAATTGCTTTTTTGCCTGTTGATAAAACTTTTTTAGCTACATCTTGTGCAATATCAGGATAATCGCAAGAAGCATCAGAATAACAGCCACAGTCTTCAACTGTATGTCCTAATTCATTTAAATATTTTATAATTTCTTGTTTTAATTTATAACCGCCATGGTCTGAACCGATTAGTATTTCCATATTTAATTCCTTAATAATACCCCTTATCAGGGCTCCTCCAGCTTCTCCCGCAAGGGGCGAAGCATTAAATTCGCTCACAATACAAGCTACCTTTCAAATTGTAACATTTTTGCAATAATTTAGCAATAATTTGCATTTTTCATTTTTAATAAGGATATGATAGGTCGTTTGAATAGTGTTAATATTCCTTTTTGTGCGTCAATATCCGATAAAGATATTGATAAATTTGAGAGTACTAAACAGCATTTTAGTGACTGTTACTTAATGACGACCTTAGAAACACTATCACACACCCCTAATGGACGAAAAGTAATAAAAGAACACATTCAATATGACGATAAAAATCCAAAATTAATAAATTGCTATTTATACGCACCTAACAACCAAGAAGAGAAATACACAATCCCGACAAATGCAGTAGTAAAAGGGTATGAAAAGCTTTATCGACTTCAAGATAATGAAATTATAAGAAGCATGGATGTTTCAGTTGCTCAATATGAAAATAAACATAAGGCAAAGCCTTGGATTTGCAGGTTTACGGATAAATTTAAAGATTATGCTTTTGAAAACAGTCTGCCTTCGCATTTTATGAAAATTTTTACGGGTGTTGAACCTCGTGTGATTGCAGAAGAAGACTTTAATTTTGATTTAAGCGGATACAAAGATGAAGTTATGAATCTGTTCGAGCGCATGGATAAGGAAAAGAAACATAGTTTTGTAATTGGTACAGGCGTTAAAATGCTTGATGGCAGAACTTGGCATGTTTATATATTGGAAGATGTAGACTTAAAGAAAGGTACCGTAACTGTTAAAGAAAAACGCGGAAATAAACCTCGTGTTATGAGTATTGATTCTGCACTCAATACATTTAAATTTATTGTTGGTTATTTTGATAGTGATTTAAAAGATACTAAAAAAGTTTCTACTAAAACTGATTAAAAAATATATGTAAATATTTGTAACAAGTTTCAAATATTTGCTAAAGTTTTTCAAAAAAATGCCGTAAATGATATTACAAGGAGTAATATTATGGCAAATGAAATGAATGAAGAAAAAAATCAACAGATAAATTCTAATGGCGGTAAAGTTATAGATGAAGCAAATTATCAAATTCATGCCCCAAGAGAAAAAGGGCCG
>OIYY01000436.1_pt1 | contig 29422 bp, 31 predicted proteins | sample 1588341 | NCBI WGS metagenome assembly OIYY01 (sample SAMN03283287) | human gut metagenome | biome: human-associated habitat; material: feces | host: Homo sapiens | place: Peru | collected 2012 | reverse complement strand
AGAGGCGTGGCTCTATAATGAGAACGCCATCTATATCTGTTTTGATTATATTCATCGCTTCTAATATTCTAAATTCTTTCTTAATGTTCCATCTGTTTCGCTGAGAATAGAAAGGAGATACTTACCATAGTCGTTCTTCAACATGGGCTGAGCATTCTCTCTCAATTGTTCTGCAGTAATCCAACCCTGGCGGTATGCGATACCTTCCAGACAAGCTACCTTCAAGCCCTGGCGCTTCTCCAAAACTTCGATAAAGGTAGATGCCTCAGAAAGGGAATCATGGGTTCCGGTATCAAGCCATGCGAATCCTCTTGCCATGGTCTGTACCTTCAGCTCCTTATCCTTCAGGAACTCCTGGTTCACCGTAGTGATTTCCAACTCACCACGAGCAGATGGCTTGATATGCTTGGCAACTTCCACCACCTTATTAGGATAGAAGTACAAACCTACCACAGCATAGTTGCTCTTAGGATGCTCTGGCTTCTCCTCAATGCTGAGGCAATTTCCTTGCTCGTCAAACTCAGCCACACCATATCGTTCAGGATCGCTGACACGATAACCGAAGACTGTTGCCTTATTGTTCTGCTCTGCATCTACTACTGCCTGATGAAGCATTTGGTTCAATCCTGCACCATAAAAGATGTTATCACCCAATACAAGGCAAGCAGAATCATTACCGATGAACTCCTCACCGATAATGAAGGCTTGTGCTAAGCCATCCGGTGATGGCTGCTCAGCATACTCGAACTTGACGCCGAACTGGCTTCCATCGCCTAAGAGGCGCTTGAAGCCTGGCAAGTCGTAAGGGGTTGAGATTATGAGTATCTCACGGATACCTGCCAACATCAATACCGAGATAGGATAATAAATCATCGGTTTATCAAAGATTGGAATCAGCTGCTTGCTGATACCCTTTGTGATAGGATACAGACGAGTACCGCTACCACCTGCTAATACGATTCCTTTCATAGTCAAAAATCTATTTTAATTATTATTAGATTCAATTATTTAGCTTTCAACATTATAACCATAGGCCGAATAGTTGCATGCAGAAACCCTATCAATCTATATGAGATAAAATCAGGAAGAGTAAATATACATCGGATAATCTTATGTTCCATCTTATCAAACTTAGCTATACCTTTAGGATTGTTTGCCCAAGGACTTTTTGCTTGATATTTATCAAATTCTGCGGCCCATGGATGCTTAGAATCTTTACACCATGGTCTGATATTCAACATACAAGTTGTATAATGAATAATGATTGGATTTTGTTGTGCGTATTCAACTTCCTTTTTAGAATAATAAGCACTAGGACGACGATACTGAAGAATTTGCTCATAAGTATAGACGCACATTTGAGTCATCACATCATATTCAGGAGGCATGATGCCAAACTTACCTTTAAACATACCATTTAGGATATCCTGATCAGCATAACTAATCAACCCTTGATGCGTATCAACAAAATGAGACATCATTTGCCGAACATCCAACTGACGCATCCTATCCAAATCCATAAGCAATACACCTGCATTGACATAACTGCCTTCTTCACTGATACCAATTTTCTTTTTATATTGCTTGCTAACACAATCCTTCACTGCAGACACGGCATATCCTTGGGGATCAAAATTCTCCAATTCCGCTATGCTACCTTTTACAATGATGTCACAATCAAGATACAGAATCTTATGAATTTCCTTAGGCATAAGTTCACCACTAAACATTCTGGTAAATGCACTTTTAGGCCATCTGTTACTAGTCAAACTCGTTGGGATTTTCAAGTCTGGTACATCCACAAAAGAACAAGTTCTTCCATATTTATTAGCAATGCCTAACAAAACGTCTTTATTGGTATCACTTACGTGGTCACCAAGCAAATAGACCTCCAGATTTCCCATATCTCTATTATTTTCAAAAAGAGAAATCATAGAGATACCCATAATCCAGACAAAGTTATCATCACAAGTATAAACTACTATCATAATATAAGTATTTAGTTCTGTCTTAACATCGTAAGTTCATCCATCATTCCCTTGAAGTTTTTCCATATCAAATCTTTTTCAGCAAATGTCAACTTCATATTCCCAGGAATAGGCCAAGCGATGTTAACATTGGCATCATCCCATCGGAAGCCGATTTCATCACCAGGAACATAATGGGTAGTAACTTTCATATATACCATAGCGTCCTCTAATGTAAGAAAGCCATGGGCTACACCAGCAGGAATATAGAGTTGTTTCCTGTTCTCACCAGATAGAAATTCCCCATGCCACATTCCATAAGATGGAGAATCCACACGACAATCCACAGCGACATCAAATATCTGACCTTGTAAACACGCTACAATTTTTGCTTGAGGATATTTAATTTGCGTATGAACCCCACGTAATACTCCTTTTATTGAAGTAGAAACATTATCTTGGACAAAGACCTCATCGATTCCAACTTGCTTTAATTGAGTCACATTCCATAATTCCATAAACGAGCCTCTATTATCCCCAAACAGTTTAGGACAAAGCACTTGAACACCCACGACATTTGTTATTTGTGTTTCCATTTAATGCATCTTTATTGTTACTTAAGCATTATATAATGTTCCATCTACTTTCTGCGATCAACCAAAGAGAATAAAGCTTTGGTCGCTTTAAAGCCAAATAAAGAAGTGATACAAGCAAGGCGATTTTTTAATCTTGCCTTATTATTACATATCACATTCCATCTTACCTGGCGAATATAATCATACAGAAGTTCTCCACCTTCATATCCATCAGGCATTTTAAGAGCCAAGTGAAAACAGAAAGAGCACAACTTGCTTTTAAGCGCATTCTTCACATCTCCTGTAAACCTTTGGTCATAGTCCGCCATTATCTTAAACACCTGTATCGCACTATCCATTTTCGTCTTCGAAAATTTTGAACCTTCTATAGAATCTGGACGAAACATATAATAATAAATCATTTTATTTGTATATGCAACACCTGTATCACACTTCAACATGGTTTTAAAAGTTGTCTGAAGATCCTCAAAGAGCATACCTTTTGGGTATCTTACGCCTTCAAAAAGACTTTTGTGATAAAGTTTGATGCAAGCAGACACATCGAAGAGTCTCTGATTAAACATTTCTATCAAAGCCTCATCACTACTAAAGAAATGTTCTTCTATCTTTTGCTTTGGAATGACAGGATTTGTTCCTATTGGGAAAATATACCAATCAGCAATCGACAACTTGCAATTATATTTCTCACACAAGCCATACAAAGTAGGCACATAATCCGGAGTAATAAAATCATCACTATCTACGCAAGTAACCCACTCGCCTTGCATTACATCCAATGCAGCATTACGCGCATCACTCAATCCTCCATTTGGCTTATGGATAACCTTGATGCGACTATCCTTCTTGGCATATTCATCACATATCTCCCCACATCTGTCTGGAGATCCATCATCCACAAGAAGTATCTCTAAGTTTCTATAAGTCTGAGCCAATATGCTTTCTATACATTTTGGCAGATATTGCTCCACATTATAACATGGAACAATAATGCTAATTAAAGGTTGATTATTCATTATTATTTTCTTTAAGAAATCAATTTTCAGCATTTGTTACATTCACTTAATCATTCTTTGATCTTATATGATAAAGCGATAGTATTGTACCATATAAACGATGCTTAAACAAGAAATAAAGCAAACCGTACTTGCGTGATTTATTCCAAGCCTTTCTTACACTTTGCTTGTCACAGAAAAGATGCCAAAAGTCCATTTGTCTTACTTCAGCTAAAGCTGCTTTCTTTTCTTTTTCAGACAATTCACACCCATCATTAGCATAAAAAGCACATCGAGGTGCAATGTATTGGCGCAAAAGATGATAAGTATAATCAAACTGATGATTATTAATATCTATATTCAAAGCCTTCATTGTGCCAAGCATTGTATTCATTAACAAGTTCTTAGCCTCTTGATTATCAGGATTCCATTTTGTTGACGTAGAAAAGCCTCTACGAATGTAATGTTTATAATAAATCGTATCAATTGTAACAAAACAATGCAGTAATGGCATTAAACGTTGCATTAACTCAATATCCTCACCACCATGCTTCAAATTTTCATTGAGCCAGAGATTATTGTCTAGAATAATTCGCTTTCTGATTAAAGAGTCCCAAAGGCAATCCATTTCATCAGCATCCACCAAACAAAAATATTCATTTCGGATATCTTCATGAGTATAAACATGGTGAGCCAAACAACTCTGCTTAATTCTTACAAGAGTATCGCCTCGATATATATATTCTCTTTTGCCCACTTTTACAAGGTCTGCATCATGTTCCATTGCCTCTCTATAAGCATGTTCCAAAAAACCTTGCACAAACTCATCATCGTGATCTGAGAATCCAATATATTCCCCCTTGGCAATCTTCAATGCGGCATTACGAGCATTGCATATTCCTCCATTCTTCTGATGAATCACCACAACTCTACTATCCTTTGCAGCATATTCATCACAACGTTCTGAACTACCATCAGTGGAACCATCATCCACCAATATCAATTCTATTTCTTTCAAACTCTGAGAAAGTATGCTATCCACAGCAGTTTGCAAATATTCGCCAGAATTATAAACTGGCATAATCACAGATACTTTTATCTTATTTTCCATATTTCACCCCTCCTTTATCTAATTGATTCAACTTCAGACATATCAACAATCTTCGTATTGATTCCCCATTTGTCTAATTTATAAGCCAATAAATCTCTATAATCTCTTTCATGGGTTGACAAGAGTAAAAAATGGTCATCGAAGTCATGACGTAATGTCTCTATCAATCCCCAAAGATTTATATCATCTATCGTTTGAATAGGATCATCAATTGCCAAAATCGAAGTCTTTCCATAAAGTTTATTTAGAGACAACAGCAAGGATATGACAAGTGTTACTAATTGACCACTACTCATGTTGAACAAAGCATCCACATCATTACCTTCACTTGTGCCAGAAGTAAAAATAATATGCTTACATTTCGTATCAGGCTTTATAAACAAGCCTCGACCGAAATAACAAGTCTGCATAATCCTACCTGAATAGATATAGAACAATATCTTGATATCAGACAACAATGTGCTAAAATAACTTTGTCGCTGATTCTCAATTTCCTTTTTTAATTTCGCAAACCCTTTAATCAAGCTGTTGATACTTTTGAGCCGTTTGGTAGTTTTATCCAAGGCCGTTTGGCATTTTTGCAACTCTTGCGAAGCCATTTGTCCCCAAATCATTTGCAAATAAGAACGTTTACTACTTATAGCATCCTCATTCAAATTTTCTTTTGAAACAAATCTGGCTACATTCTGATAAATAGAATCTAACAATTTAAAATCTATCCCATCTGAAAGTTTTTGTTTTCGATCATACAATTCACTTTTTAGCTTTGCATATAATCCTTCGAACGTAAAATCACCAGTAATGTGAATTCCTAATCGTTCTGTCATAGTATGCAAATTTTTCTTTGCCCATTGTATATCTGAATCTGAATAAATTGTTTCCAAATGAACCGAATATCCCGCTTGCGAAAAATAACTATTGATAGGCTTTATAAAATGGTCTTGCACATATCCACGTAAATTGTTCAGCTCCATTTGAAGAGCCTTGCCACTCTCTTGGAAATGACTGTTAAATATTTCTCCATAGTTTTCGATAACTTTCAGCATCTGATTTCTATCCTCATAATGATTTCCACACAAAGGACAATCCGTTGATGGGAGTTCTTTTACATTATCAACAATATCTTTTACAAAGCTATCTCTATCCTCCAGCATCTTAGCTACATCTTGATGAAGTGCTACAGAAGAAGCATAAAGCTGACACAAATTATCTTTCAAGTTCTTACAAAATTTTATGTCATGCTTTTGAACTTGTCCAACCAATTCATTAGGAATCTTCAACTCATAATTAGCCAAATTTTCAAAATTTAAATTCAAACATGGCTTAACCACATCTTTCTGAAACTGCCAATATAGTTCGAAAAGACCTATGAGTCTTTCATACTTCAATAAGAATGCCAATCCAGAAACCTTTCTGTCATCTTGTAATATCGTATCAACGAAGCAGTTTATTCGATACTGCTTATACTCATCTTTATGCTTAATAAACAACAAGAGATTATCCATCAAACCTCCTTCACTCAACAAAGAATGAAACTGCTCGTGACTTAATTTAGGCTCCTCCACATCCCAAAACTGTTTCTCTTTACATATCTGCTTATATGCTATACTCGATTTTTCATTTCCTGCATTCTGTTTTAAGGAAACAATTTGTCCTTTTATCTTTTCCTCTTCAGCAGCCGTATCAATTTTCTTTTTCTTCAATCCCGTATCTATAACCTTTATTTTAGACAAAGGCTCATCAAACGGAGTTAGATTGAATAACTCAGAGATATCTTTAGCTCTATCGGCTTCCTTTCGCTTCAAAAAAGCAGTTGCCTCTTCTTGCGATAGATAGTTTAGAAAACTATATGATTTCTGCAAATCTGAGAGCCCAAGATTATTCATTTCATCTTCTTCAAGCAATCTTTCCGTGCCATCAGCTTCTTCTATCAAAAGGCCACTAAAAGCTCGAAAATCTACAGGATTTCGCATATTATCAACCTTTGCCTTTCGCATTATTGATATATCGACTCTATCTATTTCCAAAAGAGCTTTTATTTTCACCTCTATCGAATATTCATTTTTATAGACCAACGGTTTGTAATCCTGACTTGCTGTATTACGAGAATCATGATAATCCACATAGCCAGCCATACGTTTAATTTGACCAGTAAACAACAATTCGAGAGCATCAAAGAGTGTTGTTTTACCATAACCATTAAGACCACCCAATACAACCGCATCATTGTCCTCGAAAGAAACGTTTAGTTCCGCAAATCCTTTGAAGTTATGCAGAGAAATCTGCTTTATCTTAATCTTCTTCATCCTCATAATCATTTATCAGGTTTTCAATGAACGAATCTATACCATCCTCCTTTTCGGGAAATTTTTCCAGCGAACCATATAAAGGTGCAATGGCTGGAGAGAATGACAATTGATTATCATAATCCTTAACATTTTCTGTATGAACAGGAACAAAAGGCAATTTATGAACTATAGTGTAAAGAAGTTTAGCATACTCTTCATTGCATGTCAAATCCACAAAGATATGATTGTTCATAACAACATCTTCCAAAGCTCTTACTTCCATGCTATTTATTTTCTGCATTAATGTTGAAAAAGCTCTGGCTGTATAAGTAAGTACATACTTTTTAAAATACAAAGGATCATTCTCAATTTGGACAAACCGCTCATCATCCTCAGCAATTTTAACTGACTCCAGATTTATCAATAGTAAAATAGATGTATTCTTATCAGCTCGTGGAAATTCATTCTTATGCCCTTCTTTCAATATTTGAAACAATTCATATTGATGTTCAATAGCCCAAAGACCATCAGAAACAATCCAATAATCCTCCTTGTCCTTATGCTTAAATAGAAATTGTCCATCCATAATTTGAACTTTCATTTCATATCCAAACCTTTCGAACTGCAAGAAAATAAACTTTTCAAATTCTTCCATTGTTCTTATCATTTATAGAAAGCAAGCCCGTTTTACGAGCTTTTGTTATATCATTATAATTGACAGGATGTATTCGCCCGATTTCAACAACATTTCCTAGTATATCATCAATAGTATAATCAAAACATCCCACAATCCAATCAAAATCACGCAATAGCCCTGGTGGAAGAGTTTGATTCATAGCTATCTTTCCACAATATTCTTCTGGGCTTTTATCGTTTCCCATAGACGAAGGACTCTGGAGAATTCCATCATTACACCAGAGTAACTTATCTATATCTAACTCTTCATCAACACCGATCAATAGATTAAACAAGAAATTCACGCGAGGACTATTTGAAATTTCTGTCGCAGAATTAATTCCCTTCTCGATATTGATGTCAGGAAACAGGCACTTAATAATATGCATTTTTTCGTTTTTGTCCATGTTATTCACCCTATCTAAGAAAGAAACAACTCGTTGTGAATCAACATTAGGGTTATTGTCCAACCGATCTATCAAATAGAGATTAAGATAGAATACAGAAAGTCTAACTTTCTCTTCTAACGTACGATCCTCCTCCGTAGAACAGATTAATTCATCTATTTTTCTAAAAGGGATTGAATTGTCAATTGAAAGTTTCTGAGTCTGATTTGTTACCTTTTTATCTTGAACATCAAGGAAATTAATTTGCTCTTCAACCAAAACAACCAATCGATTTCTTACTCTATCTGCAGAAACAGGAATATTCTCTCTAGTGCAGTACTCATCTACTAAATCATAAAGCATGGAAAAGATCTCTTCTGTATTGAGATCAGAAGTTCCATCTTTATAAACATATCCGACTACCCCATTAGCATAATCAACTTTTAAATTAGTATGGAAATATAGAGGTGCATCAGATTTACATATACCTTTCTGGTTCCAATAAAATCTCTTATCCTCCATCTTCTCAAACTCATCTTTCCAAGATTTTTTAGCCTTATAGTCTTTGCATTGATGAAAAGAAAGAATATGTTTTTCAGCATCCAGAATAGCAAAATCCTCATATCCTTCAATATTCAAGTACCATGTAGTAGCCTCATCCTCATCAAGCAATTTCTCCATTGCCACACATAAAGCACAAAGTCCTTGGTAAACAAAACCAGCCCATGATGCTATAGCAGCATGAGTTATGATAGACTCAGAATTTCCATTCGGACCAATAAATTCTGTATTTGCCATATTTTATAGTAGTTTTGTATTATTTACAAAAAGCATAAGGAGATTATAACATGCTATAGTCCCATTTGCTTTTTCAGTTGTACCACTTTATTTTTTCATTCTTCAGCTTCCCATCCCTCATACCAGATAGAAACATTAGTCTTTTTAATTTGTGCAGGCATTCCGCCCAAGACTATATCATTGTCTGTTAAGGATTTGTTAACGACAGAATTGGAACAGATTTGGACATTATTACCTAAAGTAATTGGCTTATTGATGTGGCAACCCGAACTTGCATACAATGCATCGCCTATTCGTTTTCCTCCTCTTTCACTAGAAATACAAATTGACGTATGTAAAACACAATAATTACCACATCTATTGTCTTCACCCACAACGATAGTACCGTAATGAGGAATCACCAAGCCATACCCAAAACATTCATAGCCAATAGAAAAGCCTAACTTAAGCCCAAGCTTTCTATATCTCCATTTACAGTAAATGAATTTTACACCCCAGACTTAATGGGGAAAAGTGACTATAATAGTTGGCTTTTCTCATAAACACCAAATACTTATAGATTCGATCTGGAAATATTATTTCTTTTATTCTTGTGATAAACGAAGGCTTCCATTTTCCACATCTCATCATATAGTCAGCCTTTATGTAAAAGGCTAACTCTTTTTTGGTACAAATATTATTTCTATCCATAATTCTTTTGTAATCCTATCATTAGTTTAACTTTATCTTTAAAAGAAGTTGGCAAGATACCCTTTATCTGTTTCCAGACATAAAATCTGACCATTCCCCAAAATGTTCTTCTTCTAAAAACAACATCTGCACACAAAGCCTGCTGCCTAGCCCAGTTTCCTTGGTTAGAAATGCCATTTGGATCATTAATTGAAATTGCCAAATCCAACTTCAGCACTTGTTCTTCTGGGATTCTTACAAAGAACAAATAATCCGAGATGATAATCTTTTTTGTTACTATGTACAATCCATGCTCCTCATGCAACTTACGACGATAAATGACAGCTTGGTGATTTACATTACCATCCTTCCAAGAAGTTATTCTTCTCAGTAACTTTCCTTTTTTTTGTCTGGAAAGAGTATCTCCATACAAGAATGTTATTTTGTCAGGAATTACATGAGAAAAAACATTTTGTAAGACATCCGAATCAGCAAAGACATCCCCAGCATTCATCATGATAACCCAATCACCAGTAGCCATCCTGATGCCCTTATTCATAGCATCATAGATACCCCTGTCTGGTTCACTGACCCAATTGGTGATAACATCAAGATTTTGATTTATGACTTCAACTGTTCCATCTTTGCTTCCTCCATCAACAACAATGTACTCGTAATCTTTATATTTCTGCGAGCGAACCGAAGCAATGGTATTCTCTAAATCCGCTGCTGCTTTAAAACAAATTGTGATAATTGAAATTTTCATACTTTTTTTGTTACACGATTATTATTCCCAAAAGAAATAGAAAGGTAAGGTGGAATCATAAGAGTATCCCAACCAACTAGAATATGTCTTATAAGCACTATAAAAGAATAGTAACGTAAATCCTAAATAAAGGTATTGTACTTCCTTCTTCTTATATACAACATCTGGTATAAATACAGAAAAGCCTATAATTTGGAATAACATTGACAGGCGAATACACATGGTTGCATTTCCAAATAAGATAAAAATGGTAAAAGCAATCATCAAGCATGTAAACTCAAAAGATTTAAGCTTTTCTTGACTTATATACTTTACTGTAAAAAACATCGGCACACACCATGATGCTATTTTTAATAAAGTCATACCACTATCGCCAAAATCACCTTTATAACGTTCAGCCAACAAGCTAACATTATCATCAGAAAAACCTCCAATAATTGCTAATGCAAAATCAAAAAATGCACCAATTTGAGCAGAGAACAATATGGAAAATACTAGAACTACTAATACATTTATATAAGCAATCTTTCTGCTATATCTACAAAAATAAGCCAAAATCAGAACAGGCATAATCATTATACTTGTTCTATGAACCGTGATGGAAAATAAGAAACTACACAAGCCTATGATAAAATATTTATCTCTAAAGCATTTAACCATATCTTTCACATGTCCGTCAAAATCAACATGCTTAAAACAATAAATGGCAAAAAGACAGAATGCTATAGACATAGATTGGCGCATTGCGATAATCAATGAAGCAAAAGACGCACTCATCACAAAAAAGCAAAGATACCCCCAATATCCTGTACTCTTATTTTTATAAACAAAGTATAACAATAAAAATACAGCCAATGACACAGCCATATAGAAAAATGTCACATCAGGACTAATTCTATGGAGAATATTAGCTACTAAAGTAAAGCCATATTCTTCAGTCTCCGAATTAATTTCATAAGTACCCAATCCCGGTATACTGTATCCTGTATAGAACATTCTATACATATTGGAGTCATTTCCCACATCACTTCTTCTCAGACCAAATACGACTCCCCACAAAAGAGTGGTAACTAAGAATACTATATTTTTAGTTCTTTGTTTTGCCTTGCTACACACGATAACAAAAACAAACATAAGCAACTGAATATATAAAAAGATACACATTACGCTATTTTCCTATAAGATGTTTATATAAATCTACCAAAGAATCTACTATATGTTGTTTGTCATGACGTTTTTTAGCTATTTTCTGGGCATTTATACCGACCTGTAAATTCTGAGTAGAATCATCAAAAATCTGCTTTATGAGAAATGTTGCTTGTACAGGATCATTAGCGGGAACTAAAAAGCCAGTTTTTCCATCTTCAATAATTGATGATACACCACCTACATTTGTTCCAATGCACGATACTCCTAACATTTGGGCTTCACAAACACTATTAGGACTGTTATCTATATACGATGGATGAAAATATAAAGTAGAATTTAACAACTCATGCTTTAACTGTTCAGCATTCAAGACTCCCAATAACGTTACATTTACATCTTGGCGATTTATACCTATAGATTTTTCAACTAAGAAAGGCTGCACATTTCCTACGACTCTCCACTCAAAGTCTATATGATAGCACTCTTTAAGTAAAGAAGCCGTCTTTAGTATCATATCATATCCTTTATATAAAGGAATTGATATTGTAGAAACTATAGTAAGTTTTCGAGGAATGCTTCTTTTTGCTGAGCAATCATAAAAAGTATCTCTCAAAATCTCACTACCCCAATAATAGTTACAATCAGGAGATAATACTTGAATTATTCTCTTATCCCACAGAGTTCTTCCTATATAATTTTCAACATGACTGAAAACTTCTTTTTCACAATATTCAAGACTTTCCCAATTTTCTTTTTGAGTTTTTTGCAAGATTGTTGCAAAACGTAAACTCTTATCCCAAGAAAAGAATGGAGGAAGATAGGCATTCAAACATGGTCTAACAATTCCCTGAATATGTAATACGATTGGAATTTTTGTCACCGATGCAACCAATCCGTATTTATTTTCGGAACCAAATATCTGAATAACATCAGGCTCAAAATCATCTATGACCTTAAGCATCTCAGCTCTATAATTTGGCCACAATGCTTCTTCCTCTTTGGTATATTGCTTCTTTAAACGGAAACAAATCTTCTTCAAAGAAGAGAGAATCGGCGTAGGCATAGAATAAAACCTTACGCCATTCGCCGTTCCATGTTTGCTTTCATTTGAGAAGAATGCCAAAGCCAAATCGATTCCCTCATCTTTAATGATTTCATTACGTAAAGAAGAAATCCAACCTGCTCCATTGTATCCACCTTTTTCTTTAGATGGATCAAAATTTGACTGCACAAACCAAAGTACTTTCATATACTATTTATTTTTATCCTCAAACAAAACCTTTAATTTGTCATAATAATGACTTTTAAAATAAGGACTCAAATGATTATCATACTCACTACTATTCATGATTTTTTTTGCTTGCTGATAAGCATCATTCAAATCTTTTGCAACATAAACATAATCATCATAGACTCCTTTAAACCAATCAGCACCTGTAGTTACTTTATGATCAGTGGTCTTAATGATAATGACAGGAGTACCTGCACACAGAGAGAATATCGTACCATGATATCTATCTGTTATTGTTACCTTAAAATGAGAATAACTTTCTATCTCATTCCAAATATAATAAGATAAGTTACTTCTTATTTGCTCGTAATGAACCAATCCTTGAGTATCTTTTTCTACAACTCGGGTATCAGCAGAGAGTTTATTTACCAATTGTACAATTTCTGCATCGGTATAGAATTTCTCTCCATCATTTCTTGTACAAACACAGACTCCACTTCTATCATTTGTAAACTGCTTCTCTCCAATAAGAGTTGTCACTATATCAGGGAACAAAGCAACACGTGGTGTTTGAAACATTTCCTTTGCCATCTCATAAGAGTCCTTATCTCTAGCCAAGAACAACATATTAGCAGCCTTATTGTGATTGTCTGCACACTTTTTTCGATTTCTCTTTTCCTTAAAAAATATAGTTTGAGGCATCATCAGTATTTTTGCATCAGGAAAAGCCTCAATAATCAATTGATGCAACAAAGGGTGGTCACCACCTAAATCCTGCGTACAATATCCACTTTGGAAGACGATGTAATCATCATCTTTGAAATATTGCTTCATAACACTGATAAAATTGCTTTTCTCAAAAGTTATAACAGAACTTTCATACTTTAAAATAGCCCTATCTGGAAAATTCTCATCTAACCATTTGCTAATACAAAAATGCTGGGCCATATCTCCCAAATTAGGCTGTTCCGTAATACCCAAATAAAAAACACGTGCCATATTAGTTGTTTTTGTACATTCTTCAACTAGCTTTGTCACTGCCAACTCACACTTTTTAAGGCATTTCTTATTAACGATATAATCTCTTATAGGTCTATAAATCCAGCCTACAAACGGCTTTAAAACTTTTTTAATTTTCTGATTCATATTATTTTTCTTTATCTATTGTTCCACTTCCACCTGTTATAAAGAATGTATCTCCAACAATTCCATCACCTCTACCACTAACCATAAACAATGCCAACGCTGCAATCTCATCAGTTGTTGACATGCGACCAGAAGGATTTCCAGGCCATGAGATATCAGAAGAACGATTCATCATGGGAGTTGCTGTAGGTCCTGGAGCTATACCATTTACAACAATACCATATTTTATGAGCTTGTGTGCCATCCCCTCAGTAATTCCATTTACAGCACGTTTGCTAATCTCGTATGGAGTCCATGATGGTTTAACACTAGAAGCCGAACTTACATTGAGTATATGTCCTTGTATACCACTTGCAATCATCTGGTTAGCTACAGCTTGACTTATAAAATATAGAGACTTTACATTTGCACTCATCACAGCATCAAATGTATTTTCTGTTACAGCCCCAAACGGATCATTTCCATGCATACCAGCAGAATTCACCAAAATGTCTATATTCTCTTTTTCTGAAAACTGCTCTATTGCCGATTCCATCGCAGAAACGTTATTTATATCTAAAGTGATAAATGATGCTCCACCAATCTTTTCCGCAGCAATTTTCAATTTTTCTTTATTTCTTCCTATAATATAGACCTTTGCACCTGCTGCAACCAAAGCAGCAGCTATAGCAAACCCTATTCCAGAACTACCACCAGTAACAAGTGCAACCTTGCCAGACAGCAAATCACTCTGCTCTTTAACTACAATAATAGGTTTAAGAACTATACGAGTATGAAATATATTTATTATTTTACGTATAATACTCATCGCAAAATTTTCTTTATAACTTTGATTCCTGTTTCACCTACAATATTTGCTATAGCACTTTTCAACTTACCCGAAGACGTTTCGATACGGTTTGCAGAAATCAATGTTTGCATTGCTATAGGCTCGTCATCTTCATCAGTGAAAATCTCCAAAATAACTGGCTTATCTGAAGAACCAACAAACTCATTCTTTACCACCTGGAATTCCTCTTTATTTGAGGCTGACAAATATTTAAAACCACAATTCTCAGACCATCCTTTGGCATTGCCATTATGACCATTAGCAGAGATAAAGTTTTCTACAGCTACTTTCTGTTTCCAGTCCTTCGTCATAATTTTGAACTCTGCACCACCTCCATTATTGATGAGAAGAATACGCACATTATTTTTAATGTGACGAATTCCTAAAGCATTCATATCATAGAAGAAAGCCAGATCACCAGTAACAATAAAACAAAGTTCATCTGTATTCATACTTTCACCAATAAGCATAGAATTGCATCCATCAATACCAAATGCAGCTACATTTCCATATCCCTGAATTGATTCATGCAATGGGAAATAGCACCAACAACGAAGACTATTTAAAATTGCAAAATTCATGATACTATGCTGTGGAATCATCCTATAAAGTTGCTGCGCTGCATAACAATTAGAGAAAGGCATTTCAACATCATAATTCATCGTATCATTTAAAGCCTTCCATTTTTGATAATACGGATGCTCGACACGTTCCTTACTTGCTATTCTTTCAAAGAAATAATAGTCAGGACATTCGAAAATCTTAGTAAGATGACCATAAGTATCCACATAGTTACCATCCTCAGCAATTCTCCAATGTTCCGCATTACCTATTCTATTTAAAGCACCATAAATAGGATAATCTCCAGTCTGTCCTCCTATGGTTATGAGTACATCTGGCTTCAACAGACTAAAGCCACCACTTGAGATCAAAAGGTTTGCAGAAACGCTATACTTTCCATGATAATTAGAAAGATGATTAACATAGACTGCAGCATCAATTCCTTCACAAAATTTTTCGATAGCCTTATTTTCTCTTTCAGAAAATACTCTATGTTCACCAATGACTACTAAAACCTTTTTGTTAGACAGCTCTACATCACTCCAATCATCCCACGCCATATAACGATGCAATGGTCTTATTGCAGGCAATTCAATATTTTCAAATTGACCTTGCTGGGCATCCACAATACGAATATTTAACTGTATTGGTCCTGGATTTCTATGCGTTGTCTCCAATATAGCTTCCTTGGCATTATGATAAACCTGCATACGAGTATTATCATCCGTTACAGGTGGTAAATCAAAAGATGCTTTAACTGCATCTTTTGGAAGAGAACATTGGTCAGGCGCTTGCATATAATCCTGATACTGAAACCTTTCAAGCTTTGCTGTTGTAATAGCTAAAATGGGAGTATGCTTATAGAAAGCTTCTGTCAAACCTGGCACATAGTTACGAGTAGCTTGCGCACTTGTACAAGATGTAGCTATCACTTCTCCCGTCTGAAGGTGTAAACCTATCGCAAAATACATAGCGCTTCGCTCATCTGGTACAGAATAACACTTAAAAAAGGAATCTTCCTGAACAGCCTGGGATATTGGAATATTTGTTCCCCCTGGGCTAACTACTATGTGACGTATATTATATTGCCTTAATAAAGATATGACAATACGAACATTTTCTTGAATAGTATACATATAATTAAAATTATTAATTAAAAAGAATAATGAACATTATTATATTTTACAATCATTTTGCATGTAACTTTTTGTTAAAGAATTCTATAACTTTAGCACGTTCTGAATGATTTAATCCCCCAAAATAAATAGAAATAAATGCAGACAACTCACATACCCCACATACGCAAATAAATCGAACTGCAGTTTCTTCCATATAACAAATTATCAACAACGGTAATATGATGGTTGAACATAAAACCACAATGTCTTTAACCAATACTTCTTTTACAAAAGAAAGAACTGGTAATTTAATCATATCCTTAAGTAAATACAGCCTACATATCAACTGAAATACGAATATTATGAACTGAATATAATAAGACCATTGTGGGGAAAATCCCAACTTATAAAGAATGTAAACAACCGGAAATATTATCATCCCCAAGCCTCCTACAATAATTTGATATTTTTTTATATCACCTGTAGCCATCATAGAAGTAACCAAAGTATTTGATACAACAGAAAGCATGGATATCATTAATGTAAGACGTAAAAACACAACTGCATAATCAGGAACTAATCCTAACCATAAATGTAAGATTTGATTTGCTTCTAATATTATAGGCAAACATAATACAACAACTAGAAAAAACGAATACTTAGAACCAGCAAACACCAATTTATGCATATAGTCATACTCACCTTGTGCATATGACTTCGTTATTTGAGGGTTGATTGCTGTACCAAAATTGGTTGTAAACTGATTTACAACATTCTCGACTTGTGTTGCAATACCACGAGCTGCATTTAACGCTACTCCAAAGAACATATTCAACAACATATTTACACCTTGTGTCATAAGAAGGAAAGAACCTGCTCCCAAAAAATTCCAACCAGCAAAGCCAGTCATTTTTTTTAGCAATGGTTTATCTAAAATAAACATATAAGAACATTCCTCGAATTTACGTTTACAATAGATACCATATATAAGTCTAAGTGACAACGATATCAAAAGAATTAAAAAGGAATATACGATAAGCTTATCAAAAGGAGATATAACTATTAAATATACAATGACTAACTTCATTACAGCCTCATAAATCGAAATGTAGGCAAAAGCAGACATTTTTTCATGAGCAATAATTGCCGCATTATATGGGATACTTATAAGATTTACAGCAAAAGATATAATTGAAAATTGCAATACCCAATTTGCCGCCACCATTCGTCCTGCAGGTATATTCATCTTATAATTCAAAAACCATACACCTCCTATTTCTATTAAAACTGCAATAATAACAGCCATGATAATTTGAACATTAACTGCTGTAGAAAATACTTTCTTTAAAATTTTCTTATCACCTTTACCCAGTTCAAATGTGATATATCTACTAATGGCATTGGATAAAGAGCCACTCATAATACTAAACATGGCAACGATTCCACCAACAACATTATAAATACCAAAATTATCAACTCCTAATGCTTGAAGGGTTATTCTTGAAGTAAATAAAGAAATAACCATCAAAATGAGCATTCTAAAGTAAAGAAGAAGCGTATTCTTTGCTATTCGTTTGTTATTATCTGATATTTGATTTGACATTTACTTTTCCTTTTTTATTGATTTTAAAAACTTATTTCTATCATCAGCCAGATTGTTTCATCCTTAACCTCTGGCATATGAAAGAAGCCTATTGTCAGCAATGGGAATACTACTCAAAACATAATTCAAGTTGAACTGCTCGTTTTTTATTTGACATATACAAGCAAATACTATAGTCTAGAGTTCTTCTTGATATTTGCATCATATCAGCGGCATATTCAACTATCTGTTTAGCTTCTTTATAATCTTTATAAATGATGCCAGCATCCGATACGAATTCATATACATGCCTATCGACAGCAACACTTTCAACACCCATATCCGGAGAAGCCTGACATGAGAAACAATGTATTATTCGCTTGTTGTTATCTCCGTTTAATAAGACAAGTCTCAAATTACCCGAAACAACAAATATTATTTATAAATAAAACATAAAGAAGTGGCAAATAATAATAGAAGTATCCCCATCAGAAGAACTAGAAACACACCTATCTTCCCAAAATTACGTTTATAAACTTGATACTCACTTGGCACATGACTAGCATTCACCGCAAATGGTAGTTGAAGGTCAAGCATCTGCAAATTCAGAAATTGAAACAAACTACATATTGCATAAATTGTTATGATGAAGAAATCCAGTAAGAAATATATCATCAAAAATCTCCATACAACTAAACCATAAAAACATAAGGTTGGGAACAAAGCGACATTTTCCAAAGAACTTGCCACTTCAAAATCTTCATCTATATCTGTCTTTTGCCCAAACAGGAGTGTACCTATAAGCATAAAGATTACGATTATAGCCAATAAAATCGCATAGCAAGACAAAGCATTATACTTTTTCAAGAAATTAATTGATTTCAATGCTTTTATCTTTTCATCTTCTGTAGCTCCGTTATCAGGGACTTCTATTTTATTAAACTGATCATAACTCAAAAGTATCACTGCAAAGAAGAATCCTGTAATAATACTTAAAGAACTCAATAAATAATCTATTGCGGTATCTGAAACCCCTGAAGGATTCTTATATACAAACCAACCAGCCAACAGACAGCCAACAATTTGAAAGACTGACAATTTAAAGGCACGTTCTGAATTAGTACCAATTATGTTTTGGCGCTGCCATTTATGACCTGCATGAATTAAGTCGCTCAAATATAAAACAATTTGCCAAAATCCCATAGTTATTCCTCCTGTATTGGATATATGTCATCCTCAATTTGCCCCAACAAGTTGTTTACCATCGCATAGGCTTCATCATGCTTCAAAGTATCATTGTCCCTATCATGAATCTCATCCGAAATCTCTATCATTGGGCGAATTTTCAAATCATCGCCTATTGAAAAAATATATCCCTCATTGTTCCTTTGGATTCTTGCTTTCTTGGTTCTGAATTGCGAAAGGCTTTTGACACCATTGCCAAAGTTCACAACAAAATTGCCAACACTATTTAGAGCATCCTGCAACATATTATAGCCAAAAGCCTCACCTGCACGAGGCTTTATACTTACTGACACATCATAATTACTTTCTTGTTGCTCAACTGCATTACCGTCAAGAACAGGGCTTACAATGGTATCTGTAAATGTGAAAGAGTCTATGATACCTTCATCTTTAAAATCTTCAATAATGGATTGAGGAACATATCTCTCTACATGTATGTTGTTTCTAACCTTAAGAATTTCATTCAAAAACAACTCCATCGGTGTATGAATATCTTGTCCCTTCTTGCGTTCCAAAAACATTAATCCTATATGAGAATTCAACGGTAGATAGAGGTACAAGTAATATCTATCAGTCACTATCTTGTTTCTATCCAACAATGTTGTCGTGGTCGTGTCGTCCTTTTCTGCCATCCTGCGAATTCTATCATAGGGGCCACCATCAATAAAGCCTTCTATCACACAAGCATCAGAATGAGCCTTGAAAATCTCATTGACATTCTCGCCTGCAGACGAAAACAACACTAGTCCTAACTTTGTCCTATTATGTGTCCAAACCTCGTTCTGAGTCAACTTTTGTAAAAACAGCCCATACAACGAATTAAATATTTGATTATCATTCACCTGCGCTTCATCTAAGCCACACTTTAAAATAGCTACCTCCCTAAAGGTATAACGCTTAGATATTAGCTTAAATATTTCTAGCTTACTATTATCTGCCATAATTTCCAGTATATTCCACTATCAAATTACCACCGTACTCTCATTACCCATATAAAAAGCATCCGAGAATTACAAATCTACTATCATCTCCTTATTTCAGGGAATTGTTCTTTAATTCTTTACTGATTACCTTTCCCATCACCTTCTCTATATCGAAGAAGGTCATAGGGTCGTTGTAATCAATCTCCGAAATGGTGTTGTCCATATCATTAACGGCATAGCCTATCCATTCAATGGATTCTTCAAGGTCTCTCATATCGATTCGAGAATAGGTTTCCTCGAAACGGTCGAGAAAGAAGGATACCACTTTGGGATGCTTCGTCAAATATTGATGAAAAGTCTTGCAGACCTGGGCTTGACCTTTGTAGTTGAGCTTACGAATGTCTTCAAACATCGGCATAGCGCAGGAATAGGACTTGACGGAAGAAACCTTCTTTCCCATCTTCTTGCGTATCTCCTTTGCCTCTGGTATCGTATCATCGTAAACATCTTGAAACTCTTCGGGGAGCATCGAGAGCATTCGCTCTAAAAATTCTTTATCTGCCATAAGACTCTATTTGTATAAATCTACATTGATATCAAAAGGTGAATCGAAATCCTTCAGCATCGCATGCTTCGTATCTTTCTCTGAGAGATTGGCATGTCCTGTTGGGATTTTCCAATCGATACCGAGGGTATCATCGAGGATAGAGATACCACCATCTGCCTCTGGGTGATAGAAGTTATCACACTTGTATTGGAAGACTGCTGTTTCTGAGAGAACGGCGAAACCATGGGCAAAGCCCTTTGGAATGAAGAACTGAATATGATTGTCTTCTGTCAGTTCTACTGCTACGTGCTTGCTATAAGTAGGGGAGCCTTCGCGAATATCTACTGCTACATCGAGCACTCTGCCTTTTACGCAGCGTACCAGTTTGCTCTGGGTATATGGTGGGCGCTGGAAGTGCAAGCCTCGCATCACACCATAACTACTCATTGACTCGTTGTCTTGGCAGAAGTGAACACTGTGTCCCAGGATTGGGGCAACCTTCTCTTCAAACTCTCGCTCGCTGAAGCTCTCGAAGAAGTAGCCTCGGGCATCACGGAAGAGGCGTGGCTCTATAATGAGAACGCCATCTATATCTGTTTTGATTATATTCATTGTTTTCTAATATTCTAAATTCTTTTTTAGTGTTTGATTTTTCTCTTCAAGTATTGAAAGGAGATACTTGCCATAGTCATTCTTCAGCATAGGCTGAGCATTCTCTCTCAACTGTTCTGCGGTAATCCAACCTTGACGATATGCGATACCTTCCAAGCAAGCTACCTTCAAACCCTGGCGCTTCTCCAAAACTTCAATAAAGGTTGATGCTTCAGAAAGAGAATCATGAGTTCCGGTATCAAGCCAGGCGAATCCTCTAGCCATGGTCTGTACCTTCAGCTGCTTATCCTTCAGGAACTCCTGGTTGACTGTTGTGATTTCCAACTCGCCACGAGCGGATGGCTTGATATGCTTAGCTACATCTACCACCTTGTTAGGATAGAAGTATAAACCAAGCACTGCATAGTTGCTCTTTGGATGCTGAGGCTTCTCTTCAATGCTCAGGCAATTGCCTTGCTCATCAAACTCTGCCACGCCATATCGCTCAGGATCGCTTACTCGATAACCAAATACAGTAGCTTTGTTATTCTGCTCTGCATCTACTACTGCCTGATGCAACATCTGGTTCAAACCAGCACCATAAAAGATATTATCGCCTAATACGAGGCAAGCGGAATCATTACCAATGAATTTCTCTCCGATAATAAAGGCTTGGGCTAAGCCATCTGGTGATGGCTGCTCTGCATACTCGAACTTCACACCTAACTGGCTTCCATCGCTTAAAAGGCGCTTGAAACCTGGTAAATCGAAAGGGGTTGAGATAATGAGTATCTCACGGATACCTGCCAACATCAATACTGATATTGGATAGTATATCATCGGCTTATCAAAGATTGGTATCAGCTGCTTGCTGATACCTTTTGTGATGGGGTACAAGCGTGTACCGCTTCCACCTGCTAATACGATTCCTTTCATAAATGTTATCTCCTCATTAACTTTGCTGCAAATTCAAAGAAATCTGAAACGTTCTTGAAATTATCAAACTGCTGGCAATACATACTGGCATAAGGTTCAGGGAACCTTTGTCGTATATCAGCCTTTATCATATTTGCCAAAACCTCCTTTGTGTAAGCTTTCAGCAATTCGTTGTATTGTTGTTCTGTCATAATTATCATTTTTGAGACATATTTATTTGGTCTATTTATGGAGTCTCAAAGATTCTTTTAAGTCTATTATAATAAAAATTTTTCTGAAAACGACTTAAAATACTGTTTTCGATGTAAACTGGATTCTCGGCAAAAAAAAGGTCGGCAATGCGTGATATTTGGCAACCTATCTGAAATGGTTCCAATATCACTTGGTTACTTGTTTTTGATGTCAATTTATAATATCGATCATGAAAGCCATTTCTAAACAGAAAATCCACGCACACCAATACATCCTTGGACAATGGCTCTAAGTCAGCCATAAGTTGTTTCCAATAAACCTCGGTCATTTCACAAGAGAGTATTGTTACTAAACACACATTTGGTTGAATCGCTTGAATATTATAATAGTTGCTACGCATTACCATTTTTCATAAATTCGGTTGATAAAGTTTAAAGTGTCTTTGACCTCCATTACTGCTTCTTCATAAGTAAGAATACGAGTTGTTTCTACATTCTGATGGTCTGTATGAGCTATTGGATGCCTATGATTATGATAATATGTATAAGCGTCAGCTAAAAGTTGCGCCAACTCTATATCATCTGGGAATGGATTATTTTTCTCCACAATTTTATAGCCACATGCAGAACTACCTTCAAAATACTTACCATAGCTTGTAACAGGTCCCGCAACTTGACTAATCTTTCCATTAATTGTTGCATCAAGAGCTCGTAGTACGCTTGCTGAAAAACAACTGTAATCCTCGACAACTACACCAGAGTTCACTAATACCAGTGATGTTTTTATCATTTTCTCTATTTTTCCACCCTTAATTGGCTCTATGTTATTAATGTGTGCCTCTATCTTTGCATCAAGTGACGAACGGCCATTTCTATCAGGAGGCAAAATCTTATCCAACATCAAACGATCTGCTTGAGGTATCACCTCTAAACATTCAGACACTATATCTACAAGAAGTTTTGTAACAGCACCTTGAATGAGCATTTTCTTGTTGTTATAATAAGAAATTACTACTTTCGCTTTCTTGCTATCAGATATCTCAACGTTAAACAACATACATTTAGGAAGTTGCTCCTTTTCGTTTACTACATAATCTTCAGATTCTTTGAAGCAATCAAGGAAAGCTTCAAAATCGACTTTCTCCACATTTTGAATAGAAGGTAGGGTACAATGCTCCAATTGCATTCCATACTTTGTCAATAAATAGCTCCAACACGCTTCAGCTATATTCGCCCAATCTCCTTGCTCGGTGTGACTATAGTTTCCACCATTTTTATGATACAAATGAAGAATTCCTTTTCGGCTTCCATCTGTTATATCTAATCTGATTTCATTATCATTATCCGTACGATTTATGCTTATTCCTTGATTCATTTGAGCAAACTCTTTCAATGCTGTATCAAGGTTTGCCGTCTCTATAACATATCTATGAGTATCTTTCATTTCTATTTTTGTATTGCCTGTGACCTCAACTTATATCCAACAGTTCCCTCTATAATTTTTTCCTGTAGAGTCTTCATGTTCTCCTTCTTGGTAAAAGGAAGATCTAATTGTTTGCAAATGGCTTCTAAATCAACCCTTTTCAAGTCATTGGTAGAAAAATAAGAAGAGGCTTCCTCACGTGATTGCATGGAGTTGAGAAAAGTGATGGCTTCTGAAACAACAATGGAGTTTTCAGACATTGGCTCATTTGGTTCTTTGGAAGAAGAAATTATATTTATTTCTATCTGTTTCTCACCATTCTCAATTTCTTTAACCATAGCTTGTGGCAATTTGTTTAAGAAAGCAAGAAAGTGCTCCATTTCAGAGATATAAAAATTCGTTCTACTCATATCACAACTTATTTAACAATTCTTTTACTATTCCATTGATACTATCTATTACGTTGATGCCAGAATTTCTTTTACTGATAACAACTGGTACTCCATATTGAGCAGCATCTGCAAAAAGTGTTTTATTCTCACGCAAGGTATCCTCAAATACATCAAATCCCAATTGCTTTGTTTGAGCGATGAAAGGGCGAAGGGCACTGATAGGCTTCTCTCCATAATACTGAACCATCGTAAATACGACACCCAGTATTTGAGGATTTATTGGCTCGTAATCATCCAAATCCGAGTCTTCAATAGAAACGTATTCATTATATTCCTTGACTAACTTATCCAAACTATTCTTCAAATAGTCGATACCCATTGTTGACAGATAGTCAGGCTTGGCAGGAATCAGAATATAGTCGCTTGCGACAATAGCATTCTTGGTAACGATATTGAAGTTTGGTGGACAATCTATCAAAATTATATCATAAGCATCATCTGGTAGCTGGTTTATGCCATCCAAAAGTCGATGATGTACTTTAATAAATTGTTCCTTAGCTTGGGTCATATTGGCACCGCCCAACTTGGTTGCAAGTTCCAAGTCAACGTTTATCAGCTCCAAGTGTGAAGAGACCAAATCAAGTTTCCCCTTGTTTTTCAGAGAATCCTTAACCGTATGAGGTGTTATGATCAAATCCTCAAACCTTTTAGTTCTTATTTTTTTCGAATCGGAAAACCAATTCTTGATAGTGTGCTTATCTGCCACCTTCTCCTTCCATTCATCAGGTTTCAAGAATGAGAATGTTAGACTAGCCTGAGGGTCAAGGTCTATCATCAATACTTTGTACCCAAGCTGTGCTAAATCACCTGCAATGTTGGTGGTAAGGGTTGTTTTACCAACGCCTCCCTTATAGTTTATTATTGAAATAATATCCATCGCTATTTTGTTATTTTATGTTATACATTATACTTATTTGCCATCCTTGTTTGATACTTATGAGTCTATAGGACCTAAGAGAGAGAGATAATCCATCAGACTGCTATCACCACTCATACAAAATATAGTACCTGTACTATAGGCTCAATGAAATATATTTGCCGAAACTGGTTCTAAGCTGCCATATCAGAAAAAACGTTCAATTGCGTTCTATGCTGAGAAGATTGTCCTCAGCCAAAAGGGACAAGTTTTCAACCCTTAAAAAACATACGACTCTGTTTGTACAATTCCATACCAGGTACTTCATCATACATTTCTGCCAGTTTTTTACGCAATCCAAATAACCTGTGTTCTGCAGCATCAACCAATTGAGAAAAAGTAGTTGTATAAAGATGAACGCTATTATTTTCTCCCATACTACCACTACGTAAGATATTATCGGCTAATTTTGTACCAACAACAAAAGCATTTATTTGTAATTCTTTATCTTTAAAATTAGCAATTAAATCTTCTGCATATCCTTGTACTTGATTACGTTCTTCTCTTGTTATTTCAAAACCACCTCTTTTTAGCTCTATCAAAAGAAGCCTTTTTACTTTTGGCAAACTAGTTTCTGAATCATATAATTCCAACCCAGTCAAGGAAAGTGAAAAATCTCCAGAAATTAACAAATCTGGCCTTTTTTTGAAATTTGTATCTTCTTTTTTGTCCCACTTGTCCTTAAAAACGGTTTTCATAACAGTCTGCAATTGCCGATTGGACAAATACTCAGAAGTATCATATTCTGGACCAAAGACCCATCTCGCTTCAGTTAACAGCGGATGTAGAACATGCAACTCGTCAGTTGTTTTGTCATCTGACAACTTTCGGATAGCTTCTATTACTGTCAACCTTTTATCAATTTCATCAAGGACTGTCAATGCATCCCTAACGGTCCATTTCGTTAAGAGTCTATCTAAACTATCGATTTCCGCTGTAGTCATGTGAGACAATTTAACTAAAAGTTCCTGCCCTCTATTTGCTTTTCCTAAATTTATTACGGCCTTAGCAGCCACAATCACAGATTCACGAGAAACTTGCGGATTATCAGTAAGGGTTTGTGATATCATCTCATCTACTTGAGCTTTAACTAACAAAGAGGTGTTTTGCCAGTTTTCTCCTAAATCTTGAGAAACCTCTTTTTTTATTGTTTCAATATTATTCAAATTATATTCTCTAAAACAAGAAGTAATCACTTCTTCTACTTTTTCAAAAACAGAATCGATTTCTTTGGATTTTTTAAACCCAGACCAATCTTCTTTAATATAATTATCAAGCCCTTCTGTTTCAACAACAAAGGAAAATCGTTTTGCTTGAGCATGACGAGCATCAAGAATCATTTTATTTCCCAAAGTCCATGATGGTTTCCCAACTAATCTTTTAGAATTCCAAAATGCAATACCATTGAAGTTACTATTCTTATATTTCTTTGTATCTATAAAATTTATCTTTAAATGCAATGGTTTACTTTCTAATGATAAATCAAGTTCTTTAACCTGGATAAAACCAGAATACTGCTCAAAATTAAGTTTAGTACCATTTACATATACATCAAACTGCGGATCATATAAAAATCTTGAAGAAATAATTTCTTGGATTTCCTCTATTTTTGGTAAAGAATGTATTACTTTTACAGATAGTTTTGTTCCATGAGTCGATGTAAATGTATTAGAAAAAGGACGCGCATAAATTGGTTCACCTGGTATTTTTGTTGTTAACAAAAAAGCTATTGGTTCACTATTCTCTTTTTTCGATTCAATCCTATATTCCTCATTGAAACACAACATTCCATGACGACCTACCCCATTTTTACCATATGCCATTCTTTTAGTAGAAGAAGGGGTCGCATCCGAAGGAAAACTAACTAATGAGCCTTGATCTTTCAACCTATTATAACGTATTTTCATCCAATGATTTTTAAAATCATCAGAATCCATGCCAATACCATTGTCCTTAATCCATAACTCTTCATTATATTTTAATGGTATGTGAATATCTACTCTTGTAGCACCAGCATCCCATGAATTCGCTACAAGTTCTGTCAATGCTATATCTGGATGTGAAGCAACAGAACCTCCTATATCTCGTTTCAAGAATTCATCTTCAAACAGAGATTTTATACCTTCTGAACTAGCCATAAATTAAAGGAAATTGTAAGTATATCACCAATACGGTGTCCCACTATATTTCAAGTAGTTACATCTATCAGCTTTTTAAAAATGTATATTGTATCGTTTTGCAAAAGATAAGCTGCACTCGGCAATTTTAAAGTCAGCTTTCTGTGCGCTCCTATGTGTGTGAAACATTCCTCAATGCAAACTAAAGCAACTTTTGCTCTTCTATCGCCAGTTTGTTCAATACCGGCAAGAGCTTTTCTATCTTGCAGCACTTCACCTTATTATAATAGAAGTCTATATCATCGAGAAGGTCATAAGCCTGGTCTTCGGGCATATCACCACCATAACCACCAGCTACAATCGTAATGGCAGCTAGCTTACGCGCATCTAAGTGGATATGGAAATCGTACGTGCTTCGAAGCAACATAGGAAGGAAATTGTACATGACGTTGCAATAATGAAGCAGGTCTTTGAAATCTTCTGATTCCGTCAAGTAGGCTTCGAGCATCTCTTCCTGATATTGGCGGAGAAGCAGGAAGTACTTTTCCTTGCCTACCTTACCTTTTATGTTTTGGGTCATTACCCAGAACAGGGCATGGGATAGGACAATTTTATCTTCTGAAGGGTGATAATAGAAGAGGTCGTCTTTAGGACTATTACTCTTAGCCCATTGTTCTTCTAACTTACCGAGCATTTCCTTTCTAAAGGAATTTCTTTCTTCTTTATTCATTGGTATATTGCTATTTTATTTTGTTTCTTCGCCCCAAACTGCAACCAATCTATCTTTCCAGAGTTTCAGAGGACAGTGGGAATTGAGTTCTACATATAGTTTATTGACAGCATCTAGGAACTTGTCTAGACCTAACTCTACCAACGGATGGAAAGGAAGGTAAGTTGGAGCGAGATTGCGATAATCTACGTTCTCGATATCCATTCCTAAGCCCATGGTTTGACCGGCATTGGCTGACATAATAAATATATCATCGGGATGCTCGCTTTGCCATATCTGAACAAAAGTTGGGCACGGACGCTTCATTATACCAAAGAAATGCTCCTGGTCTTTGATGCTTGAAAGATGCAAAAAGTAATCACCCCAATCGGCATAAAGAGTAACAGAGTTTTCTCCGCCCAACATCAAATAGACATGGGCGTAATAGGTCTTGCCGGATGGTGTCTTGGTCTTGTAGATGATCTCGACATCGTCTTTATGATAGACGAGGGTGCGGGAGCTACCTAAAAAGAAGGTTGCTCCTGGCTTGATTGAGAAATAAGATTTCATGATTTTATATTTGGTTCCTCATTGCAGTATCGCTCTGCACTTGTCGCCACTCGAATGAGGAATATTTGCTTTATTCTACTTTTGATAGGATTACCTCCGGGGAGGTGCCCATCAGGGTTATGGCGGAGTAATCCATATTACGTGTAATCATACGATTGCCTTCTTTATTAACTGTTCGGAATTTCCGAACAGTTGCTGACAGCATCAATTTTCTGAAGACTTACCTATTTGTCATATTCCTCTAAAAAGCGTTTAATCATGGAAGTTACAGCTTGCGGAGACCGCTTGACATGAACAATCCCCATAATTACAACTTGCTCGCCATCTATCAAATAATAGACACGGTTGGGGGCTAACAATAAATGGCGTATAACCATATCCTGACCAGATACCCACGAAGTGTAGCGAGCATCATATATGCCATGTGTGGAATATTGAGCCAGTTCATCTGTCTTTTCCAAGATATTATGGAGAACTTTTTGAGAGGTTAATAAGCCAAAATGTTCTTCCACATAGTCTATGACTTCATCTAACTGCGTTAAAGCCAAGTCTGACCAAACTACTTCCATCCTCTTTTAGCTTTGATAAAAGACTCAACTTGCGAATTTGGAATGCAGCGACCTGCTCTATTTTCCTTCAGAGCATATTCTGCAGCCGCAATCATCACCTCACGTGGTATCCCATGAATCAAATTAGTCGACTCACTCATATCAACATCGCCCAAAGAAGACTCAATTTTAGCTATCAAGGAATATTTATCCTCAATGCTTAAATTCCTGATTTCATCCCAATAAGGAATGGTTCTATCTTGTGATACATTACTTATCAACATAATACATTCTCCTTTATTTTAATCTTTGTCTGCAAATTTACGACTTTCTTTCGTAATCACCAAGGAATTAAGAGAAAAAATGCATTTATTAACCTATACTTGGCTT
>OIYY01000435.1_pt1 | contig 29428 bp, 28 predicted proteins | sample 1588341 | NCBI WGS metagenome assembly OIYY01 (sample SAMN03283287) | human gut metagenome | biome: human-associated habitat; material: feces | host: Homo sapiens | place: Peru | collected 2012 | reverse complement strand
AAAGCCGGTTTTTTATGTCTTGCTTTAGCAAATATACCAAAGTATTCCGAAAAGCTTTCCAAACATGGTGTTAAGCGCAAATAGCGCAATCATGACGATCATGAGAGATAAATCAATCATGCCAATTGGAGGAATTAGTTTTTGCACAGGACTTACAATTGGATATGTGATCTGAGCAAAGGTCATGCTTAAATAACGAGTGTTAGGTAACCATGAAGTTAAAGCTTGAGCTAAGAGTAAAAAGATTAAAAGATAGCCGAAGCTTTTAATGGTCAAAATGATTGAAAAAAGAGCAATCAATAAGATATCAAAAGATGACAAACTTACTAATACAGTAAAGAAAACTACAGCGATTACAAAAGATACAATAAAACCACAGTAATAGAATCCCTTGAAATGTATGTTCCTAAAAGGAAGCCTGCCTAATAAAGGTTCTGTAAGCTTTACTACTGCTTGTGTAAAAGGATGGTAGTAGTCAATACTTGATGACTGCATTAGCGCTCTCAACTCAAAGAGCATTACTACTGCAGTTGCAAACATAATTAAATAATGAATTGCCATGTTTAATCCTTGATTGAAAATCTATTAGAACATCTTCTCAAATTCGTAAGTTCTGTCAAGACTTGCTTGGATTGTATTCTGCATAATCTGCTCAAAGTTACCTTCAGTCATCTTGCATAGACCTGCAAAGGTAGTACCGCCTTTGGATGTTACAGCCTCTCTTAGAGCTGCAATCGAAGTGTCCTGATTTTTAATTACCATAGATGCTGAACCAAATACAGTCTGTTCAACCATCTTTCTAGCATCATTAGGAGAAATTCCATTTCTTACAGCTTCGCTAATTAGTGATTCCATGAATCTGTATACAAAAGCAGGACCGCAACCACAGATTGCACCAATTACGTTTAGACTCTGTTCATCGCCTTCGATACACTCTCCCATGTGAGATAACATTTTCTTACATAAGTCTTTTTCGCTATCAGTTACAGCTGAATCATAGCTTACAGCAATTACACCAAGCCCAAGTTTTGCTGGGGTATTTGGCATGATGCGAATTAAATTGTGAGTCTCTAGTTTTGTGTAAATTGATGACAATTTATAACCAGCTGCCATAGAGATAAATAACTTGCCGTCTAACGAGATCTTTGAGTTCTTAATTTCTTCTAAAACTGAAGTTAAGATCTGAGGTTTAACACCTAAGAAAATTACTTGAGCATCTTCAACGGTCTTTACGTTATCTGTAGTGATAAGCGAACCGTGAGCTTTGAACTTTTCTAATTTCTCTAAATGAGGTCCACTTACAGTAACATTCTTTGCGTCATAATTTTTGATAATGCTGTCATAGATACAGCTAGACATATTGCCGCCACCAATGAAAGCTATTTTTATATCGTTCATAGTTTTATTTTTGTACTCTCTAGCACCGAAAATAGCAGTTCCAATTCGAACTTCAGTAGAACCTTGCGCTATTGCAAGATCCAAGTCATGGGTCATACCAATAGACAGTATGTCAAAATCATCAATGCTTGTCTTGTACTTGTCAAAGAGGTTCTTTAATTGTGCAAATTCTTCTGTGATTTCATCACGGTTATCTGTATCTTTACCAATGCCCATAAAACCACGTAGCTTTAGTTTTTTTAAGCTTTGAATTTCTTTTATAAGTTCATCAATATCAGCAATTGCACAGCCTGCCTTTTGAGATTCATCTGAGATATTTACCTGAATTAAAACTTCAAGAGGTTTTAGATTATCAGGACGCTGTTCGTCTAATCTTTTGGCTACGATTACTCTATCTACGCTTTCGACGATGTCAAAGTGAGTAGCGATAAGCTTAGTTTTATTTTTCTGAATAGGACCAATAAAATGCCAAACAATATCGTTGTAGCCTAATTCTTTTAATTGCTCAATTTTCTCAGATGCTTCTACGGCATATGATTCACCAAAGTGTCTTTCACCAACATTGTAAGCTTCAATAACCATCTCTTTAGGCTTGGTTTTGCTTACGCATAACAGCTTTACGCTATTCTCTTCTCTCTTACTGTTAGTAACAGCGCTATTGATAGATGAGTGAATGTGATTTAAATTTTCAGTGATGCTATTCATAAATTGCCTTTTTATCTAAACCGATTAAATGTTATTATAACGTTTTAAATAAAACTGTAACAATTTAAAGGTGTACCAATGTTTGTTATCAATAATGAGATTTGTTCTCAGTGCGGTGAATGTCAGGATATCTGTCCTTGTGGCGCCATAGAGCAACAGCCTGATGACAGTTTTAAGATCGATGCAGAGATGTGTTCTGATTGTGCAGCTTGTCAGTCTGTATGCCCATTTGAGGCAATTGAAGAAAAAGAAGACGATAAATAGTCTTAAGAATTCTTTGTTTGCTCTTGCAAACAACTAAAAGGGGAAGCTAAAGCTTCCCCTACGTGTCTTATAGGAAGATCCACTCCCCCAACTTTTAATTTATGCCTTTGCAGTTTCTAACTTTTGGTTAGAAGCCTTTCAGAAGAGTCGTTCTCAAGCTTTTCTGCAAGTTGTGAATCGTCTTTCTTGTTGAATAGACCATTTCTTAACTGCTTAATAAACTCGTCTTTTTCTAAGGTCTTTACATGAAGATCTAACTGATCGAAAGGAATTTCGATGTTGTTCTTTGCAAAGACACTTAAGGTCTCACGGCTTAAATAATCCATGGTGAGTTTTCTGTCGCCGATGTTGGTTACATAGACTTCAGCACTGATATTTACAGAGCTTGCAGCTAACTCTTTAATGTAGATTAAAGAAGCATGCTCTTTTGAAATATAGCGACATCTGTTAACAATTGAGAGTAACAGACTCTTAGCTCTTTCAACATCAGCATCGTAAGCTACACCTACAATGAACTCTAACTTGGTTACTGTGCTAGTTAAAGACCAGTTAGTAAGAGCTGAGGTGATGAACTCTTTGTTAGGGATCATAACTTCTTTGTTTTCAAAAGACATTACTGTAGTAGAACGAATTCTGATCTTGTTAACAGTACCAGATAGTCCGTTTAGAGTAATGATATCTCCTACTCTAGTCTGTCTTTCAAACAGCAGAATAATACCAGAGACGAAATTAGCGAAGATTTCCTGAAGACCGAAGCCTAAGCCTACAGATAAGGCTGCAACTAACCACTGTAGATTTTCCCATCTAATTCCCACAGATCCAGCCGCACAAATAATACCAAAGCCTGTGATGAGGTATGAGGTGATTACCTTTACTGTATAGCCGGTACTCTTCTGATTGATACCTTTCTTAATTAGCAATAACTTTTCTAAGATAGAAGGTAAGTTCTTATTAAGAACACTTGTCACAATCAGAATAAAGATTGCTAAAAGTATGTTAGCAAGTGACAGATAGTCAGTTACCACAGGAGTTCCATTGACTAATTCTGTCTTGGTCCAAATCTGAATAGTATCTAAATATCTTAAAACAGAAGCCAGATCGTTCCACTGAATGTACATAAAGAAAGCGGTAACAGTAAGCAGAGCTGTATTTACAATCTTGAATGCTTTTGAACATAAATGAGATGGGCTCATGTTCAGCATTGCAATAAAGTTCTGTGAAGTGATTTCCTCACTGTTTTTATCTTCTTGTTCATGTTTTTTCTTTAAAGAAGCTTTAAAGATATATACATGCATCATACGATGGATGGTTTGACTTACAAGGTAGTAGCCCAAAATGATATAGCAGGTAAATGCCAGTCTGTTAGTTAAAGTTACGATTGAATATAAGTAACCAGAAGCTACAAATAGAACAGCCATCAAGCAAACGATAATAGCAATGAAGCTTCCAATAACAGCTGTTGCTGATGAGTTTGCAAAATCAGTGAGGTTTCTTATAAAGATCCTAATTGAGATCACTAAAAGAGCTGCACATGAGAGTAATACCACAATAAATGAAGTGATATCAGCGTAAATGAAGTTTGAGTCAGTCTCAGCTACGTTAGCGAAAATCAGCAATGGAAGGGAGAAGATCCATATCTGATTTAAGATGTTTCTATACTGTCTTAATTTGTATGGCTGAACACTAAAATGTCTTTGTACCAATGCATTAGGTTTAATAATTTGTAAGAAGAATACAAAGACAAAGATATGCAGAACCATGATAAGAATGATTTGATACTGCAAGTTTGTTGTTGCCAAAGAAAGACAGATGACTATAGATCCTATAACCACCATCCAGGACAGTCTTGGTACCATCATAATCATATTGTTAATGATGGCAGCTGGAGTTACAAAAATAGAGTCATTTCGTCTGTCTAAGCGTAAAGCAAGCTCGTTGTTGTATTTTTGAATTCTGCTGTTAAAGGAAATAACGATTAAAGCAAGAATGATAAATGGTAATACCACCAAAAAGGCAGTCTTAGTGGTATGAACTTTGAATTTTTCACTAGTAAGTTTATTTAAGAGATCGCCAAACTCATACTTAACAGTTGGCACTAAAGTATATAAAAATTCAGAACCTAGAGATTGGTTAGATTTAACCCAGAACAGCTGCTCTGAGATATCTGATTTGATCTTAGTTCTAATGTTGTTGTAGCTTGTGTACTTTAGTTTTAGCTCAATAGTTGTACTTAATTCATTTGCTAGAATTTGGTACAACTCACTTAGAATACGTCTTCTTTGAGAATAGAGTGAGGTTAGATCATTTCTGTATTTCGCTAAAGAAGGATCCTTTTTAATATCTTGATTAACAATAAGTTCAATGTCCAGTAACTTATCTGTCTGTTCTCTTAATTCATAAATATAGATATTAAGATTTGCAATTACCTCATCTAGATCATAGCTTAATTGAACATTAGGCAACAAGGATAATTGCTTGTTTAAAAGTCTTGATAGAACCAGGCTCTTACCTAACTCTTTAATCTGGTTATCAAGATCTTTTTGCATTTGATCTACTTTGGTTAAAGCTGAATCAACCTCCTGATAGTCATGCTGATAGAGAGCATTCTTTTGGCGATGTACTAAAAGATGACTGTTAATTTTCTTGATGGTATCAACCATCTTAGCTAGCTGTGGAGCTTTTTTACTAATGACCTCGTTTTGCTTTTCCTCATCATCAACAGAATAGTCTAAGTTCTTTTTTAAACTTAAGGCCTTTACGTCTTTATCTAATCTGTTGTACTTGATGTTTGCAATCTTTTGTTCGTAGTTTGCTAAATCCTGCAAGATAGATAAGTTAGCAAGTTTATTTTTAAATAAAGAATTCTCTAAATTGGCTTTACAAATTAACAGTGCATAAATACGATTCTTGAAAAGATCTGGATTGGCGTTTTTATCTATAGCTGACAGAAGATCTTTAATTTTGTCATTGTTTTGAGTAACTGTATTCTGTGCTTTTTCAGGCAGAGTTTGTACTTTATTATGAGCATCAGAGGCATTGTTAAGCTCTATCTGAGCTGTTACAAGATCTCGTTGAGCTTTTTCTAACCTAGCATCTAAATCGCTGTCAGATATATTTTTAATATCATCACTAGTTAAAGCTTGGATCTTCTGCTGATTGGTGTAATCAGTTGCTAATCTTAAAAGTTTTCTATTTGCATCTTTCAAGTATTTATCTAGATCTTTTTGTTGTGCTGTTAAAGCACTAATCTGATCTAGTGTATCTAAACCTGTTTTATACAGCGTTCCAAGTGTTTTTTTATCATCATCAGATAAAGAAGCATCGGAGGCAAGAGAATCAATTTGCTCATTGATTTCTTTTGCTGTAGGAATGGAGATATCTCCAATTTTGGTTTGTAATGTTGTAGCTAAAGCGCTTCCTTGTAAAAGCAAAGCACAAAAAACTGATGCAAATAATCTTTTCATAATTTTGTAAAAGTATCTATTCAGAGAAATTTTTTTACAGTTTATCACGAAAAAAAAGGAAGAGAATTTACTCTTCCTTTTTTGCACGATCCTTAATCTATGGGAGCTATAGGATTATCAATCTCTTGGGAGTGTTAAACTTTAGGATTGATGATAGTAGGACCTGAATGTTCGTCAGTCTGAGGGTAGTCTAGGTTATAGTGAAGACCACGTGACTCTTTTCTTGCCATAGCAGAACGAACAATTAGTTCAGCAACATCAAGTAAATTACGAAGCTCTAATAAGTTTCTTGAAACTCTGAAGTTTGAATAGTACTCATGAACTTCTCTCTTTAACATCTCGATTCTGTGCATTGCTCTTTCAAGACGTTTGTTAGTTCTTACGATACCAACGTAATCCCACATTGTCAGTCTTAACTCATGCCAATTATGGGTAATGATAACTTCCTCATCAGAGTTTGTAACCTGACTTTCGTCCCAATCAGGGATCTCTGCAATATCGTAGTTATCATCAGGTAGATGCTTTAGGATATCAGTTGCAGCTGCTTTACCGTAAACCACACACTCAAGTAATGAGTTTGAAGCTAGACGGTTTGCGCCGTGAAGACCTGTATATGAACATTCACCTACAGCATACAGACCATCAAGATCAGTTCGCGATTTTCTATCTACCATAACACCACCGCAGGTAAAGTGAGCTGCAGGCACAATTGGAATTGGTTGTTTGGTAATATCAATACCAACCTTTAAACATCTCTCATAAATGGTAGGGAAGTGTTTCTTTAAGAACTCTGGTTCTTTAAATGAGATATCAAGGTACATGCAATGAGCACCTAGTTTCTTCATCTCATGGTCAATAGCTCTTGCAACGATATCACGAGGAGCTAATTCAAGTCTCTTATCGTAATCCTGCATAAAGCGAGTGCCATCAGGGCGCTTTAGCTGAGCTCCTTCACCTCTTAGAGCCTCTGTTAATAAGAAGTTTCTATCTGCATCGCAGTAAAGAGTTGTAGGATGGAACTGGTTGAACTCCATATTTGCTACACGGCAACCTGCTCTGTAAGCCATTGCAATGCCATCACCAGAGCTTACCTCTGGGTTGCAGGTATATTGATAAACCTTAGAAGCACCACCAGTGCACAATGCAATGAATTTTGCTCTAATAGTCTCTACGTGGTTGGTTTCAGTGTTTAGTACATAAGCACCTAAAACTCTGTTACCTGCCATGCCTAACTTTTTGGTAGTTACAAGATCAATTGCATTGTGGTTCTCTAAAACAGTAATGTTCTTATGAGCTCTTGCCTTTGCAATTAGGGTTTCCTGAATTGATTTACCTGTATGATCTTCAGCGTGGAAAATTCTTCTGTGAGAGTGACCGCCTTCTCTGTGTAAGTGGTAAGGTGATTGTGCTTCAGTAGGCTCAGTTTCTTTCATATCAAAAGGAACACCAGTGTCAATTAACCACTGAATAGCGTCATGAGCATTCTTTGCTACAAACTCAACAGTCTTTTCGTCGCAAAGGAAGCCACCAGCTATGCAGGTATCTTTGATATGAGCCTGAATACTGTCATCATCATCTTTGATGTTGTATACGCCAGCAATACCGCCTTGAGCGTAATTAGTAGAACCTGCGCAGGCACCTTCTTTAGAGAGAACGATAACCTTTGCTTTATCAGCGATGCCCAAAGCAAGAGTAAGACCTGCCGCACCACTACCAATGATTAAACAATCTGTTGTGTAGTTCATTTTTTAATCCTGTATAGCACAAAGTGAATTGATCAGTTTCTGATTAATCTGTACTAAATATCTAAAACTTCCAACGAATAATTTTACATCCAAATTACCCAAATGAAACATTTTTACATTTTTTCTCATTTTTAAGCTCGATATTAGTGAATAAGTTGAAAGGAAAAGAACTTTTGAGAAGTAATTGTTCTTGATATATACCAATGTAATGACTTGTGATCTCATAATTAGAAAGCTGTAAGTTCACGCTGTTTTCAAATTAATACCATTAATATATAATTGATAGATTCTGATCAGACAGTACTTATCTAATCGGTCTTAAAAAAATTATTGAACTTTTTTAATCAACCCTCAGTCTAATTTTCAAAAGGTGTTAAAAGGATGTCATCCGTGAACGAAAATTTGCAAGCTTCAAGTGATGAAGCAATCGTAAAACGGGTGCAGGAAGGCGATGTTAATGCCTACAACATTCTGGTAATCAAATATCAGCACCGTGTAGCTCAGATAATTTCAAAATTTCTGAACAGCAGTGATGATGTCAGTGATGTTGCACAGGAAGCTTTTATTAAAGCTTACAAAGCAATTAACAGTTTTCGTGGAGAAAGTTCCTTTTATACATGGTTGTATAGAATTGTTGTGAATGCGGCAAAATCATACATTGAGTCGAATTCAAAGCATAAACACAGTGTTGATGTCGATTCTGAAGAATTTCAGTCGATTGATGAACAGGGTGTTTTAGCAAGCAAAGATACACCAGATAGAATAATAGAATCGCAAGAATTGCAGCAAGTTATTGTCAATGCGATGAATGCTCTTCCTGAAGAATTAAGACGAGCAATTACCTTAAGGGAAGTTGAAGGAATGTCATATGATGACATTTCGCTTGTCGAGAAAGTTCCAGTAGGAACAGTTCGTTCAAGAATATTCAGAGCCAGACAGTTTATTGAAGAGAAGATGAACAAATTTGCTGTAAAGTAACGGTTGTGTAGGAGTTTGTGTATGTTGAAATCAGAGCAGTTATACAGAGATTTAGAGAATGAATCAGCTCTTTTTGATGGTGAGAATACCACCACACAGAAAGGATCAGAAGAGTCTCTGTCTCACATGCAAAACTGGTCACTAATCGGTGCTGCATTGAGAAATGAACTGCCATCTAAAGTCAACATGTCTTTAGCTGATAATGTAATGGCTCAGATTAAGAATGAGAACATTAAGCCAGAACCAGCTAAGATTAAAGAAATTTCATTACCTTCATTCAAGATTGCCTTCAAGAAGTTCTCTTTTGGTATCGCTCAGGTAGCACTAGCTGCATCTGTTGCAGCAATTACCATCATCGGTTGGCAAACATACAATGCTGATGAAGGTATCACTGGCGATAAGACTACTGCTCCTTTAGGTTCTGTTGAAGGGGTAAATCTTGCAAGCTACCAGACAGCTCACAATGACAAGACTTTAAAATTCAACGACAAGTCAAATCAGACTCGGAATCAGAATGAAGATAAAGTTAACAGTGCTGAACTCAAAAAACAACAAAGTCTTGAAGTTGAGCGTATTAACAATTACATTAGAGGCTATGTTTTTGATACTGCCTCAAATTAAAAAGTTTTTATGATTAAAAGTTTTATAAAGACCGTCGGGGCTGTTACTCTGACGGTTTTATTTTTTTCAGAACAGGCAATAGCTGATAATTCAAATCAGTGTATGGCTCTGTATAACTCTGTAAAGAGCGCCTATACAGATAGTGATTTTGAAGCTACTGTTATTGACAATGATCAGGCACAAATGCAGTTATATGCATTAGCTCATTTCAATAAGAATTCTGTATCTTATACCACATGGAAATCTCTAAATAATGAGATTGCAGGTTATGCTTTACGTCAGGATAAAGGTTTTGATTACAATCACAACCGCTCTTATATAGGACCACTATCCTGGCATCAGACTCAGATTTGGGACAGAATTTTTTCAAAAAACAGGAACCTTACAGGTTATGACTGTACTATTGTGGGAAGAACAAGATTAGCAGGTAGAAAAGTAACTGTGATTAGAATGTCTCCAGTTGATGATGTAAGGTACAGTTATGTCATTTCAAAAGATGATGACACCTCTTTACCTGTTGAGTTTGTAGTTCTGTCACCAGCTCAGATTGTAGCTTCAAAGTTTACTGTATCAGCTGTTCACTCAGCATCATCTGAGAACTTGTCTTTTCCTGATGAAACTTTTGATAGAATAGAAAAACTATCAAATAAAAAGAAGCAAAATGATTTAACTATATGGCCTGAATTGACCATACCTAAGCCATTTACAATTGAGAGTGCGGGAATTCAAAAACAGGCAGATGGTACCGAGCTTGAGTACCAGTCATTTACAGACGGCATGGTTGAATTTAAGGTTTACAAGAATTCTGTAAGTTCACTTAATATTCAGTCAGCAACAGACGGAACTTTAACTGTTCTGCGCAGAAACTCAGTTAAAAACGAGTATGCTGTGGTAGGTGAAATTCCTTTAGAGCTAAGTGCTATTGTCCTTTCAAAAATTACACCTTTGCGCTAGTCAAGAATGAATTGCAACTGCGCAAAAAGTTATTCTTAATCAGTCTGCAACCTGTTAAAATAGCTAGTTTAAATGTTTAAATTAGTTCAGGCTGCAACTGTGGCCTCTGATAACCTTTTGGAATAAATAATGGCAGAAATTTACGATCGCAGTTTAATAAGAAACTTTTCTGTAATAGCACATATCGATCATGGTAAGTCTACCTTATCAGACAGATTTATTCAGCTGTGTGGTGGGTTGAGCGCACGTGAAATGACCTCTCAGGTTCTAGATAACATGGACATCGAGAGAGAGCGTGGTATTACTATTAAAGCCCAGGCAGTAACCTTAAAGTACAAAGCAAAAGACGGAAAAACCTACGAGTTGAACTTTATTGATACACCAGGCCACGTGGATTTCTCATACGAAGTATCTCGTTCTTTATTTGCCTGTGAAGGCGCACTTTTAGTTGTGGATGCTAGTCAGGGTGTAGAAGCTCAGACTTTGGCTAACTGCTATCAGGCTGTAAATTTAGATCTAGAAGTTATTCCTGTATTAAACAAGATTGATTTACCTTCAGCTGATCCTCAAAGAGCAATTGATGAAATTGAAGATTTGATTGGTATTGAAGCTCAAGATGCTTGTAAATGTTCTGCAAAAACTGGAGTGGGTGTACAGGATGTTTTAGAGAGAATTGTAACTGCAATTCCTGCTCCATCAGGTGATCCTGACGGTCCTCTACAGGCTTTAATTATCGATTCATATTTTGATGATTATTTAGGTGTTGTAGCTTTAGTTCGTGTTAAGAACGGTACCTTACGTCGAGGTGACAAGATTAAAGTTATGTCTCAGGGCGTAGCTTGGGAAGTTGATGGCTTAGGTATTTCAACTCCTAAGAGAGTAAAAGTAGAAATTTTACATTGTGGTGAAGTAGGTTGGGTTGTATGTGATATTAAGTCAGTTCATGCAGCTCCTGTAGGTGATACCATCACTCATGTAAAGAACGCAGCTACTGAGCCACTACCAGGCTTTAAGAAAGTAAAACCTCAGGTATATGCAGGTATGTTCCCTGTAGACACTGAAGATTACAATGCCTTTAGAGATGCTCTTGAAAAGTTATCTTTGAATGATGCTTCATTATTCTTTGAACCTGAAAATTCAAAGGCTTTAGGTTTCGGTTTCAGATGTGGTTTCTTAGGAATGCTGCATATGGAAATCATTCAGGAAAGACTTGAAAGAGAGTACAACCTAAACCTGATCACTACAGCTCCTACTGTAGTTTACGAAATTCTACAAACAGACGGTGAGATCTTACATATTGATTCACCAGCAGCTCTGCCTCCAATCTCTAATATTGCAGAAATCAGAGAGCCTATTGCTGAATGTCGCATGCTGATGCCTTCAGAATACGTGGGTGCCATCATGAAGATCTGTCAGGAAAAGAGAGGTATTCAGACTGGTCTTGTTTACCACGGTGAGCAGGTTGCTTTAACTTATGAAATTCCAATGTCTGAGGTTGTGTTAGATTTCTTTGACAGAATCAAATCAGCTTCAAGAGGTTATGCTTCATTAGACTATGGTTTCAAACGTTTTAACTGCGATGATCTGGTAAGAATGGATATCTTAATTGCAGGTGAAAGAGTTGATGCTTTAGCTGTGATCTTACATCGTTCAGTAGCTCAATCACGTGGTAGAGCTATTGTTGAAAAAATGAAGGAAGTAATTCCAAGACAGATGTTCGATATTGCAATTCAGGCAGCTATCGGCTCACAGATTATTGCTCGTTGTACTGTAAAAGCATTACGTAAAGACGTGCTGGCAAAATGTTATGGTGGTGATATCACTCGTAAGAGAAAGCTACTTGAAAAACAGAAAGCCGGTAAGAAACGTATGAAACAGTTAGGTCGAGTAGAAGTACCTCAGGATGCATTCCTTGCAATCTTGAAGGTTGGTAAGGAATAAACTTACAAAGGAATAATTATGATAAGTTTAATTTCACAAAATTTATTTGCATTCGTGCTGTTCATTGCAACTGTTGTTTCAGGAATAGCATGGGGCTATGACTATAAGTTTGAGCGGCCAAAGAGAAAGGCTCGTTTAGAAGAGTCTAATGCTAACAGCAAGCTTTCATCTAAGGAGCGTAAAGCTCTGTTAGAGCCTAAGAATATTGTGGGTCAGGTAGGATCATTATTCTTTATCCTCTTGGTTGTATTCTTATTCAGATCATTCCTTTATGAGCCATTTAGAATTCCTTCAGGCTCAATGTTACCTACTCTGCAGGATGGTGATTTCATCGCTGTAAGTAAGTGGGAGTACGGAATTAAGAATCCTTTAACTAACAATGTACTTTTCAAAACCACAGAGCCTAAAAGAGGCGACATCATTGTATTTAAGTACCCTGAAGACAAGAACATAGACTTCATCAAGAGAATCGTCGGTGAGCCTGGCGACACCATTATTTATCAGGATAAGCATTTATATGTGTTAAAGCATGATGCTCCTGAAGGCTCTGTCCCTGAACTTATCTCCACAAAGATGGTTGAGTCTGTTGAAGATGAAGTTATGGGCTTTAATGAGACTTTTGATGTATTTGAAGAGTCTTTCTATGATGGTGAGTCTCACACTATAAGAGTAGCTCCTAATGCTCCTATAATGTCAAGATACTATTATGTACAGACAGGTCGTCCTGTTGGTATGTGGAAAGTTCCTGAGAACAACTACTTTGTAATGGGTGATAACCGTGACAACAGTAAGGACAGTCGTTTCTGGGGATTTGTCCCATATGAGAATATTGTAGGTAAGACAACTGCAATTTGGTTATCTTTTGATTTTAAACGTAAGAGCGACAGTGCACTTCCAACATGGGTGCCTACATCCGTAAGATTTGACAGAATTGGTGGCATCAAATAATAAAAATGTCAGAGAAGATAAACGTTATTGAGTTACAGAATTTAGAATTAAAACTTGGTTATTCTTTTCAGAACCTAAGCCTATTAAATCAGGCTTTAACTCACAGAAGCTTTGGTAGTATTCACAATGAGCGCCTAGAGTATTTAGGTGACTCAATTTTAGGAATGATCATTGCAAAAGATCTTTATGATCGCTTTCCTAAATGCCCTGAAGGCGACCTTACACGTATGCGCTCAACTTTAGTAAGAGAAACTACTTTAGCACAGTTAGCTCGTGAATTCGGTATCGGAAATTGCTTAAGATTAGGTCCTGGTGAATTAAAAACCGGTGGCTTCAGACGTGATTCTTTAATTGCTGATGCAGTAGAGTCAATCATTGGTGCAATGTTTATTGATACCAATGAGGATTTTCCTCGCGTAAGACAGGTCGTTTTGTCATGGTTTGCAAGCAGACTTCAAACAATTAAACCTGATGTAAACCAAAAAGATCACAAATCAACTTTGCAGGAACTGTTGCAGTCAATGCATAAACCACTGCCAATCTATAAAGTTGAAGCAATCAAAGGCACTGACAATGATCAGATCTTTGTGGTATCAGCAACCGTTGATGGTGTTCCTGTACAGACCGGTGAAGGTTCTTCTCGTAGAAGAGCAGAACAGGAAGCTGCTGGTCTTGTGTTAGATTATTTTGAAAAGAATAGCAAAAAGTAATGCTTTTTGAAGGATAGTTAATGTCATATTTTGGTTTTGTAGCAATTATCGGCAGGCCTAATGTAGGTAAGTCAACACTGATGAACCACTTAATCGGTCAGAAGATTTCTATTACCTCAAGAAAGCCTCAGACAACTCGTAACCGTATCATGGGCATTGACACTGAAGGTGAGTATCAGGTGGTATATGTTGATACTCCTGGTCTGCACCGTGAAGAGAAAAAGGCAATCAATCACTTAATGAACAGAGCTGCTGAAAGCTCATTAGGTGATGTTGAACTGATCTTAATGGTAATTGATCCTGCACACTGGACTGATGATGATGAAATGGCTTTTGCTAGAGTAAAGCAGGCAAAGGTTCCTGTAGTTTTAGTTATCAACAAGGTAGATACAGTTGCAGATAAAGAAACTCTACTACCTTTAATTGATAAGCTAAGTAAGACTATATCCTTTAAAGATATTGTGCCTGTATCTGCATTACGTGGCACTAATTTACATATCTTAAAAGATTTGATTAAGCAGTCTCTGCCAGAAGGAGATCACCTCTTCCCTGATGACAGTATCACTGATCGTTCTTCAAGATTCTTAGCAGCTGAAATTGTAAGAGAGAAGTTAATGCGTCAGATGGGCGATGAACTTCCATACAGTTCAACTGTTGAAGTTGAAGAGTTCCGTGATGACAATGGTCTATTAAGGATCAGTGCTGCTATCTTAGTTGAGCGCGATGGTCAGAAGAAGATGGTCGTAGGTGCCGGTGGTTCAAGAATTAAGATGATCGGTACTGAAGCTCGTAAAGATATGGAAAAGCTTTTTGACAGCAAAGTGTTCTTAAAACTCTTTGTGAAGGTAAAGGCAGGATGGTCTGATGATGCTCGAGCTCTAAAGAGCTTAGGCTATGACGATTTTGAGCGCTAGTACGAGTAGTTTTATCGAGAAAAAGTAAATGCTCTCTTTAGATGGTGAGCCTGGCTTCATTCTTCATACAAGGCCCTACAAGGAACATAGTCTTCTTGTAGAGCTTTTTACTTTAAATTATGGCAGATTAAGCGCTGTAGCAAGACTGTCAAATAAAGTTGCATCAAGAAGTTCCGGTATCTATCAGCCTTTAATTCCCCTCAAAATGACATTAAAGCAATCAAGGGGATCATTGTGGACTTTATCTGATGTCTTTATGCAAAGAGGTGCCTACAAAATAGAGGTACCAACTTTGTTTTGTGCAATCTATGTCAATGAGCTTATCTATAATTTAGTAAAAACTCATGAGAGTATGCCTAAGTTATTTGCTCAATATTTAAAGACCTTAGAAGATCTTGAAGCGGGAAAGGACAGTTCCTTAACGTTAAGAACTTTTGAGACAACTCTGTTAGAGAACTTAGGATATGGCATTGATTTTTCTCAATCAGATAAAGGTGAGATAAAGGATGATTTGTGTTACCACTTTGATTTAAACAGTGGTTTCCTGCTCTCATCTGCATCTGAGGATTATTCCTACAGAGGATATGATCTAATCAACATAAGACATAATGACATGAGGGCTAAAAGCACTCGTGATGTGTTAAAAAAGTTAAATAAATGCGTAATTGATTCTCTTTTAGAAGGAAGAAAGCTTAAAAGTAGAGAACTTTATGCACAGTTTTTAATGGTGAAATAATGGTTACTTTTTACAAACCTCAGAAAAAAGAAGTTGAAAAGAAAGCTATCAAAGTAAATTGTACTGATCTTGATTTGCAAGGTCGTGGTGTAGCAAGAGATGACAAGTATGTCTATTTCGTAGAAGGTCTGATGCCAGGCGACAGTGCAAATGTCTTAATCTCAAATGTAAAAGGTAAGATTGCAACCGGCAAAATCACCAAGATCATAAAACCATCAGAGAAGAGATTAAAAAAAGACTGCGCTCTAATTGGTACCTGTGGTGGATGCTCATTACAGCATATTCCATCAGATATGCTCATTGAGTCAAAAGTAAAAGGTATCGAAAAGTTATTTGCCAAAGCTCTTCCTAATCCATTAGGTGACCCTGCATTTGTGCATCAGGGTAAAAACACTGAATACAGAAGAGCCTGCAGATTTGCTATCCGTGGCGATCATGGCAAATTGCATTTAGGTTTTAGAGAAGAAAAATCTCACAACCTCGTAAAAATCATTGATTGTCTGTGCCTCTCAGAGCGCATGAACAATGCGATTGAGCCTTTAAATAAAGTTATTAACAGCATGAAGCAAAAGTCTTCATTAGGTCATGTTGAATTCTTAGATTCAGATGGCGCGTTAGGTGTACTTTTACGTATGACTAAGACCTTGTCTGATGAGGATGCTGCTCTTTTATGTGAGTATGGAAAATCTTTCAATGCAGTTATCAGCGTAGTTGAGCCTTATAAAGATCCTATGAGAATTTCTAAGGTTGAAACAACACGTGAAAGATTTATCTATGGTTCAAAAGATGATCTTTTTATTTCCTCTCACGGTGTTAAGTTAAAGTGCAAACCTTCATCATTTGTGCAAATCAACAAAGAAATGAACGAAAAGATGATTGATACTGTACTATCAATGCTGGATGTAAACGATAGCAGTAAGATCATGGATTTGTTCTGTGGTTTAGGTAACTTTACCATGCCAATAGCAGCAACAGGTGCAAAAGTTGTAGGTGTGGATATCGTTTCAAAGATGATTGAAGATGCTCGTGAAAATGCTAAAGAATTAGGTTTTGAAAAGGCATCTTTTGAAGTTGCCGATCTTGAAGAGTTATTTGAAAACCAGTCTTGGGCAAAAGATAACTATGATGCTGTAGTATTAGATCCAGGTCGTCAGGGAGCTAAAAGAGCGGTGCTCTTTTTAGCTAAGAAAAAGGTTCCAAAGATTGTCATGATTTCATGCAATCCTCTTGCAGCCTCAAGAGATTCCCTTGAATTAGTAAAGGCTGGATATAAAATAAAACAGTGGGGCGTATGTGATATGTTCCCTAGAACTTCTCATGTTGAGATGATTTTGGAGTTTTCTTTATAAGATGTAGCTAGAAGTAATAGCAAAGCTTTGTTCTTATAAAGACGATTGGTAGAAATTTACAGGTGGAAAAATGGTTGCGATAAGACAGACTCACAGTTCTACTTTTGATTTTGCAAAATGGGTGGATGAACTGGCTCTACAGCCAGATCAGAAAGATGCCATCCACAAAACCAATGAGTTTGTTTTACGCTGTATCAGAAAAAGTGAGGTTGCAGAAGATTTCGTAAGCCCTGATGACTTAGTTGCCCGCTTTAACCATATCTCATCAGAAATTGTGGGCATTCTGATGACACTAAATATGGATCTGCCTTCATTACAGGTGTCCATACTGTATCCAGCCTATGAGAACAGCTTTATTTCAATTGATGCTGTAAATGATGTCTTTGGTCCAAAGATTTCATCTTTATTGCTTGCAGTAAAAGATATGGAAGCTATCCGTTCTTTACAGACACTAAACTCAGACAATGTAACCGAAGAGCAGGTAGATAGAGTTCGTCGCATGATCCTCGCAATGGTTAAAGACGTACGAGCTGTGGTTATCAAACTTGCTGAAAGAATTGCGGTTATCAGAAATTCAGATAGAGAAGACGAGAGTGCTAGAACATTAATCGCTAAAGAGATCTCTAATATCTACGCTCCACTTGCTAATAGATTAGGTATCGGACAGTTAAAGTGGGAACTAGAAGATTTAGCATTTAAGTTCTTACATCATGACACCTACATGGAAATTGCCCATGATTTAGGTGAAAGACGTCTTGAAAGAGAAAGCTATATTGATAACTTTGTAAAGAATTTAGCCGCTCTTTTAAAAGAAGAAGGTATCGAAGCTACTGTATATGGTCGACCAAAACATATTTACAGTATCTACAGAAAGATGCAGAAAAAGCATCTTAAGTTCAATCAGCTCTTTGATATTAGAGCGGTTAGAGTTGTGGTTAATACAGTAGAAGAGTGTTATGCAACACTAGGTATTATTCATACCAACTTTGAACATATTGCTAAAGAATTTGATGATTACATTGCTAATCCAAAGCCAAACGGCTACCAGTCTATTCATACTGTAGTTTATGGTGAAGGTCACAAGGTTGTAGAAGTTCAGATCAGAACTGAAAAAATGCACCAGCTAGCAGAACTTGGTGTGGCTGCTCATTGGAAGTATAAAGAAGGCAATGGTCAGAGCCAGGGCGTTGAAGCGCGCATTAACTGGTTAAGAAAGCTCCTATCATGGCGTGATGATATGGTTGAGTCAGGCTCCTTGCAAGAAGAGTTTAAAAAGCAGGTCTTTGAGAACCGAGTTTATGTCTTCACTCCAAATGGTGAGGTTATCGATTTGCCAAATGGAGCTACACCGCTGGACTTTGCTTATCAGGTTCATACCATGATTGGTCACCGTTGTATCGGTGCAAAAGTTGATGGCAGAATCGTACCTTATACCTATAAGCTCAAGACCGGTGAACAGGTTGAGATTATTACTCAAAAGAATCCTAATCCATCAAGGGACTGGTTAAAGGTTGAAAAAGGATTCTTACATACCAATAAAGCTAGAAACAAAGTTCAGTCCTGGTTTAGAAAAGTTGATTTTGAAAAGAATAAAGAAGCAGGAGAAGAGCTCTTAGAAAAAGAGCTTTCAAAGTCTGATTTAAATCTAAATAAAGATCAGGTGGCTTCTATTCTAAAAGAGAAACTTTCTAAGTTTAATTTAAAGACTGTTGATGATTTGTTAGCTAATGTTGGTGCAGGTGATATCGGTATCAACATTATCATGGGAATTCTCAATGATAGAGTTGAGAAGGAAACTCCTGTACAGACTGACAATAAAGAAATCATTGAAGACATCATCAACAGGAAGCCTGCTGAAGAGATCTTAAAGAAAACCAAACACCGTAGCGGTATCGTGGTCGAAGGTGTTGGTGACTTAATGACACATATGGCAAAGTGCTGTCAGCCAATTCCTGGGGACGAGATCATAGGTTTCGTAACTCAAGGCAGAGGCATCTCTGTTCACAGAAAAGACTGTGAAAAATTCAAGAGAATGACTATGTTATTCCCTGAGCGCGTTGTAGATGCAACCTGGGGCGATAATGTAGTTGATTCTGGTCGAGGTTATACCGTAACCATAAGAGTGGTAGGCTCAGACTATTCTGGTTTCTTAAGAGATGTAACTACAGTTATTGCTAATGAGAAGATGAATGTCATTGGTGTTCGCTCTCATGTGGATAAGACAAAAGATCTTTCTTTAATTGATATCGATCTTTTAGTTGTAAGTATACCTGTACTTACTAGAACTCTAGCTAAACTAAATGACCTGCCTACGGTTACAGAAGCTAAGAGACTGTAGTAAACAGCTTGAAGGAAACTTCCTTTCCTTTAACAATACTATCAATTTTCTTCTAAAGACTGACAGAACATAGGCTTTTATGAACTGTCGGTCTGTATGTTTTTTTTAACGTATCATAGTGCGTTGAGTGTGGTATAATTCATCGCTTATAAGTTAACAATTTTGGAGTTTTTATGTCCTCATCTCCTAAGATTATTTTTGTTACCGGTGGTGTAGTATCTTCATTAGGTAAAGGTATTGCCGGTGCATCTTTAGCTGCAGTACTTGAAGCACGCGGATTAAAGGTAACCATTATGAAACTGGATCCATATATCAACGTTGATCCAGGCACCATGAGCCCAATTCAGCATGGTGAGGTTTTTGTAACAGAGGATGGTGCAGAAACCGATCTTGATTTAGGACACTATGAGCGTTTTATCAACGCTAAGATGTCTAAAAAGAATAACTTCACAACAGGTAGAATCTATTCAGACGTTATCAGAAAGGAACGTCGTGGTGATTACTTAGGCGCTACTATTCAGGTTATTCCACACATCACTAACGCTATCAAAGAGAGAATTTTACAGGGTTGCGAAGGCAATGATGTAACCTTAGTTGAAATCGGTGGTACCGTAGGTGATATCGAGTCATTACCATTCTTAGAGGCTATTCGTCAGTTAGCAGTTGATATTGGTAGAGAGAATGCTCTATTCATGCACCTGACCTTAGTTCCATACTTAAAGACTTCAGGCGAAGTTAAGACCAAGCCTACACAGCACTCTGTAAAAGAGTTACTGTCAATCGGTATTCAGCCTGATATCTTAATCTGCCGTTCAGAGATGGGCATCCCAGCTCATGAGCGTCATAAGATTGCAATGTTCTGTAACGTATCAGAGAACGCTGTAATCAACATGAAGGATGTAGATTCAATCTACAAGATCCCTGCTTTATTAAAGAGCCAGTACTTAGATCAGTTAGTTGTTGATAGATTCCACTTTGATGTTCCAGAAGCTGACTTATCAGATTGGGAGCAGGTTCTATATCAGCAGGCTAACACCACTGGTGAAGTTACCATTGGTATGGTAGGTAAGTATGTTGAATTACATGATGCCTACAAGTCAGTTAACGAGGCTTTAAAACACGGTGGATTAAAGAACCGTTTACAGGTTCATATCAAATACATCGATTCTGAGGATGTAGAAGTAAAGGGCACTGCTGTATTAGCAGGTCTTGATGCAATCTTAGTTCCAGGCGGTTTTGGTAAGCGTGGTATTGAAGGTAAGATCGCAGCAGCAAAATATGCTCGTGAAAATGGTATCCCTTACTTAGGCATCTGCTTAGGTATGCAGGTTGCTTTAATCGAGTACGCAAGAGATGTTGCTGGTATGGTTGGTGCAAACTCAACAGAGTTTGATCCTGATACTAAGTACCCAGTAGTAGCTCTAATCACTGAGTGGAAGGATGAGTCAGGTAAGGTTGAGAAACGTTCTGACAAATCTGATCTTGGCGGTACTATGAGATTAGGTGGTCAGTTATGCCACTTACAGCCAGGTTCTAAGGTAAGAGAGCTTTATGGTCAGGACGACATCGTTGAGCGTCACCGTCACCGTTATGAGGTAAATAACAATCTAATTAAGCAGATCACTGACAAGGGCTTAAAGATTGCTGGTTTATCAACAGATAACAAGCTCGTTGAAATTGTCGAGAACCCTAACCACCCATGGTTTATTGGTGTTCAGTTCCATCCTGAATTTACCTCTAACCCAAGAAAGGGTCATCCTCTATTCTCTGGCTTCATTAAAGCTGCTAAAGAATACCAGGATAAACACAGCAGATAACAGTAGACTATGAAAGTACTTGCTCTATTTCTTATAGCTTTGATTGGCTACTTGGGTTATGACATTTGGTTTGGTCGTAACGGAGTAGAGCAGTATGAGTCTATGTCAAAACAGTATGAAGAAGCTTCGAAGACTTCGAAGCTTCTCGAACAGCGAAATCAAGCCTTAGAAGATGAAATCTCAGATCTTAAACAAGGCAACCTCGTTGTTGAAGAATTAGCTCGCTCTGAGCTAGGCATGGTAAAGAAATCAGAAACTTTTTACCGTGTAATCGACAAGGATAACGTTCAAAACAACCGCAGATAGGAGTGCTTTTTGTGGAAAGCTCTCGAATAGATGTAGTCGTTCCTGCTGCAGGCGTTGGCAAACGCATGCGTCTTAACATTCCCAAGCAATACGCTCTTCTTTCAAACAAAACCGTTCTAGAACACACAGTTTACGCTTTACTTAATTGCCCATATGTAGGCAATGTTATTGTAGGTGTAAGTGCTGAAGATGAATATTTTGATACCTTAGAGATTAGTCATAATCCTAGAGTTATCAAAGGAAAAGGCGGTAAAGAGCGATCTGACACTGTAAGATTGAATCTTGAGACTGTTGCAACTGAATATGTCATGGTGCATGATGCAGCCAGACCTTTAATTAGTCAGGATGATCTTAAAAAATTGGCTGTTCTTACTAAAGATGACGTTAACGGCGCCATCTTAGCTTGCAAAGTATCTGATACTTTAAAAATGGTTTCAGACGAAAAAATAATAAAAACCGTTCCTCGAGAGAATATGTATCGAGCATATACTCCACAAATGTTTAAAACAAAATTATTAAAACAAGCTTTAGAACACGCAGACAAAAATCATTTAGCTATCACTGATGATGCCTCAGCTATGGAAGTTTTAGGTTATGAGGTTTTGATTGTAGAAGGTGATTCAGGTAATTTTAAATTAACCACACCTGACGATCTAAAATTAGCAAAATTGATGATAGAAAAAGGAAACAATTAAGATGTTTAGAATCGGTCATGGCTTTGATGTTCATAAATTTGGTGGTGTTGGTCCTTGCACTTTAGGCGGTGTAAAAGTTCCTTATGAACAAGGCCTTATAGCCCACTCTGATGGTGATGTAGTCTTACATGCTATCTCCGATGCTCTTTTAGGAGCACTGGCATTAGGTGATATAGGTCACTTCTATCCAGATAATGATGACAGATTTTTTAATATCGACAGCAGAATTCTTTTGCGTGACGTGGTAGATAAAATTCATTCATTAGGGTATAAAGTGGTTAATGTTGATACCACTATCATGGCTCAGGCACCAAGGATGGCTGCATATGAGTCGGAGATGATTAAGAATGTAGCATCCGATCTTAAAGTCGATGTAAGCTGTGTCAGCATTAAGGCAACTACAACCGAAAAATTAGGTTTTACAGGCAGAAAAGAGGGCATAGCAGTAGAATCTGTAGCACTTCTGCAAAAGACAGAGTAATTTTATGAGAATCTTTACATATCTTTATGCTTTATTTGAAGGCTTATCAAGGCATAAATTAGCAGTTTATATCATGTGTATAAACTCTTTTGCCGAATCTGTATTCTGGCCAATTCCACCAGATGTAATGCTGATCCCTATGTGTTTATATCACAGAAGACGTGCTTACTATTATGCTTTTTTAACTGTTCTATTCTCAGTCTTAGGTGCGATTGTAGGTTACAGCTTGGGCTATTATGTTTACGACCCATATATAGCAGATTTCATTAGCTTTATGCACTATGACCAGGCTCTAGAAGTGGTTCGTTCATGGCTTACTCAAGAATACGGTATCTTAATGATCTTTGTAGGAGCATTTACTCCTATTCCTTATAAGGTAATTGCAGTAGGTACAGGCTTAGTGGCAGCCGAGAGTGTGATGAACACAGGCGCTTCAGGAATGTTAAACATCTTTAACTTCGTTTTAGTGTCATTAGTTGGTCGTGGTCTGCGTTTCTTTATTGAAGCAATCTTGATATCCCTTGGTGGAGACAAGATGGAAAAGACAGTTAAGCATTATATTGATGTAATTGGATGGGCTTGCGTAGCACTGATTGCAATCTTTATTCTGTATAAAGTCTTTGCTTAATTAAAATTACAATTCGCTCTGTTGTAGAATTAAGTTGATACAATCACAGAAATATTCATAAAATATTTAAATAACAACAAGTTACTAAGCTCCACTATCTGTATTTATCACGTACAATAGTGGATTTATTTTTATATAATAAAAACAAGTAAAACACTTTACATTTATCAAGTATTATACTATACTATAAATGTAAGGAGGTGAGATGATGCCTATTGTCGTAAAGGCGGTAAAAGTAGAAATTAACTTAGTTCTTGTCAAGGTTCAAGCTGATCTCGAAATTACCAAAAAGAAGCGTAAGTCAAGACGACGCAAGAAAAAACAGTCTTGAGGTAGTTCCCCTCGAAAGAGGGGACTATCACGGCATCATTTCACCTCAAAGATAGGAGTTATTATATGTTATATGCTTATGAAATCATAAGAGAAGATGAAAAATATATTGGCTGCGTTCCTGACTTAGTCTTTAAGACTAAACCTCAGGCATCAGAGACAGACGCAGAAAAAGTCTTAACAGATGGATTATCAGGTTTCATTGAGCTTGTTTACAGACAAGAAAAAAAGATGATCCCTCTACCTAAGACCTCTGTTAAAGATAAAAGAGCGTTGTATGTCCCTATAAAACTTCAATTCAGAATTCTGCTTTGGAATCTCATGAGAAAACAGAAGATTTCTCAGACAGAACTTTCTGAAAAGCTTGGTGTTTCAAAACAGATGGTTAATCAGCTTATAAACGGCAAAGGGAATGTAAGTGCAGAAAGATACGAAGAGATTTTTCAGATCTTAGGTGTTTATCCGCATTTAGAGCTTATGTGAAATTTTTGGATGTCTACATCTTATTGTAAATTTGATGTAGACACCGAGGTTACATAAGACAGATTATCTAAGTAATTTATCAAGTTGACAATCTAACGTACTGAGAACGATAACGTTATCAGGGACAGCTACACTCTTAGCATCGTTTGATATCAGAACCATGTATGAGCATTTTTTCTTATTACCGGCTTTACATAGCAAAGATAACGATTGTTCAAAACTCTCTGATTTCTTTTGTATTTTTATTGCAACAGGTGCTTTTTTATAGTGTCTTTTTAGAAAAGCGTCAATTCCATTGTTTCTTTGAACAATCACACAATCAAACTGATTTAAGATATTCAGCTCATATTCGCTTTTATTCTTATAGGAATCTATTCCTTTTTCAAGAAGATTAGATTTTGTTTTAAAAGGTGTCTCTAGTCTTCTTTGAGCTATATCAAATGCATCTTTATTCCTATCAATTCCGATATATTTTCGATTTAAAAGTTTTGCTGAAACTAATGTTGTTCCGCTACCCATGAAAGGGTCTAAAACAAGATCATTTTCATCAGTGCAAATTTTAATGATCCTTTCCAATAGTTCAATAGGTTTTTGAGTAGGATAACCAGTTCTTTCTTTTGCTTTTGGATTCAAGAAAGGAATATCCCATACATCTGATAAAGGAACTCCTTTCTTTTCATTCGCTTGAATTACTTCTCCATTATTATCTGTTTTATAAACCGCTTTTCCGTTCTTTCTTTCCCTCTGTTGTAAAACTTGATCTAAATTTGTTGTTGGAGAGTAATCACAATATATGGTATTGAATTTGTATTTATCACTCTTAGAATAGAAAAAAATTGTTTGATGATTTGCTAAAAGACCTTTTTTTGAATTCGACCAACGTTTAAAAGTCCACACAATTTCACTTCTGAAATTACTCTCACCAAATATTTCGTCCATCAATATCTTCAAGTACCATGAAGCAGAATCATCACAATGAAGAAAAATACTTCCTGTTTTTTTTAAAACCCCTTTCATTAGGACAAGTCGTTCTTTCATGAACGATAGATAATCATCTTTAGATTTCCATACATCATTGAATTCGTAGAGTCTATCATTCTTACCTAATTTTTGAACTTTTTGAGTAAAAAATGGAGGATCAAGATAAATAAGATCCACAGAATTTCGCTCTATGTTCTTTAAGACATTAAGACAGTCATCTAAATAAATCATTGGTAGTTTCCCGTTTGGCTTTTCAGATCTGCTATTTCAGAAAGAATATTCAGAAGATTTACGTCTGTATATTTATGAATGTATTCCCAAGCTTGTTCACCGTAATAATATTTACCACCAATTCCTTGGTACAAGGTTTTTAATGTTTCTTGAATTCGCTTTGCTTGTTCCCTTTGAGGATAGTAAAACATTACTCTGATTGGAGTAAAACCTGCGTTCTTAATGACTTGAACCCTAGTATGTTCTTTGGTTATATGATCTCCATCCGTTGTGGCATCTCTCCATTTTATTTCATGAGCATCTGTTCCAACAAGACAATCTATTTCAAATGTTTTAGGTTTTGAACCAAGTGTGTTTGGAATTTTTGTTTTCTCTGCATTTTGGTATTTGTGTTTAAAGCATAAGAGTGCGGATTCTTCAAGAAATGAACCTGCATATTTATATAAAAAACGACCTTTGTTTTGATATACATCTATGAGATTACCTTCTTGATCTGTAATGCCTAAAACACGATATATAAGATAATGAGATGTATCATCATTCTGCATCTCATTTAAGCGTGAATTGATTTGAAGATTTAATTCATTTGAGTATTTGTTTGAGAGTTCAAATATTTCATCAAATATAGACATTGTTATGATTTTCCTTAGATCTTAAAAGGCAACGCTGGGCGATCTTTAATAGCGTAACCTCTAGTCATGCAAGCTGTACTGAAAGTAAAGTCTTGCAGAATACTGATTTTATTTGAATAGGTATCTATCGCAAAATTTACAAAATTATTGTACACAATACAGTTGTTAAGGTATTTAGTTGCTAAGCCCTTGAAGTAATGATCGATAAGACGTTTAAGCTCTGAATGATAACTGTTTACAGTATTGATGTTAAATGAGCCTGACTTATGTTTACCCCTAGGGATTCTCACATGGGTTAAACCATTCTCAAATGCAACTTTCTGATAGCCTTTATAACTATCTGTTACAAGGATTGAACCCTCTGAGTTAAAACCTTAGAAACGTCTTGTATACAAGGCTTTCCTAAATTTGTTGCCATTCCGATTGAATGATGATCAAGATCGACCGATGATGGTACACATACTTGTTCACAAGATAATCCTCGTGTAGACACGGAATGTCCACGATTATGAGCCTCACGAGGAATGCTAAAATTTTCTTTTTTAGTTCCTTTGAAGGAAAGATCGAAGAAAGTTTCATCTGACTCAACTATACCCTTTAGGGTAACGTTTGACTGCATGTTCTGAAGAGCATCTAAGATCTTATGTCTCCAATTAAATGCAGTATGCAGATTTATTTCACAGATTTCAGCGCATTTCCGTAACGGAAACTTGTTGATCATACACTCACAGAATTTTTTCCATGTTGCCAAATCTTTTTTCGTAGAAAAAAGTATAGTATTGGTTGATAAACTGAATATCTTTCCACAGTCTTTGCATTTGAATTTCTGAACGTTGCCATTTCTGCCGTATTTAACTACGTTATGACTATGGCAATGAGGACAGTCACATCTATCTGGTAATGGATTTTTAGAATGTTTTAAGACTATATCTTCTAAGCTATTTATGGCTTGATTAGTCTTTGGTGCTTTTGAAGGTTTATTGGTCTTTGAAGGTTTATCAACTCTGAGATATTTGAGGAACTCAGCTTTTTCAGCGTTTGATAAGGTTTCAAACATTTGGGTTATGATTGAAAGTTGATCCATACTTTTACCTCTCTTTACATAAATAAGTATAGATCAGATTTTGATTAGATCAACTTTTTTCTACAACAGAGCGTTACAATTTTACCTGAGAAAAAAAACTCCTCAGGTAAGCCCTCAAAATGAGCAGAAAGTAGTATTTCTGCTGTCTAATCTCTTAATTTTGTAAAAAATTTTTCTGTTTTTACAAATTCTGTGTAACAATGTTTTTAGCAGTATATTCTTAGAACATTGTAGAAAACAAAGATAATAACTGTTAACTAAAAAACAGTCTGAGACTAATTTTTTTAACATAGATTATTTGAACAGATTACGAAAAGTTTTTTTAGTGTAAAGGCAAGTTAAAGAAAGATTTCCTTTATACAAAATGAAATAGTTAAATGAAGATCAAATTTTTTTCTGCTTTTTTAGCCTGTGCTTTTTTATCTGTAGTTACAGTATCTGCCGTAGGTTGTGCCTCAGAAAAGAACAATTCAGGCAATCAGGCGATAGTTGAGTATTCAAAGCCGGTTCATGTAAGCAGAAGTGTAAAAAGTCAGCGTGTCTATGCTGCTTCTGCAAATGAGAAAACAAGAGCAGGAGTCATTAAGCCTTATTCTACAAATACCTCTAGTGTCAAAAGCGGTGTTGTAAAGCCATATTCAAATTCATCAAATAATGTAAATTATCAGAATAATCAGGCTATACAAGTAATTCCTAGTGCTCTTCCTTTTGGCAATATCTATCAGGTAAAGCCTGGTGATACTCTGTATTCTATTGCTTTTAGATATGGTAGAGATTACCGTGATCTGGCATCAGATAATGGAATTGCAGCGCCTTACAATATTACAGTAGGCCAAAACATTAGACTTACACCAGCTACTGCTACAGTTCTGCCAGCAAGTCAAACTTCAGTTACTGATAATTCACAAGCTCAAAGTTCAGTAAAGAGCACCGTAACAACAAATATTTCAAATAAGGCAGATGCTGCACCAACTAAAGATAAGATCACAGGTGATTTTTATACAGTAAAATCAGGTGATTCTTTGATGTCTATTTCACGTAAGAGTGGTGTTAGCTATTCAAATCTAATTAGGATAAATCACCTTCAAAAGCCATATGGCATTTATACTGGTCAGCGAATTTACTTAAAGTCTAATTCAAGCAGTGAAAGTTTAGCTGACAGAATACCTCAGAAGGTAGTGCCTGTAGCTGGTGGAAATACACAGGCTACTGCAAATTCAACTGCAGTCCCTGCGTCAGTTGCAACTGCTCCTACAAAGGTCGTATCCGGTAAAAGCCGTGCTGTATCAGGTGTATCTTGGATGTGGCCTGCTCGCGGTACTGTAATTAGAAACTTCTCTTCAACCAATAAGGGAATTGATATTGCAGGATCTCGTGGTCAGAATGTAAACGCAGCTGCTTCAGGTCAGGTAGTATATTCAGGTAATGCTCTTCGAGGCTATGGTAATCTGATTATTATCAATCACGACAATGAATATCTGTCAGCATATGCTCATAACGATATGTTATTAGTAAAAGAAGGTCAGAGAGTCAAGAAAGGTCAAGTTATTGCAAAAATGGGCTCTACAGATGCTTCAAGAGTAATGTTGCATTTTGAAATCAGATATCGAGGAAACTCTGTAAATCCTCGTAAGTATTTACCATGAATAACGACAACAATATAAACAAACGATAATTAAATAAGGATCTCCATGGATAAGTTAAAAGAAGACGCTGACGATTTTGCAGATAAGGTTCTGCAGAATTTAGCTGATGTTGAATCAGATAGTGGCAATGACAGAAAATCAGGTGCAGATAAGGCTTCTAAAGCAGACTCCTCAGATCTTTTGTCAAACTATTTCTCATCAATCAGACGTTACCCATTACTGTCATCGGAGCAAGAAAACTCTATCGGCAGAAAGGCTAAAGAGGGTGACAAACGTTCTATTGATATGATGATCACCTCTAATCTACGCTTAGTAGTTAAGATTGCTAAAAACTACCGAGCAAGAGGTATTCCTTTATTAGATTTAATTGAGGAAGGAAATTTAGGTCTTATTCATGCTGTGCAAAAGTTCGAACCTGATAGAGGTTTTCGTTTCTCAACTTATGCTACCTGGTGGATTAGACAGAGTATTGAACAGGCTATTATGTGCCAGTCCAGAATGGTAAGACTGCCTGTACATGTAATTAAAGATATCAACATTGTCTTAAAAGCTAAAAGAGTCTTACAGGAGGCTGATATCTCAAAGCCTGTATCAATTCAGCAGATTGCTGATAAAACAGGCAAAAACATTGATGAGGTAAGTTCCTTACTGGCAATGCTAGAAGGTACTACCCCGCTTGATATGAGCGTAAAAGGCTCTGATGACAAGGAAGTATCATTACTTGATATTGTGCCTGATACTAAGGCAGAATCTCCTTTTGATCATGTAGATAAGCGTGAAATTGTTGAAATTGTAAGAAACTGGTTTAATGATCTACCTGAAAAGCAGCAGATGGTAGTTTTATACCGCTTTGGTTTGAATGATGAAGATGTATTAACCCTAGAAGAAGTAGGCGCTAAGATTGGGCTTACCCGTGAGCGCGTACGTCAAATCCAGAGTGAAGTTTTAAAGAGTTTGAGAAAGACTTTTGAAGCTTACGGAATTGATAAAAATTCTATTGGTGTACCTTCAGGAGACAGCCACTAACAAAATAGAAAAGCAGGCGTAAA